>Ga0075434_100002514_pt1 | contig 16176 bp, 17 predicted proteins | sample RhiMethybrSRZTD3_FD_75298 | JGI IMG/M metagenome (GOLD analysis project Ga0075434, IMG submission 75298) | Populus rhizosphere microbial communities from Tennessee, USA - Rhizosphere MetaG P. TD hybrid SRZTD3 | ecosystem: Host-associated > Plants > Roots > Rhizosphere > Soil | place: USA... | reverse complement strand
CTTCGATAACCCCACGATCTTGCCATTCGGGATGTAGGCCACGTGAGCCTTGCCGAAGAACGGCAGCATGTGGTGCTCGCACATCGAGTAGAGCTCGATGTCTCGCACCATGATCATGTTGTCGTGCTCTTCCTCGAAAACGCCGTTACCCACGACTTCCGCCGCCGAAGAAGAGTAGCCCTGAGTCAAAAACTTCATCGCTCGAGCGACGCGAGCAGGGGTTCTAACAAGTCCTTCGCGAGCGGGGTCTTCGCCGAGCAGCTGCAGCTCCCGCTGAATCAAACCTTCGAACTCGCTCGAACCGGGAGTGCCCTCTGCATCCGTGTCTTCGAAGCCATCGTCCAGCGAATCCGCTTTATAAAGTCCAATTGCCATTCAGTTCATGCCTCTTGAGTTTGTACCGAGACGGGCGGTGGCGGCTTCATTAGAAGCTCGGTCGCCAGTTGCACTTCAGTCTCGAGGTTCTGTCGGTCGCGATTGATTGTGGCCATAGCTCGGCGTTTGCCGCCGACCATATAGGAGACCGCGCAGTCCATCTTTGACAGATCACCATCGATCTGCGTGGAATCCCAGCGCTCGACGTGGCCAGTGTAGCCGATGGTTACCGCGTCGTAATGCGCACTCCAGAAAAACGGGATGTCGTCGAACCGGTCACGGTGACCCAGCATGTTGCGCGCGGCAACCTGGCCCTGTCGCTCGGCGACTACCCAATGCTCTACACGTATACGCGTGTCGGAATACGCATCTGGCCAACGCGCGACATCGCCCGCGGCAAAAATTCCCCTGATGCTCGTTTCGAGAAACTCGTTGACGGCGACCCCGTTATCGAGCACCAGGCCGGCTTGCTCGGCGAGCTTGAGGTTCGGACGAACGCCGACGCCGGCGACGATTATGTCGGCGTCGATACTGCTCCGATCGTCCAACTCCACACTTCGGTCGCGAATCGCGCTCACGCTGTGGCCGAGGTGGAACGTGACGCCCTTGTCTTCGTGAACCTTCTTGATCAGCTCGCCGAGCTCCTTGCCGAGCACTCGCTCGAGGGGGAGAGGCTCGGGCGCGACAACGTCGACTTTGAGCCCCCGCGTGACCAGCGAAGCCGCGACCTCGAGTCCAATGAAGCTGGCGCCAATGATTACTGCTTTCTTGCCCGCTGACGCCTGCTCGAGAATCGCCCGACAATCGCGGAGCGTGCGGAGATAGAGAATTCGCTCCGCGCCGGGAATCGGAAGTCGCACCGGCGTCGCACCGGTTGCAATGAGAAGGCAGCCATACTGGCGGGTCGACCCATCGCTCAGTTTTACTGCTTTCGATTTTGGATCGATCGATACCGCCTCGACGCCGGAGATCACCTCGATGTGCTGCGCGTCGTAGAAGTCTCGTGGATGGAGCGGAAGCCAGTCCTCCGGCGCGTTACCAGCGAGATAGTCCTTGGACAGATTCGGGCGATCGTACGGAGCATCGGGATCCGGATCGACCATGGTGATAGGGCCGCGGTACGCCTCACGGCGCAGCATCTCGGCGCACGCATTGCCGGCGGCGCCCGCGCCGAGGATCAGAACGGACGACGGACCATTGACCGGGTTCGGCTCGAAGATCACCCGCTCGGGCGCGCGTGAGCCACGCGTAGTAAGACTTCGTTTTCTGAGTTGGCCCGGGTCGCGCTTGCGCAGCACTCGCACGCGGTTGTTCTCCACCTGTACATCGTAGGAGGGGAGATCGTTCAGGGCTGGAGCGTGCGTCGCAGCGCCGTTGTGCAGATTGAAGCACGCGTGATGCCAGGGACAGTGCAGCGTTTCACCGACGAGTAATCCCTGATCGAGCGGTGCGCTGTAGTGTGTGCACTTCGCGCCGACGGCGAACCAGTTTACATCGGAGTGCACCAGCAGCACCGGCTCGCCGAAGGCGTGACCCGTCACGAGCTGGCCGGGCGCGACCGTGCTCGTCTCGACACCAGCGGCGAGATCGGGCCCGGTCAGCTCGTCGGAGTGTTCGCTCACTTCAGATGATCGAGAAGACTCTGCGCGCGATCGCGGTGCGCGACAAACGCGGGAGCAACTTTCGTCACCAAATCCTTTAGCTGCGCGTTCTGAATCGCCGGCAGCAATGTCTTGGTCATCGCGTCGATCACTGCGTTGTGGAAATCAACTTCGTTCTGCAGAAACGCACGATCGAACGCCGTTCCGCTCAGCCCACGCAGTCTCGTCATCGCATCAACATGGGCTTTGGCGAGCGCAAAATTCGTCGGTGGCGTCGGAGTCACCTTCAGAGACGCGGCAAGATCCCGGCCCTGCTGCCGAACTGCGCGATGGTCGCGCTGAAGCATTTCCGCGAATTCGTGGACGTCGTGAGACTTTGCCTTCTTCTCGGCGAGGGCCGCTGCCTCGATGTCATATGTATTGGCGCCATCGAAGATTGCTACAATCGTCGGGTCGTCGAGTTTGGCTGACTGGGCCTGTATGTTGGGGGCGGTGGCAACGACTGCTGCCATGGCGCCCAGGGCGACGAACCAGCGAGTTGACGTGCTCATGTAATTCCTCCGTAAGTTTGATCAATCAGGAACTACGAAAGACTCTATTTCCAAACGCATGATAAGTCAAGTTTTCCTTTGACTTATTCGGTGAACGACGCTTAAATTGGGGTAAATGCCTGATAGCTCGCGCCCAACAAGGCCATCCGCTCGCGCGGAGCGAACACGCGGCCGCCTGCTCGCTTTGCTGCGCGAGGGCTCCTGGACTGTCGACGATCTGGCGGACCGGCTCGGTCTAACCGATAACGCCGTTCGTTTTCACCTGGACGCGCTCGAGCAGGCCGGCACCATCGAGAAAAACGGAGTGCGCCGACTCGGAGTCGGGCAGCCGGCGGTGTTGTACGCACTCAGTGCGGCGGGCGAGGAGGCATTCTCCAAAGCTTACGCACCCGTTCTGATCGCGACTCTTGTCGAGCTGCGCGAGCGAATGACGCCCCGCGAGCTGATGGGATTCCTCAAGCGAATTGGTAGACGGCTGGCAGCGGAAGTCGGTCCGTTCAAAGGGTCGCTTGCGGCCCGCGCGTCCGACGCGTCGAGCCTGCTGAACGCGCTGGGCGGAGTAACAGAAGTGGAGAAAAACCCCGATGGCTACGTGATTGTGGGTCGCGCGTGTCCACTGGCCCGTGCAGTTGAAGCAGATCACTGCGTCTGCGCGGCTGTTACATCGCTTGTAGCGGAAGTGGTCGGGGCGGATGTAGCGGAGTGTTGCGATCGTTCGGGCCGTCCCAAGTGCCGGTTCGAGATCAAGCCCCGCCCAGCAGCCCGAACGATCGCACGCTCTTAAGAGCGCTTCCTACTGAACGGTGACGCTGCCCGACATCGCTGCTCCGTGAATGGCGCAGTGATAGTTGTAGGTACCCGGCGCGGTGAACGTCCGGGAGTAGGTGCCCTGATCCTGCGTCGGCGACGTGGAACCGTCGTCGAACGTGACGCTATGCGATGTGCACGTCGTACCGGAGTACACATCTCCCGTGCAGGTATTCCACGCCCAGTTAACCGTTGCACCCACCGCAATAGACTTATTGGCGGGGCTGTAGTTGTTGTTGCTAACGGTAATTGAGTTAGAGGGCGGCGGCGGCGGTGTGTTGCCGGTGGGTGGTGGACTCGTTACCTGAGATCCACCGCCTCCTCCCCCGCCACCACACGCGGCGAGACTGACAACCGCCAACGCGACTAGAACTGATTTCATTTAAACGTCTCCTTTGCATCGATGCAGAGGCAGACGCTAGTGCACGGAATTGCGCGCTACAAGCAGAGTAGCGCGATAGAGCGGTGGATGACTTCTATTTGACGGCGAGTAGCAGCGAAAGCGCTGGCCCACCCGCAATGTCATTGCGCCGAAATGTGAGTTTCAGGCGGCGTCGTGGATTGTCTTGAGCTCGATGATCTTCAGTCGCCGTGTAGTTGCCGGCAGTTTGAGCAATACAGTCTCTCCAACACTGCGGCCGACGAGTGTGCGACCGATTGGCGAAGACATGCTGACATGTCCTTCCTCGAATTCAACCGAATCGCCGAAGACCAGGTTGTATCTCTCTCGCTCTCCCGTCTTCTCGTCCTGAACGAGGACTTCGGAGCCGAGTCCAACCTTGTCGGATGGTATCTGTGAGACATCGATCTGCGAGAGTTTGCTGAGGCGCTGACGCAATTGACCGAGCCGAGCCTGCACGAATTGCTGCCGCTCGAGCGCGGCTTTGTACTCGCTGTTCTCGCGCAGATCTCCGAGCTCCACCGCTTTTCTTATTTCCTGAGGCAGGACGACGTTCAGCTCGTGCTGAAGTCGCTCCGCTTCTTCTGAAAGTTTCTTTTTGAGTTCGTCGATCATGCTGCGAGGTCCGGCCGGGGGAAAAACATGCGCCCGACCGGAGGCCGGGCGCATCTCTGCAAACTAGAGGGTCGTAACACGCGGTCAAGGACTAGGACAACTGCAACCTACCGGTGCTGGGGGAGCTTCGAATCAGTATGGTCCGCGCTCACTGGCTCGCTGGATGTTTTTTCGTATTCGGAGCGAAGACGCCTCATCATCTCCTCCCGCCTCTCGAACAACCTCTTCAACGGTCGCGGTTTGTGGCGGGCGAAGGCGTACGAGGTCAACAACGGGAGCGCGACCGTCGAATCCAGATAACAAACCACCGCGTCCGGCAGCCGGTCGGGATCGATTTTGCCCCAGCTCACCGCCTCAGCGGGGGTCGCTCCGGACAGTCCACCCGTATCGGGCCGGGCATCGGTAATCTGCAGGAAATAGTCGTGGCCCTTCTCGTCGATGCCGAGGACTTCCTGGATCTGTGGCTCAGTCTGCAGCATGAAATTCTTGGGGCTGCCGCCGCCAAGAATCATCACCCCGCTGCGGCCGCCACCACGTTTTGCATCGAGCACGATCGACGCCGTCTCGTTGACGTCCATGTTTGGATCGAGCACGAGCTTGTTTCCGTCCAGCGCGACTGCGGCAATGTTCATCCCGATCGAGCTGTCGCCAGGCGATGACGTGTAGACCGGAACACCGGCGCTGTACGCAGCGGATAGCAATGACTTCTGTCCAATACCGAGGGCTTTCTCGCGCTCGCGCACGTACTTCCCGGCGAGATTGTGAAACTCTGCGCTCGACATCGGTCGCTGAAATTCGCGGCCGGTAATGATCTTTCTGAAGAACGCATCAGTCGACAGCAGCACATCGTAATCGAAGAAGATGTCGTAGATGCGCACGACGCCTTCCTCCCTCAGCACCACGTCGGATTCCTGGGCGTTGCCGCGGTGCATCGCCAGACCAAGCCCGAAGTGGGTGTCGTGGTAGAGATTCGCGCCGGTGGAAATGATCCAGTCAACGAATCCACCCGCGATCAACGGAATGAGCGCAGACATGCCGAGTCCGGCCGGCGTCAGCGCCCCGGTGATCGATAGACCAACGGTCACATCGGCCTCGAGCATTTTGTCCGTAAAGAGCTGACATGCTTCGCGCAAACGTGCAGCGTTGTAGGCGAGGTAGGTTCCCTCGATCAGCTCGGCGACAGTCTCCTTTCCATCAATGCGACGTGGATCGATTCGCTGGCCGCGCAGGAAGCGACTGGTTTCCTGCGCCGTGTGCTTGACGCCGCTCTTTTCGCGCTGTTCCGCGGCAAGTTTCTGCTGCGCTTTGGGCCCGGCCGCCGATGCCTTCCCATGACGGGACGCTTTAAACCCACCGCGATCTCTCTCGTTGGGCCGCTTCCCGCCTCCCGCTTCCCGCTTCCCGTCACTATTTCTTTTGCCCATCTATCCGCTTGTCGGTGAGTTCTTCGTATTGATCGCCGCCCGTTTTGCCAAGCGACTTGTACGCACTGATGATCGCTTGCGCTGCTTCAGCGGGATCGTCGGTGACGAGCATCAGGTCGAGATCACCATCGGAAATTTTTCCCTCGCTCAGCACGCGAGCGTGAAGCCAGCGAAGTAGACCCGCCCAGTAGTATCGTCCGAAAAGAATAACGGGAAATCGATAGATCTTGCCGGTCTGAATGAGCGTGAGGGCCTCGAACAGCTCGTCAAGTGTGCCGAATCCGCCGGGGAAGATGACGAACGCGACGGAGTACTTGATGAACATCGTCTTGCGGACGAAGAAGTACTTGAAGTTGATGAGCGTGTCGACATAGGGATTCGCGCCCTGCTCGAAGGGCAGCTCGATGTTGCATCCGATCGATCGCGCGCCACCCAGCTGCGCGCCCTTGTTGCCGGCTTCCATGATGCCGGGTCCTGCGCCGGTGATGATCGCAAATCCGGCTTCCGCCAATAGCCGCGCCGTTTCCACCGCGGCGTCATAGTGAGGATCGTCGGGACCAATGCGCGCCGAGCCGAAGATGGTGACGGCTTTGTTGACTGCTGCCAGCGTGTCGAAGCCGTCGATGACTTCCCCCATGATGCGCATGACACGCCATGGGTCCGTGCGCGTGAAGTCGATTTGCGGACCTGCCTGCTGCAGCAGCTTCTCGTCTTCAGTGACGGGCGCGGCACGAATCGAGTCGTCCACCGTTCGAGTTGCACCCGATCTCCTTCCCTCGAGCTGAGATGGTGGAGTGCGGCCCGCTTTGAGATGGCCTTCCTCGGTGCGCGCCTTGAATCCCTGTAAAGCTTTTTGCTCGGCCGACGCCATCACTTCCGGAGTGAGTTTCTTGCCGCCAGCAGTGCGCGCTTTGCTCGCTCGCGCCGCACCAGCGCTGGATCCGGTGTCGGCTTCGTTGGGTTTATCTTTTCTCGTCTTCATTTCTCGCCGTTATTGTCGGCGCCTGCTCTCTTGATTGGGAAAGTAAAGTTGCGTGCGACTGCACAAAGCCCGCCAGGTAACGGCGCACAGGTAGTTGTCATCATAGCTGATGGGGTGCGGCCAGATGTTCTGGCTGACACGATCGATCGTGGCCAGCTGCCTGCACTCGCAGCGCTACGAAACGAAGGTAGTCTGTCCACCATCACATCGGCATTCCCGTCAGTCACCGGTCCCGCGTACGCGCCGTTCCTGATGGGAAGATATCCGGGCAGCGTCGGCTTGCCGGGATTACGCTGGTTCGATCGCACTCGTCGTATCGGGCGTCTCTCCGGATACGCGCGCAGTTATGTCGGCATCGACATGCGGTTCGTCGATCGCGACATCGATCCGGCATCGCCGACAATGTTCGAGCTGGCGAAACCGAGCTTTGGTGCGCTGAGCGTAATTACGCGGGGGCTTCGCCGTCGGGATCGCGTTGGACAGAGCCCGCAATTCATCGCGCGCGCGGCAACGACCCACTTTCGCGGCAATGTCCGAGGTTGGCTCGCTATCGACCGCGCGATCGGCGAACGAGCCGCATACCGTATTCGAAAAGATCGATCGCGCTTCGCTTTCGTTGCGTTGACGGGTGTCGATAAGACTTCACACGCCAAGGGTCACGACGATTCGATCGTCACCAACGCGCTGTCGATCGTCAACGACACCGTCGCCGAAATCCGCCAGGATGCTGAGCGCGATGGAAGATGGCAGAAAATGCATTTGTGGGTTGCCAGTGATCACGGACACTCACCGGTTCGCGAACACGAGGATCTCGTTGGATTGATCAACGAGTGGGGTTATCGCACTCTCTCTCACCCGTGGGCGTTCAATCCGACCGCGGATGTCGCGGTGATGGTGAGCGGAAACGCAATGACCCACCTTTACCTGGATTTGCAGAGGACCACCCGAACGTGGTGGCCGAATCACCGTGACAAGTGGCAGAACCTCGTCGATAGCCTGCTGGCACGTCCGTCAGTAGATCTGGTCATTCTGCCAACAAGCGCGACATCCTGCGAAATCCACAACCAGCAACGCGGCAGTGCTACGTTATCGTGGCGGGAATCTCGTTACACCTACGCACCAGTCAGCGGCGATCCGCTTGGCGTTGGCGCACAGGATTCGATCGATGATGCGCGCGCGTACGATGTAACTCTCGAGACCGATTATCCCGACTCACTGGTGCAGATAGCACATCTCGTTGGATCGCCACGCACCGGCGACATCATTCTGTCTGCCTCACGCGACTGGGATTATCGGGCGCGCTACGAGCCGATCCCCCACGTCTCGTCGCACGGCGCGCTTCACCGCGAACACATGCTGGTGCCCCTGCTACTCAATCGTCCACCAGCTCGCAAACCGCGTCGCACCGTTGACATAATGCCGAGCGCATTGACTGCGCTCGGCATCAGGGTGCCGAAGACTCTGGATGGAAATCCGTTTCTGTAGGACTACTGTACCGTCACTGATCCACGCATCCCGCTAGTTGGGGTTCCGTGGATGCTGCAGTGGAAGTTGTAGGTTCCGGGCGCGGTGAAGACGCGAGTATGCGACCCGCTACTGAAAGTGTCGATATTCCCGGTACCATCTCCGGCGCCGGCGCTGGCGGCTGCCCCGTTATCCCACATCACATTGTGTGGAGTGCCGGAGTCATTAGTCCAGGTGACGGTCGCACCTGCCGTGACCGTGCGAGCCGAGGGTGAAAACGTCGCCGCGGTCATGCAAAACGTGTTGGCCGGGCAACCGCCGCCTCCGCCACCACCACCACCGCCACCGCCACCGCCGCCGCCACCACCACCGATCCCAGTCGAGTCACCCCCGCCGCAACTCGTGGCAAGCAACGCAATGAGGAAAGCACCGCATAGACCAGATATTCTTCGCATCCTACCTCCTCGTCGATCGAAACTCAGGTTCGGAGCGAGCCACCAGACGGGAATAGGGCGATGGCTCTGCAATCTCTAATAAGAACGCTGTACCGGGGAGACGCAAAGTGGTACCGGTAATCGTATGGCTTAGGCGTGCGAGAGGCAGCAGAATGGGGGCGAAAGTGTTTCCAGGTCAGTCCTTCATCGCGCACATGTACAGGCGCCAGTCATTCTCGGCGGCCGCGACGGCGGCGATGTAATTCGGTCTTGGCGCGAACAGCTTGTGGGTGAGCTTGGAGGAGCTGTCGGGGTTGCCCGACCACACCCCCTTTCCCTCTGCCTTTAGTCTCGCCTCACGCACGACCCACGAGCGCAAAAACGCCGAATTGCGCTTATCGGCTGGAGTCTCCGCCAACATTCGTAGCTCGTCTTCCGTCATGAAACGCTGCGCGACGTCGAGCAATCGACGCACCGGACGCTCATTCTCGACATCGACGCCGACGGGTCGGTCAGGCGAGAATGCGAACAGACCAAGATCGGCCGAATGTGAGATGTTGAAATGAATGTCGTCATGCTGGGACAGGCTTGGCTTGCCTGCCGCACCGTAATTGAAACGCAATTTGCGAGGCTCGGTGCCGGTAAAACCCGTAAGCAGATTGCGGAGAATTCCTCGAGCGACAACGTAGCGCCGTCCCGCGATTGGATGCAGGGACGCCGCGTAGTCGTTTTCATCAGGAGGCAGGGACGCAGCAAGCTGTTTGTAGCGTTCGTCGTTTACCGACAAGGACGCTACCCAGACCTGTACTTCCTCCGTCATCAGCTCAAGAGATGTCAACGATGCTGACCTCGGCTTTGCCTTCCATGACTGTCAGTATGCCTACGCTCGCTGAAAGGTTGAAGCGACGTGGTCCGGCAGCCCCGGGATTAACGAACAACTGCCCGTTGAGTTGCGTCACCATTTGGCGATGCGAATGGCCATAAACGACGACATCGCTGTCGTATCGGGCAGCCAACCGCTCAGGGGTCGGGCTGCCGACTTCATCACCGTGACTGACGTGGATGCGCAAACCATCGATCTCGACATCGATGCTCTCGGTCAAGTACGCGGCGCCTGGCGGGTCGGTGTTGCCGAACACCGCGCGCACCGGCGCGATCAGCCGCAGCTCTTCGAGGATCTCGGGTCCGCCCACGTCACCAGCGTGCAGAATGAGCTGCACTCCTTTCAGCGCTTCGTGAACTGCCGGGCGAACCAAGCCGTGAGTGTCGGAAATCAGCCCGATGAGGTGACGGGAAGAAGGCATCTCCCCTTCTATATATTAGGAGGGCAATGCCGTGGCTACGACTCGCACTGCGACTAACACTGCGCGCGCTTCGCCGCCCGCGGCTCGCCGCCGATCTCATTAGGATTGCATGGCGATTCAGATCGACCTCCTGGTACCGCCGTTTCCCATTCCTGCCAATTCCTGATTCAACTTACCTGCGCTGGCGCATGTATACCGCTTATGGTGACTACGACGCTGTCCCCTCGGTCACTGACGTCGAGCGTTATGCGCGTTGGGCCGTTAAAACGAATGACTAGCGCCGTCGCCGAAACGATTTCGGTGGAGAATCTGATCAAAGGGCAGGCGTACGGTCTGGGCTTTGACCTCGTCGGAATTACTACGCTTGGGCCCGCCGAGACGGCATCGCGGTTCGAAGAGTGGATTGCGAACGGCTACGCCGGCGAGATGGGGTATCTGGCGCGTGGCGCCGCCAAACGTCGCAACTCGCGACTGCCCTTCGAGGGCGCGATCAGCGCGATTGTCGTTGGCCTCAACTACGGTGGCCGCGAGGCAACCGGGCCCATCGCGCGTTACGCGCGTGGCGACGACTATCACGAGCTGATGACGGCGAGGCTGCGCGAGCTTCATCAATGGGTCGAACGTGAGATCGGTCATCCCGTGTCGGGTAAAGCGTATGTCGACACCGGTCCGATTCTCGAGCGGGATTTGGCTCGTCGTGCCGGACTCGGCTGGTTTGGGAAGAACACCAACCTGGTTAACCCACGGCTTGGTTCTTTCTTCTTCATCGGCGCTCTGCTCGTCGACCTCGAGCTGGACGCGGACGCGCCTTTCGAGGCAGATCGCTGCGGTTCGTGCAGGCGTTGCCTCGATGCATGTCCGACTGGGGCATTCGTCGACGAGCGAGTGCTCGACGCTACGAAATGCATTTCGTATCTCACGATCGAGGCGAAGGGCGCGATTCCGGTCGAGCTGCGCGAGAGCATTGGCGGACTCGTTTACGGCTGCGACATCTGCCAGGACGTTTGTCCGTGGAACGTGCGATTCTCACGGGAGGTGCGAGAGGAAGCGTTTCAGCGACGCGAGATCCTCAATGGAGAATCGCGAACCGTAGCTCGTGCGTTGTTGTCGATGGATTCAGACTCGTTCAGCAGCGACTTCAAAGGGTCGCCCATGAAGCGCGCGAAACGACCAGGGCTGATGCGAAACGCCGCAGTCGCCCTCGGCAACGTTGGAAACGAGAATGATCTTGATCTGCTCCGCGCGGCCCGAGTGAGCGCGGACGAGATGGTCCGCACTCACATCGATTGGGCGATCGCGAGAATCGAGTAGAGCTAGAACCGATTCGGGAACTGCTTCACGATCCCGTCTGAAAGCGCGTCGGCCATGTTCAGAATCTGCGGATAGACCTGGTCGAACGTCGACTGGCTATCGGCCCACCGGCCCTGAAGTTGGGCGGTCGCTTCCTGGGTAGTGAGACTCAGATGCTGGTTGAGCATGTCGAGGACCGTTGCCTTCGGCCAATTCGGATTAGCGCCGCTCAGGAAGGTGGCGAGATCGTTGGCGTTAGCGTGCCAGCGGCGATCTGCGTCGGCTACCTTCGCCTGATCGTTGACCTTCGCTGCATTAACCAGGTCCGCCGCGATTAGAATGTGCTGCCTGAGCAGGTTGGCGAGCTGCGTGCCGGCGGCGGCACCGTAATACGGTACGATCGCGTTGCCGATGTCCGTTTGATTCTGCAGCAGCCGGTTTGTGGTGTTTTGTAACTCCCCCGAGCCGGCAGCTGCGTCAACTATGAAGAGACGCGTCCAGAACACGTGATCGGACCACAGCTTTCGCATCGCGTCGTGCAGCGTCGCTGACGCGGGAGAGGTTGTGGTGCGGGTCGACATGGCGGCGGTGGCGCATGCAGCGGCCGCGACGAAAGCGAGGGCGATGGCGCCCCGATAGGAACGAATCATGGTGCTCTCTCACGATGACGGGTTAAACAAAGAAAACGCAGTGCAGACTGCGTTTTCTTGCATACGTCGTTCCTGTCACGCGGAGAGAGGCCTACTGGTAGTCAGGCTCTTTTTGTCTTGAACGCGCCGTTGCGGCGCACGACAAAGCAGCAGCGCGGCTCGCCGCCCACGTCGCAGCAGGTTTGTACGGGAGCGGACACAAATTCCGCCAGCAGCCCCTCGATCACCCTGCACGCAGCGCTATTCTCGGCGGTGAGCGCAGCGAGGGGACATGCTTTACTGCGCAGAATCAGCGACCCGCCGCTTCGCTCAACTTCCATCAAACCGCCGAAACTGTGAATCAGACGCGCCGCTTCCGCCACGCGTGAGCTCAATGCGCCCGACGGCTGTGGATAATGTCTCGCCAGCGATTTGCCGGTTTGTCTCATGAATCCGACGAGTTGCTTCCCGGAGCACTGGCCCTCGGCGACGTTGAGGAACTCTCCGAGGACGGGCAGGTAAAGAGTCGAGAACTGGGTCTGACCGGCCAGTGTTATCGTGTAAAGGGCCGAAGGTTTGCTGACGCCGGGGCGAGTACCCCTGCGCTCGACAAGTCTTGCCTGTTCCAGAATGCGCAGCTGGTTGCGAATGGCGTTGCTGGTCAGGCGCAGCGCGCCAGCCAGCTCCTCTACCGTCATCAGACGGCGGCGAAGTTGATCAAGTACCTTTCGTGAAGCTGCGCTCAGCCCAGTCAGTCTCGTCATAATGCTTCGATGCTTACAGCGGCATTACCCGTCGCGGCGAACTTGCAACTAGCCGGCCTGCCCGTACGTTCAACATCAGACATGCCAAAACCCCAAAATCTTTACGCGGTGGTCGCAGCCACCGTTGCTCTTGCCACGCCTGCGGTAGGCCAGACGACGCCGAGCTATACCCAGGCCGACGTGCGGTTCATGCAAGGGATGATCGGTCACCATGCGCAAGCGCTGGCCATGGTTGCCCTCATTCCTTCCCGCACCGCTCGACCGGACCTGCGCGCACTTGGTGAGCGTATCCGCGTCTCGCAAACCGATGAGATCGCGCTGATGAAGCAGTGGCTGCACGACCGAAATCAGCAGATTCCGGCGGACATGTCCGACGCGCACGATATGAGCGGACACGCAATGCAGATGCCGGGTATGACGATGTCGGATTCGCTGATGCCTGGAATGCTCACGCCGCAGCAAATGACCCAATTGGCCAATGCGACAGGCACGGATTTCGAAGTTTTGTTTTTGAAGGACATGATCCAGCATCACGAGGGAGCCCTGACGATGGTCGCGCGGCTCCTTGGCACCACTGGATCCGGACAGGAACCCGAAGTGTTCCGCTTTGCAGCGGAAGTGGACACGGATCAGCGCGCCGAGATCGCGCGCATGAATGCACTACTCACCACGCTGCAGCCCACCCCAACGACTCGCTGATGCGAGCCTGCCCAATGAGAGAACCACACATGAATGGAAGAATTCCCGGAAATAACCTGTTGAACGCGCTCGCGCTGACGATGATCGTCGCGAGCACCGCAATGGCGCAGATGGGAACCGAGGTCATCGCTACCAGCAACGATCCGCGCATTGGGCTCAAGCCCGGGTTGTATGACGCAGGCTCAGCGTCGCGCAATCTGGAGCTAATCGGTCACGCCGACCGGTTGGCGAATTTCTCGGATCCGAAAGATCTGGGGAGCTTCGGATTCCTGAACGGCGATCTGGCATTCGTCGGGAATTACGTGTACCAGGGCGGCTTTAATGGCCTCCAGGTTTGGGACGTGTCAAACCCGCGGCGTCCAACGTTGCGGACCTCTCTGGTGTGCCCGGGTGGTCAGGGAGATGTCTCGCTCTACAAAAATCTTCTCTTCATGTCGGTGGAGGAGACTCGTGGCAGACTCGATTGCGGGCCTGGCGGCGTGCCTGACACAGTCAGCACCGAGCGTTTCCGCGGAATCAGAATCTGGGACATTACCGATCTCGATCATCCGAAACAGGTTGCCGACGTCCAGACATGTCGCGGATCACACACCCACACGCTCGTACTCGACCCCAAGGACCCAGCCAACGTCTACATCTACGTATCCGGAACGGGCCCGGTTCGTTCTGGCTCCGAGCTAACGGGATGCACGCGTGGTGCATCGCTCAATGACACGACGACGTCGCTGTTCCGAATCGACGTTATCAAGGTTCCGCTCGCCGCTCCGCAAAACGCGAAGATCGTGAATTCGCCGCACATCTTCGCGGACTCCGCCAATCCGGTTCTTGGATTGTGGAAGGGCGGCGCGCACGGTGAAGGGACTCAGACGACGACGCAGACCAACATGTGCCATGACATCACCGTTTACAGCGCAATCGGACTTGCTGCCGGTGCTTGCTCAGGCAACGGCATATTGCTCGACATCAGCGATCCCGCAAATCCGAAGCGTGTCGACGCTGTCATGGATCCGAATTTTGCGTACTGGCATTCGGCGACGTTCAATAACGACGGCACCAAAGTCGTGTTCACCGACGAATGGGGCGGCGGCATGGCGCCGCGTTGTCGCGCGACCGACAGCCCGCGCTGGGGCGCCGACGCCATCTTCACTCGTTCCGGCAACGGCCTGACTCTGGCCGGCTACTACAAGCTGCCCGTCGTACAGACGGATCAGGAAAATTGCGTCGCGCACAATGGTTCGCTGATTCCGGTACCCGGCCGCGACATCATGGCGCAAGGCTGGTATCAGGGCGGCGTCTCAGTCTTCGACTTCACCGACCCTGCGCATCCGAAGGAGATTGCATTCTTCGATCGCGGTCCAATGGATTCGACGAAGTTGATCCTTGGTGGCGACTGGGCCGCGTACTGGTACAACGGCCACATCTACGCATCTGAGATCGATCGCGGTCTCGACATCCTCGATCTCAAACCGAGCGACCAGCTATCACAGAACGAGATCGATGCGGCAAAACTGGTGCACTACGATCTGTTCAATCCACAGAATCAGCCGAAGTTCGTCTGGCCAGCGAGCTACGTGGTCGCGCGGGCTTATATCGATCAGCTCGTCCGCGACAAAGGAATTGCCGCCGCTCGCTCAACAGCAATTCGACGCGATCTCGACCGGGCCGAGAAGCTCAAAGGGACGAGTCAGAGGAACGCGTTGAATCGACTGGCGGCGAGTCTGGATCGTGATGCGAAGACGGCAGCCGATGCGACGAAGGTGCAGGCGCTTGAAGCAGTCGTGAAGGATCTAGCCAGATAGCAAACGTCGCCTAACTGAGCCGCCTGCCCTCGCAGGCGGCTTTTTTATTCCGGCGAGTCGGTCGTTACCTGCCTCACGTCCGGTACCAGATCCCGCACCGCATCACGCAGGTAGCTGGCCGCGTCGTTCATGTGCGTCGGATCCCATTCTTCAGCCAGTTCATCGAGATGGGCGCGCCGCGCTTCAACCAGCCGCTCGAGTACCTGACAGCCCGTTGTCGTAAGCTCGGAATGTCTCATCGAATCCGCGCGCGGCACGGTGACGAACCCTCGCCGGCGCAACTCCTCGAGCGCCTCTTGTGCACTGCGCGCGCTGATGCCGCGACTGTACGCCAGATCGTGCGGCGATACATCGGCCTGTTCTTCAACTTTGACGAGCAGCCACGCTGCCAGCGGACTCAGAGTTTCACCAGCGCGCTCGATGATCCGTTCGATGTGCGCGCGCTGGACATCGCGATCCGCCATCGAAGACAATGCAGCATACAGATGCGCGGCAACCGCGCTCTCGTCCGAGGCGCGCGCGAATGCTTCCCCGGCTTCGTTCCCGGCATCCCGTGCGCTCGCGGCCACCGTGGCGCGCAGTGGGCGTTCGGGAAGTAGCCATGATAGCACGAAACCAACGGCGCATACGATTGCGGCCACCAGGAACATGGTGTCGAGCGACGATGTGAACGCCTGCGCGTAGGTGCCCCGCGCCGCGGGTGGCATCTGCAGCACTGCCTGCACGGTGATGTTGTGCGCCGAACCAGCTGCACCCGGTATCAGTCTGGCGAGATTGGCGGACAGCTGCGAGGCGAAAATGGCGCCGAGTATCGCTGTGCCGAGCGATCCTCCAATGAGCCGGAACAATGTCGCACCTGATGTTGCAACGCCAAGATCCTGATAATTGACGGCGTTTTGAACAGCGATAACCAGCACCTGCATCACCATTCCAAGCCCGACACCAAGGACGAGGAGGAGCAACGACGCGGTGACGGTGCTGCTTTGCGGAGTGAGTCGAGAGAGCAGATAAAGTCCGGTCATCATTACCGCCGTGCCG
>Ga0075434_100002513_pt1 | contig 16177 bp, 18 predicted proteins | sample RhiMethybrSRZTD3_FD_75298 | JGI IMG/M metagenome (GOLD analysis project Ga0075434, IMG submission 75298) | Populus rhizosphere microbial communities from Tennessee, USA - Rhizosphere MetaG P. TD hybrid SRZTD3 | ecosystem: Host-associated > Plants > Roots > Rhizosphere > Soil | place: USA... | reverse complement strand
CTCGGCGCCATCCGCGAGGGCACGCTCCGCAAGCACATGAACGTCCGCGGCTTCCAGCGCGACACCGTCTACTTCTCGATCCTCGACACCGAGTGGCCCGCCATCCGCACCCACCTGTCCGCCCGCCTCTATGCCTGAAAAGCAGTTCCCGGTGATGCGTCCTTCTGTGCGGTGCGGTACTCAAGGCTCCCGCGAGTGACGGCGGCGGGGCAGGGGCGTGCGGGAGGGGTCGACGCGACCCGTTCCCTCCAAGGGATAACGGACGAGCGGCGCCCGGATGGAGCCCAGCCGCGCGCGGAAATGCGCACGCGTGCCGCGTGGTCGCGCGACCCCTCCCGCACGTCCCTGCCTCGCCACCGCCTCCCGCGGGCGCTGATTGTTGACACGTCGACGACGTAGGGAGCATGATCGGGGTCTGCAATGCGACGCGTGATCAAAATCTACGACACGACGCTCCGCGACGGCACCCAGGGCGAGGGTGTGTCCTTCTCGATGGAGGACAAGGTCCGGCTCGCGACGCGGCTCGACGCGCTGGGAATCCACTACATCGAGGGTGGCTGGCCGGGCTCGAATCCGAAAGACCTGCGGTTCTTCCGTCGCATGCAGGACGTGACGCTCAAGCAGGCGAAGCTCGCCGCGTTCAGCATGACCCGGCGCGCCGGGGTCACGGCCGAGGCCGACGCGAACATGCAGGCGCTGCTCGACGCCGGCACACCGGTGGCGACGATCGTCGGCAAGTCGTGGGACTTCCACGTGACCGCGGCGCTCGGCACGACGCTTCCCGAGAATCTCGCGATGATCGGCGACACGATCGCGTTCCTCCGCCCGCGGATGGACGAGGTGCTCTTCGACGCCGAGCACTTCTTCGATGGCTTCCGCGCCAACCGCGACTACGCGCTGGCGACGTTGCGCGCGGCCGAGACGGCCGGGGCGCACTGGCTCATCCTGTGCGACACGAACGGCGGCACGTTGCCCCCGGAGCTCGTCGCGATCATCGCGGAAGTGAAGAAGCACGTGCGGACTCCGCTCGGGATCCACGTGCACAACGACGCCGAGTGCGCCGTCGCGAACTCGCTCGCCGCCGTGACCGAAGGAGTCGGCCAGGTGCAAGGCACCCTCAACGGCTTCGGCGAGCGCTGCGGTAACGCGAACCTCGTGTCGATCATCCCGAGCCTGATCTTGAAAATGGGCCTCGACTGCATCCCCGAGCCCAACCTGCGCGAGCTTCGCGATGTCTCTCGCTTCGCCTCGGAGCTGGCCAACCGCAAGCCCTGGTCGTCGCAGCCGTACGTGGGCGATTCGGCCTTCGCGCACAAGGGCGGCATGCACGTCTCGGCCGTCCAGAAGCACCCGGAGACCTACGAGCACATCGACCCGGCGGCCGTGGGCAATCGCCGGCGTGTGCTCGTCTCCGAGCTGGCCGGTAAGTCGAACATCCTCTGGAAGGCGCGCGAATACGGCATCGACCTCGATCAGGACACGCCGGACTCCCGTCGAATTCTCGACCAGCTCAAGACCCTGGAGGATCAGGGATTCCAGTTCGAGGGCGCCGAGGCGTCGTTCGAGCTGCTCATGGAACGGGCGCTCGGCCGCCACCGGCCGTGCTTCACGCTCGAGGCGTACCGGGTGATCGTCGAGGAGCAGAACACCGCCCAGGAGCCAGTGGCCGAAGCGACGGTGCGTCTACGGGTGAAGGGGATCCTGGAGCACACCGCCGCCTCTGGAAACGGCCCCGTCGACGCGCTCGACCATGCGCTCCGGAAGGCTCTCGAGGAGTTTTATCCGAACCTCAAGACCATGAGGCTCCTGGACTACAAGGTTCGCATCCTGGACGAATCGAAGGGGACGGCGGCCAAGACGCGCGTTCTGGTGACTTCAGGCGACGGCGACGAGACCTGGGGCACGGTCGGCGTCGCGGACAACATCATCGAAGCCTCCTGGCAGGCGCTGGTGGACTCGGTCGAGTACAAGCTTCGGCGCGACGCAAGCGGGGCGGAGGGCGCCAGTCGGCGTCGAGATTGACGAACGGCCGCAACCCCGCTTCGTTTCTCACCTTCCATGCGGTTGATGCCTCCGGACAAGTAAACCCAACTTTCTCAAGTGCGCCCACGAGTCGCGTAGTGTGGAGGCGGAATCAGCACATCGTCAACACATGAAAGTTTCGCGATGATGTTCCCGATCATGCCCCGGAAGTCGCCAGCGGGCTAAAGCTGGGCCAGGCTCGCACGGCCGCCACCCTGCGCTCGAGCGTTTCCTCGGGCGCTTGAATACAACGATCCACCGCGCCCTGACTCGACGATTGTCATCGCCTCTCGCGGGGCGTGCCGCCGAAGCTGATAAGCATCTCAAGGAGTACGACAACGCCTACGCTGTCACCGGGCGGCAGCGCCAGCGAAGACTCGCGGCGAAGGAGCCATGCTCGTGCTGGTGCCCGTGGTGGCGTTCAGCTAGACTCCCGCCAGCCATCCTCCACTGAGGTGCCCATGCGGCTGATCGGGCTCGCGGTTATTCTGACTATCAACCTCACGTTGACGCTGATCGCCGCTGAGGCACAACTCGCGAAAAAGATATGGCGAATCGGCTTCCTGATTCCGGTCTCATTGCCGGATGCTGCGTCACGCATGGGACGTCTTCCTGCCTTCACAGAGCGAATGAAAGAGCTCGGCTGGCCGGAGGGACAAGCCTTTACGATGGAGTCGCGATTCACTGAGCGCGACGAACCGAAGCTGCGAAGCGCGGCCGTGGATCTTGCCCGCCTGCCGGTAGACGTAATCGTCGCGGTGAGCTCACCTGCGGTCAATGCGGCCACCGCGGCGACGGTGACCATTCCGATCATCGCGATTGATCTCGAAACCGACCCAGTGGCGAAGGGCTTCGCCGCAAGCCTGGCCCGACCGAGCAAGAACATCACGGGGCTGTTTCTCGATCTTCCAGAACTCAACGGCAAGCGCCTCCAGTTGCTCAAGGAATTCGTTCCGAAACTCAGCCGCGTTGCCGTTCTGTGGGATCCGAGCTTGGACCCGACCCCGCTGAAGGCGGCGGAGCTTGCGGCGCGGACCTTTAGTGTTGATCTGCACGTGGTTTCAGCAGGGCGCCGGGAAGACTTCGCACAGGCGTTGGGCGAAGCGACACGCCAACATGCCGGGGCCCTCCTGGTGGTTCAGTCGCCGACCTTCGATTTGTACGCAAAGGACATCGCCGCTCTGGCGCTCAAGCACCGGCTTCCGTCGATCGGGCTGTTCAACGGATTCGCCAAATCTGGCGGCCTCGCGAGCTACGGTCCAGACCTTAGAGCGCTCTTCGCGCAGAGCGCAAACTACGTCGACCGAATCTTGAAAGGTGCCAAGGCTGGAAGTCTTCCAATCGAACGACCAGTCCGATTCGAGCTTGTCGTCAACGTGAAGACAGCGAACGTTCTGGGACTCACGATCCCGCAAACCATCCTCGTCCGCGCGGACGAGATCATCCAGTGATGAACCGGCGGACACTGCTTGTCGCACCCGCCGGCGGCATTCTCGCCACGCCGCTCGACGTCGACGCGCAGCAGGCGGGGAAGGTGTACCGGGTCGGTGTGTTGTCGTCGAGAAGCGTCGCCCTCGACGACACTGACTGACGGAGTTGCTGGAGTGACATCAAAACAGGAGGCACACCCATGACGGTCGAAGAGGCGATTGAGCTGATCTTCGCGCGGTTGTGCGGAGCCTACACTCGGAATCCCGACGCGACGATGACGGCGGAGGACCTCGGCGTCGGCATCCCCAACGACGTCTTCGCCGCCGCGTTGCGCGAGCTGCGCGGCCCGGCCGATGACGAGGATCTCCGGATTCGATACGTGGAAGGCAATCGCACCAAGGCGGCGCTGGGCACGTCGTGGCGCGGCAGGTGCGAAGAGGGGAGGCGTTCCTCCTGAACAGAGAAGCAAAGGGAAGGTCGCCGGGCGCTCGCGAAGACGCTCAGTGTGAAGGTGACGGAGTTGCTCCGATGACCACAAACCGCGCGGTCGCGGCAGCGTCGGTTGCGCGGCCGCTATTCGATCAGGGACTCGGTCTGATGATCTGCTCCGCGCGCTCGCGCAGTTGCCGCGCGATCTCGACCCGCTCCGCGTCGATCAGTACCAGCTTCGCGGCCTCGAGCAGGACCTCGTGCTACGCCGAGCGGATCTCAGCTTCAAGGATCTCGATGGCGAGATCCTTCCGGCGTAGCAACCCGGCCACGCGATACTAGACTGACCTCGGCGCGTGCGTGAGGATCCATGAGCGGGAATCTGTCAGACCCGGGCTGCAGAGAGCTTGGCTCGTCGAAGACGCTAACCGGCCGCGCCGATCTTCGCGCGTTGAAATTCCCACGCGACGAAACAACGGATGTGAAGAAAGTAGCGGTCGAAGCCCGGGTGCGCGCCGTTACGCTTGAACTCCATCTCCATTTCCAGCTGCTCCAGCGTGACCGGTTCGCTACACAGCGAGCACAGCTTTCCACTCCCGGGGCCGCCATATGTGCGGTCGGCACGGCAAGTCGGCAGCTTGCCACTCCGGATTGCTTCTCGCGCTTTTTCGCGAAGCACTGCCTCGTCGGGCATCGGGACCCTGCTTCCTGTCGGCCCGAAAGGCGTTTCACGCCAGACGCCATACGGCCCCCCGACGCGGCGCTGCGCCACCCAAGGCAGGTCCGATGGCAGGCGCCGAGAGAATAGCCGACGGTCAATACTTGCGCGAGGCATTTGTCACACGATTTCCGGAAGATCCGTCGACCGACCGGGCGGATGCGCACGAGCGCGTCACGGTGAGGCGGGGATGACTTGCGACGCGAGAAGAGCCGGTCATCGTTGGCGCGTTCATCAAATAGCTTAGGAGGAAACAAATGAACTACCGTGGCGCGATCATTGTCGCCGCTGGTCTCATCGCGGGCGCTCTGCTCCTGACTGGCCAAGGCCGGCCGCAGACGGTCCTCACTGGCCAAGGCCAGTCACCGACGGCCATCGCGCGGTATGCCCTAGCCCATGATGCGGCGGCGGGCGCGGCATGGCGGATGGACACGACCACCGGCGCGATATGGCGTTGTGTTTATGAGTCCCCGATCGGTCAAGTGAAGTGCACCCAACCCATCGCCGTCGGTCCCTAGAACCACGATCGCAAAAGAAGCGCCCCATGATCGTCGCGATCTACTCGCACATGGAAAGGAGACATTGATGGCCCAAGTCGTTCAACGCATCCGGCGCAGTGGTCCACGGAAGGTGAAGCGCAGCGCGTGGGCTTCACGCTCCAGACGAAGGACGGGAAGCAGGAGCGGAAATAGGATGCCTGCTGAATCTGGCGCCGAAGCCTGAGGCAGATCCGGTCGTCGTCGCCTTCAGGCAGATGACCGAGCGGTACCTGCGGGAGAAGGAAGCCTCGAAGGAGAAGAACCTCCGGCGCGACCGGCACATCATCGCGCGCCTGCTCACAGCCTTCGGCGAGACGATACCCTTGAGGGAGATGACGTCGCCGAAGATCGCCGAGTATCGGCTGGGGCGATTGACGATCGTGTCGGCGAAAACGGGCAAGCGGCTCGAGCCCGCCACCGTGAACCGCCAGCTCCAGGTCTTGCGCGGGATGTTGCGCATGGCGGCCAGCGAGGACTGCGCCTATTTGGCGAAGGCTCCCACCGTCAAGATGGAGAAGGAGCCCGAAGGCCGGCTGCGGGAATCCCGAACCGCTGGAAAACCAGTCCATCCGTGGGCGCGATAGTTCTGCTCGTCACTGACCGGCTGCTCAGGAACTGTTCGGCTCCCCCCTTCCAGTACCGATCACGAACCATCTGGATCGAGAGTGATCTAGGTGGTCAATTACCTACCAGAAGCGGACTCCTCGCTATACCGTAAGACTCTATAAATACAGGGAAAATGGCTATGCCTGAGACTCGGTATCGGAATTGCTGTTTCCGGTACCCAGGAGGGCTCAGACATGTCGGTCAATGGAGCGGCGGTCAATGAGTCGGTCAACGGTGGCGGGTCTCGCACGTGGCATCAGCCGCGTGGCGTAGGCCGCCCATCGACGGTGGCTCCGTTCGCACCTCAGATCGAGGCATGGCTGCGTGAGACACCTTCGATGTCGGGTGCAGAGGTGCTCCGTCGTGCGCGTGAAGTCGGCTACCGCGGCGGGAAGAGCGCGCTCTACGAGCTCGTGCGGCGTCTGCGGATTCCCGTCGCGGCGAGCCTGTCGGTCGTGCCGTCCAACGGCAGCCACTAGTCGCTAGTGGCGCCGGACCCGCACCGAGGATTCGAGCACGCTCGGTGCCGGGTCGGTTGTCGGCCGGCGGTGCTCCGCCGGCCCGCGGTCTGAAGCTCGAGAAGGCCGCATCGAACCCCGAGAAGCGCCCGCGGCTAGTACGTGCCCGGGCGGATCTGCTTGTAGAGCTGCTTGAGCGCGTCGGCGGTGAACGTCGGCGACTGGCAGACCGAGATGATCTTACGCTCGTCGGCCTCGACCTTTGCGACCGCTTCGGGGATCCGCGCAGCGATATCGGTCGGAATCGTAACGGCGCCGTGCTGGTCGGCGTGAACCAGATCGCCCGGCTTCACCCACAAACCACCCACCTTGATCGGCAAACCGAAGTCGACCATGTGCACGTAGGCATGAGAGACGGAGACGTGCGCCGCAGCGAACTGGAATCCCAGCGCCCGTACCTCGTCGAGGTCGCGCACCGAGCCGTCCGTGATGACGCCGGCGCAGCCGAGCGCGCGATGGATGTTGGCCTGGACCTCGCCCCACTGGGCACCCTGGCCCCGAGGCTCGTCGAGGTCGTGAACGACGATCACGCGGGGCGCTGGGATCGAGAGCACGTAGTCCCACCAGCCGAACGTGGAGGCGCGATGGCCTTCGAGGGGCTGGGGCTCGGCGCGGATCACCGCGGTGACCGCGTACCCGACCAGCGGCCCGAGCTCGGTGAACAAGGTGCGGATCTCGGAAGACATGTTGCCGTGATTGCGCGGGCGGACGTTGAACGTCTCGATCGCGTTGGCCACGCTGGGGCTGGAGATCTTCTTGAGGGCGTCGATCATCAGATGGTGTCCTTTCGGCGCTGGATCAGCAGGGTTTTGAGAATCTCGATCGTCTGCCGGGTCGACTCGAGATTCGGGTTCACGCGGAGCGCGCGCTCGAAGTACTCGAGCGCGATCGCCGGCTGGTCGAGCTGCATGTAGATCATCCCGTAGCCGCTGAGCGCTCCGAAGTGATACGGGTTGCGCTTCATCACCTCGTCGCAATCGGCGAGCGACTTCTGATATTCGCCCAGGAGGTAATAGACGGTCGCCCGCTTGTTCCAGCCTTCGGCGAACTCCGGCTTACGCCGGATGATCTCGCTGAAGGTCTCGACGGCCTGCTCGCCCTGGCGCGCGTTCATTTGCTCGAGGCCGGTCGCGAAGAGCCGGTCGATGGTAGGGTCGCCCGATCGGCTCCACACCTGCCACATGGAGCTCTCCGCGTTTTCACGGACGACCTCGTCGCTGTCGCGCAGTGCCGCGGCCAGCTGCGGCAGGTCGCTCATGAGCCCGGTCTCACCCAGGGCTTGCGCACCCAGGCGGCGACTGTCGGCGCTGCCCTTGTCGGCGAGGGCCTTGAGCGCCTCCTCGCGCGTCGGGCCGGCGAGCAGCAGCGCCGGCGACAAGGCGAGCGCCACGAGCACGAAGGTCCCGAGCCATCGACGCCTCATGGCTGGTACGCCTCGTTGACCGTAGTCGTCGCGAATCCGGGCTGGGTTCCGCCTCCGGGCACGTAGATGCGCTGGCCGACCACCGCCGCGCCGATGCCGTGGCGCGGCGTGCGCATCGGGTCCTTGCCGATCCAGCGGTTGCCGGCGACTTCGTACATCTCGTTGGCGCTGAAGATGCGCAGCGGCGCCTCGCCGCCGAACACGTAGACGCGATCGCCCAGCACGGCGGCGGCCAGGCCGCCACGGGCGGTCGGGAGCGGGACTCCGGTCGACCAGCTGTTCGTCGCGGGATCGTAGATCTCGACGTTGGCGAACTGGGTCCCGAGGAACGACGTCCGCCCGCCGATCGCCCACAACTTGCCCTGGAACGCGACGGCCGCGAGATGATCGCGCGCGGTCGGCATCGGAGGGCCATCAGTCCACCGGTCGGGCCTGGGCTCGTAGATCTCGTGCGCGGCGCTCGCGCTGTCGTCGCTGCCGCCGATCGCGTGCAGTCGGCCTCCCAGCGCCACCACCGCGAGCCCGCCGCGCGCTTGCTTCAGCGGCGCGCGGGTCGCCCACGAGCTCCGCGCCTCGTCGTACTCGTAGACGGTTCGCAGCGCGCTCGAGCCGAGTCGTCCGCCGCTGTAGCCGCCGACGACGAAGAGGCGCCCGTCGACGACGGCGGCCGCTGCATGGTGGGTCGGGGCGGGGAGCGGCGTGCGAGTCTCCCAGCGGTCGGACGCCGGATCGTAGACCTCCACCGTGGCGACGGCCTCGCTGTCCGGACCGAAGCCGCCGATCACGAAGATGCGCCCATTGACCTCCGCGACCGCGATCTCCTGACGCGCGGTCGGCATCGGGGCGAGCGAGATCCATTTCCCCGGGCTCATGATGTCGACCGGCGCGGTCGAGTCGGTCGTCTTGCCGAGACAGCCGGCCAGGACCATCATCGCCAGCGCGAGCACGGCGCTGCGGCGACTCACGAGCGCACCAGATCGAGCAAGCCGGCTTCGTCGAGCACTGGCACCCCCAGCCGCCGAGCGTCGTCCGCCTTGCTGCCCGGCGCCTCGCCCACGACGACGTAGCTGGTCTTCTTCGAGACCGCGGACGTGACGCGACCGCCGTGCCGCTCGATCAGCTCGCGCGCGGCCTCCCGCGACAGGGTCGGCAGCGAGCCGGTCAGCACGAGGGTCTTGCCGGCGAGCGGCTTGGGCCCCTCCGGCGCCACCGGCCCGCTCGTCACCACGCCCGCGCGATCGAGGCGCGCGATCAGCTCGCGGTTCGTCGGGTCCTGAAAGAACGCCGCGATCGAGCTCGCGATCTCATCGCCGATCCCGTGGACCTCGGCCAGCTCGGCTTCGGAGACCGCGGCGATGCGCTCGAGACTGCCGAAGCGGGTCGCCAGCAGCTGCGCCACCCGCTCGCCGACGAGCCGGATCCCGATGGCGTTGAGCAGACGCGCCGGGCCGCGCGTGCGGGACGCCGCGATCGCCGCGACCAGGTTCTCGGCCGATTTCTCGGCGAAGCGATCCATCTCGCCGATCTCGTCGGCGGTCAAGCTGTAGAGGTCCGCAAAATCCCTGACGCGCCCGGCGTCGACCAGCTGCTCGATCGTGCTGTCGCCGAGGTGCTCGATGTCCATGGCCCGTCGCGACCCGAAATGCCGCAGCCGCTCCTTGAGCTGGGCCGGGCAGGCGCTGTTGGTGCAGCGCCAGTACGCCTCGCCCGCGGCGCGCGCAGTGACACCCCCGCAGGCGGGGCATGCGGACGGGAACGTGAACGGCTGGGACTCGGGCGGCCGCTTGGCCAGCACGACCTGCACGACGTAGGGGATCACGTCGCCGGCGCGCTCGATCAGGACCGTGTCGCCGACCCGCATGTCCTTGCGGCGGATCTCGTCCTCGTTGTGCAGGCTGACGTTGCGGATCGTGACACCGGCCAGCTCCACGGGGCTCAGCTTGGCGGTCGGTGTGAGCGCGCCGGTCTTACCCACATTGACCTCGATCGCCTCGATCACCGTCGTCGCCTGACGTGCCGCGAACTTGAAGGCGATGGCCCAGCGCGGATGATGCGTCGTCGAGCCGAGCCGTCGCTCCTGATCGAGCGACTCGACCTTGACCACCGCGCCGTCCGCGTCGTAGCCGAGCGCGTCACGATCGTGCTCGAGCTTCTCGCACGCCGCGACGACCGCGGCGAGATTCGCGCAGCGCTCGGACCGGGGGTTGGTCTTGAAGCCAGCGGCACGCAGGGCCTCGAGAACGTCCCAGTGGGAGGCGAAACCCAGCGAGTCGGCGCGGCTCAGGTGATAGAGAAAGATATCGAGGGGCCGCCGCGCCGTGACCGATGGGTCCTTCTGGCGCACCGCGCCCGCGGCGGCGTTTCGCGGGTTCGCGAACGTGGGCGAGCCCGCCTCCTCCAGGGTTCGGTTGAGCTTGGCGAACTCCTCGCGCGGCATGAACACCTCGCCGCGCACCTCGATGACCGGCACGGCCGCCAGCGGGCCGCGCAGGACCATGGGGATGGACCGGATCGTTCGCAGGTTGGGGGTGATGTCCTCGCCCACGCGCCCGTCGCCCCGCGTCGCCCCCCGGACGAAGCGGCCCTGCTCGTACAGGAGCGCGATGCCCAGGCCGTCGATCTTGGGCTCGCACACGTAGGTGAACGCGGCCCCCGGCAGGGCGCGGCCGATCCGGGCCTCGAACTCGCGCAGGTCGTCGGGCGAGGTCGCGTTGTCGAGCGAGAGCATCGCGTCGTGGTGCTCGACCGACTTGAAGACGTCGGTCGGCGCTCCGGAGACCCGCTGCGTGGGGCTGTCCGCGGTGACCAGGTCGGGGAAGCTCGCCTCGAGCTCGCGAAGCTCACGCATGAGCGCGTCGTACTCCGCGTCCGAGACCTCGGGCCGAGCCTCGGTGTAGTAGAGATAGTCGTGATGGTGAATCTGCTCGCGCAGCTCGGTGATGCGCTGCGCGGCGTCCGCCCGCGTCATGCACGCAGCATAGCACCGGCGTTGAGCCTCGCGGACTGCCTTGCTGCTCGCGTAAGAGTGACGTTATACTGCGGGACGATCGGTCGAGAATTCCTTCAGTAGGAAAGAACATGCCACGAACCCCAGCCCTGAACGTTGCGATCGAGACCCGAGACACGACGGCCTCGGTCCAAGACTACCTCGCGGCCATTTACGACCTCGCCGGTAGCGGCAAGCCGGTGATCGGCGCGCGGCTCGCGAAGCACATGGCGATCTCCGCGCCCGCGGTCACCGAGGCGATCCATCGGATGGCCCGCGGCGGGTACGTGAAGATCGGGCGCGGCAAGGAGCTCGTGCTGTCGACGAAGGGCCGGCAGATCGCCGAGGTCATGGCCCGGCGTCATCGTCTCCTCGAGCGCTGGCTCACGGATACGCTCGGCCTCAACTGGACGGACGCCCACGAGGAGGCGCATCGACTCGAGCACGCCCTGTCGCCGCGCGTCGAAGACCGTCTGGCGGAGCTCCTGGGCATGCCGAGTACCTGCCCGCACGGCAACCCCATCCCCGGGATGTCGAAGCCACCCAAGGTCGAGCCGTTCCCGCTCGCTCAGGCGAAGGAAGGCACGACCGTCGTGGTCGAGCGCATCACGGAGGAGGCCGAGGCGGACAAGAAGCTGCTCGAGCATCTCTGGAAGAACGACGTCCGCCCCGGTCGGCGCCTGAAGATCACCGAGGTCGCGCCCTGGGCCGGGACGATCACGGCATCGGGCGACGGCCAGACCATCGCGCTCGGCCTGCCGGCCGCCGCGAAGATCTGGGTCTACCTCCCCGGTGCGGCTGGATGAAGGCTCTCGGCTGGGTTTTTGTCGCGATCGGCTGCGTCTACGTCTTCTACTGCGCTGCGATGGCCGTCTGGTCCTATCTCGAGGTCACCAGCGTGGTCGAGGAGGTCGTCAACGAGCGCGCCTCACGAACCGAGCGTCAGGAGCGCGCGACTCGCGTCAGGGACGACATCGTCAAGAAGATGACGGCGAGCGGTATCAACGTCGACGAGCGCGCCATCTCGGTGAGCGACGAGGGCAAGACGATCGACGTCAGCGTGCGGTGGAACTGGCCGGTGATCGTCTACCAGGAGCGGGAGTACCTGGCGGTTCCGATGAAGCACGAACGGACATTCCCGGCGCCCGAGCGGCGCTGAGTCAGCGCTTGGCCTGAGCCTCGCGGATCATCTTCGCGACCCGATCTCGGTCCTCTCCCGGCGGCGACAGCGCGACGAACTTTTCCCAGGAGCGAACGGCCCCGGCGACGTCGTGCTTGGCCTCGTAGAGGATCTGGCCTCGATAGAGGAGGGCCGGCAAGTAGCTCGGATCGATCGTCAGCGCGCGATCGAGGATCTCGAGCGCGCGATCGGCGTGCTCGGGGCCGCCACCGACCGCGAGGATCAACCCCAGATGAGTCGTCGCATCCACGTTGTTCGGATCTCGTTTGAGGACGGCCTGGTACGCGGCGATGGCCTCGCTGTAGCGACCCTGGGCCAGGCTCGCGCGCGCCGCCTGCAACATGCCGTGAAGCATCTCGGGCGGTAGCGGTTTGCCGGGTGTTACGGCGGGCGCGTTCTGGGCGCTCGGTGCTTCTTGCCCGCCGGGCGCCTCGCGCGGAAGCACGGCCAGCGGCCGCGAGCCGGGCTGAGGCTGCCCCGCCATCGGATCCGGTTCGGTGTACCGCACGATTCCCGCGCCGACGGCGATCCCGAAGACGACCAGGAGAACTCCCATGCCGCCGAGCACGGCCGGATGGCGCCACGCCGAGCGGCGAGGCTCACGCGCCGCGATGCGGGATGCCGGCGGCTCGGCCGGGCCCAGGCGATCGAGCTCGGTCAGGATCGCGGCGGTCTCGCCTTCGTAGCGGGCACGAAGCTCGGCAAAGTCGGTGTCCGAGACGTGGCCGGCCGCGTGCTCGAACTCGAGCTCGCGGATGGCGGCGAGGGCCACCTGCTTCTCCTCGTCGAGCTCTTGCCGCCGGTCGGGCGGCAGCGGAAGGAACGTGCGCCCGCGACGCTCGCGGCCGAGGAGCGGCCAGAGCACGAACACGAGGACGGGCACTCCGATGACGGCCGCAGCGACCACCGCACCGGCCCCGATCACGAGCCTCTCTCCAGCTCGCGGCGAATTCGTTCGCTCATCGCCGCGTCAACGGCGACCGGCGGTGGGCGAACACCGCGCGAGCGATGGGTCCAGCGCCACACCAGCGCGGCCGTCGCGACGAGCCCGACGACGACCGCGACGAGGGGGAGGAGCCAGACGAGCAGATTGAATCCGCGGCGTGGCGGCGCCAGGAGGATCCAATCGCCGTAACGGTCCACGAAGTAGCGCTGAATGTCGGCCGGACTCTCGCCGGCCGCCAGCCGCTCGCGGATGATCGCGCGCATCTGGCCCGCCATCTCGGAGGGCGAGTCGGCCACCGACAGGCTCTGGCACACGACGCAGCGAAGGTGCGCGGCGATGTCGTACACGGTCTGCTCGTTGACCGGCTTCGCGTTCTGAGCGGTCGCGGCGCGCCCGGCCGAGCCCAGCAGGACCAGGACGGCGACCACGATGACGGTGATCCGGCTCATTGCGGCGCGGCCTCGGCGAGGAGCCGGTCGACGGTCGTCCGGAAGACGTCGTCGGTGACGGCGCCGACGTGCTTGACGCGGATCCGGCCCTGGCGATCGAGGAAGAACGTTTCGGGGACTCCGTAGACGCCGTAGTCCACCGACACCGTGCCCTTCAGATCCTGCCCGACGGGAAAGGTGAGACCGAAGTCGCCGACGAACTTCTGGGCGGCCTCGCGCTTGTCCTGGATGTCGACACCCAGCACGACCACACCGCGCTCACGATAGTCGCGCCAGTTCCGCTCGAGCACCGGCGCCTCCTCGTAGCACGCGGGATAGCACCACGAGGCCCAGAAGTTCACGACGACGACCTTGCCTCGATGGGTCTCCAGACCGAGCGGCGCGCCCTCGAGCGTGGCGAGCGTGAAGGCCGGCGCCGGCCGACCGACGAGCGGCGACGGAATGTCGCGCGGGCTCACGCGAAATCCGTAGGCGAGCAGCGCCAGCACGGGGACGGCGGCGAGCGGGATGAGCCAGCGCCAGAGCCGCTTCACGCGGTCCGATGCCGCTCCGGCAGGATGGCCAGCAGCGCTCCCAGGGTGAGTACCAGTCCGCCGATCCAGATCCAGCTCACGAGGCGGTTGACCTGGAGCTTGATCGTCGCCTGTGAGCCGTCGCGAGCGAAGTCGCCGAGGACGAGATAGAGATCCTCGCGCAGGCCCAGACGATAGTCGACGTACGCGATCGGCGCCTGTTCTTGAGGGTAGAACTTCTTGGCCGGGCGCAGGACGCCGAGCGTGCGCCCGTTGGAGACCGTGAACGTCCCGATGACCTTGAAGTGGTTCGACTCCTCCATCGCGGTGAGCCCGTCGAAGCGGAAGCGGTATCCGGCGAGCTCGGCCGACTCTCCGCGGTGCAACGTGGTCTCGGTCTGCACCGACCAGGCGTGCGATCCCATCACGCCGAGCGCGATGATCAGGATGCCCAGGTGCACCACGAAGCCGCCGTACCGGCGGTTGTGCCGCAGGAGAAGCCCGCCCATCGCCGGGAGGAGCGACTCGCCCACGCGGAGCCTCGCGCGGGTGGCGCGCGTGAAGTCGACCGCGATCGTGACCGCGACGAAGACGGTCGTCGCGAACGTGAGCGCCGCCAGCAGCGAGCGGACGCCCAGCGCGAACGAGGCGGCGGCCGCGACGATCCCGAGCGCCACCGGCCAGAGAAAGTTGCGCTTGAGGCTTTCGAGGGACGCCCGCCGCCAGGCGATCAGCGGGCCGACCCCCATCAGGAAGACCAGCGACAGGAAGAGCGGCACGTTGACCTGGTTGAAGAAGGGCGCGCCGACGCTGACCTTGACGCCGCGCACGGCTTCCGAGAGCAACGGGAACACGGTGCCGAAGAACACCGTGAATGCGGCGGCCACGAGGAACACGTTGTTCAGGAGGAACGCCGACTCGCGCGAGACGATCGAGTCGAGCTCGCCCTCGGACCGGAGCGCCTCCCAGCGCCACGCGACCAGCCCGAGCGCGGTCAGCAGCACGAGCGCGAGAAAGCTCAAGAACAGGATCCCGATGGAGCCCTGCGTGAAGGCGTGGACCGAGGCGATCACGCCGGAACGGGTGAGGAACGTGCCGAACAAGGTGAGGCCGAAGGTCAGGATCACCAGCGAGATGTTCCAGAGACGGAGCATGCGCCGCCGCTCCTGGATCATCACGGAGTGGAGGAACGCGGTGCCGGTGAGCCACGGCATGAACGCGGCGTTCTCGACGGGATCCCACGCCCAGTACCCGCCCCAGCCGAGGACGTGGTAGCTCCACCAGCCGCCGATCAGGAGACCGAGCGAAAGAAAGTACCAGGCGACGATCGTCCACCGCCGCGTCAGGACGAGCCACGTGTCGCCGATGCGGCCGGTGATCAACGCGGCCATCGCGAAGGCGAAGGGCACGGAGAAGCCGGTGAAGCCGAGATAGAGGGCGACGGGGTGCGTGATCATCCCCGTGTCCTCGAGCAGCGGGTTCAGGCCGCGGCCGTCGGCGGGCACCGGCACCTGGCGCTGGAAGGGCGGGGCGGCGACCGTCATCACCAGGAGGAAGAACGCGAGGATGCCGAGCATCGTCGCCAGCGCCCAGGGATACAGCTCGCGCGCGCCGACCCGGTGGCGCACGATCAGGATGATCGTGTAGAGCGTGAGCATCCAGGCCCAGAGGATGATCGAGCCCTCGAGCGCGCCCCACACCGCGGTGATCCGGTAGTAAAACGGCGTGCCGAGGTTCGTGTTCGTCGCGACGTAGCGGACCGAGAAATCGAACGTGAGGAAGGCGTACGTGAGCAGCGCGAAGCACGAGGTGACGAGGACGAACACGCCGATCGCCGCGTGCTGAGCCGACTCGATCAGCGCCGTCCGCCCCGACCGCGCGCCGACCCCGGCGGCGATGCCGCCGTACAGTGCGAGGCCGAGGGCGACCAGGGTCATGCCGTAGCCGAGATCTGCGGTCACCGCCCTTCACCCCGGAGCGTCTTGATGAGCTCGCGGTAGCCCGCCTGATTCGTGTCGTGGGGCGCTTTGTATTCCTCGGAATGCTTGGCCATGATCAGGGACGCCTTGAAGTAGCCGTCGGCCGTCCAATTTCCTTCCAGGACCGCGCCTCGGCCCTCGCCGAAGAGATCGGGCGGCGTGCCCTTGTGTCGGACCGGAACCGTCGCGGTCCCGTCGGACAGGGTGAACGACAGATCGAGCGAGCGGGGCTCCCACTTGAGCGAGCCGGGCACCACCATACCACCAAGCCGGTAGGCCTTGCCCGGCACCGCGGCGCCGCGCAGCTCCGACGGTGTGACGAAGTACACCGCCGACTGCGTCACGCCTGCGTAGATCATGTACGCGAGAGCCCCGGCGATGACGAGGCCGCCGATGATGAGCTTGCGCCTTCGGGTCATTGTAGCGGGGGCCTTGAGGC
>Ga0075434_100002512_pt1 | contig 16178 bp, 12 predicted proteins | sample RhiMethybrSRZTD3_FD_75298 | JGI IMG/M metagenome (GOLD analysis project Ga0075434, IMG submission 75298) | Populus rhizosphere microbial communities from Tennessee, USA - Rhizosphere MetaG P. TD hybrid SRZTD3 | ecosystem: Host-associated > Plants > Roots > Rhizosphere > Soil | place: USA... | reverse complement strand
GTGGGCCCTAGCGCTTCCCGAGGTATGCCCTGACGAGTGGAGCCGTGCGGCGCCGTACCAGGGCGCTGCTGAACAACCGCTGTTCTTCGGGCGAGGCTTCCACGAGCAGCTTCACTTCCCCCTTCCCCCTTCCCCCTTCTCCCATCGTTACCGCGACCGGCACGCCATCACGATAGAGGATACGGTTGGTGGACACGGCGGGCACCGCGTCACCCGGCACGATGAGACCGATCAGGTTCAAGGGATCCGCCCCGCTCACCGCGACCAGCGCTCCGTTCGGCTTGTCGCGCCGAACGCTTCGCAGTGCCCCGACGGCGTCCGGCAGCGCGTACTGCTCGCCCGAGAATCCGCCGACGAAGCGTCCGCCACGGACTTCGCCCCGCGCCTCCAGGCGCCGGAATACGCGTAGCACGTCCCGCCAGGGAACAGACAGGTCCTCGCGCTCCACCACGCGCCTGAACACGACGCCGTAGCGTCGCAACAGCATCCATGCGACCGCCTCGGCCAGCTGGTCCGGCGGCAACAGCGACGTCCGCTCCACGCGCGACCAGCGTCCCGCCGTCTCGATCCCGAACGGGGCGATGCGGCCGCGCCGGCGGTAGCCGCCGATCGGGCGGCGCCGGTCCGACGGCACGAGCAGCGCGCGCAGACCCGCAAAGCTGTCCGAGGCGACCAGCCCCCACGCGACCAGCTCGGCCAGCCCTTTCTCTACTTCGGTCCGCAACAGGCCCGTGGCGTTGACCAGATCACCGAAGAATGACGCGCCTCGTTGCGCGAGCGCGTCGAGCACTGCCCGTCCTGAATGCGACAGCGTCAGCTGCGCGGGATCGGTCTCCCCCGCCAGCGAACGCCAAATCGTCCCTCGCTCGCGGCGGAACAGCGCGATCGGGGTCGTCCGGATCGGTCCCGATTTGTGTCCGCCGTTGCCGTTGGACGGCGCGGCCGGACGCACGCGGCCCCAGCCGATTTCGCCGGAGAGGCACAGACCGTCGAGCCATAGCGGATCGTAGTCCGGGACTCGAGCCGGCAGCACGTCGCTCTCCCAGGCCGCGGCCGGCAGCTCGAACCCGTCCAGGACATCCAGGACCGCGGCCAGGCCTTCAGGCCCCTGGGCCCGGGCGTCTTCGCTCACGCGCTGCCACCGGAACAGGAACCGCATGAAGTCCGCGGCGGTGACGGGCTCGATCTCCTTGCGCAGCCGGTCGAGCGTGTACCGATGGATGCGCGCCAGCAAGCGGCGCTCGCACCATTCGAGCGTGGAGACGCCGGGGGTGAAATGACCGCGCAGCACAAACCCTTCGTGCTCCAACGCCCCCAGCCCGAACTCGACGTCGCTCGCGTCCACGCCCAGCGTGAGCGCGATGTCCACCGCCGTCGTCGGACCCGACACCTCGAGCTGCCCCCGCACGAGCTCGCGGATCGCGTCCTCGCGCGTCCAGGTCCGGGCGCGCTCCCGCTCCGGCGCCACGAGGGCCGCCTCACACCGGGCGCCGGGATACGCCGCCTCGAGCATCGGCAATCGCTCGGCCGCGATCCACAGGGGCACGGGCCCTCGCAACACGGCGGCCCGCCCTTCGCGTCGCAATTCGTCAAACAGCTGAATCCACTCTTCCCCCTTCCCTCTTCCCCCTTCCCCCAAGGGCATTGCGCCCATTACGAGCAACGCATCATGCAGCTCTTCCGCGTTCCCCACCTCGGGCGCCGCCTCTTCCCGCACCCTTTCAATGGCTTCGTGGTCGAGCTTGCCGAATTCTTCAGCCGTCTTGTGATCGAGGGACCGGCGCGTCGCGACCGCCTGCGTGCGCCGCTCTTCGAGCGGCGCGTCGTCCAGAAACGCGTATGGTTTGGCGTTGAGGATTTCGTGCGCGATCGGGGATGGCTCCGAGGTGTCGCGCGCGACGAGCGTGGGGCGCCCCGCCGCGATGTCATCCAACACCCGGATCAGACCAGCGAGATCCATCGCCTCGGTGAGGCAATCGGCGATCGTCTGATGAATCAGGGGATGGTCGGGGATCTCGCGATCGCCTACCAGATTCTCCGGGCAGGCGAGCTGGTCCGGGAACACCGCCGCCGAAAGATCCTCGGCATCCATCCGTTGCAGTGGCGTGGGCACCTTCCGCCCGCCGCGGAACCGCAGCACCGCGAGCGCCCGGGTGGCGTTCCAGCGCCAGCGGCTCTGGAACATCGGGGCGTCGAGCATCGCCTGGATCAGGATGTCCCGCACCGTCGCGCTGTTCAGGTAGCGGAACACGTCGTCCAACGGGAAGCTGTGGTGCGGCCCGAGCGACAGGACGATCGCTTCGTCGGTCGCCGCCGCCTGCAGCTCGAAATTGAATGAGCGACAGAACCGCTTGCGCAGCGCCAGTCCCCAGGCCTTGTTGACCCGCGCCCCGAACGGCGCGTGCAGCACGAGCTGCATGCCGCCCGCCTCGTCGAAGAACCGTTCCAGGACCAGCGTGTCCTGCGTCGGGATCACGCCCAGGACGGCGCGGGTTGCCGCCAGATACTCGACGATCTGGCGCGACGCGGGCTCGGAGACTCCCGTCACCTCCACCAGCCACTGGATCGCGCCTGGGAGGTCGCCCAGCCGTTGCTCGATGTCGCGCCGCAACCGCGAGACCTCGACCGACAGTTCGTCGGTGCGCGCCGGCGCTTCACCCAGCCAGAACGGAAGCGTAGGCGGCTGGCCGCGCGCATCCGCTACCCGCACCTGACCGGATTCCACTTTCAGAATCAGGTACGAGGTATTGCCCAGCTGGAAGATGTCGCCCGGGGCGCTCTCGATCGCGAAGTCTTCATTCAAGGTGCCGACGAACGTCTCGGTCGGCTCCATGACGACGCGGTAATCGCCGAGATCGGGGATCGCGCCGCCGGACGTCAGGGCGGACAATCGGGCGCCGCGGCGGGCACGCAGCCGGCCGTTGACGCCGTCGTAGTGCACGTAGGCACCGCGGCGCCCGCGGCGGGTCGTGAACCCGTCGGCCAGCATGCGGACGACATCATCGAAATCCTGGCGCGAGAGGTCACGGTAGGGATACGCGCGCCGCACCAGCGCGTAGAGGGCCGCCTCGTCCCACTCCTCGCCGGCCACGATGGCGACGATCTGCTGCGCCAGAATGTCGAGCGGGCGTTCGGGGATGATCAACCGGTCGAGCATCCCCTCGCGGGCCGCGCGCAACAGCGCGGTGCATTCGACGAGATCGTCGCGGGACAGAGGGAAGAGTCGACCCTTCGGGACCGCGCCGAGGCGATGACCCGAGCGGCCGACCCGCTGCAACAGCGTCGCGATGGAGCGCGGCGTGGTGATCTGGCACACGAGATCGACGGACCCGATGTCGATGCCCAGCTCGAGCGACGCCGTCGCGACCAGCGCTTTCAGCGTCCCTTCCTTGAGCCGCGTTTCCGCTTCGAGCCGCTTTTCGCGTGACAGGCTGCCGTGATGGCTGGTCACGTTTTCGGCCCCGAGCCGCTCGGAGAGATGCATCGTGAGCCGTTCGCACAGCCGGCGGGTGTTGACGAATACGAGCGTGGTGCGGTGCTCCGCGATCAGCTGGGCGAGGCGCTCGTACACTTCCTCCCACACCTCGGCCGCCATCACCGCCTCGAGCGGCGACCCCGGAATCTCGAGCGCCAGATCGAGCGTGCGAACGTGCCCAGAATCGATGATGTCGGGCAGCGCGCGCTCCGTTCCCACCAGGAAACGGGCGATTTCCTCGATCGGCTTCTGCGTGGCCGACAGGCCGATCCGCTGCAACGGATGGCGCGACCATGCCGCGAGTCGCTCGAGCGACAACGCGAGGTGGCTGCCCCGCTTGTCGCGCGCCGCCGCGTGGATCTCGTCCACGATCACCGTTCGCACGCCGCGCAGCATGTCGCGGGCGCGCTCCGAGGTGAGAATCAGGTACAGCGATTCGGGCGTGGTGACGAGGATGTGGGGCGGTTGCTTGATCATCGCCTGCCGGTCGGCGGGCGGCGTGTCGCCGGTGCGCAGCACGACCCGGATGCTGACGTCCTTCCCCGCCGCGGCCAGCTCGTCCTGAATCTTCCGCAGCGGCTCGGTGAGGTTCTTCTGAATGTCCGCCGAGAGCGCCTTCAGCGGCGAGACGTAGACCACCTGTGTCTCGTCGCGCAGGGTGCCGTCGAGCCCCTGGCGCACCAGTCCATCGATCGCGGCGAGAAACGCGGCGAACGTTTTGCCGGAGCCGGTGGGAGCCGCGACGAGCACGTCCCGCCCGGCGGCGATCGACGGCCAGGCGCGACGTTGTGGCTCCGTCGGCTCGGTGAACGTCCGCTCGAACCAGCCTTGGACCGACGCGTGAAACGTGGGCATGGACATGCTCAGGCCAGCACCTCGTGGAGCGAATTGCCCCGGATCGCCGCGATCCGCTGCACCGCCTCGCCGATCTTGTTGTTGGGCGTCGACGCGCCGGCGGTGACGCCGATACGCGCGGGCCCGGCCGGCAACCAGCTCGCCCGTTGTGTTTCCACCGTCGTGCCCGCCGGGAGGTGGCGAATCCCGCCAGTTTCGGGATCGATGCACATCGCGTCGGCGATATGATACGTCGGGACGCGCTGTGCGCAGATGGCCGCCAGGTGCGTCGTATTGCTCGAGTTATACCCGCCGATCACGACCATGGCATCGAGCGGCTCTTCGATCAGGGTGAGCACCGCGTCCTGGCGCTCCTGCGTCGCCGAGCAGATGGTGTCGAACGTGCGAAAGTGGTCCGCTAACGCCTCCTCGCCCCAGCGTCGCGCCATGCTGCTCCGCAGCTCGGCCGCGATGGCGAGCGATTCGTTCGACAACATGGTCGTCTGGTTGGCGACGCCGATCTTGACGAGATCGCGGTCCGGATCGAATCCAGAGGAGACCGCATGAGCGAACTGTTCCAGCAGCGCCGTTCGATCACCCTGGCCTTCGATGTAGCGGCACACGGCCCGCGCCTCCTCCATGTGCCGCACGATCAGGTAGCGGCCGCCCGCATGACGGGTGACCTGACTCGCCGTCGCCTTGGTTTCCTCGTGGAAATACTTGCCGTGGATCACGGCCGTATAGCCGTCCTTGGCGTAGGCCTCCACGCGTTTCCAGACGTTCAGGACCGAGCCGCAGGTCGTGTCCACCAGCACGCAACCGATGTCGCGTAACCGGTTGAAATCCTGGACCGTGACGCCGAAGGCGGGGAGAATGACGACGTCGCCGGCGGTCACCGAACTGAAATCGAATTCACCGCCCCCCGCGCGAAACAGGAATTCGATCCCCATCGCGCGCAGTTTGGAATTGACGTGCGGATTGTGAATGATCTCGCCGACGAGAAACGTGCGACGGTCGGGAAACTTGGTGCGGGTCTCGTACGCGTACTCGACGGCACGGTCCACGCCGTAACAGAACCCGAACTCCCGCGCCAGGCGGAAGGTGAGATCGCCGACGGTCAGCGTGTAGTCGTGGGAGCGGATCGCATCGACGATACGGCTGTGGTAGTCGGAGGTCAGGGCGCCTTCAATGGCGTCCTTGAGACCGAAGCCTTTACGAAAATAGGTCTGCGCCACACCTCAATCTAACGGCATGCCCTGTCCTGCGCGCAGAGCGTCGAGCACGCGCTGCGTCTGCCAGCCGTCGCGGAATCCCGCGGGACTGCCCTCAGGCGGTTTGCCGCCGATCACGGTGACCAGGTCGCGCATCAGGCGGACGAAGGACCGCGCCCACATGTTGTTGACGGTCGTGACCCCGATCAAGTCGTCGGGAGCACTGATGTCTTCCATCGGCCCTTCGGCCTTGCCGATCTCGAGCTTGGTCTCACCGGTGAGGAAGAGGGTGCCTTCGGATCCCGTGATCTGGGTCAGATGGCCAACCCCATGCTGCGCGACCGCGGACAGGGTGATCGTGGCGACCAGTCCATCCCCCAGCGTCAGCACACCGCTCGCCAGCTCATCGGCCGTTACGGGATGCGTCTCGCCACGAGCGTCGCGGCGCTGGCGCATGAACGTCTCTACCCGTCCCGCGACGTGCGTCACGTCGCGCCCGGTCCAGAACCGGCAGAGGTCGATCAGATGCGACCCTACGGCGCCGAGGATCCCTCCGCCCTGCGACCGGTCGTACCACCAGGTCCAGGGCGCCGCCGCCGTCTGGGGGCGTCCGTCCCCGCGGAGATAGGGCTTCAGCGTCAGCTCCATGTGCCGCGGCTCGCCGATCGCTCCGGCGTTGATCAGGTCGCGAATCTTGCGCCGGTTCGGCTCGTAGCGAAGCTCGTGGTCGATCCAGGCTGCCACCGAGGGACGGCGCTCCGCCGCCTCGACCATGCGCCAGGCGGCAGCGGCGTCCAGCGCCATCGGCTTTTCGCACAACACGTGCTTTCCCGCCTCGAGCGCCGCGATCGACACATCGTAGTGGCTCGGCGGTGTCGACGACACGATCACCAGGTCGACCTCGGGTGACCGGGCCACCTCCTCAGCCTCGTCGAACACCATGGGGATGCCGAACTCACGCGCTACCGTCTCGGCGTTGGCCCGATGCTGGCTCGCGATCGCGACTGGCGTGACACCGGGAATCAAGCGTAAACCCGGGAGCTGCACTCGACGGGCGAAGCCGGCCCCGACGATTCCGACGCCGAGCGTCACGGTTGGACGCGACACGACGTCGTGTCGGACGCGAGCGTTACTCGTTCCAGCGAGACTTCCGCGCTCCGCTGCAAGCCCAGAGTGGTCTCCACGCCGCGACCGCGAACCGACAGCTCGAGCGGCGGCGTGGCGCGGGTGACGGTCACGGCACCGTCGTCCAGGGTGAGGCCGTGCGCCATCTCGGCGGTCATGAACCGGACCGACGCCATGGCGCCCCTCGTCGACACGGTGTCACCTCGCGTCAGCAGCGGAACCGTCCCATTCTCCATCCGATCTCCCCGCAGCCACAGCAACACGCCTTGGCCGCGCCGCTCACCGTGCACGAGGAGCCCGGTACCGCCAGCACAGCGCGTGGCGGTCACCGGCACGTCGAACCGGATAGTGTCGCGGGTTCCCACGAGCGCGATGCGCACTCGGCCGACGCCCCCCGGCGCGGTCGGGTCACCGCAAGCCACCGCTCCCAGAGCGATCAGCATCAGGCGTCTCATGAGACTCCCAGGGCCGTCCGCGCTTCGGCCACGCTCAGCGAGTGCGGGGCCAATGCGGCCAGCAGCGCCGGAGGAATGGGACGCGGCCGCAGCCCTTGGCGGTCGACACACACGAGGACCATCCATCCGGCGGCGGTGAGTTTGCCGGAATCGGCGAGCAGCACATCGAAATTGAGCGTCATGGACGTCGTGCCGACCTTGCCGACGTAGGTGGCGACCCGCAGCCGGTCATCAAGGCGCGGCGGATAGTAGAACTCACTGTGCACCACCCGGCGGGGAAGAAACACGTTGTACCGGTCGAACACGTCTTTGTAGGCGAGCCCGCAGGAGCGGAACAGCTCCGTCTCGGCGATTTCGAAAAACCGGACGTAGGAGCCGTAAAAGATGATGCCCGCGAAGTCCACGTCGGACCAGCGGACATACTCTTCGATGATGTAGGGAGTCGGGGCGACGGAGGACATCGCCCGGAGAAGCTAGGGCAGCCTAAGAACGGGCGCCAGGACGACTCGGCTCGTGATACGTCCGCAGCCGCCGCCACAAGGTCGTGCGGCTGATCCCGAGGCGCCGGGCGGCCTCCGCGAGACGTCCGCCGGTGGCCGAGAGGGCGTCCTGGATCGCGACCCGCTCGAGATCGGCCAACGTCCCGGCGGCTCCGTTTTCCGCGACGAGCATCGCTTCACCGATCCGGATGCTTCCGTCCCGGAGCGGGAGGGTTCGCGCGTCACGACTGAGCAGGATGCGGCGGGGATCTGCGCCATCAACGGTGTTGATCAGCCGTTGCGCGACGGGGTTGGCATACACCAGTTCGCCCCGTGCATCGAACACGGCAATTCCCTGTTCGAGAGATTCCAGCACCGCGCGACCGAGCGCGTCCATCGGCCCCCATACCATGTGAACCGGTGAAATGTTTCATGGGATGTCTCAGCGGCGCCGGGGGCGGCGCCCGCCGCGCACCAGGCGGGTACGCTCCGTGCGGGGCAGCTCCATCAGCTGCCGTCGCATGTCCTCAATCGAGGTCGCCTGGATGGCAGGTCTCTTGCCACGAATGACAGTGAACCGCAAAGGACGGTCGACGGTCGGGAGGTCTTCGAGACGTAACCGCCGTGCCTGGCCTTCCTTCAGCCGTAACCGCACGATGCCCCCACCCTGCTCGATGTCGTAGTCGAGCGGCACACGATCACCATACAGATGAAGTGATGAGGGAAGGGCGTCGAGCCGCGCACGAACGTCGGCGGGAATGATGTGGTCGGGGTCGAGCGTGAGACGCCGCGCGACGAACTCGTCCCAGCGGCCCACGCCGGCAAGCTGAGACTCGAGACTCGCGCTGAGCCGCTCGGTGGCGGCCTCCGCCAGGGTTCCACCGGAGCGACGCCAGTACTCCCCACACCGCTCCAGAGCCCGGCGCAACGGTCGTTGATCGGGATGGGCGGTGCGACCCTGCAGCACCGCGGCCACCAGCGCCGCGCGTGCCGCGTCGGCTAAATCAGCGGGAAACGGGTCGGGCAAAGGCTCGATGTCCCGCTCGAGCAGGAACCCGAAGTATTCCACGGTCCGAACGGCGATGAGACGGCCGCGTCCGCGGCGCTCGTCGAACTCCACCGTCGCCGCACCACGTCGGGCGTAGCGTTTGATCAGGCGTTCGGGGATCTGCGTACCCTCGATGCCGGCTCTGGGGTTGCCGAAGCGATCCGCGAAGTAGCGCAGGCTTCCCGCCACGGCCCCCCAGCTGCCGCAAACGGAGCCCCGCGAAACGCGAGCCTCGCGGCCATCGGCGGTCGCCTCGTCGATCACGAGGTCGAATGGTTCGATCCGCGCCACGAGGTCCTGGAACGCGGCGCACACGCGATCATCGGCGAGCGGGAAGCGCTCCGGTAAAGCGCGTTCGAGCTGGCGGTACACGGACGCCGTGCCGAGCGCAACGTCTTCCAGAGCCTTGATCAGCACGCCCCGCCACTCCGCCCAGCGATCGATCGTCTCGCGGAACAGGTGGCGCGGCAGGCCATACACTTCACCCAGGTACCCATGCTTGTTCACGGCCTCAGCGAACAGGTTGTACGCGGTGAGGTGGTCGCTGCCGGGAACGATCAACCCCTTCAGGTTACGTGTCTCCCGGGTCATGCGGTGCAACGAGTCGATGTTCGACGCGACCGCAACCACTGGGGCGAGTTCCGCCCCCGCATGCACCAGCAGCTCGCCCCAGGGCCGATCCACCGGCATGGCTTCAACGGCGCGACCGTAGCTCGTAAGCCGGCCGCCTTCTACCAGCCCACGGTCGACCAGGAGCCGGGCGGCCGCGCGGTAGGCCTGGCGATCCAGGGGCACGGGGAGATCCAGCTCTGTGGCGTCGACGCCCAGGGCCGCGCACGTGATGGCCACACGTTCGGCGTCACCTGCGAGCTGGAATTCGGGTGGCGTAGGTCGGAGCGCCGCGAAGTTCAGGTTGCGATCGCTCAGAATGTAGACCTCACCGTGGGTCACCCGGCCATGCACCCGACCCGCCATCTGGAGAATCTCGTTCGCCCCGAGATAGAGCCGGGTCAGCACATTGCGGCCCCGATCCACCACGTTGGTATAGCGTGCGTCGTAAACCACCACCGTATCCAGCCCCCGGATGTTGAGGGCGGATTGCCCTGCCGCCGTCATCGCCAGCAGAAACGGGCGCTCGACTTCGCCGTCCAGGAACGGACGGATCACGCGGATCGGCTCGCCGCCGTGGTAGAAGGCCGCCGTCAGGGCCGGCCATTGTGCGCCGAGTCGGGTCGCAAGCTCCTCGACTTCCGCCCGAGTCGGCACGAACACGGCGACGCCCCGGCGCTCCTTGAGCACGCGCCGCACGAATCGCTCGTCCAGGAAATCGCCGGGCTGCACCGGCACGACGCGCACGCGGGCCGCTTTGGACGGATCGAACGCCGTGGTTTCCAGGACTTCCGCTGAGTCGAGATAGCCGGCGTAGAACTCGGGGTCGACCGTCGCCGACAGCCAGATGTAGCGGCAGCCCGCGCGTTTACCCAGGGCCAGGCACAGCTCGAGCTCTGCCGACGTCTGGTGGATTTCGTCCACCACCAGCGTGTCGCGTTTCGTGATGAGCCCGTCCTCGAACCAGCGCCGGGCGATGCCGGTCGTGATGATGACCACGTTCCAGGTCGGGGTCTCGGGTGTGGCCTCTCGCTCCCGGTTGACGACCCCGACCCGCAGCGGCACGCCGAGGATGCGCTCGGAGATCGGGCGGATCGCCAGCGTCTTGCCGGTTCCGGTCCCGGCCACGATGCCGAACCCGCTCCCCGACTCGGCCAGCCGGCGAACGTCGTCCGCGTGCTCGCGCTCGATCAGGGTGTCGAGATGCAGCCCCATGGCCAGCTCGATCGTTTCGCAGGCCGCGCGCGTGGGGGCGATGACGATCACACGCCCGGTGGGCGGGACGGCGGCGAGGTAGGCCTGCGGGTCGGGAGGGAGAAAATGATCGCGGGTGGGCGCGGATGGCACGATTGAATTCAACGAACGGAAGCGTGAAAAAGCAAACGGCTGAGCGGAAGCTCAGCCGTTTGCCAAGGCACCTCTTCTACAATCGGCTACTCGTCGTCGTCCCGGTCGAAGCGATCTCGATCGAAGCGGCGGCGGTCGCGTTCGAACTCCCTTGAGAACCGGTGGTCGCGATCACGATCCCAGCCACGTTTGTGGCCGCGGAAACGATGATACCCGCGCGGCTCGACCACGATGATTCGTGGATAGGCATAGTGACGGCGATAGCGGTGGAACCGATCGTAATAGTACGGCCGGTACAAAGGACGCAGATACGGCCTGCCGACGAACACTGAGCCCTCGAAATAGGGCCGCGGCTCCCCGAACCCGAGGGAGAGGCTGACGCTGGTTTGGGCCGAGGCTGCACCGGCCGAAAGCATGGCGAGTGAGCCGATCAGCAACGCGATCTTTTTCATGAATGACCTCCAGTCACGACACATACTGGAAAGCTCTATGCCAGCCCGTTCCGGCGGGCCATGGATAGACGCGGCAACGGCTTGCGTGTTAAGGAGGCCCAGCAACTGTCCCCGCTGGCGGTCACGAGTGTCCCCGAGGCTAGTCGCCGAAGCTGATGCCGATGTCCCTGGCCGTGGCGACCGTGTCGGAGTCGAGCGCGACGCGCTTCGGATTGGAAAGCGCATGTTCGATGGGGACCGGGACGATCTTGGGTGGTTGCAGGGCCACCATCATCCCGAAGCGTTCCTCGGCTACGAAACGCACGGCGGCGGCGCCGAATCGCAATCCGAGCAAGCGGTCGAAGGTGGTGGGGCTGCCGCCCCGCTGCAGGTGTCCCAGCACCAGCGAACGCGTTTCCTTGCCGGTCATTTGTTCGATGCCAACCGCCACCTTCTCGGCGCAGCCGCCGAGGCGGCGATGCTCCGCGTCCAGGTATGTCTCGGTGCCACCCTTCGGGACCGCTCCTTCGGCGGCGACGACGATGCTGAAATGACGCCCCTGCGCCTCCCGCTCCCGGATCTTGTCGCACACGCGGGTCATGTCGTAGGGGATCTCGGGAATGAGAATCACATCGGCGGTGCCCGCGATGCCGGAGTGGAGGGCGATGAATCCGGCGTTGCGGCCCATGACCTCCACTACCATCACACGCTCGTGACTCTCGGCCGTCGAATGGAGCTTGTCGATCGCTTCGGTCGCGGTCGACACGGCGGTATCGAACCCGAAGGTCGCCACGGTGCCGCCGACATCATTGTCGATGGTCTTGGGGACGCCGACGATCGGCACGCCCTTGGATATCAGCCGGCGAGCGATGGCCAGCGATCCATCGCCGCCGATGACGATCAAAGCATCGAGCTCGAAGGCACGGAACGCCGTGACGACCTCATCGGACCGGTCGCGCTCGCTCCACGTCCCGTCCGGCCGCCGCTCACGCCATTTGAAGGGATCACTGCGATTGCTGGTCCCGAGGATGGTGCCGCCCATGTGGGTGATGCCGCGGACGTCCTTGGCGCCGAGCGGCACCAGGAGGTCTTCACCCAGCAGCCCGCCAAAGCCGCGTCGCACTCCCACGCACTGCCAGCCTCGGGTGATCGCCGAGAGCACGGCTCCACGGATAACGGCGTTCAGCCCCGGCGCGTCGCCGCCTCCCGTGGAGATGGCGAGCTTCACTGGTGGGCGCCGGCCTCCCGCAGCAGGCGCACGACTTCCCCTGCCTCGGCGTGACGCTTCTGTGTCTTCTTGGAGAAGACGCGACGTCCGTCCAGCTCGACTTCGAACACGCCGCCCGACGACTCGATCAGCCGGACCTCGGCCTGGGGGAAGGCCGTGCGAATCTCGGCCGCCAGACCGGCGGCCCTCGGCTCATAGTTTCAGACGACGCAGAATTCGATTGTCACGCGCATGGCGGGAACGATAGCGGCGCTTGACATGCCGCGCCACACGGCCGAGCTTGCGCGCATCGCATGAGCCCGTCTCTCCGTTTCCGGACGGCGCCCGCGTCTCTGTTTCCAAGCGTCGTCGCGCTGGGTGCACTGCTGGCCGTCGGCGTCGCCTTCAGTGGGTACGCCAGCGGGCGACTCTCCACCGGCGGCACCTTTCCGCTCGCGCTGCTCGGACTCGTCATCGCCGGCGCCATCACGCGTCGCTTCGGCATCGCGCTCCCCGGCAACGGCTTTTCCTCTTATGTGCTCGGTATATCGCTGTTCGCCGTGCTGGAGCGTGGGTGGGAGTTCGCCGCAATCGTTGCCCCCCTGGTCACGGTGCTGGGCGACGTCGTGCTGCGTCGCTTGCCTCTGCGCCTCGCGGGTTCGAACGCCGCCCATCTGACCGCGGGCTCCGCGCTCGCGGGGTTCATCTACGAGCGGCTTGGCGGTGCCTCCGGCACGCTGGCGCTCGAGCCCGACAATGTCGGGCCGATTGCGGCGCTCGTCGCCCTCATGATGGTGCTCGTCAACGGCTCGTTCTACCTCGAGCTGATCGTCAACCGGGCCATCGCGTGGGTCGACGCGCGTATGACCGCGCGCTGGGAGGCGATCGTCTACTCGACCTCGGTCGGCCTGGCCGTGGCGTGGTTCTGGTTGCTCCACTCGTCGCTCCCGCTCGCCGCCGGGGGCCTGGTCGGCGCGGCCCTGCTGGCGGCCACCCTCGTCTCCGCGTACGTGGTCAGGCTTGGGGTGCACGCCGACGAGCTGCTTCTCGTCCAACGGCTGTCCCAGACCATCGCCACGGACATCAACCTCGCGAACACATTCGCCCATATCCAGGACATCACTCGTCGACTCGTTTCGTGGGAGCACATCGGCTTCGCCCGGTTCGACCCGAAACGGCGCGAGATGGAGCTGGTGGCCGATACGGCCATGCGCGACGGGGTGAGCGCGTCGTTCCGCTTCGACGCCGATGCGGGCCTCACCGGAGAAGCGGTGCGGTCGCGCCGCCCGATCGTCGCCCGCAACCTGGGCAGCGGCGATGCCATTTCCCCGGGAGGCGACCGCACCGGATCGGAAATCCTGGTCCCGTTGTACCACGGGGAGCAGCTGATCGGGTTGTGGAGCATCCGCCATTCGGATCCCTGGATGTATCGCGAGACCGACGCCGAGATTCTCAATCTGGCGGCACCGCAGATCGCGCTGATGCTGGCGATGGAGCGCGCCATTCGGCCCGTGGCCGGCGCATCGGATCAGGCGACGCAGTACGTCGAAACCATCACGGCCACGACGCAGGAGATCCACGCCTCGAGCGAGGAGGTCGCGGCTTCGGCACATCGGGCGAGTCAGAACGCGCGCCAGGCGACCGGGCTGGTCGGCGCCGCGGCCACCGAGTCGGGTGAGCTGCAGCGCAGCGCCGTCGAGGTCGCCGCCGCCGGTGATCAGACGCGTGAGGCGGGCGAACAGGTGGAGCGCACAGCAGGGAAGGTCCGCGCGGCCACCCAGGAAGCGGTGCGGCGCCTCTCGGACCTGGGGCGATCGACCGAAGAAGGGGCGGCCGAAATGGTGCGGTTGCGCGAGGTGGCGGCGCGCGTCGAGAAGTTCTCCGAGGCGATCGGGTTCGTCGCGAATCAGACGAACCTGCTGGCCCTCAACGCGACCATCGAGGCCGCCCGCGCCGGATCGCATGGACAGGGGTTTGCGGTGGTCGCCGAGGAGGTCCACAAGCTCGCCGAAGAAGCCGGGCGAGAGTCCCGCAACGTCGGCAAAGCCGTCCACGAGACGCTGCGAGCACTGGACCGAGCCGCGCAGCTCCTGGATCGGATTCGCGCGGAGCTTGGCTCCGTCGTCGATTCATCGGCCGCCCTCCTCCCCGACATCGATCGCATCGCGGATGTGGCGGCGGGAACGGCACGGTCCGGCAAACGCGTCGCCGAAGTGGCCCGCGCCACTGCGGATCGCGCGGCACGCATGACCCAGTCACTGCTGCAAGCGCAGGCCGGCACGTCGGTGTCGACGCAAGAAGCCGAAACCGTGGCGGCCGCCGCCGCCGAGCAGCTGCGCGGAATCGAAGATCTGTCTCAGGGCGCCAATGAGCTTTCGAGCGTCGCGGAGCGGCTATCGCAGGCGGTCGATTTCATCCGTGGCTCGGCCGCGCGGCGCTAACTGTCTGCTCGCGGCGCTGACTGCCGCCCTCGCCTGCGGTGGAGAGCCCGGTGGGCCAGGTCCTTCCACCCCGCGCGTCGATTACGTCGATGGAGCGATCGAGCCGTTTCTCGTGGCCGGCGCCGCGATTGCCATCGAGGGATTCGGTTTCGGTGATAGTCAGGCCACGGGCAGCGTGAGTTTCCCGCGCGTCGGCGGCGGCACGACGCCGGCCACAATCGCCACGGGTGGATGGAGCGATCGGACGCTCCGGGTCCGGGTGCCGGACGATGCCGGCGGCGGACACCTCACCGTCACCACCGGGGATGGACGCACGCTGTCTTCGACCGTGCACGTGCTGCCGCGCGTCGCGTTCGACCCCGCGACGTTGACCTGGCTCGCTCGCACGACATTCCCACCTCGGTCCGTCGGCGTGGCCCTCACGACAGGGACAGAACCCGCCGGCACGGCGCTGCGGGTGACCCTGTACGCCGCCGGCGGAGCGGAGCCGTTAGGCGGTGACTCGGTGATGGTCCCGGATTCCGGTGTGAACGTCACGCAGGCCGCCGCCGGAGGCGCGATCGGCACCTGGAGCCGATCCCGCGACCTGCCCTCGCCCCGGGCCTTCGCGGCGGCCGCGTTCGCCAATCGCTACAACTCGCGGTTCGACGGCCGGGCGCTGTACGTCATCGGCGGGACGGATTCCTCCGGGCGCGCCCGGGCGACGGTATTTCAGGCGCTCGCCACCAGCGATACCGCCATCGGGCCTTTCGTGCCCATCGAACCCTTGCCGGCCCCACTCGCCGGCGCGATCGCGGTGGTGCGGCGCGGCCGGATCTACATCATGGGAGGAGTGGATTCGCTTGGGCGGCCGCAGGCGAACGTGTATGTCGGGCGCATCGGTTTGGACGGACACATCGACGGCTGGTATACGCAGCCCCCGCTCTCCGGGCCCCGCGCCTACGGTGGTGGTCTGGTGCTGGACGACCGCGTCGTCGTGTTCGGCGGCATCCAGGACAGTGTCCGACTGGGCGGAGGCCTCGAGCTGACGCCACCGCGCCTCGCGGCGGCCGACACCGCCCGGGTCAGCCTGGCGTCGGGATTCTTTACCGGCGCCTGGGGGATCGATGGCGTGCCACTGCCAGAAGGGCGGTCTCAGTTCGCCAGCCTGTTGCTGGGAGATGTGCTGCTTGTAGTGGGCGGTATGTACGGCGGCGCCGCCACGAATGCGGCGGAGACCCTGGCGGCCACGCTGGGGCCGGATTCCCTTGGTGCTTTCGCTGGGCCCTTGGGGGCCAATTCGATCGCCGGCGCAGGAGGGGGGACCCTGATTGGGCCGGCCGGCGTCAGTTGGCTGGACAATGACGGCTCTTGGCACGGTATTGTGCTGGGCGGCATCGATCTTGCCACCCGGTTGCGTCGCGACGGCGCATGGGGGTTCTGATGGCGAAACGGCTGGCGCTTTCCCTGGTCGTAATGGCCACCGTGCCCGCGCTCGAGGCGCAGCGGCCCGGGGGTGTGGAGTTCGGCGCGTTCG
>Ga0075434_100002510_pt1 | contig 16185 bp, 8 predicted proteins | sample RhiMethybrSRZTD3_FD_75298 | JGI IMG/M metagenome (GOLD analysis project Ga0075434, IMG submission 75298) | Populus rhizosphere microbial communities from Tennessee, USA - Rhizosphere MetaG P. TD hybrid SRZTD3 | ecosystem: Host-associated > Plants > Roots > Rhizosphere > Soil | place: USA... | reverse complement strand
GAGCATCTCGAGGGTATGCAGCGATCGGCGAGCGGTCGCGGGACTCAGCTCGGTCAGGACCGCCACTTCGCTGAGGGTCAGCTGGGCATGCTCGCGCGAGAACGTCTGGAGCACGCGGAGTCCCCGCTCGAGAGAGGCCACGAACTCCGTCTTCGGAGTTTTCGCCATGCGAAAGCCGATTATATCGGACATGGATCACCTTGGAATCCACGGGTGGGGGCCGGACGCGGCGCGGCGCAATTAGACGGCCCTTTGTCTTGACAGTGCGTCAGGCGGAGCGTATATCTTCTTCCGCCAAAAGAAAATAGCTTCGCGTGGCGAAATTCGCCGTGGCGAACATCTCGGTGCGTACGACGCGGTCTTCCGCGGAGGAGAGCAATGCGACAGCGTGCACAAGCTTTGCTTCTGGTCATCGGGTTCCTGGCCCTCCCGACTGCCGGCGTTGCCCAGGTCCTGGGCACGATCGCCGGTAACGTGAAAGATCCGTCGGGCGCGGTCCTGCCGGGCGTCACGGTTGAAGCCGCCAGTCCGGCGCTCATCGAGAAAGTGCGGACGGCGGTCACCGACGGCTCGGGTCAGTACCGCATCATCAACCTGCCGCCCGGCACCTATTCGGTGACGTTCTCGCTGGCCGGGTTCAGTACCGTGAAGCGCGAAGGCGTCGAAGTGTCGACCAACATCACCGCCAACATCGACGGTGAGCTCAAGGTCGGCGCGGTGCAGGAAACGATCACGGTCACCGGCGAGAGCCCGGTGGTCGACATCCAGTCGTCAGCGCAGACGAGAGCGATGACCGCCCAGGCGTTCAAAGAACTCCCGTCGGGCGGATCGTGGATTCAGATGGCGGCGCTCGTGCCAGCCGTGCGCGCGGGGAACACGGACGTCGGCGGCGTGCTCGGCGATCAGACTGGTGCGCAGGTCGATGCGCACGGCAGCCGGCCGGGTGACGGCGTGTCGATGATCGACGGCATGCGCATCGGCAACATGTACATCGACTCGAACTTGACGAACATGAGCCTGTCGCCGCTGCTGTTCGACCAGGTCGACGTGTCGTTGTCTGGCCAGATGGCGGAGACCGGGACCAACGGCGTGATCATGAACGCCATCCCGAAGGCCGGCGGCAACAACTTCAGCGGATCGGTGCTGGCCAACGGCTCTGGTCCCAGCCTTCAGGGGGACAACGTGACCTCGAACCTTCAGTCGCGAGGTCTCCTGAACACGTCCACGACGCTGAAGAAGTTGTACGACATCAACGGGGCGGTGGGTGGACCGTTGATGCGCGACAAGCTGTGGTTCTACGCCACGTCGCGGTACTTCACCAACGAATACTTCCTCGCCGGGCGCTTCTATCCAACGGACGTCACGGCAATCGCGCGGACCAATTCAGCGGATAAGGGATTCGCGGGCACATATACCTACGACAACAACGGTCGAGTGACCTTGTCGATCAACAACAAGCAGAAGATCTCGGGTTGGTACGCGTATCAATACAAGGTCGACCCGCACTGGCTGCTGCAGCTGTTCAACCAGTCGCCCGAGTCGTCGCGCATCACGACTTGGCACACGCAGCTCTCGACGACGAAGTGGACCTACACCGCAACGAACCATCTGCTGTTCGAGGCCGGTGTGATGGCTGGTGGCAGCCCTGACACGATCAAGCTGGATCCCAATCAGGTCGCCACGTGTCCCAGCCAGGGTTCGCTGGCGCCGCGCTGCATCGCCATCGTCGATCAGACGGCCGGCTTCACATATCGCGCCCCCACCGGCTTCGACTTCGACGATCGGCTGCCCAGTCAGTCGTTCACGGCGTCGGCCAGCTACGTCACCGGTTCGCATAACGTCAAGATCGGGATGGACGATCAGCGCGGCCACTTCTGGCGCGGCGACAACAACGACTCGACCGGAGGCATCTGGTATGCGACCACCGCCAGCGCGCCGGCGTTCGTGTTCATCCAGGCGCCGCCTTACGGCTATCAGAACAACCTGAACTACAACCTGGGCATCTACGCGCAGGATCGCTGGACGATTAGCCGGCTCACGCTGAGCGGCGGACTTCGCCTCGACTTCCTGAACGAATCGACCGAGCCATTCACGCTCGGCCCGCATCGATGGCTGCCGACTCGCAACGTGCACTTCGACGCGGTGAAGAACGTACCGAACTGGAAGGACGTGGATCCGCGCGTGTCGTTCGCCTACGACATCCTCGGAACTGGCAAGACCGCCATCAAAGGCAGCGCGAGCCGAAGCGTCATGCAGAACTCGATCAGCCTGGCGCTGGCCAACAACCCGGCGTCCACCGTTCGCACGCAGACGCAGCGGCCGTGGAACGACGCGGTCGCGGTGCCAGGAGGCATCCCCGGCGACTTCGTTCCGCAGTGCGATTTCACCAATGGTTTGGCCAATGGCGAATGCGGCCCGTGGACCTTCTCGGACTTCGGCAGCGCGGTGCCGTCCACTCGATACGATCCGGCGATCATGAACGGTTGGGGCGTGCGGCCGTACAACTGGGAGTTCTCCCTGGGCGTGCAGCAGGAAGTCCTGCCGCGGGTCTCCGTGTCGGCCGGCTACTTCCGCCGCATCTACGGCAACTTTAACGTCGTCGATAACGAGGCGCTGAGCGCGAGCGACTTCACACAGTACTCCGTGACGGTGCCGACGACGACGACAAAGGTCGGCACGTTGCCAAACGCCGGCGGAACGATCTCTGGTCTGTACGATCCGAACACCAACGCCGTCCGCAACGTCGTCAAGGATGCATCGGCGTTCGGAAAAGAGCAGTCGCATTGGAACGGGTTCGACGTCTCCGTGGATGCTCGGCTTCGGAACGGCCTGCTCTTCCAAGGTGGGGTCAGCAGCGGAAAGACCCTGTTCGACAACTGCCAGATCATCGATGACCTGCCGGAGCTGTTGAACATCGCGGCGCCCGCCGGCACGACGGCGCCGATTGCTGCTCTCAATTCGTGGTCGTCGGCGAGCTTCTGCCACCAGGAGACGCCCTTCCTCGCGCAGTACAAGGCACTCGCGTCGTACGCACTGCCGTGGTACGGCATTCGCGTCGCCGGCACGTTGCAGAGCCTCCCGGGTCCGATGGTGAGCGCGACCAATATCTTCAACAACACGAACCGCCCGACGTCGACGACGTTGGCGCGTCCGTTCACGCTCAATCAGGCCACGGTGAACCTGGTCGAGCCCGGCACGATGTATGGCGATCGTCTGAATCAGATCGATCTGCGTCTCACGAAGATCGTGAACGTGGGCCGTGGTCGCGTCGATCTGAACGTGGACTTCTACAACGCGTTCAACTCGGATGCGGTGACGCTCGAGAACGCGGCGTTTTCGGCCGCAGCGTGGCGTCTGCCGTTGACCGTCATCCAGCCGCGCTTCGTGAAGTTCGCGGCGCGCTGGGACTTCTAAGCCACGAAGGGCACGAAGGGCACGAAGGACACGAAGGAGACGATTCGCCACGGGGGACTCTAATCGAGGAGAGTGCAGATGCGAGTGCAGATGAGAGCTCTGCTCCTGGTCTGTGGAATGCTGGCGTTGCCGGTCACGATGTCGGCGCAATCGTTGGGAACCATTACCGGGGCTGTCAAAGACGCCTCGGGCGCCGTATTGCCCGGTGTCACCGTCGAAGCGTCGAGTCCTGCCTTGATCGAGAAAGTCCGAAGCGCGACGTCGGATGGAAGCGGCCAGTACCGAATCGTCAATTTGCCTCCCGGCACTTACACCGTGACGTTCAGCCTTCCTGGGTTCAGCTCGCTCAGGCGAGAAGGCGTCGTGGTGTCGATCAACGTCACGACCAGCATCGATGCCGATTTGAAGATTGGCGATCTGAAGGAAACGGTGACCGTGTCGGGGGAGGCGCCGGTCGTCGACGTTCAGTCGACCACACACACCACGGTGGCCGACGCGAGGACGTTCAAGGAGCTTCCGTCAGGCGGATCGTGGGTGAACATCGCTCAGTTGATCCCAGCGATCAACTCCGCGTTTTTCGGTGTCCGGGACGTTGGAGGGCTGCAGGGCGATCAGACGGGAACACAGGTGTCCGTGCATGGCGGTCTCCCCGGTGACGGCGTGTCGATGATCGATGGCATGCGCATCGGCAACATGTATCTGAGCTCGAACCTCACGAACATGAGCCTCTCGGCGCTCATCTACGACGAGGTCAACATCTCGTTCTCGGGACAGACCCCCGAATCGGGGACCAACGGCGTGATCATGAACGCGATTCCGAGGTCGGGTGGCAACTCGTTCCACGGCGCGTTGCTGGGCAACGGATCCGCGCCCTCGCTCCAAGGCAGCAATGTGACCGACCGGCTTCGATCGAGGGGGACGACCACGACCGATTCGCTGAAGAAGCTCTACGACATCAACGGAGCCGTCGGCGGACCGATCAAGCGCGACAAACTCTGGTTCTACTACACGTCGCGTTACTTCACGAACGAGTACTACCAGGCCGGTCTGTACTTCGCCGTCGATCCATCGGCTTTCGTGCGCACACCCGATCTGACCCGGCAGGCGTTCGCGGGCACGTGGACGGTGGACAACAATGTCCGCCTGACGTGGGCGCCGACGGCGAAGCAGAAGATCTCCGGCTGGTACGCGTACCAGCGCAAGGACGATCCACACTGGCTGTCGCAGCTGCTCTTCGAGTCGCCGGAAGCGGCGCAACTCGTGCGGTGGCCGACCCAGTTGAGCACCATCACCTGGACGTATACCGCGACGAACCGCGTGCTGGTCGAAGCGGGCGTCGCGCCCGGCGCCAGTCCTGACACGATCACGCAGCCGCCAGACAAAATCGCGGGCGTGCCGATCTTCGAGCTGGGCGGGCCGCACGTTCCCTTCAGTTTCGCGCATCGAGCGTCGTGGTTCGCCAATAACGACGACCGCCTCCCGTCGCAGACCTTCAAGGGCTCGCTGAGCTACGTCACGGGCAGCCACAGCTTCAAGGTCGGCGCGCAGATGCAGCGGGGGCACTTTGAACGGCGCGACAGCAACCACGCGCAGGGTGACTACTACATCATCTCGCTCGACGGTGCACCGCTGCTCGCGACGATCACCTCGCCCTTGGCGGGGTGGGTGGACCGGTTGAACTACAACCTCGGGATCTACGCGCAGGACTCGTGGACGACGAAACGTTTGACGCTGAGCGGCGGCGTTCGTCTCGACTTCCAGAATGAGTCGGTCGACGCCTATCACTACGGGCCCGGTCCGTGGATACCGAACCGGAATATCGACTACCCCGAAATCAAGAACGTACCCAACTGGAAAGACGTGGATCCGCGGATCAGCGCCAACTACGACCTGTTCGGCACTGGGAAAACGGCCATCAAGGCGAGCGTGAGCCGCAGCGTCCTCCAGGACTCGATTGCCGTCGCCCGCGCGAATGATCCTGCTGCCAACGCTCTGGTCACGTCGACCGACCGCCTGTGGTTCGACAACAACGGCAACAGGGTGCCCGACTGCGATCTGTCGAATCCGGCCCCGCAGAATTTCTTCGGGCCGGCCTTCGATCCCACTCGCGATTTGTGCGGACCCTGGAACAACGTGAACTTCGGCAATCCGGCGCTCGCGACGACATGGGATCCGAAGATCCTCGACGGCTGGGGCGTGCGGCCGTACAACTGGGAATACTCGATCGGCGTCCAGCAGGAACTGATCCCGCGAGTCTCCGTGAGCGCGGCGTTCTTCCACCGAGCGCTGGGGAACTTCTGGGTGACCGACAACGAGCTCGTGAGCCCGTCCGATTACACCTTCTACTCGGTCACGGTGCCGACAGACTCGCGCCTGTCGAACTCCGGCCAGACGATCACCGGCATTCCCGATCTCAATCCCAACAAGCTCGGTCAGAGCCGCAATGTGGTCAAGGACGATGCGCAGTTCGGCAACCACGTCGAGCACTTCGACGGCTTCGACGTGACGGCGAACGGGCGATTCAGCAACCTGTTTCTCTCAGGTGGCATCAGCAGCGGGCGGCGGCTGACGGATGTCTGCGGCGTGCGCGCGCAAGTGCCGGAATCGGCGTTTCTCACGATCACTGGACAGGCGACGGCGGTGATTTTCCCGTTTTGCCGCGTGAGCGAGCCGATGCAGCACAACATGAAGGCGTTCGCGTCGTACGGGCTCCCGTGGTACGGCATCAGATTGAGCGGGACGTTCCAGAGCGTGATTGGTCCGATCATCAACGCGTATAACACCTACGCCGGGACGGCGTCGGGATTGGGACGAGACTTCTCCTCGGGCTCAGCGACGATCAACTTGATTCCGGCGTGGGTCGATGCGTTTGCATTTCGAGGTCTTCCGACAGGTACCCAGTTTGGCGATCGCCTGAACCAGTTCGACCTCCGGTTCACGAAGGTCGTCAAGACCGGCAACCACGGTTCGGTCGATCTCGACGTCGATTTCTACAACGCGTTCAACTCGGATGCGATCCTGCAGGAGGTGCAGAACTTCGGCGTGGCCTGGCGCAACGCGACGTCGGTGATTCAGCCGCGGTTCGTGAAGTTCCAGGCACGGTGGGATTTTTAGACGAACTTTTGAGTCGCGGGGTCCGCCTTTCCCGCCTACGCTCAAGGCTGCGGCGGGTCCGCCGAAGCTTCACGCGACGGCGGAAGGCGGACCATCAAGCTGCTGTGGCGATCTGTCAGACCTGGTGCACGCCCGGGTTTACGTGATTCGTCCAGCACGGGCGCGTCGTCCACTCACCCGCGCGGGCGGCGCGCCCACCTTCCTTCGCCACATCCCCGTCACCACTCCGCCTCTACTGCACCGTCGGCATCAATCCTCGCTATAGACGTGTGCTTGACACCCCTGCGAGGGCGAAGTCAAAGTGAGGGTTTCGGGGAATGAATTCTTTTTCGATATGCGAAGAAGACCATCTGGTCGAGTGAAGTCGGGGCGACCGGGTTCAACCAACGAAGCCACTCAGAGAATCACAGAGGTGAGAGAAAAGCTCATGCGCGTACTTACACGAAGCATGCTCGTGCTGGCATGTCTTGTCGCCGCACAATCAGCCGCCTGGGCGCAAGCCGTGCTCGCTGGCGCCGTGAAAGATTCATCGGGCGCCGTGCTGCCTGGCGTGACCGTCGAGGCGTCGAGCCCCGCGCTGATCGAGAAAGTGCGGACCACCATAACTGACGGTGCCGGACGATATCGCATTGAAGATCTTCGTCCAGGTACTTACACCGTGACGTTCACGTTGCCTGGCTTTGCCACCGTCAAGCGCGACGGCGTGATCGTCAGCGGCTCCGCCGTGATCGCCATCGATGCGGATATGCGCGTCGGCGGCGTTCAGGAAACGGTCACCGTGACCGGCGAGACGCCGCTGGTCGACACGCAGAGCACGAAGCGCGAAATCACGCTCGACAACGACACGATGCGCAACCTGCCGAGCGTGCGCAGCTACAGCTATCTGCTCAGCACGGTGCCCGGGCTGCAGACCAACAACAACAACGTCAACACCGGTCCGGTGTTCGCGATCTTCCCGATCCATGGCGGCCGCGGCGTCGAATCGCGCCTGACCGTCGACGGACTGAACATCAGCAACCCGCCCGGCGGCAACCAGCCACCGAACTTTACCGCCGACGTCGGCAGCGCGCAGGAAGTGACGATGATCACGTCGGGCGGTCTGGGCGAGATCGAAACCGCCGGCCTGACCATGAACATCGTTCCGAAGACCGGAGGCAACAGGCTGTCGGGCCTGTTCTTCGCGTCGGGCTTCTCGAAGGGCATGCAGTCGGACAATTTCACCGACGAGTTGAAGTCGCGCGGCGCGACGCAGCCGACTCCGGTGTACCGCGTCTACGACGTCAACGGGAGTGTGGGCGGGCCCTTCGTCAAGGACAAGCTCTGGTACTACATGAGCGTGCGCGAGCAGGGACAGCGTCAAGACACGCTGAACGTCTATTACAACAAGAATGCGGGGAACCCGAGCTCCTTCATCTACGATCCGGATCTGAGCAAGCCGGCGTTTTCGGATCGCACCTGGGAGAACTACACGCCGCGCGTCACCTGGCAGATTACAGGGCGCAACAAGTTCTCCGGGTCGTGGGATGAACAACCGGTTTGTCGCAAGTGCACCGGCACGACCTCGCTGACTGGCTCGCCGAACTTTTTCTTCCCGACATCGCCCGAGGCCGATGGCCACGGCGAGTTCAGCCCGCAGCGCGTGCAGACGGGGCGGTGGACGTCGCCGCGCACGAACAAGCTTCTTCTCGAAGCCGGGTTCGGCACCACGTATTACGAATGGGGCGGCAAAGAGGTCGATCCGGATCCGACGAAGGATCTGGTGCAGGCGGTGAACCTCACGCAGACCATTGCGCCGGGCGTCATTTCGTCGATGCGCTACCGCTCGCAGTTCTGGCTGAACAACCGCACGCGCGGCTCGACCTGGAACGCGTCGGCCTCGTATGTCACCGGTTCGCACAGCGTCAAGTTCGGCTACCAGGGCAACTACTGGCGTGACGATCGCGAGCAGCACGTGAACAGCCAGAGTCTCGGGTACGTCGGGATCTCGCTTCCCGGAATCCCGTTCTTCCCGATCTCGATCAACGAGTACATCAACCCCTTCATCGTCAACGCGCGCGCGCAGCAGGCCTCGTTCTTCGCGCAGGATCAGTGGACGATCAATCGCCTCACGCTTCAGGGTGCGCTGCGGTGGGACCACCCCTGGAGCTGGTTCCCCGAGCAGACCGAGCCGAAGTCGCAGTTCTTCCCCGGAGCGAGTTTCGCCCGCACCGAGGGTGTGACCGGCTACAACGACATCACCCCTCGCATGGGTGCTGCCTACGATCTGTTCGGCAACGGCAAGACAGCACTGAAAGTGAATCTCGGCAAGTATCTCCAAGGCGCCAGCGTCAGCAACCTCGCGTACGGCGCCAACCCCGCGTTGCGCATCCCGTTCGGTGGCGGGCTGTCGACGACGGGACTGTGCTTCTTCGGGGCGCTGGGCTTCTCGAATCCGTGCGTCTCACGGACCTGGACCGACAACGGGAACCTCGTGCCGGATTGCAACCTGCAGAACCCGCTTCAGAACGGCGAGTGCGGTCAGATCGACAACCTCCTGTTCGGCAGCAACCAGCTGGTGGGCGCGCAGTTCGATCCGCAGTTGTTCAGCGGATGGGGCGTGCGTCCGTCCGACTGGTCGTTCGGCGTGTCGGTGCAGCAGGAGATCTTCCCGCGAGCGTCGGTGGAGGTCGGCTACTACCGCCGCTCGTTCACGCAGTACTTCACCGGTGGCACGGTGACCGACAACGTGTCGATTTCGGCGAACGATTTGAGCACGTTTTCCGTGACTGTGCCCAACGACCCGCGACTGCCGAATGCCGGGCAGACCATCACCGGGCTCTACGACATCAAACCGACCGCGTTCGGTCAGTCGAACCTGCTGATCAAGTCGACGAAGGACGTGGGCGACGATACGCGCGTGTTCAACGGTGTCGATCTGACGGTCAGCGTTCGTGGCGCTCACGGCTTCACGTTCTCGGGCGGCACGAGCACGGGCAAAGTGACTAACGACTGGTGCCAGATTCGAGCCGCCGTTCCGGAGAGCTACCTGCTCAATCCGTTCTGCCACACGGAATCGCCGTTCCAGACGTCGTTCCGGGCGCTTGCCACTTACACCATCCCGCACATCGACGTGCTGGTCAGCTCGGTGCTCCAGGACAAGCCCAATATCGGCACCGATCAGATCGCGTCGCTGACGGCCACCTACACGCTGAGCGCAGCGGACTACGCTGCGGCGGCGGCGCAGATCGGCCGTCCGCTCACGGGGATCGGCGATCAGGTCAACCTCCTCGCCCCGGGCCAGCTGTACGGCCCGCGCATTCGTCAGCTCGATCTGAGCGCGAAGAAGATCATTCGTTTTGGCGGCCAGCGGCTGACGGCGGGCGTCGATATCTACAACTTGGCCAACAACAACGTGACGCTGGCCTTCAACCCGACGTTCGTGCCCAACACGCCCGGGTGGCAGTCGCCGACGTCGTACATGAATCCGCGAGTGTTCCGCGTGAACGCCGAATTCGCTTGGTAAAGACGGAGCCGGCCCTGGGCAGCTGCTCGGGGCCGGCCCCATCGGAAGGCCTCAGCCCGGGCTGCGGCCTGCTTCCTGATTCCTTCTCCTCGATTCCTGTATGATCCGACTCACGGCTCTCGGGCGTTCATCCGCCCGACGTGTCGGTCTTCCTGGATTGGGCCCGCGATGCCAGCGTCCGCGTCGACCTGCGTCGATGTCGATGTTGGGGCCCGGGGGGAAGCCATGAGCGCACTGGTCAAAGGCACCCATCACATTACGTATTGCCCTGCGCGGGCGCAGGAGGATATCGACTTCCTGACCGGGGTGTTGGGGCAGCGTCTGGTCAAGCAGACGGTGCTGATGGATGGCCGCATTCCGATCCATCACCTCTACTACGGCAACGCGGACGCGGATACCGGTTCGATCACGACATCGTTTCCCTACAGCCGGCGCGCGGGCCGGCCGGGGACGGGACAGATCGCGGCGACGTGCTATGCGGTGCCGGTGGGTGCGGCATCGTTCTGGAAGGATCACCTCGATCGTCATGGCGTCGATCACGACGGGATTCAGGAGCGCTTCGGAAAGCGCTTTATCCGTCTTCGTCATCCCGCAGGTCTGTCGTTCGAGTTGATGGAGTCGGCGGGCGACACGCGGCGTCCGTGGACGACGCCGTGCATCGGCGCCGACGTGGCCTCGCGCGGGTTCTTCGGGGCGGTCATGTCGGTGCGCGAGGTTCCCGAGCAGGAGCGTTTTCTCGTCGACGCGCTCGGTCTGCGCAAGGTCGGTATCGACGGCGCCTTTCACCGCTACGAGATTCCCGGCGGCGCGTTCGACCATACGATCGATCTGCTGCACGAGCCGGATCGCGCGCCGGGCAGCTGGATTTTCGGCTCGGGCACCTTCCATCACATCGCGTTCCACGTCGACACCGATGACGATCTCGTGCAGCAGAAGGCGCTCTACGAAGAGCTCGGCTACACCGACGCCTCGGAGATCAAGGACCGCTACTACTTCCATTCGATGTACGTGCGCTCGCCCGGCGGTGTGCTCGTCGAGTGCACCGCGAACGTGACCGGAGGTTTCTATCAGGACGAAGCCCCCGAGGAACTGGGAACGAAGCTGCACCTGCCTCCATGGTACGAGGAGCAGCGCGACGAGATCATCAGGCGTCTCGAGCCGTTGAACGTGCCGGCGGCATTCCAGCCGAAGCCGGGGGTTGCGGCGACTCGCGCCGCAGCGGTGCCGGTGGCCGCCGCACGCGCGTCGGGCATTTCACTGTCGCGCACGAAAGCCGATTTCGCGGCGAAAGATCTCTGATCACAACGTGGGGCCGTTTTCACGCGGCCCATGGGAGTCGTCATGCGGCGCGCATTGATCGTCATGGTGGTGGTCGGCCTTGGTGCGACCCTGACGGCGCAAAACGGTCGATCGTGGTCGGCGCCGCGAACGCCGTGGGGCCATCCAGATCTGCAAGGCACCTATTCCAACGACGACGAGACCGGCACGCCGATGGAGCGTCCGCGCGATCTCGACGGAAAGACGCTGGCCGAGATCACCCCCGCGGAGCTGCAAAAGATCGTCAAGACGCGTAACGATTCGTTCGTCGCCGGCGTGAGCGGCGAGGAGTTCGCGGGCGGGTTGCGTCCGCCAGCGCATCTCATCTTCGATACCTTCGATCGCAAGAACAAGCGCGCGTGGCTGGTGATTGACCCGCCGGACGGCAAGATTCCGCGCCGCGCCGACGCGCGCGTCACGCGACCGCGCGGCGGCGTCAGCACCAATGCAAACCCGCGTGGGCCGTTCAACAGCTGGCTCGACATGGGCCTCTACGATCGCTGTATCACGCGCGGCATTCCCAACTCGATGATGCCGGCCGGCTACGGCAGCCGCTACGACATCACCCAGGGTCCCGACAGCGTCGTCATCCGCTACGAGATGATCCATGAGGCGCGCGTGATTCCGCTGGACTCCAACTCGCACGTTGCGCGCGGCCAGCGCACGTATCTGGGCGATGCGCACGGCTGGTGGGAAGGCGACACGCTGGTCGTCGAGACCACGAATTTCCGACCCGAGACGGCGCCGCAGGGCGGCAGCGAGAATGTCAAGATGACCGAGCGGTTCATTCCCGTCTCGGCCACAGAGCTCGACTGGCGCGTGACGTTCGAGGACGCGAACGTGTGGACGCGGCCGTGGACGTTCGAGATGCCGCTCACCAAAGTCGATCGCTCGCAGCAGATGTTCGAGTACGCCTGCCACGAGGGCAATCATGCGATGAGGAATATTCTCAGCGCCGCGCGAAAAGAGGACGGCAGCAAGTAGGTGTTCTCGGGCGAGTTCAACCTTCCGCGGCTCGAGCGTGTCATCTCGGGCGCACACACCATCAGTCGACTGGGTGCCGAGCTCGATCGTCTCGGCGCGACGCGGGTCGTCATCGTGACTGGCCGGACGCTCGCTGCATCAGCGCTGCTCGAGTCGGTCACGCATTCGATTGGCGATCGACTCGTGTGCACCTTTGCTGACGCACGTCAGCACGTCCCGTCGAGCACCGTCGCCGATCTCGTTCGCGTGGTCGAACGCGAGCGGGCGAATGCATTGGTCAGCTTTGGAGGCGGCAGCCCGATCGACACCGCCAAGGCGGCTGCCTTCACGATGCTGCGCGGGGACGGTGATGGCGTGCCGCACATCGCGATACCCACGACGCTCTCGGCGGGTGAGTTCACTGCCGTCGCTGGGGTGACCAACGGGGAGACGCGCGTGAAGCGTCCCATTCACGACGCTCGCATCGCACCGCGGGTGGTCATCGTCGACCCCTTGCTCACGCTGGAGACACCGGAGTGGCTGTGGGTCGGCACCGCCATGCGTGCCGTCGATCACGCCGTCGAGGCGATCTATTCGGTACGTCAGCATCCGGTCGGTGAGACGATGGCGTCGCGTGGTCTGGCGTTGATCGTTGACCACCTGCTGCCGTCGATTCGGGCATCGGGCGTCGAGCGCGTCGAGCATCGGCTCCGCTGTCAGATGGCGGCGTGGCTCGCGGTCTTCGGCATGACCAATGCCGGGTTCGGACTGTCGCACGCGCTTGGCCATCAGATCGGTCCGCGGTGGAACGTGCCGCATGGCTTCACGTCGTGCATCACGCTTCCGCACGCGATGCGCTTCATGGCGGCGCGTGCGCCCGAGCGGTTCGCCGCGATCGCGGCCGGACTCCGGCTGCCGTTCGATGACGCGCGACCTCAGGAGTCGGCGGCTGCGTGTGCCGATCGCATCGCAGCGTTCATCGCGCAGTTCGACGTGCCCCGCCGCTTGCGCGATGCGCATGTGCCTCGAGACGAAGCCGGCGATATTGCAGCCGTCGTCCGCGATGCCATGGAAGAGGCTGGAGCCGTGTCGCAGCCGATCACGACCGAAGAGATCACGGCCGTCCTCGACGCGGCGTACTAACCGATTTCGGGGCTTTCACGCGCTTTGCCGCTGGACTAAGATCGCCACTCTTGCCCGAACGATTTTTCGCATAACGCAACATCACTTCGAGGGCTCCACATGACGATGCATGTCGTCGACACGATTCTGCCGACCACGATGGTTGGTTCCTATCCCCGTCCGCATTGGTTCACACAGCAGCTGCTCGGCCGCGACATTCGCGTGGCCTTCAAGGAAGTGACGCACGAAGAGGCGTATGAGGATGCGGTCGCGACGGTGATTCGCGATCAGGAAGAGGCTGGCCTCAACATCGTGACCGACGGCAACATGTGGTACGACGACTACGTGGGCTCGATCGGCGCGTTCTGCTGGTATTTGTACGAGCGCATTCCGGGGTTCGAGCCGGCGCGTGAGGCGCACCCGTCGTTCGTGAACCAGGAGGAGAGCTTCGGCAAGGTGATGTTCGATGACTGGGGTGGTGTGATCAACAGCGGTCCTGTCAAACGCGGTCCGATTCGCTGGGCCGACCTGTACAAGATCGCCTCGAAGCACGCGAAGGTGCCGGTGAAGGTGTCGGTCGGTGCGGGACCGGTCAACCTGGCGTGGCACGCCTACTTCAATCACTACAAGGACGCCAAGGAGCTGAGCTACGCGCTGGCGCCGATCTTCAACGCCGAAATGAAGGAACTGGTCGCCGCCGGAGCGAAGTACCTGCAGATCGAAGATCTCGGCGCGTGGATGCCGCTGTTCACCGGTGACCCGGCGTACTACACGTGGATCAAGGACGTCATCGCGCAGTGCTGCGACGGCGTCAACGCGAAGATCGGGTGGCACTTCTGTTTCGGCAATGCGTGGGGCAACGATCTGATCAGCGGCGCGTTTCCCGAGGGCTACCAGACCGTGCTGCCGAACTTCTTCGATACGCCCGGCATCAACGAGTTCGTGCTCGACTACGCCAATCGCAACATGGCCGGCGTCGAGTTCCTGAAGAACCTGCCGAAAGACAAGACCGTGCAAGTGGGCGTGCTCGACGTGAGGTCCAACGCGATCGAGTCGCCGCAGACGATTGCGGCGCGCATCAAGAAAGTGATCGCGCACGTGTCGCCCGAGCAGGTGGTGCTCAGCACCGACTGCGGCATGAAGCCGCTGGCGCGCATGGTGGCGAAGCTGAAGCTGAATGCGCTGGCAGAAGGCGCCAAACTCGTGCGCTCGGAACTTGTCGGCGCACGCTAATAGACGCTCGTGGTTCGATCCCGATCACGCCGGGCCTACAAACCAGGCCAAGCCTACAGCCGGGTCTGGAGAACAAGACCCGCCGGCACTTGACGCTACGATCGATCGAGATGATCGTTCGTAGCGATTCCAATCGTCTCCTTCTTATCACCCAACCCGATCACGCGTATCTCGCGCGGCGCATCATGGAGCGCTGCGCTCCGCTGGCCACGCATCCGCGTCGCGACGTCATCCTTTACGCGATTCACGAACACGACAACGGCTGGACCGAGGAAGACGCCTCGCCGAGCGTCAACCCGTCCACGGGTGAGATTGTCGACTTCGTCAATGCTCCCGCCGACGTGCGTCAACGCGTCTGGACGCGCGGCGTGGCGAGGCTCGCAGATGATCCGTGGGCGGCCGCCCTCGTCGCTCAGCACGCCATTGTCATCTACGACCGTTTTCACGGAGACCCCACATGGGGCCCGTTCTTCGACGGCATGCGCGAGCGTCGCGATGCGATGGCCGGCAGCGCGGGACGATCGCTGGAGGACCTGTTCGCTGACTATGAATTTGTGCGGCTGGCCGATCTGACGTCGCTTGCGTTCTGCACGGGTTGGACGGGCGAACAGCGATTCGGCGACTGGGTCGTTCGCTTGTCGGGAACGCGCGTACTCACGCCTGACGTGTTTAGAGGCGTCGAGTTTCCCATCGAAATCGCCGCGATCGCGATCACGAATCAGCGGTTTCAGTCCGACGACGAGCTTCGCGACGCCTTGCGTCACGCGACTCAGACAACAGTGACGGGGACGGTCGTCGGCACCCGGACCGCCGTATGATCAGCGCATGAAAATCACAGCCGCGCTCACCTGTTTGCTGGTGCTGTCGTCCGGACTCGTGTGGGCTCAGACCGCGCCCGCCGCGGGGCAGGCCCCGCCCCCGCTCCAGCCGAATCCGAAGGGCCCGCTCTATCAGCGGACAGGCGAGCAGTATCGGGTCTACGAGTTTCCCGGCACGGGCGAGTCGATTCCGTATCGCTTGTTCGTGCCGTCGCGCTGGAAGCCGGGCGCGCGGCTGCCGCTGCTCGTGACTCTACGCGCGGGTCAGAGCGTCGACAACCCGTATCGCGACCCGAACACGCTCGTGACGGAGGCCGAACGCCGCGGCTATCTCGTTGTGACGCCGATGGGCTATCGACCGCTGCGACAGCCCTACTACGGCAGCAAGTATCCGATTGCCAGGTCAACGCCCTCCAAGCCGGCCGACGGATGGACGCCGGAGGAAGACGCGCGGGCCGAGCAGGACGTGATCAACGTCATCGATCTCGTGACGAAGGAGTACGGCGTCGACACTGCGCGCATCTATCTGCACGGACAGAATCCGTCCGGATCGGGCGCGCTGTACCTTGGCGCGAAGTATCCCGATCGCTTCGCGGCGCTCGTGATCAGCTCAGGACCGATTGTGTTCGACACGTATCCGTGGGATCGCATCAAAGGCAAGATGGGACTGCTGGTGATCCACGGCGATCAAGACACGACCAA
>Ga0075434_100002509_pt1 | contig 16185 bp, 19 predicted proteins | sample RhiMethybrSRZTD3_FD_75298 | JGI IMG/M metagenome (GOLD analysis project Ga0075434, IMG submission 75298) | Populus rhizosphere microbial communities from Tennessee, USA - Rhizosphere MetaG P. TD hybrid SRZTD3 | ecosystem: Host-associated > Plants > Roots > Rhizosphere > Soil | place: USA... | reverse complement strand
TGGGCGGCGAGGGGGCCGGGCATCGTCTGGCCAAGCGCCACGCCGTCGAGGAAGTCGTTACGGTTCAACCAGCCGCGGCGCTCGACGAGATCGCGTTGCATGTAGCCGGCAAGCGCGATCGGCCCGCCGAAGCCGAACGTGCCCAGCCTGATGAAATACGCGATCAGGTCACGCAGCGTACACGGCACGAGGCCACTATCAATCGGTGGCATCCGCCGCCGCACCTCGGGCCGACGCATAGAGCGCGGCAAACAGCGCTCCGCCGTGCACGACGCGTTCTTCGTCGTTAGGTGAGCTTCGAGCGATCCCCATTAGCAGGCTCTCTACGCCCGCCGTGTCCGGGCGGTCGTACTTGCCATCCTTCATGTCGATGTCGTGCACCACCTCGGCGATCGTCTTGAGGGCCGGGTCGCTTTCCAGCCCGAACCGGTGCACCAGAGTCTCGAACGTGCAGCGATCGCCTTCGTGGGTGAACTCGCCCTCGAACATGTCGAACCGCAGCTCGCCGGGCATCGGCCGGTACGTGTCGGGGTCGACGAAACGGAAGCGCGCATCCGGGTCGATGAACCGGCGGATGAGCCAGGCGCTCGCGATCCGGTCGACGAACACGCCTTTGCGGGTCACCCAGGTTCGGGCGCGGTATTTCCCGCGGTCTACGCGCGATGATGCGGCGGCCTGCCTGACATTCGCGGGAGTCAGCTTCATCTCGACGGCGTTCAGCGCCTTGTCGGCCGCGGCACGCCCCGACGCCTCGAAGAAATCGATGCCCGCCACTGCGGCGAACCGCTTCCGCAACCGGGTCACCTCATCCTCGCCGCGTCCCGAAGCGGCAAACCGAGCTCGCGTCCGGGCGGCAGGCTGGAGCGCACGTGCGGCCTCGGCGATCTCTGCATAGTCGGCATCTCGCGCGGCGCGGAACGCGTCGCGGAGCTGGTCATCCGTGAGCCCATCGATGAACGCCGCGCGACAGACCGATGCATCTCCGCCGCCATCCACGATCTCGCGGCGAATCCACTGGAAATCCTCGACCGACTGGTCCCCGTCGGGGAGCACGTACACCGAGTTCTTCACGGCAATCGCTCCGACCCGCTGAAGGCGCCGGCCGATCTTGACGCGCAGATAATCCGGCTTCGGTGGAATCTGATGGATGAGGAGGACCCAGCCCGCCGCATCCGGTTCCGGCGATCGAGTCATCGGTGTGTGACGGTTTCGACGTTAGGCGCTGCCGAGCCGGCAAAGTCGACGTAGGTCCCCGCGCCAGTGGCGACGGCACGCCCGTACACGAGCTGTGCGGCCGCAACGTCCTGAAGCGCGGTTCCCGTGCTATCGAAGATGATGATCTCGTCGGGACGCCGGCGGCCCGGACGGCGGCCGCTCACGACGTCCGCGAGCTCGGCGCGGACGTCCTCCCGCCGCATCACCCCCGCCTCGAGGGCGTGATGGAGGTCGCCAATCGCCGCGCACTGGTCGAGCACGTCCGCCACGACGGTGCTGGCCGCGAGCAGCGCCGGTTCTATCTCCTGCTTGTCGTCGTTGTCCGCGCCAACGGCGAGCACCAGCGCGCCGGGTCCAACGTGGTCGCGCCCGACGAACCATCGGCGCGCGGTCGTACACGTCACCCAGATGTCGCTCTGATGAGTTTCGGTGCCGAGCTCACGAACGGCCTTGATGTCGACATCGAGCTCCACCGAAAGCTCGCGCGCGTATCCCTCGGCTTTGGATAAATTGGTGTCGAACGCGAGAACCCGCCGGATCGGCCGCACACGCGTCAGCGCTCGGAGCTGACTCCTCCCCTGCTCGCCGCATCCGCATACCGTGACCACCGCAGCGTCCTCTCGCGCGAGATGGCGTGCCGCCACGGCGCTCGCGGCGGCGGTTCGCACGCTCGTGATCTCGATCGAGTCGAGCACAGCGAGCGGCTTTCCGTCGATCGCGTCGAACAGCACGATGACGCCTTGAATCGTCGGCAGGCCACAGCGCAACGGGTTGCCCGGGAAGTTCGCGTTGACCTTGGCGACGAAGACCGACCGCTGATCGCCCATAAGCCCCGCGGTCTTCACGTGGAATCCACCGCCGGCTACGTGCGAGCCGAGCACGCCCGGCGGGATCGACCGGCCGAGTGCGTGCTGCCGGAAGGCGTCCTCGACTGCGTCGATGCATTCGTCCAGCGACATCAATCGGCGGACGTCGTGGCGCGTGAGGACGAGCGTGTCCCGGGCGGACATTTCGGTCATGGGCCTCATGCATATCGGTGGCGGATCCCGGGAGACATGCTAATATCACAACTGAATCATCGCCAGTCATTCCCGGAGGTCTTCGTGCCCCAACCAGTGAAAGTGCTGTTCGTCTGCCTCCATGGCGCTGCCAAGAGCATCATTGCCGCCGAGTATCTCGGTCGCCTCGCGGGGTCCACCGGGCGCGATCTCGACGCCGCGGCGGTCGGCGTGGAACCGGACGACGCGATACCAGCTCACGTGGTGAGCGGCCTTGCCAACGATGGATTCGACGTGACTGGCCGGACGCCGCAACGCCTCACAGAGGCCGAGGTTGCCGCCGCCGACGTCGTGATTTCGTTCGGCTGCAGCCTCGAAACGGGCTCGACACCGCGGCAGCTGATTACTTGGGACGACATCCCTGCGGTCAGCGACGGCTATGGACCGGCGCGAGACGCCATAATCGGACGTCTGCGCACGTTCCTCGCTGACATGTCGGTGACGGATTCGGGTGCCGTGGGCGATTGAACCACCGTTTGGCCCGGCACAGATTGCTATACCAGTTGAATCACGAACGATCCTGGCGGCAAGGAGGCTGGATGTCTTTCCTCGTACATGTACTGCTCTACTCGGCGCTTCACTCGGCGGGAGCATTCTCTCCCGTTGCCGATTCCATCAACTGGAAGACGGTCGACTCATTAGTCGGACGGCCGTCCGTGACTCAGCCGGGCGACGTCCACCGGTTCAACTTCCCCCGCAGCGATCTGAAGGTCACTGCGGCCGGCGTTGCCATCAAGCCAGCTTTTGCGTTAGGCGGATGGGTCGCGATGAAGGCCGTGACCGGCGGCGTCGTCGCGATGGGCGACCTGGTGCTGACAGAGGACGAGATCACGCCGGTCATCAAGCGACTGCAGCAAGGCGGCGTGGAGCAAACGGCCATTCACCATCACCTGCTTCGCGAATCACCACGCGTGTACTACATGCACGTGCACGCTCAAGGGGACCCACTCAAGATCGCCCCGACGCTCCGCGACGCGATCGCGCTCACGAAAGCCCCGGCCGCATCGGCCGCCGCTCCAGCGGCAACCATTGACCTGGACACGACGGCGGTCGCCAAGGCGTTAGGCTATACGGGTCGCGTCAACGGCGGCGTGTATCAGGTGAGCGTTCCGCGCGCCGACCCGATCACCGAGCACGGCATGCAGATTCCGCCGTCCATGGGGCTCGCGACGGCGATCAATTTCCAGCCGACCGGTAGTGGCAAGGCGGCAATCACGGGCGACTTCGTCCTGACCGCCGACGAGGTGAACCCCGTCATCCGTGCGCTCACGTCGCATGGCATCGAGGCTGTGTCGATCCACTCTCACCTGCTGGAGGAGAGCCCGAGGCTCTTCTTCATGCACTTCTGGGCGAACGACGATGCATCGAACCTCGCGGCGGGCCTCCGTGCCGCACTCGACGCGACGAAGTCGCAGAAGCCGGCCACTCGTTAGGATTCCTGCCGTGGTGACCATTGGCGTCCGTGCCGCAATGCGTCGGCGCAACATTGCGTTCATGTTCGCCGGGAGCCTGTTCGCGCCGGTGGTGGTTCACGCTCAGACGCCGGCGTCGTGCACGGCGACACCGAGCTCCATGACTCCGCCGGCGTGGACACCACCGGCGGCTCCAGGATCGAAAGCACCCTCGACCACCACTACACCGCTCGCGCTCGTCGCAGACGTCGCGCTGCCCGGTCCTGCAAAGCGATTCGACTACCAGAGCTTCGACTCGACGACCGGTCGCCTGTACATCTCGCACATGCGCGGCGACCGTCTCGTCGTGTTCGATACCCGCGCACAGAAGCTCGTCGCGAGCAAGGAAGGATTCCCCGGCGCGACGGGCGTCTGGGCCGTCCCCGAGTTGCATCGGGTCTACGTCTCCGTTACCGGTCGGCACGAAGTGGCCGTGGTCGATGATCGAACGTTGGGGGTCGTGGCGCGCGTCAGCGGCGCGCGATTCCCCGACGGGATTGCCTACGCACCGCGCGAGCAGAAGCTGTTCGTCTCCGACGAATCCGGCGGTATCGACCTGGTGATCGATGCGCAATCGAACACCGTCGCGGGCCGCATTCCGCTCGGCGGCGAGGCCGGCAACACGCATTACGACGCCGTTTCGCACTGCATCCTCGTCGCCGTCCAGACGAAGAACGAGCTCGTAGCGATCGATCCGGCGAGCGACCGGATCGTTGCTCGCTATCCGATGTCGTGCGAGCACCCGCATGGGTTTCTGATCGACGAGCCGAACCGTCTCGCGTTCGTCACCTGCGAAGGAGATGCAAAGCTGCTCGTCGTCGACTTGCGCACGATGCGCATCACCGCGACACTGCGCACCGCCGATGACCCGGACGTGCTCGCGCTCGATCCGGTCCTGCGTCGCCTGTACGTCGGCTGTGAAGGCGGTGCGGTGTCGGTCTTCGAGGAACGTTTCGCTGAGGGCCGAGGAACGCTCGCGCCGCTTGGCGAGTACCGCGCGCCGCGTGCGCACAGCGTTTCAGTCGACCCGGCGACGCATCGCGTGTACGTGCCGCTCGAGGACGTCAACGGCAAGCCAACGCTTCGCATTCTCCAACCGCGCTCTTAGCCGTCAGACTGATGACCAAAAAACCAATGACCCCATTACCAAAAACTCATGACTCGCCATGACATCTCGTGATGCATGGCGAGTTATCCGTCGAGGGTCGTAGGTTATTGGTTTTCGGTCATCGGTTGAAAGCTAGATGAGCGGACCTAGCGGCCCGCGGCTCGCCATCGCGCTCCTCGTTGCGGGCGTCACCTCCGCGCAGGCCCAAAGCAACGCATCAACGGAACGCGCTTCCGTGCGCGTTGGAGCCGGGCAAGGCATCCGGCTGGACGGCGAGCTGCGAGAGTCGGTGTGGCAGACGGTAGACTCGATCGCGCCACTCACACAGGTCGAGCCCAGTCAGGGCGCGGCACCGAGCGCGCGCACGGTCATCCGAGTCGTCACGACCGGCGACGCGATTGTGTTCGGAATCCAGGCGGACAATCCGCCTGGTGTTGGCTTGGTGGCGTTCGCCCGCCAGCGCGATGCCGTGCTGGACACCGAAGACCACATCAAGATCGTGCTCGACACGTACCTCGACGGACGGTCCGGCTATGTGTTCGCCGTGAACCCGTATGGCGCCCGCTACGATGCGCTCGTCGCGAGTCAAGGTGAGGGAGAGGACGCCAACTGGGACGCGGTGTGGGAGGCGGCGACGTCACGTACATCGCACGGCTGGTCCGCGGAGATTCGCATTCCGCTCAAGAGTCTTCTCTTCCGACGGGGGTCGTCGCAGTGGGGGTTCAACGTGCAGCGCCGCATTCAACACCTGCAGGAAACCGACCGTTGGACGAGCCCCGAGCGTAACTACAAGGTCACCCACGTCAGTCGAGCCGGGCTGCTCACCGGGCTTCCGGTGTTCGATCTCGGGAAGGGGTTGAGCGTCCGCCCCGCCTTCACCGCGAGCGCCGGCAAACCGGCGCCTAACGTGGGTACCGAGAGCGACGCCGACGTGAGCCTGGACGCGACGCAGCGGCTCGGTGCCAACACGCTCGCGTCGCTCACGGTCAACACCGACTTCGCTGAAACCGAAGTCGACACCCGCCGGACGAACCTCACGCGGTTTCCGCTCATCTTCCCGGAGAAGCGCACCTTCTTTCTCGAGGGCTCCGACATCTTCGCCTTCGGGCTCGGCACCGGCGATGATGTGCGGCCGTTCTTCAGCCGCCGCATCGGCCTCCTGAACAACTACGAGGTCCCGCTCGACGTGGGGCTCAAGGTGAACGGACGGGAACACAACACCAACTTCGGCGCGCTCGTCGTCAGGACGGGAGACGCGGATGCACCGGCCATTGACTCGCTGCCGACGGCAAACACCATGGGGGTGGTTCGCATCAAGCAGAACGTCCTGCGCGAATCATCCGTGGGCGTGATCGCCACGGTCGGCGATCCGGTTGGCCGCGGCAATGCGTGGCTGGTCGGGCCGGACCTGACCTACCAGACCTCCCGCTTTCGCGGCGACAAGAATTTTCTCGTCGGCGTCTGGGGCCTGGCGATGGATCGGGAGGATCTGACCGGCCGCAAGCGCGCCTGGGGCGGGAAGATCGATTACCCCAATGACCTGTGGGACATTGCCTTCACGTACAAGTGGCTCGGCGATGGCTTCGATCCATCGTTAGGGATCGTACCGCGGCCGAACGTGCAGATCGTCAACTTCAGCGCGGACTTCCAGCCGCGTCCCAAGCGCCCGATCCTGGGCCTCCACGTCCGGCAGATGTTCCACGAGTTCGAGAACACGCTGGTGACGGACCTGAGCGGCCAGTGGGAGAGCTACCGGGTCTTCATGGCGCCCCTGAACTGGCGGCTGGAAAGCGGTGACCGGTTCGAGTTCAACGTCGTTCCGGTGGGCGAGCGCCTAACGGCTCCGTTCGAGATCACCGACGGTGTCGTGATCGACCCGGGGAGCTATCACTGGACCCGCTTTCGACTCGAGGGCGGCCTGGCGGCGAAGCGGAAGCTGTCGGGACAGCTCACGTGGTGGTTCGGCGACTTCTATACGGGAAAGCTCGATGAGCTGACGCTCACCGCCAGCTGGAAGCCATCGCCGCTCTTCATCGTGGAGCTGAACGCTACTCGGAACACTGGGCGGCTGGCCGAGGGCGATTTCTTGCAGGAGGTCGTGGGCACGCGATTTCGCGTGAACTTCTCGCCCGATCTGCAGCTCAACAGCTACCTGCAGTACGACAACGAGAGCGACACCTTCGGCACCAACACGCGACTCCGATGGACGTTCTCCCCGTTAGGCGACCTGTTCGTCGTGTACAACCACAATGTGGCGCGAGAGCTCGTAGCCGGCGACGTGCCTGGCACATCCATCGATCGGCGACGGTGGGGCTTCCTCTCGAACGAGCTCCTGGTGAAGCTCCAGTACGCGTTCCGCTATTAGCGACTAGGCCGCGTAGTACGCGGCCACCGCCCAGCGGACCGCCTCCTCCACAACGCAGCGATGGAGCTTGTCGGGGCACGAGTCGGACTCGATAACGGCGGTCTTCACCAGGACGATCGTGCGCTCGGGAGGGACTTGGGTCCCGCGGAGCACCGCGACGTACGCCATCACCGAGTCGCGCAGGCTCTCGCGCAGCGCCGCGGCTTCGTCCCTCAGCTCCTGGGCTTCCTGGCGCGTCGCATCCACCTTGCGGCGAAGGTGCACGTACCGCTCCGCGGCATACCGCGCCTGCGCCCGCGCTTCGGCAATCCGGTCCCGGAGGCGAGAAAAATCGTCTGAGCTACGGAAGTCGATTCCGAAGTCAGTCATCGATCCTGTCGAGTCGCGACTCCTCCCGGTCGCGCGGTAGCCGGACATCACCGCGGGGCGGAGGAGGCTCGTTGTCCGTGAAGCGGATGCACATCCCGGGCCTGGAGCAAGCCCGACCGTCGACTCACCCGATGCAACGCTGATCAGCGCTGTTTGGGAGTCCTGACGTCAGCCAGCCGATCGGGGTTCGCCACAAAGTCCGCCGCGGGCGTATCGGGAAGGCGTGGCACGTCCGCTTGGACGTGTGGCAACGCGGACTCTCGCGGCTGGAGTTGATCCGCTTCACGCTTGGCATACCGTCTAACGATCGCACCAGCCGTAAGCAGGCCCGCCGCAGCAGCGAACGTGAGCTTGTAGACCGCAATATCGATGAGAGCCGCTGGAAGTCGGGACGGCTCGAATCCGACGACGAGTCCGACGACCGCGGCGACGCCAACCGCCGCACCCGTCGCGAGAAGCAGCCCGCCGAATCGACTTGTCTTCATGGGACGCTACTCCGGACGATATGGCGCCTTGATGCGAACCGGGACCATCGTCTCGCCCCAATGAATACGCATGACCGCGTCATCACGCAGAACGACCGGGAAGTAGAACGCCAGGGTTTCCATATGGCTGCCGCGCTCCGGCATGACGTCCACGCGGAGCGCATCGGAGCCTTCACCGGGATACGGAATGTGAAACACATGCGCGGCGCGGTTCAGAATGAACGTCCACGGGGCGTTGGCACGAGGAATCAGCCAGACGGTATACTCACCGGCTTTCACATCGCGACCCTCCAGCTTCACGTCGCGACTGAACGTGATGCGGGTGGCGGAGTCGGCCCCGGGGTGCCAGATGACATTCCATTTGACGAGCGCGGAGTCGCCGAACAGCGTGCGTCCACGCGCGACCGGCCGACCGTATACCACCGAGATGTCGGTGAACGCGACCGTCTGATCGACGCGGGCGCGCTGGCTCGCCGGATATCCCTGCGCGCGACACGACGCGGCGCCGAGATTGAACAACGCCGCGACGACCACGCCCGACGCGAGTGTGGGCGATCTCATATCACTACTATACCACTATCACCAGTCGCTGTGATCATCGATCGGCGTGACGGGCCCCGGAGCCGGCGATAGATTCTCGCCCACATGCGCCTGGCCGCCCTTCTCCTGTTCGCCTCAGTCGCCGCGTTAACGTCGCCGTCGTCGGCGAAGCACGCGACACTCGTATCATCCGAGCCCGCCGCAAACAGCCGGCTGCCAGCGAGCCCCACACGAATCAGGCTCGTGTACAGCGAGCCGGTGGAAGGAAAGCTCGCCAAGGTGTCCGTTCTTCCGTCCGCAGGGACGCGGATCGTGCTTCGGGCCGGCGCAGATCCGCGCGACGTACACGCGGTGATCGCGCCGGTCGACTCGCTGGCGCCGGGGACCTACAAGGTCGAGTGGCGCGTCGTGTCGGCGGATGGTCACCCGGTGGATGGCACGTTCACGTTCGCCGTCGGTGACACGACGTTAGGCACCCAACCGGGGCCGCCGGCACAGCCTTCTCCCTTGACACCGGCGGCTCCGGAGGAGCAGGAAGTGTGGGGACCGGCAGCGTTCGGCGCCCCGATCATTCCCGCCGTGCTTCGCGGTGCCGGCGCCGGCGCGCTCATGGCGGCCGCCGGCTTGCTGCTTTTTCTGACCGGAGCGAAACCCGGCGCAGCGCAGACCACCGACACGCGCGTTCGGAGCGCCATCACCACCCTCCTGCTTGCCGCCGTCGTCCTCCTCGGCGCGCACCTCGTGACGTGGCTCATCAACACGTCCCCCGACCTGCGCTGGGATACCGAGTGGGCAGCGTCGGCGCTCGGCACGACGGTTGGGCAAATCGAGCTCGCGCGCGTCAGCCTAACGATTTTCGCACTCTGGGCGTGGTGGCTCGCGCGCCGGACGAGGCTTGCGCTCGCCTTCGGCATGCTGGCGATCGTCGTCAGCGGGGCGGTCGGGCACTCGGCCGCGATAGACCCGGTTTGGGGCGTGCCCGCGAAGGCCATCCATCTGATCGCAAGTGCCGTGTGGCTCGGAGGGCTCCTCTGGCTCGTGATCCGCCCGGCTGGCGACAACCTCGTGCTCTTTGGCGCCGATACCGAACGAGTGTCATCGCGAGCGCTCGTTGCAGTCATCGCGGTCGCGTTCACGGGCGTGGTGCAAACGCGTTTGTTCCTCGCGTCGTGGTCAGGGCTCGTGACGTCCGCCTACGGACTGCTCGTGCTGGCCAAGGCGGCCGGGCTAGTCGCGCTCGTGGCCTTTGGCGCCTATCATCGGCAGCGACTCATGCCGCGGGTCGCGGCGACCCTCACAGCTGCCACCGGCGCACGGGTTCTCCGCTCCTCGGTGGTACGCGAGGTCATCGTGATCGCGGTCGTCATTCTGCTCGGTGGTCTGCTCGCGTACGTGCCTCCGCCTTCCGAGGGTGGCATGGACATGTCCCCCAAGGAATCCACGTCATGAGACGCGCCTCCTCCTCCGTGAATCGCTCGCGCCGACGACGCCCTGCACTCGCTGCCGCGGCAACGGCCATCGGCCTCGCCGTCGCCGTACCAACGCTCTCGTGGGCACACGCCGTCGTATTCCCGCGCCAGTCCACGACGGGGAGCTACGAGAAGTACGTCCTGCGCGTACCTAACGAGAAGGCGGTTGCGACCACCCGCGTCGAGATTCACTTCCCTGCCGGGCTGCGCGTCACGTCGTTCGCCGACGTTCCCGGGTGGCAGCTCGAGGTCGTCACGGATTCGGCGAAGGCGATCACCGCGGCCATCTGGACCGGCAATCTTCCGCCCCAGCGCTTCGTGGAGTTTCCATTCGTCGCGGCAAACCCCAAGACGGACACGAAGCTCGAGTGGCCTGCCTACCAGACCTACGCCGACGGTGAACGGGTGGAATGGACCGGACCCGAAGGCTCCAAGCGTCCCGCGTCCGTCACCACGATTGGGGCTGACGCCACGGCTTCCGGCGGTGGCGGAGGACTCGTTCGCTGGCTGCCATGGACGGCGCTCGTCCTGTCGCTCGTGAGCCTCGGGCTCGCGATGCGTAAGCCCGAGGTTCGACCCGCGGCGTAAGACGCCGGGCACCTGACCGACGCCTCACGAGGCACGGTCAGCGCACGACGATCGTGCCCTTCATGTTGGGATGGAAGACGCAGTAGTAGTCGTAACGCCCCGCGTCACGTGCTACGAACCGCCAGTTCCCATTCGCCTCGATCGCCTTCGAGTCCCAGGCCGAGTTGCGAGCCGTGGTCGAGTGCGGAACGAAATCTGTGTTCGACCAGACCACGGTATCGCCGCGCGCGACCGTGAGCTCGGCCGGCACGAAGACGAAGTTCTGGATTTTCACCGTTTGCGCGCGCGGGGCAGCGCGCGAGCACGCGGCGATCGCACCGAGGAGGCAGAGCGATGCGACCGCCGCGAGGGACGCGTGCCTAGGCACCTGTCTTCGACTGGGTAGCCTGAATGCTCTTCGCGTGCTCGAGGTGCGCCGCGAAGGCCGGACGAACCTTCTCGAGGAGGCCCTTGAGCTCCGCGTTCTTCGCGTTGGGGATCAGGGTCTTGTCGATGGCGTCGAGGACGGCCTGATGGTAGGCAACTTCGTTGTCGATATAGGCCTTGTCGAACGCCGCGCCGCTCAGCGTCTCGAGCTTCGCGAGGTTGGCATCGCCCCCGGCCTTGAGCTGCTTGCTGGTGTCGTTGTCTTCCGGAGTCACGTTCAGCTTCGTGACTAGTGCAACGGCCTGCTTGTTCACGCCGCCGTGATCGGTGACCATAGTCTGGCCGAAACTCTTCACTGCCTTCGTTGAGCCCTTCTTCTTCGCCAGCTCACCGGCGGCGCTGTCGACCGCATCGGCGGTGACGGCAATGTGGGCTATCTGTGCGTCGTTGATGGCCGGCGCCGCCGCAGCTGCCGGGGGCGTGGTGTCTCGAGCGGGAGCGACCGCCGGGCTGGCGGTGTCCGCCGCGGGCGTCTCCGTCTTCTTGCAGCCTGCCAGTGAGAAGAAGGCGGAGATGGCGATAAGCGAACCAAGGACTTTGGGATTGGTCAAACGACTGGGCGACATGGCTGGGCTCCTGGGGTAGTGGAATGCATCGCGGGGCACTAGGTTATAGAAACGACAAATTTTGCTGTCTTTTCTTTGTTATGATGCCTAATGCCCTTTGGGTTCGCAACCCCCTCGCCAAACTCCGACCCTTTCACCCGTGAAACCAGCCCGCGATGACACCAGAAGTCGCGTCGTCGAGGTCCTCCGGCGTGGACCGACAACGCTCGACTCGCTCGTAACCGAGCTCGGAGTCACCCGGACCGCGATTCGGTTACAGCTCGCGATTCTCGAGCGGGACGGAGCCGTCGTCCGGCGAGGCCTGCGGCGCGGCCGGACTAAACCGGCTCATGTGTACGAGCTGACGGGCGAAGCCGAGCAGCGAATGTCGCACGCATATGTTCCGGTGCTGACCCAACTCCTCCACGTGCTGTCCGATCGGCTTTCCGCCGTGGAGTTCGACGCCGTCATGCGCGATGTGGGCCGCCAGCTCCTGGCGGAGCGACCGAGACCTCGCGGCGCGCTCCGGGCGCGCGCCGAGGCGGCCAGTGAGCTCCTGAATCAGCTTGGCGGATTGACGGCTGTGGAGGGGAACGGCGAAGGGCTGGTCATCCGGAGCCATGGATGCCCGCTCGCGGCGACCGCGGTCGATCACCCGGAAACGTGCAATGCCATGGAGAGCCTCGTGAGCGAGTTCGTCGGCGCCGATGTCACGCAGCACTGCGACCGCGCGGGTCGCCCTCGCTGCCGATTTCACATTGTCGGCCGGAACGGCGACTCCGCGGCCTAACGTCGCTCCACGTCGCGCTCGCCCATGACGCGCCGGGAGTGGCGCCCCTGGCCCGGGTGTGTGAGGGCGTCGTAGAACCGCTCGCCCTTGAGGCGGAGATCGACCATCGTCGCCTCGAACTCACGCGGCGACATCTCCCGTGCGACTTCGGGGATGAGCGCCTTGAGCAAGGTCACGCGGTCGCCGAGCGGCAACGCGTTCGCCGAGTTCACCAGGTCACGAATGGCGGGATGGTTGAGGTCTTCCGTCTGGCGACTCGTCGTCATGCCCCCTCCACGGTCGATCGAGAATCGAGGCGATCGGCCGGCCTCGTGGCGCGATCGAGCCCATAGCAGCCGCAGGTTTTCGGCCAGCCTAGGCCAACGGTCTTCAACTTACCGATCCGCGCGGCTCTGCGCATCTCCCGAGGCGCCGACACTCGACCCTTGAGCAAGCCCGCGGACCATATCAGCGTTGTCCGAACCGTCGCTTTTCGGATTCTCCTTCACTAATGGAAGGACATGCCCTTGATGCACACGGGCGAGGTATCGGTTCGGCCGGACCAGGTCTTCCCGCTTCAGGGCGGCCTGTCAGGGTCACTGCTGGTCGGAATCGGCGTGGCCCTCGTGGTCGAAGGCACTGTCCTGCACGTCTGGATCGCATCGCGTAGTCTGGCGTGGGCGTGGACGATCGCGGCGCTCAACGCCGCCACCCTGGCATGGCTGTGGCGCGACTCCCGGGCGAGATCGCGGGCGACCCTGACGTTAGGCGACCGCGAGGTCACCATCGCGTTGGGGAATCAGCTGCGGTGCCAGTTTCCCCGCTCGACGATCGCGAGCGCCGAGCGGGCAACGTGGCGATCGGTGCCCGACCCCAACATGGCGCGCGACTACGTGAACTCGGCGAAGCCACTCGAGCCTAACGTGATACTGACGCTCTCGGAGCCGGTGGAGGGGCGGCTCCCACTCGGTATCAGGAAGCGCCTGTCGCGGCTCGGCGTGCGAGTCGGTGAGCCGGACCGCCTCCTATCGGAGATCCGGTCTACCGCCGGAACCCAATCCCCACACTGAACGCAATCCCGTACGAGACTGAATTGTCGTCGGCGCCGAAGGGGAACTGGACCATCGGCTGGATCGCGAGCCGGTCGTTGAACAGGGTGAGGCCCAGGCCCAACCCGAGCACGCCGAAGGTGTCGTTGTACGTCTGCTTCCCCGTTACCTCGTCCGTCACGTCCGAGACCGCGTACCCCAGCCGCAGCTGCCCATTGGGAATGGCCTTTATGCTCGGTTTTGGGTGGAGCGTCATGCCGAGTGCGACCCCCGCGGACGCGAAGCGCGACTTCACCTCCAACCCATCGTCATCCGGTCCCGTACCGACGCTTCCACCTATCACTGGACAGAGCTGGCCGCGGGCGCCCAGCGCACGCTGCCAGCCAAGCTCCGCAAACACGTCGTCGCCGGTGTCGTCGTAGCCATCGAAGTACGTGCGCGAAACGCCGATGTCCCCGAACAGCGCGTTGTCTTTGCCCGCGACGAGGGCAACCGAGTAGCCGGTGTAATCCTTGCCGAAGACAGCACCGCCCCCAAGGCGCACCGGTATTGTGCCGAACGACACGGAGCCAAGGCATGCCTGTGCGCGGGCCACGGCAGGAAGACTGACGACGATCGCGGCCAGCAACACGAATCGGCGCATCTCGGCTCCGGAGAAGGTGAGTGGGAGGAAACGGCGGTACGTGCGAACGTAGCGTGCTGCAGACGTGCGGACACGTTGCAAAGTCTGCGATGACTTCAGTCAGTTCGGTATGAGATGAGGGTTCATGAAAACCGCAGCGATTCTGGCAGCAACGATGGCACTCACGGCGTGTTCCGGCGACCCGGCGGGCGTTTCCGTCTTCTCGGTATTCATCACGGCTCCGAAGCAGACGATCGCGGTTGGCGAAGTGCTACAGCTGACGACCGTCGCTCGGGATGTGAACGGCGTGAGCATTCCCAGTGCGAAGATCACGTACACGGCGGCGCCGACGTCCGTCATCAGCGTCAACGCGTCGGGGCTCGTGACGGGAATTGCGCCGGGGACGGGCTCGATCACTGCGATGTCCGGCGGCCAGACTTCCGCGCCGCTCGCCATAACAGTGAATTGATCCGTCCCGCGGTGGCCTGGCGAGGTCTCATCGTTCTCATCGTGGTCCTCGGGGCAGTCGCTCCGCAACGAGCGTTCGCGCAATGGCGAGCCGAGATGTTACCAGGCCTGCGCTTCGGGCCACCGCTCAAGGCCGGGGCGGCAGTCGGCGTCGCATACGGCAACCGCCTGGCGCGATTGCCATTCGCCGGTCCGCTTGCTCTGGCGGAGGTCGGCGTGGGCGGCGCGCGAGCGAGCGTTGGGTACTTTCTTGCGGGTCCGTTCGCATCAGGGATCGAGCTCCTGGGCTCGGGGTTGCGAACGTGGGGTGAGCCCTCACAGCTCGAGCCGAATCAGACGCTCCTTGGAGGTGAGCTGCGGCTGGCGTTCTTTCTCGTGAACGTCGGGTTCGCGGCGTTTCGTCCGGTTGCCGGATTCCCGGACGACGATCGCCGGACGCGCTACTACTTGAACGTCGGGCTCGGGATCTGAGTGGGTAGGTCCGAGCTACGTAGCGGTGTGGCGAAACCGACATCCCTGTTCGGCAAGCCTTTCGGGGAACAGCGATGAAACTGATGCAACGGAAACGACCGGATACTGCCTAACGGATGAGTTCCGCGTGCCACGAGCCGGAATTCTTGGTGACGGCTCCGGGAAGCTCGTGCGTCCCGAGGTAGTCCACAAAGAATCCCGGCTCGTTGCGAGGCCCAGCATCAATGCAAAGCAGGATCCGGCCGCTTCCGGTTTCTTCCGTCAAATCCTTGTTAACCCGAGAAAGCTCGCCCCAGGGCGAAGTCGTACGCGGCGCCGGAGGTAATCAGCGGACGCGCTTCGCCTAGTGCGTGAGGGCATAGAACAAGTAATTGACCCCGAGCTCGTAGGCCTCGTTCGACTCCTCCAGCGGCCGGAAGCCTAACGCCGAGTATTCCCAGAAGTTCGAGATGTCGGTGTTGAAGTTGATCATGACCATGAGCCTTTTTGTCGGGTCGTTGTCCTCGAAGATCCCGCGAAAGACCGGCGGCCCCTGGTCGTAGAACTGCTTCACGATGTCGAACGACGGAATGTCGAAGAACGCATGGAAGATCGGGTGTGACACGTCGAGGTCGATCGGATGCAGGTCCGGCAGGACCAACTGCAGCATGGACACCATGTTCGCATAGCCGCTCTGGCCGCGGCCCGCGTCCTCGCGTGTGTCGTCGATGATGAGGAAGCCGCCCCGCAGCAGGTAGTTCCGCAGTGCGAGCACCTCCTTGTCCGACAGCGTTAGGTAACCCGCCTCGACGAGAAACGCGACCGGGTAGCGGAGCAGTGCCGGGTCATCAATGGCGATGACGTTCGTGGCGTCGGCGTGCGGCCGGATTATGCTGATCTCGGAGACGATCTTCATGAGGTTGAGGTCCGCGGTCCCGCTCTCCGCATAGCCGTACCCGTGCGCCCAGGCCGGTTCGCCGCGATAGTAGCACTGTCCCGGCCCTCCCTTGTACTTGAGCCGAACGAACGTGACCTGACCGTCATAGGGGACGTTTTTCGTCGTAGGCGGGTCGGGACAATCCGTGAGCCCCCCAAAGCGGACTCCGCCCTGGAGCCCGCCGTTCTGCGCCGGTGCAACCGAACCGGCGCACAGCGCGATCGCGACCGCCAAAGCCACCCGCCCTTTCATTGCCTCGTCTCTCGAGTCA
>Ga0075434_100002508_pt1 | contig 16187 bp, 15 predicted proteins | sample RhiMethybrSRZTD3_FD_75298 | JGI IMG/M metagenome (GOLD analysis project Ga0075434, IMG submission 75298) | Populus rhizosphere microbial communities from Tennessee, USA - Rhizosphere MetaG P. TD hybrid SRZTD3 | ecosystem: Host-associated > Plants > Roots > Rhizosphere > Soil | place: USA... | reverse complement strand
ATCGTCAACGGCATTTACTTCAACCAGGGCCACGTCTGCTGCGCTGGCTCGCGGCTCTTCGTCCAGGAGTCGGTTTACGAGGACGTCCTGCGGAAGCTGAAGCGGCGCATGGGCACGCTTCGCGTGGGCGACCCGCTCGACAAGAACACCGATGTGGGCGCGATCAACTCGCGGCAGCAGCTCGACAAGATCACCGAGCTCGTGCGTGCCGGGGAAGAGGAGGGCGCCGACGTCTACCAGCCGCCCTGCCGGCTGCCCGAGAAGGGGTACTGGTTCGTACCGACCGTATTCACGAACGTCGCGCAGAGCTACCGCATCGCCCAGGAGGAGATCTTCGGCCCCGTGCTCTCGATGCTCACGTTCCGGACGCCGGACGAGGCGATCGAGAAGGCGAACAACACGCCGTACGGGCTGTCGGCCGGCGTCTGGACGGAGAAGGGGTCGCGCATCCTCTGGATGGCGCAGCGGCTGCGCGCCGGCGTCATCTGGGCGAACACGTACAACCGCTTCGACCCTGCCTCGCCCTTCGGCGGTTACAAGGAGTCCGGCTTCGGCCGGGAGGGCGGGCGGCACGGGCTCGAGCCGTACCTGGACTTCGAATGAGCCGGCTGCCCGTCAAGAAGACGTACAAGCTCTACGTCGGGGGCGCATTTCCGCGCTCTGAGTCGGGCCGCTCGTACGAGGCGGAGGGGCACAACGTCGCCCGGGCCTCGCGCAAGGACCTCCGCGACGCCGTCAAGGCGGCCCGCGGCGCCTTCGGCAAGTGGTCGACGATGACGGCGTACAACCGGGGGCAGGTGCTCTACCGCATCGCCGAGATGCTCGAGGCACGGGTCGCCGATCTCGCGCGTGTGACCGGGGGCGCCGAGGAAGTCGACCGCACCGTCGATCGGTGGGTGTGGTACGCGGGCTGGGCGGACAAGCTGCCGCAGGTCCTCGGCGGCGCGAACCCGGTGGCGGCGCCGTACTTCAACTTCACGGTCCCGGAGCCGACCGGAGTTGTCGGCATCCTCGCGCCGGAGCAGCCGGCGCTCGCGGGGCTGGTCTCGCGGCTCGCGCCGGCCATCGTCAGCGGCAACACGGCCGTCGTGATCGCCTCGGAGGCGAGACCGCTCGCTGCCATCGAGCTCTCCGAGGCGCTCGCGACCGCCGACGTGCCGGGCGGGGTCGTCAACGTCCTGACGGGGTACAAGCGCGAGCTCGCGCCCTGGCTCGCCGGTCACATGGACGTGAACGCGCTCGACCTGTCCGGTGCGGACGGGGAAGCCGGCGAGCTGGAGCAGCTCGCCGCCGAGAACGTCAAACGCGTCGTGCGCGGGTCCGTCGACGGGCAGAGTCCCTGGGAGATCGAGCGCTTCCTCGAGATGAAGACGGTCTGGCATCCGATCGGTGTCTAGGGCGGCGTGACGGAGCGGAGCAACTACCACGAGGCCGGCATCCGGCGGCTCAGCCAGGCGATCGCCGAGGGCGACGGGATCTCGGTGATCGCCTTCGCGCCGAACGCCGAGCGTGCGCGCGCCGCCGAGGAGCAGGGGGCCGAAGTCCTCGCGCTCGCGGAGCGGGTCGCGGGGGTGCGCGATGCAACGTCACTGCCATTGCTGTGGCGAGCGGCCGGCTCGCCGCAGACGGCCGCCGACGCGGGCGCCGACGCATGGGTCCTGGTCGTCGAGGATGCCGACGACGACGACGGCGCGCTCGAGGCGATCCAGACGGAAGCCGCGCTGCTCGGGCTCGAGTGTGTGGTCGACGTTCGCGACGAAGACGAACTGGCGCTCGCGCTCGACCGCCTTGATCCCGAGGTACTGCTGCTCTCCGGACGGGACGCGGAGGACGACGAGCATCCTCTCGACCGTGTGCTCGCTCTGCTCCCTGACGTGCCGGCCGGGAAGCTCGCGATCGCCGACGTTCCGGTGCGGAGTCGCGAGGAGGTCGTCGCGCTCGAGCGGGCCGGCGTCGACGCCGTGCTCGTCCGTGCCGTGGACGTCGCCGAGCTCGTCGGCGAGCCCTGGCCCGAGGTGTAGAGGTCAGCCGAAAAAGGCGCGCGCCACGCCGTACCACCCTTCGGGCACGCGCTTCTGTTCGGCGACCGCCTCCGCGAGCGCGACGTCGACGATCTCGTCGCCCCGCAGCGCCGCCATACGGCCGAACTTCCCCTCCTCGACGAGATCGGCCGCCTTCAGGCCGTAGCGAGTCGCGAGCACGCGGTCACGCGGGGTCGGCGATCCGCCCCGCTGGACGTGCCCCAGGACGGTGACCCGCGTCTCGTAGCCCGTCCGATCCTCGATCTCGCGCGCGAGCTCCGCGCCGATCCCGCCGAAACGGACATGGCCGAACTGGTCCACGGCGGACTCCTGCGTGACCGCTCGGCGCTCGCCCGACGAATACGTGAGTTCATAGCCCTCGCTGACGACGACGATGGAGAAATCCTTCCCACGGTCGTGCCGGCGGCGGATCTGGTCGCAGGCGTCCTCGACGGTGATCGGATGCTCGGGAATCAGGATTACGTCCGCGCCGCCGGCGATCCCGCTCATGACGGCGATCCATCCGGTCGCGCGGCCCATCACCTCGACGACCATGACGCGGTTGTGCGACTCGGCGGTCGTATGCAGCCGGTCGATCGCCTCCGTGGCGATGAAGACGGCCGTGTCGAACCCGAACGTGTAGTCGGTCGCGGACAGGTCGTTGTCGATCGTCTTGGGTACCCCGACGACGGGCAGGTCGTACTCCGCGTACAGGCGCGCGGCGACGCCCAGTGTGTCCTCTCCGCCGATGGCGACGAGCGCGTCGAGCCTCTGGCGCCCGAAGTTGTGCAACACCTTCTCGACGCCGCCTTCGACGTTGAACGGGTTCGTGCGCGTCGTGCCGATGATCGTGCCGCCGCGCGGCAGGATCCCCGAGATCTCACGACGCCCGAGCTCCTGGAAGCGCCCGTCGACGAGCCCGCGCCAGCCCTCGCGGACGCCGACGACCTCGTGCCCGCGATCGAGTGACCGGCGCGTGGCGGCCCGGATGACCGCGTTCAGGCCCGGGCAGTCGCCTCCGCCCGTGAGCACACCGACCGTGGTCGCCATCGGCGAAAGCTAACCGATGCCGAAGGTGGGACTCGAAGGGTGGGAGCGGCGGCGAGCCGTGTGGCCCGCCGCCGCCCGCGTTCACGACGGTCGGTCGCTGTCGGAGTGGACGATGGCGTCGCAATCGCCGCCGTCGCCCGTCACCCAGATATCGATCTCGGCCGAGTTTGCCCCGTCGTCGAGCTGCAGCCTCCATCGCTGAGTCCCGTCATCGTCCCGCTCCACGTTGCCCCTAGCGTCGACGACATCGAAGTCGAGCGACCGTCCCATTTCCCCGTGAAGACATCCAGCGAACCGCCCGACTCATTGAAGAACGCGAACTCGACGAACGGCTCAGTCGAGTTGCAGTCGATGACGAGGTTGCCGAACGGAACAGAGATCTCCGCGGTGTCGGCGGAGAGTTGCAGGACTCGACGCGCATCGTCACCGGGCCCCGGCGGCCCGGTGTCACCCTTCGGTGGGATGGTCGCGTACGCGATTCCCCCGCCGACCGCAAGCAGTACGGTCACGAGCAGCAGCAAGCGAACGCTCCGCCGACGTAGAGAGCTTCTCATGTGATCGTCCCCCTCTCGTTGACGATCAACGCGCTGCCGGTCGCGCCGACCCCAAGCCGCACTCGCTTCGACCCCGGACGACGAGGCTGGCAAACGACGCTGGATCATCCTCCCGCCGCCAGGCCAGTTCAACAGCCATGCGATTTGGCCCGCTCGCGGCCGAGCGCGGGTCCGCGTCAGTGCCGAAGGTGGGACTTGAACCCACACGGCCCGAAGGCCACCGGATTTTGAGTCCGGCGCGTCTGCCAATTCCGCCACTTCGGCGATCCGTTTTCATCGTACGCGGGATCGATTCCGTCCGTGTCCCGCTGGACGAGGTTGGCGCGTCGACTCAAAGCGACCGAGGCGAAGCCGACAGGAGCTGGAGTCCGGCGGTCATCGCATGCGGGATCGACTCGTCGGGGGCCTGGGCTGGCTTGTGAACGGTTGTGTCCGGAGCCGCGCGCGCGTGTCGCGTACGCTTCCGGGCGACCCGGGTTCCCTGGGCGAGAGCAGCAAACTTTCGAAAGGAGCGACCATGCTTGCGCGCAAGCGCACCCTTGCGGCCCTTTTCGTCATCAGTGCGGCGGCGATCGCCGCAGCCGGCTGCGGAGGTGGGGGGAGCAAGTCCTCGGACACGTCGACCCAGCCGACCACGAGCTCGGGGATCACGGCGCCGTCAAACATCAAGAGTGCCGGGAAGATCGTCTTTTGCAGTGACATCACGTACCCGCCCGAGGAGTACTACCAGGGGACAAAGCCGGTTGGATCCGACATCGACATCGGCACCGACGTCGCGAAGAAGATGGGCGTCACGGCGCAGTTCGACAACACGGGCTTCGACGCGATCATCGCTGCGCTGCTCGCGAAGAAGTGCGACGCGATCATCAGCGGCATGAACGACACCGCGGAGCGGCGCAAGCAGGTCGCCTTCGTCGACTACATCAACGTCGGCCAGTCGTTCATGATCCAGAAGGGCAATCCGAAGAACATCAGCGACATTGCGAGCCTCGCGGGGAAGAGCGCATCCGTCGAGGTCGGTACGACGAACAAGGACTTCCTCGACCAGCAGAGCCAGAAACTGAAATCGCAGGGCAAGGCCGGCATCAAGGTCGTCACCTTCCCGAAGGACACGGATGCCGCCAACGCCCTCAAGACCGGCCGCGTCGACTCCTACTTCGGCGACTCGCCGGTTGTCGCGTACTACCTGAGCAAGGATCCGTCCTCGTTCGAGGTCGCGAAGAAGCCGGAGGTCGTCAACCCGATCCCCGTCGGGATCGCGATCCGCAAGGACGAGACGGAGCTCAAGGCCGCCCTGCAGAAGGCGGTCGACGCCCTGTATGCCGACGGGACGATGAAGAAGATCCTGGCACGGTGGGACATGAGCGCGGCCGCGATGAAGAAGTGACCGGTGGACCTGCTCGCGGCGGTCGACTGGCACGTCATCTGGCAGCGGATCTTCCACCCTGACCACGTCTTCGCCAGGGCGCTGTGGACGACCGTCTATATCGCCGTCCTGGCGCAGCTGCTGGGGATCCTGCTCGGGCTGATCGCGGCGCTTTTCCGGATGTCACGCATCTGGCCGCTGAAGTTCCTGTCGGCCGCGTACGTGCTCGTTTTTCGCGGCACGCCGGTGATCGTGCAGATCTTTTTCGTCTACTACGGCGCGAACCTGCTCTTCGGGTTCACGTTGATTCCGAACTCGCTCGACTTCGGCCTGTTCCAGCTGGGCGGGGCTGCCATCGCCGGCATCCTCGCCCTTGGCATCAACGAGGGCGCATACATGCGCGAGATCATCCGCGCCGGGATCGACGCCATCGACAAGGGTCAGATGGAGGCGGCGCGCTCGCTCGGGATGACGTACCGCCTCGCCATGCGCCGCATCGTCCTGCCGCAGGCGGCGCGCGTCATCGTCCCGCCGCTCGGGAACGAGTTCAACAACATGCTGAAGACGACATCGCTCCTCTTCTTCATCGGCGTCTATGAGCTCTTCGGGGACGCCGACGTGCACTATTCCACGACGTTCCAGCCGGTCGAGTTCTTCCTGGCCGTCTCTTTCTGGTACCTGATGTTGACAACGGGATGGACGCTGATCCAAGCGCAGATCGAGAAGAGGCTCGCCGTGAGCGAGCGGGGCGACGAGCTCTCGTTTCGCGAGCGGGTCGCGGAGGCCTGGCAGCCCATGGGCGCCTGGGCCCGCGGCGCGCGGTGACCGCGGACGGACTCGTCCTCCACGCCGAGGACGTGCACAAGCGGTTCGGCCGCCTCGAGGTGCTGCGCGGGATCTCCCTCGACGTGCGCCGCGGCGAGGTCGTCGTCGTCATCGGGCCGTCCGGCTCTGGGAAGTCGACGTTCCTTCGCTGCATCAACCACCTGGAGAAGATCGACGGCGGAAGGATCGAGGTCAACGGCCACCTGATCGGCTACCGGGAGCGCGACGGCAAGCTTGTCGAGGACTCCGAGAAGAACATCGCGCGGCAGCGAGCCGAGATCGGGATGGTCTTCCAGCGCTTCAACCTGTTCCCGCACATGACGGCGCTCGAGAACGTCGTCGAAGCTCCGATACGGGTCAGGCGCACGCCGGCGCCGCAGGCGCGTCGCCAGGGAGAGGCGCTCCTTGAGCGCGTCGGGCTTGACGACAAGCGGGATGTCTATCCAGGGAAGCTGTCCGGCGGCCAGCAGCAGCGGGTCGCGATCGCGCGGGCGCTGGCGATGAACCCGGCGCTGATGCTCTTCGACGAGCCGACGAGCGCGCTCGACCCGGAGACGATCGGGGAGGTGCTCGACGTCATGAAAGGGCTCGCACTCGACTTCAAGACGACGATGATCGTCGTCACGCACGAGATGGGGTTCGCGCGCGAGGTCGGCGACCGCGTCGTGATGATGGACGAGGGCCGGATCATCGAGGAAGGCACGCCCGAGCACTTCTTCCGGGAGCCACGCGAAGCCCGCACGAAGCAGTTTCTCTCCAAGATCCTGGTCTGACCCCGGGGTCAGACCCTGCGGTTTAGGTCCGCCTAAGCGGGTCTGGCCCCGGGTTTAGGGTCGCCTAACCGGGTCTGACCCCGGCGAAACGGAGAGCGGGAAGTACGGCGGCGCGAGCAGGTAGCCGACGCGGGCCTGAGCCCCGGCCCGACCGCGCGCCATCTCGAGCGCGGCGCCAAGACCGTGTGTCGGCACGAACCCGAGCTGGCGGGCGGCATGGGCGTCCCGGCACCCGCCGACGATGACGGCCCCCGCATGGTCGATCGCGGGGCGGCACGCGTCCCAGTCGGCGAACGGCAGCAGCGGGTGACAGGCCCGGCCGGACCGGTACATGTCGAGCGCGTGCTCGTCCTCGGCGGCCTCGCGCTCGGCGCGGGCGAGCGCGACGGCGTCTCGCGTCACTCGGTCTAGGCCGAAGAGCGCCCGGTAGGGCTGCTGCGTCGGATGCCGGAACCGGCGGTGAAAGCGATGAAGCAGGATCAAGGTGCCGCCCTCGGCAATCGGCGGCCGGTCGCGCCAGAGGCGCAGTGCGAGCCCCAGTCCCAGGTAAGCCGCGAGCAACGGGTTTGGTCGCTCCCGCGGGAGCGAAGGCGTCGTGCGGGGGACCGGCACGACCAGCGCGTCGAGTTGCGAATCGAGCTGAACCGATCGTGCCTCGACACCGCGCAGCATCGCCTCGGCGTGCGCGACCGACGGCGGTCCGGCGAATGCCGCGCTCGCGGTCAGCTCGAGCGGAAGGGAGTGGAGAACGCGCTCGCGGGCAGGAGCCGGAAGCAACCCGTAGAGCCGCCGCGCCGGCGATCGCGTCACGCGCTCGATCGCCGCCTCCTCGAACGGGAAGTCGCGTAGAGCCCCCGTCATGCGCGGCAGATTGAGGACGAGTGATGCGCCGAGGACCGGGGTCAAACCCTCGAGCGCGCGCTCGACGTCCCTCGCAAGCTCCCACCCGGGCGCCGCCGACGTCTCGAGCAGCGATGCCGCGGACGCCGCTCGGACGGTGGCGGCGTCCGTCGCGGCGAGCAGCACAGCGGGGCCGCCGTGCAGCACCGTCTCGGCCGCGGTCACGGTGACGACGGCGTCGGTCTCAGTGAGCGCACGGTTCACCCGGATGGGGTTCCGTCCGGCCCCGCCGATCTCGGCGAGCCGCTCGTCCTCCACGTCGTGGACGACGACCTGACCCCGGAACCTCCTGGCCAGCTCGGGCGGAACGAGGGCCTCCAGCTCGCGCCCACCCGGCCGGCGGGCCAGGCCAGCCGCCACGAGGATTGTCTGCCGGGCGACGGGCACACCGATCCGCTCGAGCTCCTCGACCGTCGCCTGGATCGCGGCCTGCCGAGGATCGAGTGCCGAACCGGGGATGGGAAGTGCCGGCGGCTCGACGACGATCGTCACCCGCCCGCCCCGTGGCACGACGGCCTCGAGCGGCTCGCCGGCCAGCGGGAACCGGAGCGCGTCCCGAACGGCCGCTCCGACGTCGCCGACGGGTGCAAGAGGCGCCGGCGGACGCAGGACGACCGCGTCTTCGGGGACGGTCACGACCCACACTCGCGTGCCGACGAGGAGCGGAATCCGCACTCGAACTAGAGGCCGAGCCCGTAGAGGCGGCCGCGGTGCACGAAGCCGTAGTGTTCGTAGAGCTGGTGAGCTGCGGCGCGCTCGTGCCCCGACTCGAGCACCAGTCGGTGACAGTTGCGGCGCCGTGCCTCCCGCACGCAGGCGTCGAGGAGCGCCCGCGCTAGCCCGCGGCGCCGAAAATCCTCGGCGACATACAGATCCGGAATCCACGCCTCGGGCGTCGTCCAGTTCAGGCGCGGCCGGATCCAGAGGCTGGCGAGCCCGGCGATGCGGCCGAGGTCGTCCGCGACGAAGATCGCGGCGTCGTCGGCGACGAGGTGGTCGAGGTAGACATCGCGCTGCGGGCTCGAGTCGTCCGCGACCTCCGGGCGGCCGAGCTCGGCCAGCAGCTGCAGCACGTCCTCGGCGTCGCGCGGAGTCGCTCGTCGGACAACGACCGCCACTAGGGAATCGAGCGGTAGAGGCGGAGGAACGTCTCGCGAAAGCCGCGCTTCGGCCAGAAGCGTGACGAGAGGAGGTTCGTAACGCGCCAGTCGGTCACCATCGACTCGTAGCCTCGTTCCGCCGCCCAAGCGAAGCAGGCGTGCGTGAGAGCGAGGCCCGCGCCGGACCCGCGAACCGACGGATCTGTTGCGGCGAAGCCGAGGAAGCACGACCGGTCCGGCCGCGCAAGACTCGTGTGGGCGCTCGACATCTCGGTCGGCACCATGACGAAGTTACCGACGACGCGGCCGTCGAGTTCGGCGACGAGGTTGCCGATCTCGGGCTTCGTCAAATCCTCTTCGATCTCACGTCGTAGCTCCGCGGGATCGCCTTCGTTGCGCATTTCAGAAAAGACCGGCGAGAGAAGCTGATGCCGGCCGATCAGCGGTGCGACCTCGACCATCCCGTCGATGTCGCCCGGCTCAGCCAGGCGCGCGCCTTCGGGCCACGCCTCCGGTGTCGCCTGGCGGATGCCGTGCGCGTGCTGCTGCCCGAAACCCACGCGAAACCACGCGTCAATCGATCGGCCGTCGGTCGCCGGAACGAGCACGTAGTGGCGCGTCCGCGCCTCCTCGACCCAGCGGGCGGCGGCGGCGCCGTACAGATCGCGCACGGTCTCGGGGTCGTCGGCGGCGTGGCCAGCAGGATCGACCCAGATGTTCGCCCCCCACATCGCGTCTTTGGGGGTCCCGACGAGGTAGCCGACGATCACGCCGTCACGCGTCGCGACCGTGCCAGATGCCCCCTCCGCGCGGAAGAGCGCCTCCACCTCCAGACGGGCGATCGCAGGGTCTTCGAAGCGCTCCGCCAGTAGCGGCTCTGCTCGCCGATGGCGGGCGTGACGGGCCGCGAGGAGCTCGCCGGCGGCGTCGAGATGCTCGTCCGAGAACGGTGCGAGAGCGAGTCCCGGCATCGTCGCCGGACGATACCTTTGCCCTGATGCCGAAGACCCTGACCGGCGCCGAGCTCCAGCTCGACGATGCGCCTGCCCGCGAGGCCGATCTTTTCCTCGTCGACGGCAACAACCTCGCCTACCGCGCCTTCTACGCGCTGCCTGAGGAGCTGGCGACGTCCGAAGGCTTCTCGACCAATGCGCTGCTCGGGTTCACGAACATGCTCTTCAAGCTGCTGGTCGACTACCGGCCGAAGGGCGTCGCCGTCGCGTGGGACTCGCGTCCCGTGCACCGGCTGGACATCTCCGAGGCGTACAAGGCCGAGCGCAAAGGCATGCCGGACCTGCTCCGGGAGCAGTTCCCGCACTTCCGGCCGATCGTCGAGGCGTTCGGTTACCGGAACCTCGACTTCGAGGGCTGGGAGGCCGACGACGTCATCGCCACGCTTGCCACAGCCGCGGACGAGGAAGGGATCAAGACGTGCGTCGTCTCCACCGACCGGGACGCGTTCCAGCTCTGCTCGGAGAACGTCTGCCTGATGATGACGCCCCGCGGCGTCGCCGACGTGCAGGTGTACACGCCGGAGCGCGTCGAGGCGCGGTACGGGATCACCCCGGAGCAGATCCCGGACTTCATCGCGCTCAAGGGCGACTCGTCCGACAACATCGCCGGTATCCCCGGAATCGGCGACAAGACGGCCGGGCAGCTCGTCGCGGAGTACGGCTCGCTCGAGGGCGTCCTCGAGCATGTCGACGAGCTGACGCCCAAGCGACGCGAGGCGATCGAGACCCACGCCGAGCAGGCACGTGAAGCGAAGACGCTGGCACGGCTACGGCGCGACCTCGAGCTCGACTGCGATCCGGCCGACCTCGTGCTCTCCCCGCCTGACCGGTCGCGACTGAAGGAGCTCTTCCGCCGGTTCGAGTTCCGCGGGCTGCTGCAGCGGGTCGACACGCTCGACGACGCGCTTCCCGCGGCCGCGATCCGCGTCGAGGCCGAGAGCGTGCCGTGGGTCGAAGCCGACGTCGAGGGGTTGGACGGCCGGGTGGCCGTTCAGGTTGGGGACGACCGGATGGCCGTCGCCCGCCCGGAGGAGCCCGTCGTGGTCGCGCCGCTGTCGATCGAGACGATCCGGCAGGGGGAGCTGCTCTCCTTCGACTTCAAGGACATGCCGCGCCCGGTCGTTCGCGCCGTCGGCGTCCCCGCGGAGGACGTGATGCTGGCCGCCTATCTCGTCGAGCCGAGCCGCGCGTCGTACGTCCTCGACGAGCTCGCAGCGGAGTACGGGTTCGAGCTCGTGCCGGAGCCGCGCGCCGAGGAGGAGACCGAGGCGCTTGTGCGTGGCGCAGCTGCGACCCTGCGGCTCGCCGACGTGCTCCCGGGCCGCGTTGCCGAGCGTGGCGCGGAGCAGCTCTACCGCGACGTCGAGCTGCCGCTCTCGGCGGTCCTGGTATCGATGGAGGACGTCGGCGTGAAGATCGACGCGTACCGGATGGGCGAGATCACGGCACGGCTCGCCGACCGCGTCGAAGAGCTCGAGTCAATCGCGTACGAGCTTGCCGGCACGGAGTTCATGCTCGGCTCGACCCAGCAGGTCGCCGCCGTGCTCTTCGAGACCCTCGGCCTGACGCCCGGACGCAAGGGCAAGACCGGCTACTCGACCGACACGCGTGTGCTGCGCTCGATCCGCCACGAGCACGCGATCGTGCCCGTGATCGAGGAGTGGCGCGAGTACACGAAGCTGATCAACACGTATCTCGGGCCGTTGCCCGGTCTGATCGGCGAGGACGGTCGTCTCCACACGACGTTCAACCAGGCGGTGGCGTCGACGGGGCGCCTGTCGACGTCGAATCCGAATCTCCAGGCAATCCCGATCCGGACAGAACTCGGACGCGAGCTCCGGTCGGCGTTCGTCGCGGAGCAGGGTTACCGGCTCATGTCCGCCGACTACTCCCAGATCGAGCTCCGCATCCTGGCGCACGTGTCCGGTGAGCCGAAGCTGCGCGACGCGTTCGAGCGCGGGGAGGACATCCATACCGCGACGGCGGCGGAGGTGCTCGGGAAGGATCCTGCCACACTGACGCGCGGCGAGCGGGCGATCGCGAAGATGATCAACTTCGGGATCGTCTACGGCATCTCGGCGTTCGGGCTCTCCGAGAACCTCGAGATCCCGCGCGAGGAGGCGCAGGCGTACATCGATGCGTACCTCGCGCGCTTCCCGCACGTCCAGGACTTCATCCAGCGAACGATCGAGCGGGCGCGCGCGGACGGGTACGTGACGAGCCTGATGGGGCGGCGCCGGCCGGTGCCGGAGATCCGCGCGCAGAACCGCCAGACGCGCGGCCTCGGCGAGCGCTACGCGGTCAACTTCGTCATGCAGGGCTCGAATGCGGACATCATCAAGGTCGCGATGGTGGCGATCCATCGCCGCTTGCGCGAGGAGGGGCGAGGGGCGCGGCTCGTTCTCCAGGTGCACGACGAGCTGTTGCTCGAGGTCCCGGAGGCCGAGGTCGCCGCCGTGCGCGACCTGGTTCGGCAGGAGATGTGCGGGGCGTACCCGCTCGATCCGCCGCTCGCCGTCGACATCGGCGTCGGCGACGACTGGAACGAAGCGAAGTAGCTCGGGGCCGGGGGCTCGGCGTCAGCCGATCGGCACGACGCGCTTCAGGAGCGTCAGCGCGACCCGGTGACGACGACCACGACGGCCGGGGCCGAGAGGTCCCGGTATGCCCTTCGCCATCGCGACTCGATCAGCCTGGTCTCCGCTGTCCGGGCCAGATCGCTTAGCCAAGCAGGTTCGGGCGGCTCCGACCGGGGTCAGACCCCGGGGTTCGGCCCTACGCCGTGGTTCCGTGGGGTCAGACCTTCGGGCGGGTCATGGGGTCAGACCCCAGGACGTGCGCTGTTCGGACAGGGCCGGACGGGCGGCATATCTCGGTAGGGTCAGACCCATGGACGTGGTGCTTTCGGACCGGTACCGGATGTTCGTCGAGGAGGTTGGCGCCGGCGCGCCGGTCGTCGTCCTCCACGGCGGGCCGGGAATGGACCACACGATGTTCCGCCCGTACCTCGACGTGCTCGGGGATGAGTTTCGTCTGCTCTACGTCGACGAGCGGGGTCAGGGCCGTAGCGACCGCGTCGACCCGACGACGCTCTCGCTCGAGCGGTTCGCGCGCGACGTCGATCTTCTGGCGAACGCGCTCGAACTCGACCGCTTCGCGCTGCTCGGACACTCCTTCGGCGCGATCATCGCCACCTGGCACGCGATCCATCAAGGGACGGCGGACGCCTATGTGATCTCGGGCGGTGGTGACTCCTCTGACGCGCTGATGGAAGACGTCGACGCCTCGCTCCAAGCGATGGGTGAGGCCGGGAAGGCGATCGCAGAGTCCTGGGAGCGCGAGCAGCACGTCGAGACGGAGGACGAGCTGGCACAAATCACGCGAGACCAGATGCCGTTTCACTTTGCGGGCGCCCCACCTGAGGGTTTCGCCGCGGCGACCGTCCACACGCCGGACGTCCTGCGCCACTTCGCGCGCGCCGGCTACGGCGATTTCGACTTCCGTCCGGGCCTCGGGAGCGTCGACCGACCGACGCTCGTGATCACCGGGGGCGAGGACCGTACGACGACGACGCGCGCCGCCCAGGTGCTCCACGACGGCATCCACGGAAGCGAGTTCGTCGTACTCGAGGGTGCCGGGCACATGAGCTTTGTCGAATCCCAGGATGCGTACAATGACGCCGTTCGCCGCTTTCTTCGGGGCGCCGCGCTCGGGAGCTGAAGAGGCCGAAGCTATACTGCGCGCGCCTTCTACGCATGCCGGAAGACACGATGAACACACAACAAGAGACTTCGACGCCGCCTGAGCGACTCTCTGACGAGACGGCCTGGACGACCGGGCCGAACGGCGAGCGGATCCCGAACTACGAGGCGACGTTCCCACAGATCGAGGAAGGCCAGGTCGTCCACGGGACGGTTGTCCGCGTCGACAAGGACGAGGTGCTCGTCGACATCGGCTACAAGTCCGAGGGGGTCATCCCCGTCGCCGAGCTCTCGATCCGTCGCTCGGTGAACCCCGAAGACGAGGTCAAGATCGGCGAACCCGTCGACGCGCTCGTCCTCACGAAGGAAGACGCCGAGGGACGGCTGATCCTGTCGAAGAAACGCGCCCGCTTCGAGCTAGCCTGGAAGCAGATCGAGGATGCGGAGGCGACCGGCAGGCCCGTGACCGGCAGGGTGATCGAAGTGGTCAAGGGCGGTCTCATCCTCGACCTCGGGGTGCGCGGGTTCCTGCCTGCGTCGCTCGTCGACATCCGCCGCGTGCAGGATCTCGACGAGTTCCTCGGACAGGAGCTCCAGGCGAAGGTCATCGAGCTCAACCGCACGCGAAACAACGTCGTGCTCTCGCGGCGGGCGGTGCTCGAGGACGAGCGCAAGGAGATGCGTCAGGCGATCCTCGACCGGCTGAACCCCGGTGACGTCGTCGAGGGCCAGATCTCGAACATCGTCGACTTCGGCGCCTTCGTCGATCTCGACGGGATGGACGGCCTCATCCACATCTCCGAGCTCTCGTGGAGCCACGTCAACCACCCGTCCGAGGTGCTGGAGATCGGGCAGAAGGTCAAGGTGAAGGTGCTCGACATCGACCGTGATCGCCAGCGGATCTCGCTCGGGCTCAAGCAAACGCAGACCGATCCGTGGCAGCAGGTGCTCGAGCAGTATCAGGAGGGCGACGTCGCGGAAGGTCGGGTGACGAAGGTCGTGACGTTCGGCGCGTTCGTCGAGATCCTGCCGGGCGTCGAGGGGTTGGTTCACATCTCCGAGCTCGCCCAGCACCACGTGGAGAACCCGCGCGAGGTCGTCTCGCAGGGCGACCGCGTCCGAGTGCTGATTCTCGAGATGGACGCCGATCGGCGCCGGCTGTCGCTGTCGCTGAAGCGTGTCCCCGAGGAGCTTCGTCTCGAGCCGGAGGAGGAGCCGGTCGAGGGGACGCCGGAGCTCGACCTCTCGGAGGAGGTCTTCAAGGAGGGCGCTGCCCCGCCGGTGGACGCCGCTGAGCCGCAGCCCGAGGCGGAGCCGGAATCCGCCGTGGAGCCGGAGAGCGCAGCGGCCGAGCCCGCTCCCGAGGCTGCCGCCGAGCCTGTTCCGGAGGCTGCGGCCGAGCCCGCTCCCGAGGCTGCCGCCGAGCCCGCTCCCGAGGCTGCCGTCGAGCCTGCTCCCGAGGCTGCCGCCGAACCTGTTCCCGAGGCTGCGGCCGAGCCTGCTCCCGAGGTCGCCGCCGAGACCGCGGAGGCCGATGTCGAGGCGCCCGACCAGGACGCCGAGCCCGCGCCTGCGGAAGCACCCGAGGCAGAGGCCGAACCCCACACGGCAGACGAGTCGGACGCACGGGCAAAGCCGGAAGCGTCCGGCGAACAGCCGCAGTAGTGCCCACACGGCGGCCGATCGCGGTCGCCATCACAGGCGGCATCGGCGCGGGCAAGTCCGAAGCGCTGCATGCATTCGCACGTCACGGCGTCCCCACCCTCTCGAGCGACGACACCGTCCACCGACTGCTGCGAGACGACCCCGACGTGCGGCGCGCGCTCGTCGAGCGCTTCGGAGACCGCGTTACGGATGATTCCGGGCGGCTCGATCGCAGTGCAATCGCGACGGTCGTGTTCGCCGACCGTGAGGAGCTCGACTGGCTCGAGAGCGTCCTGCATCCTCGCGTTGCGCAGGAGTCGAGCGCTTGGATCGACTCGCTCGCCGCGCTCGACGATCCACCCGATCTCTGCGCGATCGAGGTGCCGCTGCTCTTCGAGACGGGAGCCGATGCGCGCTTCGACGCGGTCGTCGTCGTCACGGCCCCGGAAGCGATACGGAGGGCGAGAGCGCGGACGTCGGTCGACGATCGCTCCCGGCGGCTTCTCCCCGACGAAGAAAAGATGAAACGAGCAGACTTCGGGTACGTGAACGACGGGACCCTTGCGGAGCTCGATCGGTTCGTGTCCGGCGTTATCGGCAAGCTCACGGCCTCGGAATGAGACGGCTCGGCGCACTCCTCGTCCTCGGAGCGACGGTTGCCATCGTCGTCGCATTCGTGCAGGGAACACCGCAGCGCTGGTTCGAAAAGGTGCGGTACCCGCTTCGGTACGAGTCGATCGTCCGCGCTCACGCGCGCAATTACCACCTCGATCCGGCCCTTCTTGCTGCGGTCATCTACCAGGAGAGCAAGTTCCGGCCGACCGCGCGGTCCTCGTCGGGGGCGGTGGGGCTGATGCAGCTGATGCCCGCGACGGCGGAGGGGATCGCGGCTCGGACCGGGGGGACGAAGTTCAAGCTCGACGATCTGGTCGACCCGGAGTTGAACGTCCGCTACGGCGCCTGGTACCTGAGGTACTTGCTGGACCGCTACCGGGACGAGCGGCTGGCACTCGCCGCGTACAACGCCGGCCAGCGGACCGTCGACGAGTGGCGTCAGGAGGGCAGCGGCATCCAGTTTGCGGAGACGCGCGCGTACGTCGATCGCGTCGAGCATTTGAAAACGATCTACCGACGCGACTACAACCTCTGACAGCACTCTCGAATCGACCGGCGGTGGGGCGCTTGTACCCGCTTGGCGGAGGGTCTGACCCCGGTGTTTCGCCCGCCAGCAAACGCTTTT
>Ga0075434_100002506_pt1 | contig 16190 bp, 14 predicted proteins | sample RhiMethybrSRZTD3_FD_75298 | JGI IMG/M metagenome (GOLD analysis project Ga0075434, IMG submission 75298) | Populus rhizosphere microbial communities from Tennessee, USA - Rhizosphere MetaG P. TD hybrid SRZTD3 | ecosystem: Host-associated > Plants > Roots > Rhizosphere > Soil | place: USA... | reverse complement strand
CGCTGCGGATCCGCGGTCTCGTCGATGACGATCTTGACCGGCACCCGCTGGACGACTTTCACGTAGTTGCCCGTGGCGTTCTCGGGCGGCAACAGGCTGAAGCGCGCGCCGCTGCCGGCCTGGATGCTGTCCACGTGTCCGTGGAAGACCCGATCCGGATACGCGTCGACCCGGACCGTCGCGGGTTGCCCCGGTCGCATGTGGCGGAGCTGGGTCTCCTTGAAGTTGGCGACCACCCACACGCGGTCGGGGACGATCGAGAACAGGGTCTGGCCCACCTGGACGTACGCGCCCGGCTCGACGCTCTTGCGCGTGACGCGTCCGGACTCCGGCGCGTAGAGCTTCGTGTACGACAGGTCCAGCTCGACCTGGCGGACGGCTGCCTCGTATTGACCGATCTGGGCGGCGAGCTGATCGGCCTGAGCGCGGCTCTGCGCCATCTGGTCCGGCGCGGCCTGCGCGCTCGCGAGGCGAGCGCGCTCCTGCGCGAGCTGCGCCTCTTGCTGGCGGAGGGCATCCGCGGCCGCCTGCTGCGCTTTCCGTGCCGCGTCGAGGTCCGCCGCGGCCTTGTCGTTGGTGGCAACCGCGTTGTCCCGCTCTTGATGCGACACGGCACCGTACTTGAGAAGGTTCTCGTAGCGGCGCACGTCGGCCGCCGCCCGCGTCGCCTCCGCCTCGGCCGAGACGATCTGCGCCCGCGCCTGTTCGAGTCGACTCCGTGCCCCGTCGACCTGCCGCTCCGCGGTCGCCACGGCGGCCTCGGCCTGCTGCACGCCGGCGCCCGCCGTTCGCTCGACGACCCGAGCGTTCAAAAAGGCGGCCCGGTGCTGCTGCACGGCCGCGGCGAGGTTCGCCCGGGCCTGGGCCAGGCGCGCCTCGAAATCCCGCGGGTCGAGCTCCACGAGCAGATCCCCCGCCTTCACGTGCGTGTTGTCGTCGACGTAGACACGGGCGACGTTGCTCGCCACCTTCGGGCTCACCCCGATGACATGGCCATCGATGAACGCGTCGTCGGTGAACTCGTGCGCTCTCGTGTACAGGACGTAGCGGACACCGAATGTGAGCAGGGCCAGGGCCGCGACGACGCCGAAGACCAGGACGATCCAGCGCCGGTACCGGCCTCGCGGAGCCAATGCGAACGGTAGTCCGGAGCCTCGTAAGACCTTCCCGTTCGGGCTCACGGTCACCGACTCGAATGTTTCTGCATCTGACGGCCGGCGGCTCATCGCGGTACCTCCCAGCCGCCCCCGAGCGCTTTGTAGACTTGCACCACCGCGGTGAGCTGGTCCCGGGTGATCGCCGCGAGATCGATCTCGGCCGTGAAGAGCTGCCGCTGGGCATCGAGGACATCCAGATACGTGCCCAGTCCATTCGTGTAACGAAGGTTGGCGATGTCGAGGGCACCTCGTGCGGCCTGGACACGCGCCTCCTGCTGCGTGCGGATCTCGCTCGCTTTCGCGCGGAAGACCAGCGCATCGTCCACATCGCGGAACGCCTGCTGGATGCTCTGTTGATACTGGATCAGGGCCTGCTGCCGTCGAGCCTCCGCCGCGCGCAGGTTCCCGCGCAACTGGCCGCCATGAAAGATAGGGAACGTGACGGTCGGTCCGACCTGCCATACGCGGGCGGGGCCGGTGAAGAGCTCCGACAGGGACGCGCTCTCCAAACCGAACATCCCGGTGAGCGAGATCCGCGGGAAGAAGGCCGCCGTCGCCTCCCCGATGTGCGCGTTGGCGGAGACGAGCTTCTGCTCGGCCTGCCGGATATCGGGTCGTCGCTCCAAAAGCATCGACGGCAGCCCGGCTGGCACCTCGGGCGGTGCCGTCTGCCCCTCGAGTGCGCCCCTCCGCGGGAGGGGTCCCGGATTCCGCCCCAACAAGAGGCTCAAGCGGTCTTCCGTCTCCGCGATCCGCCGCTCGACGCCCGGCACGGCGGCCGCGGTGGTCGCCAGCTCCTGTTCGGCGCGGCGCACGTCGAGCTCGGAGGTCAGCCCGTCTTCGAATCGCCGCCGCACCAGCGCGAGCGAGGCCTGTCGCGAGGCGAGCGTCCGCCGATCGACGTCGGCCTCCCGATCGAGCTCCAGCAGGTCGAAGTAGCTCTGTGCGACATCGCTGATCAACGTGGTGAGGACCGTGCGAGCATTTTCCACGCTGGCGAGCAGATCGGCCCGGGCCGCCTCCGTCGCGCGCCGCAGCCGACCCCACAGATCGAGCTCGAAGGTCATGTCCAAGCCCGTGCGATAGAAGTCCTGCAGGTTGTCCAGGCCGCTTCCGCCTGGCAACGAGTCGAGGGAGTTGAAGGGAAAGCTCTTCTGCGAGAAGCGCTGATTCGTGTAGCTTCCTTGGGCATCCACTTGTGGGAACTGAGCGGCCCGCGTGACGGCGAGCTGCGCGCGCGCCTCGGCCACCCGAGCCACCGCGAGCCGTAGATCTTTGTTCTCCCCCAGCGCCGTCCCGATCAACTCGCGGAGGACAGGGTCCTGGAAGAGCTGCCACCACTCGAGATCGGCGAGGGAGCCGGGCCCTTCGCTCGGCGTGCGCCAATGGGACGCGGTTTCGATCGGGGGTCGCGTGTAGTTCGGCCCCACGGAGGCGCAGCCGGAGAGGCCACTGGCGATAACGAGCACCAGTGCCCCTGCCTTGACGAGCCCGGTGCGCGGGCGCCGTCGGCGCGCATATCGGATGGCCACGAGGGCCACGACGGCCAGCGCGACGAGCACGAGGATCGGGATGCCGAGGTACGTGACGACATCGCCGAGTACGTCGGCCAGCAGATAGCCCACGGTGATCCACGTGCCTGCCCACGCCATGGCCGTCGCGCTCGCGATCACGATGTAGCGTCCGAGGGCGACGCCGGTCGCGCCGGCGAGGCCGGCGGCGATGGGGTTCAGCTCCGGGAGAAACTTCGCCCAGAACTGGAATCCCACTTCATGCGCGCGAAATACATGCTCGACGTGATCGGCACACGTGTGTGGCCAGGGCAAGAGGCGGCAGAGCTTACGGAGGGCCAGAGCGCCGCGCCAGCGTCCAACGCCATACCAGGCCATATCGGCGCCGACCGCGGCGGTGACGGCCGCCGTCAGCATCACCGCGTAGCTCGGGCCGCCTCGGCCGGCGAGCGCGCCCGCGGCCAACAACGACGGCACGACGGGCACAGGAACGCCGCACTGATTGACGAACACCCATGCGAACAAGGCCCATCCCGCGTGGTGAAGGATGGCGTCGCCGCTCATCTCGCGTCCTCCGCGCCGATGTCGGATCGCTCACCGCTCAGACCTTGCTTTCTCCGCGCCGCGCGTGACGGCATCCCCGCGAGGCACAGCCGGCGGATGCGGCCATCGAGGCTCTGGCTGAACCGAGCGATCGCGGCCCGGGACAGTGCCGACAGCGCCTCGAGCTCGACCGCTGACAACGCCAGGCCGGCTTCCCACGTCGCCGCCGCTGGATTCTCGAAGAATCGCGCGCGGAACTCCTCGTCCGTGGCAAGCTTTCCGAGCGTTCGTTCGACCGCGTGTTGGCTCATCGATCCACCTCGCATGTCCGCCTGCCCAATGCGAGGCGCAAAGGGCGCGCCAGATCCACGGACGGTCCGGCAAACGCCGTCACCTCGCGGACTTCCTCCTTGATGCTCGGTCGAGGTTGCCTCGCGCCCTGTGCGGAATCGCACAGCAGGACTGTGCGTTTCCGCACGGAGGAGGTCGAAAGCGCACAGGGCTCGCCGCGCTCTTGCGAGGGAACGAGAAGATCAGATCAGGACGTTACGAAGGTCCGGCACGGCGACACGAGGTCGCGCATCGTTTGGTGTGGCCGATGCATCGGGAGTGATGGGAGGTTCATGCCATGCCACCGGCTGACTTGGACCTGATCAAGCTGCACGCCTTCGCCGTGGCTCTGGCCCGGTCCTTGAAGGGCGAGCCTGACGTACGTCGTTTCGTCGACGGCATCTCTCCGCACCTCCGCGAGATGATTCCGCACGATCGGTTGCTGCTCCTTCCGACGGGCAGTCGGCCCGTCCCCTCGGTCCCTGACGTGGAGCGGACCGATCTCGCGTCCCGCCTCACCCTGCCGCTCGAGGGCGTCGATGGAGTGATCGGACATCTCGCGATCGGGGCCATCGCGCCCAATGTGTACACGGCGGCTCATCTCACCACCGGACGGTGGATCGCCGAAGTGCTCGGCCCGGTCGTCGAAAACATCCTGTTGCGGCAGCGGGACCGCGTGCTCTCCGAGGTCTCACGCATCGTCGCGGCCAGCCTTGACGTGGACACGGTCTTCGAACAGCTCGGCGCGGTCGTGCGACGCGTGCTCGATTTCGATCTCATGATCGTGCGCCCAATCGGGGCGAGCGGAACACTCCAGCGAAGCACCCTGCTGGTGGGTGACGCGCCGGCGGACCTCCAGCCCGAGTACAGGCTCGAGGACTACTCATTCGGCGCTCGGCTCGTCGCGCACGAGATCGTGCTGCTCGGCGACGCGCGCCGCGAGCTCGACCCATCGTTTCCGGGCGATCGCACGGCGCTCGAGCACGACGTGAGATCGCTGATCGTCGCGCCACTCGTCTTCGGAGCGACGATGGGCGGACTGCTCGCCTTTGCCAAACACGATCCCGACTGGTTCGACGAGGGTGATGCCGATCTCGTCGCCGGAGTCGCGGCTCAGGTGGTGGTCGCGCTCCAGCACCAGCGCTTGGCCGAGGAACAGCAGCGGCTGGCTTCGGCCGAGCAGCACCGCCGCTGGCTGGAACGCCGAGTGGAACGTCTCCGAGGGGCGCTCGCGGAACCGTACGGATTCGACAGCGTCGTGGGGCGCTCGCGAGCCTTTCGCGAGGCGTTGGACCAGGCGGCCCTGGTCGCCGCCCAGGACACCACGGTCCTGCTCACTGGCGAGAGCGGGACGGGGAAGGAACTGGTCGCTCGTGCCATCCACTATGCGAGCCCACGTGCCGAAGGTCCCTTCGTCGCCGTCAACTGCGCAGCCCTGCCCGAAGCGTTGGCGGAGTCAGAGCTCTTTGGCCATGAGCGGGGGGCCTTCACCGGTGCCGATCGTCTCAAGCGGGGTCGCTTCGAGCTCGCCGCCGGCGGCACGCTCTTCCTCGACGAGATCGGTGATCTCACCCCCGCGGTCCAGGCGAAGCTCCTCCGCGTGCTTCAAGAGCGGCAGTACGAGCGGCTCGGCGGCACCACGTCGCTTCGGGCCGATGTCCGGCTGATCACCGCCACCAATCGTGATCTCGAGCAGCAGGTCGAGAGGGGCACGTTCCGCGAGGACCTGTACTATCGGCTCGCCGTGTTCGGCATTCATCTTCCCGCGCTGCGGGAGCGCGAGGAAGATGTCCTCGTACTCGCCGAGCACTTCCTGAACACCTTGGGCGAACGGATGGGGCGGCGCCAGCCACGCCTCAGCGATCAGGCTCGCCAGCTCTTGCTCGCCCACACCTGGCCCGGCAACATACGGGAGCTGCAAAATGCTATCGAACGCGCGCTGATTATGGCCAATGGCCGCGTCATCTCTCCCGCTCACCTCGGCCTCGGTGGGCATGGTGTTCCCGCGGGCGGTCTTCCCTCGGGACCGCCGGTCGTCGCCGGTTCCGTTCCCACGACCCAACCGCTCGCTGAAGTCGAGAAGCAGGCAGTCCTGGACGCTTTGCGGCGGGCGAAGGGCAACAAGGCACAGGCCGCGGCTGAGCTTGGCCTGAGCCGTGGGGCACTCTACCGGCGTTTGGAGCGCTTCGGCCTCGTTGCCTGAGCTGTCCGACTCCGGTCACGGCGTCCGGGGCCGGCACACTCCGCTCACCGATTCCGGACAACTCGCGCTTCGCTCGCCCGAGCCGTGGCGCGCAACACCGCACGAGGTCGATCGTTCTTCGGTTTGGTCCGCGTTGTGCCCTTGTACCTCCGGCAGGAAGCGCCGGCGAAGGCGCTTCCGGAAGAGGAGACACCGACATGGGCAAGCGCGGAATCGTTTTCGGAATCGTGTTCGTTGCCGGCATCGCGTTGTTGGTGCTGTCCGGATGTGCCACGCAGGAGAGGAGCACTGCGGTGGCCAGATTGACAGAGTCGGATGTGCGCCCACCCGCCCTCCCAGCCGATCTCGTCGGTACCTGGAGCGGCTCCTATGGGTCGTTCAGTACCGGCGGCGGCAGCCCCGACAAGGTCGGGAACTTCACTCTGACGATCAAGGACGACGGCACATACACAGCGATCGAACGACGCGGGGCATCCACGCGGACGTACTCTGGTGTTGTCGTCGCGAACGGCCGCACCATCACGCTGCGCAACTCGTCGGGCGGGTGGGCCTCGCTCGTGCACCGCGGCGACACGCTGTACGGCCTGGTGCCTGATCGGATGAGCGGGTACACACTTCAGGTTTCCGCGTCGAAGGATTCCGGGGCGCTCGCTGGCCCTGCATCACCGCCGAGCGGTAGACAGTGAGGCGGACGCCCTGAGGCGGGCAGTGATGCACCCGAATCCGTTTCTCGATCCACGGTTGTGCGACGACGTCTCCGTGCGTCAGCGGCAGTTGCTCTCCGCGGCACTTCGGTGCCGCGGAGAGCGGTGTGGCAGCGGTCAGGGCGTGGGTATGGAGGCAGACAACGCCGGACTAGGCGTCGAGTCCAAAGCGGCGCACCCGCCGGAGCAGCTGCGTCCGGCTTAGACCCAGGGCGGCGGCGGCCCGGGATTTGTTGCCATTCGAGCGGCGGAGCGCCTCCACGATGGTCTGCTTTTCCAACTCGGCGAGGGCGCGCACTTCGGTCCGAGGTTCGCTGTCCGGGCTGGGAGTGGCCGGAGACGCGGCGTCGCGGAATGGGCGCGGGACGATACCGAGCTGGCCCGCCGAGATCAGCCCACCCTCAGCGAGGATGAGCGCCCGCTCGATGGCGTTCTGCAGCTCGCGGATGTTGCCAGGCCACGCATGCGCCACGAGGAGATCGCGCGCCTCGCGGCTGAGGCCAGGCGCGAGCTTACCCATGTTGGCTCCCAGCTGGCGCACGAAGTGATCGGCCAGGACCAGGACATCGTCGCCTCGCTCGCGCAGCGGCGGCAGGTGGATCCGGAATACCGCGAGTCGGTAATAAAGATCCTCGCGGAACCGAGCTTCGGTTATCGCACGTTCCAGATCGCGATTGGTGGCCGTGATGAGACGGACGTCGGCCTCCAGCGTCGTCGTGCCGCCGACTCGCTCGAACCGACGCTCCTGGAGCACCCGCAGGAGCTTCGCTTGCGCCGTCGCGGCGAGCTCGCCGATTTCGTCGAGAAACAGGGTGCCACCCGCCGCGAGTTCGAAGCGACCACGCTTCAGCTTGTCCGCACCGGTAAAAGCCCCGCGCTCGTGACCGAACAGCTCGGACTCGATCAGGGTCTCCGGCAGCGCCGCGCAGTTGAGCGCGACGAATGGCCCCTCGGCCCGCGGACTTGCCTGATGGATCGCCCGGGCCAGGACCTCCTTCCCGGTCCCGCTCTCGCCGGTGAGCAGTACCGTGGTGCCGGTCGACGCCACCTTTCGTGCGTCCTCGACGGCGGCGATGAACTTCGGTGCCCGACCGATGATCGCGTCGAACCCGAATCGGTCATCGAGGGCGGTTCGGAGCGACACCACCTGCCGCTCGAGCTTCTGCGCTTTGGCCTCGGCGGCTCCCAGTCGTCGCTGGTGTTCGGCGAGCCGCTGATGCTGGATGGCCAGCACGAGCGCGGCGGCGATCGCGGCGGCGACCTCCACGTCGCTTTCGTCGTACCAGTGCTCACGCGCCGTGACGAAGAAAAATCCACCTCCGACCTGCTCACCAAACAGCAACGGCACGCCGAGCAGCGAGCGATCGCCGCGCTCGATGAGGTACCGGTCACCCCTCCGTCTCGGATCCAGCTCACGCTGAGCGTCCCGGACGAGGATGACCTCACCGCGACCAACACGCTCCAGGGTCGAATAGTCCTCAATGCTCGGCGCTCGTCCTCCCGGGTAGGCGGGAGGACGAGCGCCGATGAGGCCGATGTGCTCGAATCCCTGCCCGTCGGCGGCCAGGAGGGCGAGGCCCATCACGTCGAAATCGATCAGGGGCCGCACCGCCTCGCCAAGTCGCTCCAGAACGTCACCCACCTTGAGGCTGGCCCCGAGAATCGGCGCGAGCGCGGTGGCGGCCGCCAGGCGTTCACGGCGGCGGCGCTCGCGGTGCAGCATGACGACCGTCTCCACAAAGGGACCGATGAGGTCGGCAACCTGACGACATGCCGATGCGTGCGCCTCGCCATACATTCCCGCGGTCGCGCTCATAACGACGAACGCACCGCTGACGCGGCCACCTGCGAATAACGGTACGGCGAGCATCGCCCGCAACCCCGCCTCGCCCAGCTTGGCCCGACAGAGGGTGGCTTCATCGAACCGGTCGTCCGCCGCAACGTTGGCGATGAGCTGTGTCTTTCCGCCGAAGACCGGCTCCAGCGCGGAGCTGTCGGTCGCCACTCGACCACCGCGCTCGAAGGCGGTGGTGTACCGGCTGTTGTCCCCAAGGAGGCTGCCACGCACGGCATACTCGGCGAAGAGCGAGTACGTCTGTCCGTCGTCCTCCCTGAGGGCAATGAGCATGTAGTCGTGGGGGATCAGGCGCTGGGTGCGGGCCGAGAACTCCGCCAGGAATTGGGCCGGGGCGAAATTCTCGTCGAGCGACCTTCCGAAGGCCGCGACGCACGCGAGGAGGTCCGAGAGGCCATCCGCCGTCATCGCCCTCATTGTACGGCTTCAGAATTGTTCTGAGAGCGGTGTGTCACCCTGCCACGGCGGTGAAGGCGTCGTGGACGATCGAGAGCGCGCGATCGATCTCGGCGTCGCTGGTCACCATGGGGGGGACGAAGCGGAGCACGTTCAGGCGCCCGTGACTGCCGCGCACCTGGAAGATGAGACCTTTCTCGAGGCAGTAGCTGGCAACGGCCTCCGCTTCCTTGTTGGCCGGCGTCTTGTGGATGCGATCGGTCACGAGCTCGACGCCCAGGAGCACGCCGCGCCCGCGCACGTCCCCGATGATCTCGAACCGCTGCGCCATCTCGCGGAAGGCAGTCTTCATGCGGCGCTCGATCCGTGCCGCCTTGCCCGCCATGTCCTCCTCCACCACCACGTCGAGACTGGCCAGGCCCGCCGCGCAGAGAATCGGGTCCGTCGCGTGTGAGCGCGTGGCGAAGTAGCCCCGCTGCACCGCGCGGTCGGCGATCGCCGCCGACGTGCAGACCGCGCTGATCGGCAACCCGCCGCCGAAGTGCTTCGAGATGGCCAGGATGTCCGGGACCACGCCTTCGTGCTCGTAGCAGAACGTCTTGCCCGTCTTGCCGAGGCCCGTCTGCGCCTCGTCGAAGATCAGGAGCATGTCACGCGCGGTGCATGCCTCTCGCAGGGCGGCGAAGTACCCGGGCGGCGGCACGATCACGCCGCCCGCGCTCAGCACCGGCTCGACGATCACGGCGGCAGGCCGCGCGGTGAAGTTGGCGGCGGCGAGCGTCAAGCTCGTCTTCAGGCACAGAAAATCGCACTCAGGGAACGTGGAGGCCACCGGGCAGCGATAGCAGTCCGGGGCGAGGATCGCCGAGGTGCCGGGAGCGAGCGCGGCATGCTTGTTGCGGTTCCAGCCGAAGGACAGCGAGCGAGCGACGAGCGAGGTCGAGCCGTGCAACCCCTCGTGCAGCCCGAGCACGTCATGGCCGCCGGTGGCATTGCGGGCCAGATCGACCGAGGCCTCGATGGAGTCGCTGCCGCTCACCAGGAAGAGCGACTTCTGGAGTGGCGGCGTGAGGAGCCGGCCGAGCCGCTCGTGGAGCTGCAGGCGCGGCAGGTTCAGCATCGTATTGGAGGCATGGACGATGGTCCGCGTCGCCTCCTCGATGGCTCGCATGACGCGCGGGTGCCGGTGACCGAGCGCGGCCCCCATCTGCCCGGACTGGAAATCGAGGTACTCGCGTCCGGTGGTGTCCACCACCGTGCTCCCACTCGCCGCGGCGAGGACCGGACGGTCCTCCAGGCCGGCCATGTACGCCGCGCCCGGCGTGGGGATCATCCAGGTATCCACGATCTCCTTGATCTTCGCGGCGTCCATTCCCGTCGCCTTCAGCGCGCGTACCGCGCGGCCTGTTCGACGATGTCGACACCGACGAGCTGGCTCCACGCCTCGAGGAGCTTGCCGACGACCGGACCCGGCCGGCCCGCACCCAGTGCGAGCCCGTTGACCTTGACCACGGGCAACAGGCAGTACGTGCTCGCTGTCAGCATCGCCTCCTCGGCCTGGTAGAGATCGAACATGGTGAAGGCGCCCTCGTCCGTCTCGAGCCCGAGCTTCTCGGCGAGCTCGACCGCGGTGAGCAGGCTGACGCCGGTCAGGTGCGTCCGGCGCTGGGGAATCCGCAGCACACCGTCGGAGACGAAGAGGAAGTCCGAGCCGCTGCTCTCGGCGATGTTGCCCTCGGTGTCGAGCATCAGCGCGAACGCGTCGGGGTCCGCCGCCTTGGCCTCGAACTCCGCCTGGAAGTGATTCATCTTGTTCGACACCTTCGCCCGTGGCGACACGGACTCCGGCGGCGTCCGGCGTGTGGCCGTGACGAACACGGCCGCGCCCTGGCGATAGTTCCGCGCGTGAGTCGCGAAGTTCAGCGGCATGCAATACACGGTGACGGTGGGGGCGGCGGCGCCCGGAGCATAGATGCCGCCCATCATGCCGCGGCTGGCCTGCATGGTGAGCAGGTAGTCGCCGTCGCCCGCCCGTCGCGCGGGCTCGTCTCGCCGCACCACCTCCTCGCAGATCGCGGCGACGGCGGCCTTGTCCAGGCGCGGATCGATACGGGCGTAGCGGAGGGAGCGGAAGAAGCGCTCGACGTGCTCGTGTAGCTTGAAAAGACGTCCCTCGAACGTGCGAGTGGCGTCGTACACCGCGTCGCCCCAGCGGAAGCCGCGGTCGAGCACCGAGACCTTCGCGTCTTTCTCGGCCACGTACTCTCCGTTGAGGTAGATCACACGCTCGGTCATGAGGGCACTCCTTTCGGGTTCACGAGCGGACGCGGCGAAGGAACTCCTTGAGCCCGGGATCCTTCGGACGATCGAGAACTTCGCTCGGCGTGCCCAGCTCGGCAATCGCGCCGTCGGCGATGTAGGCGATCCGGTGGGCGATCTCGCGGGCGAAGCCGACGGCGTGCGTCACCAGCACCATCATGATGCGGTCGGACAGCAGCGAGCGGATGACGTCTTCCACCTCGCCCACCAACTCGGGGTCGAGGGCGGAAGTGATCTCGTCGAAGAGCAAGACCTTGGGCCGCATGGCGAGCGCGCGGGCGATGGCCACGCGCTGCTGCTGTCCGCCCGAGAGCTGGGCCGGATAGGCGGACATCTTGCCCTCGAGCCCCACCCGCGCGAGGAGGCGGCGCCCGAGGGCCTCCGCCTCCGGCGCCGACACCGCCTGCGAGAACCGCGGCCCGAGCACGACGTTGTCGAGCACGGTCATGTGCGGGAAGAGGTTGTACTGCTGGAACACGATCCCCATCTGCTGGCGCATGCGGCGAGCCTCGGCTTCGGGGACGCGCCGGCGGCCGCCGTCGGCGCCCCGTCGATACCACAGCGGCTCGCCGTCGAGGCAGATCTCGCCCGCCTCGTACTCCTCGAGGAAGTTGATGCAGCGCAGGAGCGTGGTCTTGCCGCACCCGCTGCGGCCGATGAGCGCCACCACCTCACCGTCGGCGATGTCGAGATCGATCCCGTACAGCACGCGAAGGGCGCCGAACGACTTCTGCAATCCGCGAATGGCGATCATGCGCGGACCCCGGCAAAGCCCCGCAGGGCGAGGTGGCGCTCCAGGCGCCGTCCCAGCCGGTCGATGCCGAAGCACATCACGAAGTAGAACGCCGCGGCCAGCCCCAGGATGGTGAACACGGCAAACGTGCGCTCGATGATCTCGCGCGCGGCCAGGGTCAGCTCCCACACGCTGATGATGGACAGCACGGAGGACGCCTTCACCGTCATGACGCACACGTTGACGTAGGACGGCAACGTGTACCGCGTGACGAGCGGCACCACGATCTTGCGGAACATGGCCAGCGGCGGAAGCCCCAGACTCCGCGCCGATTCCCACTGCGGCCGCGGGATGGCCAGCACGCCGCCCCGGAAGACCTCGGCAAACAGCGCCCCCGTGTAGATGATCAGCACGAGCGTGCCCGCGATGTAGGGACCGGTTCTCAGATCGAGCGCCGGCATGGCGTAGAAGAGAATCAGCGCGAGCACGAGCAGCGGGGTGCCCCGGACGATGTAGACATAGACGCGATAGACGACGCGCACCGCCGCGAGACGCGAGAAGGCCATGGCCGCGAGGAGGATGGCGAGCAGCGTGCCGCCAGCAATGGCCCCCGCCGCGAGCAGCAGCGAGACCATCGCGCCCTGGGTGAGGAGCGCGAGACTACCCGCGGGCACCCCGGGCTCCCCCTAGAGCCACCGCACCGCTCGGTGCGTGACCCGGAACGCCACCTCGGTGCCCGACACGAGCAGCAGATAGAGCACCGCCACCACGATGAACGCCTCGTAGGCCGCCCCCGTTTGTTCCGTGAGCAGCTTGGCCTGCATGGTGAGCTCGGTGATGCTGATCGCGGACAGGAGCGACGTGTCCTTGAGCAGGAGCACGATCTGGTTGCCCAGGGCGGGGATGGAGTAGACGAGCACCTGCGGCAGCACGATCTTCTGGAAGGTGCTCCACGGGGCCAAGCCGATGCTCCGCGCGGCGTCGAATTGCACCCGGTCGATCGCGTTCACACTGCCGCGCAGGATCTCCGAGACATAGGCACCGTTCTGGAGGATCAGGGCCAGCGTGCCACAGACCACGGCCGGCCACGGCAGCCCGATCAGAGGAAAGGCGAAGTAGATGAGATAGATCGGCAGGAGCACGGGCGTGTTGCGGAAGAGTTGGACGTAACCGTCCACGGCGCGCGCCCCCCACCGTCCCCCCGAGAGGCGGATGAGCAGCAGCAGGCAACCCCACACGATGGCGCCACAGGCCGCGGCGAGCGCGGTGATGGCGGTCCATACGAGGGCCGTGGCATACGTCGGCCCGTAGATCGCCACCCACCTGGTGAAGCTCACCGCGTCAGCCCCTCATTGCTGGATATAGAATTTCTGCGGCGGCGGGTTCTTGCCGAACCACTTGTGATAGATCTCCGAGTACTGCGGGTACCACGACCCCGTTCGCATCTCCGCGACCGCGGTGTCGAGCCAGAGCCACCACTTGAAGTCCCCCGTCCTCAGGAAGATGCCGTTGTTCTGCGAGGCGCCGAGCAGGCCGGGGAGCACCTCCATCTCGTCCGTGTTGTGGGCCGCCCAGTATTCCGCCGACGGTGTGTCGATCTGCAGGGCGTTGGCACGGCCGCTCTTCACCGCGAGAAACTGCGCGGCCGGGGTATCGAAGGTCAGCACCTTCGTCTTCGGGAAGAAGCGCTTGGCCCGATCAGCCATCTGCGGATTGTTGAGGTTGGCGATGGTGTACTTGTCCTGGTCGAGGTCCTTGATCGACTTGATGCCGCTCTTCTTGCCGACCAGTACGGAGATGCCCGAGTCGATGAACGGCCGCGTGAAGGCCACGCGGATCGCGCGGTCCGGGTAGGTCGTGGTGCCGCCCACCCCCATGTCCGCACGCCCGCTCTCGATGGCCGGCCAGCGGCCTTCGGCAGTCACGCTGACGAACTCCACCTTGTTCGGGTCCTTGAAGAGCGCGGTGGCGACCAGCCGGGCGATGTCGATGTCGAACCCGACGAGCTGGCCCTTCTCGTCGGTGAAGGCGAACGGCGGCACCGTGGTCAGTGTCACCACGATGAGTTTGCCCCGCTCGAGCACCACGTCCATGCGGGACTTCTCCTGCGCGGCCGCGGGCAAACTGAAGGCCAGCAGCAGCGCGACGACCACGGCGACGAGGACCTGGCGAACCGGACCCATGTTCATGAGGACCTCCTTTGGGCTCTACCCGGCAAGCGGGCGTTGATCACATGCTCACGGTTCTCCGAGCAGGAGCGTGCGGATCGACGCCGGGTCCCTCAGCATCTCGCCGAGCCTCGTGAGGGCGGCGTCCACCGCGGCGGCGAACTTGCCCGGTCCGCCGAAGCGCTCCAGCGTCTCGGGCGGGATGAACTTGAAGAGGATGTCCGCGCCGCCGGGCGGCATGCCCACGAAGTGCACGGTCAGCATGTTGTGGTCCTGCAGCAGGAGCATGCAGAACGCGGCCGAGGCCTCGAACGGCACGATGGGCGGTTGCTTCACGCCGCCGCGCTCCATGGCGATGGCGAGAACGTCGTCGGCGAGCAGCTGCGCCGTGGTGGGCGTCTCGTGCAGGCGGTCGCCGAAGATCGGCCGCAGCGCCGTGGCCACGGCCTTCGTCGTATCGATCAGCTCTTGCACGCGCTTGGGGCTGTACTTCTCCAGGGTCCGCACCACGGACTGGTAGAGCATCGGCCGGGTCTCCAGGCCACACTCGAACGCCCGAGCGCGGATGGCGGCCACGAGGTCGGCGCGGCCCGCGAGGAGACCGAACCGCGGACCCAGGGTGCCGTACTTGTCGAGACCCGTGGCGCCCACGTCGACGCCGAGCTCGAGCGTCCTCGGTTGATCGAAGCTCGCCGGTCCCACGCGCGCGCCACCTGCATCATCCACGTAGACCAGGGCGCCCTTGTCGTGCGCCAGGCGGACGATCGAGCGGATGGTGTCCACGGGCAAGAGCTCGTAGGTTACGGCCAGGCGCGTGAGGTCGACCAACGCGACCTTCGCCTCGCGATCGAGCGCGCGCTTGAACTCCTCCAGGCCCGCCGTGTCCGTGAAGCGCGCGCCGACGTGCGCGGCGGCGCGCAGGACCGAGGGATGGCTGTGGCTGGCCGAGACCCCTATGACGGCATCGCCCGGCTTCACGAGCGTCAGGTGCGTGGCGAGGGTGGCGCCGGTGAGCCGGTTGAACACCGCGATATCGTGCTCCGGCGCCCGCCCGCCGAGATGCTCGAGGGTGAGCGCCTTCAGCCGGTCCCAGTGCAACGCCGGGCCAAGCTCGTCGTCGGCCCAGCGCAGGTCCTCGGGCTCCATCGGCAGCGAGTGGTCGAGGCCGGTGAAGATGTAGATCGACTCCGGGCCTCGCTCCCGGATGACCCGCCATGCGCACTGCAGCTTGGTGAAGTCGTCCGAGGTGGCGGCGAGGATCTTGCCTCGCGCGTACGACAGGTTCGGCGCGAACTTGTTGCCGAAGCGATCTGCATCCCTGGTCATCTGGAGGCTCCTCTCGCGCAGCCCGGCCGTGCCCGGGCTACGCCTGCAGAACGGCTCGGGGGCCGCGACGCGGGCGGCCATCCCTCAGCCTCGGCCGCCGCCGAGGCGGCGGCAGCCGCGTTTCCGATTCATACCGGTAGCGATCGGCGCGATAGAATGTGTCGGACACCTCCACCGGCGTTCCCGTCGCATCGCTTACGACGAGCCGCAGGGCAAGGACTGGTTGGGTCAGGTCAGTTCTCAGCAGTTTGGCCGTCTCCATGTCTGGCAAGCGTGCCTCGAGCGACTGGCGGATCGTGCCCAGGCGTATCCGCAAACGATCGCGCAGGAACTCCAGCAGCGAGATGCGCGTGAGATCGCTGGGCCGGATGCGCGCCCCGAGGCTTGGCCGCATGTAGTTCACGACGACCCCGAGCGGCGCCCCGTCCACGATCTCGAGCCGCAGGAGCCGCGTCATCGGTGTGCCGCGCTCGACGGCGAGCGGCTTCACGATGTGCGCCGGGGCCGGGACCGTCTCCATCCTGACGACCCTGATCTCGGCCTGATAGCCCATGATCAGGTTGGTGACGGTCTGCGGGCGGGCGCGCCGCATGCGGGAGCGCACGAAGCTGCCTCGTCCGCGATGGCGAACGATGAGCCCCTCACGCGCGAGCACGCCCAGCGCTCCCCGGATCGTCGTGCGGCTGACCCCGAACTCGTCGAGCAGCTCCATCTCGGTGGGGATCGCGCGATCGCCTTCCCACTCGCCCGACTCGATCCGCGCCCGGAGCACCCGCTGGATCTGCAGGTGACGCGGCACGGACGGATGATACGCAACCCCACTCAGCATTGTATCGGATTCAATACATTAGTCGCTCGCCCGGTGTCAAGCCGGGCAACCGGCGACTGCGGCGAGCAGGGCGAGCATCGAGATGATCGCCCGGTGTGGTGTCATGCGCCCCTCCA
>Ga0075434_100002503_pt1 | contig 16204 bp, 12 predicted proteins | sample RhiMethybrSRZTD3_FD_75298 | JGI IMG/M metagenome (GOLD analysis project Ga0075434, IMG submission 75298) | Populus rhizosphere microbial communities from Tennessee, USA - Rhizosphere MetaG P. TD hybrid SRZTD3 | ecosystem: Host-associated > Plants > Roots > Rhizosphere > Soil | place: USA... | reverse complement strand
AGTCAGGTTTCAGGTCACGGCACCCGCCCGGCCGACCTGGTCTTCGACCCCACATCCGCCTGCTGAGGGGTTCGCGGCCTGTCGCCACTACTGCCCTTCTCCCGGCCCGGCGGACATCGGATCCCCCGGCGGGGCAGGACTTACCTCTAAGCCGCACCGTGATCGGTCGACGAGAAGTCGCCTTACGTGGGCCGTTTCGCCTGCGGCTGGCATCGGCTTGCCACGACGGACCATCCGCTGCCTGCGGGTGACCCGGCCTGGCGCAACCACGGACCCGGGCGGGTGCCATACCTCGAACGTAGCCTGACCGGCGCCAGATGTCAGGACGCTGAGGCTGGTTATCCGGGATAAATGATGGCCTGGCCAGGCGTTATGGGCACGAGCGGCTGATTGAGCCCGGCTGCCCTCTCCAGCCCGCCGTTCGCCAGGCCCAGATAGATCGGGTGGCCCGGGCCAGCGGCGGTGACCGTGGTCAGCCCCGGCAACTTCATGAACGAGGTGGGGTTATACCCGTCGACCGGTACCTCCCAATACTGGGAGGCCTCCCCCGACCCGGTGATGACCAAGAGGTGATCCTCGTCATACCAGGTGAGTGCCGAGACCGGCGGCAGCGTGGGGAACAACAGGGGGGCGGGCTTGAGCAGGAAGCCGCCAGCTGGGTCGCGTATCGCCGCGGCGAGCACCAGGTGGGCGCTGGTTCCCTCGCCCACGATCATCGCCACGCGAACCCCGTCCGGGGCAACCCGCAGGCTGGTTACCGGGCCGCCCAGGTCCGGCAGTTGCACCCGGACGCCGGGGCCTTGCCCGGTGATGAGCACCCGGACGACCTGCTGGTGCCCCGTCGCGCCGACGACCCAGAGATCATCGGAATTATCCCAGCTCAGCGAGCTGAATGAGGTGCCGTGTAGCTGGGCTTGCAGTTGCTCGACCGACTGCCGGTGGCCGGGCCCGGTGACCAGGGCGCCGGTGTAGACGGTGTTCGCCGGGCCGGCCAGGCCGGCCAGACGGCCGCCACCCGGTGACACGGCGATCTTGGTCAGCGACACCTGCGCGGCGCCGGGCCCCCTGGTCACCACGGCACCACGATCTGATCCCGAACTCAGGCTGCGCAGGACGCCGCCCTGCGCCAGGTAGTAGGCCTGCGCATTGGCGGGCAGGTGCGGGATGTAGCGCTCGGACACGCTCAGGCCCAGAGCGCTGCCCGGATGGCCGGACGACTGCCAGGGCCGCCCGTTGAACTTGATCTTGACAGCCCGGAACAGCGGCGGGCTGTATACCGGGCTGGTCAGCGTGGCGACCAGTTGTGTGGCCATCCGGCTCTCCTGCCCGTCCTGGACGTGGCGAGGCACGGCGATGTTCACTACCGCGGTCCGGCCGCCGGACGGCCCGGGAAACACCTGGATGGGCGGCACCAGGTGAGATCCACGGGGGAACGCGGACTGGGCTGCGCCCTGCAGCCAGCCGTTCGGCCCGTGGATCAGGTCGTCGATCAGCGTGACCGGCGGGTCCTTTCCCTGGATCGGCACGAACACCGGGTAGGGCAGCAGGTTCCAGTTCCGCCCGTAGTAGTACAGGTTCCGCGGTGTGTACTCGAGTTGGAACAGGTCGTTGGTCAGGAGCAGTTCGTGGGAGACATTGCTATGGCCGCCGGGGGGGATGAGCTGGTCGATCTTGTAGACCCCGTTGACCTTTTGCAGGGCGAACTCCTCCGTCGGCTGGTCCTTCGGCTTGCCGCCGGGCGCCGGGATGTACTGCCCGGTGTCATTCAGAATGGCCTGCTCCTGGCCCGCCACCAGCACGGTCGGGTTGGTCCCCGGCCCGGGCACATGTGGCTGTAGCAAGGTCTCCCGCGGCTCTGTGGTCAGGATCGTCACCCTCGTGCGCGGGCGCCAGGCGCGGTTGGCGGCCTTGGTGAGATACTGCCTGGCGACCTGGAAGTCGTTGGCGCGGATCGCGCTGGCGAGCAGGAAGTTCTTGACGACGTCCTCCGGGTTCCAGCCCGGCTGCGGCCCACGGACCAGCAGCCCGCAGCAAGGCCCGGCGCCGGGCGGAGGCGCTGGGGCAGAGGCGGCCTGCGGGCCGGTGCCAGCGGGGATGAACGAGCATCCACCGGCCAGCGCGGCCGCCGCTACCAGCCCGGTGACCAGGGCGGTCCAGCGCCGGGGACGGCAGGAGAGGGCGGGGCGCCGGTCAGGCATCGCGGCTCCCCGGCTCCGCGCCGTCGCCGTCGGGATAAGCCACGGAGTCCACGCCATCGGCGGTGGCGATCTCCTCGTCTGGGCACAAGGGCAGCGGGGATCCGACAAGTTGTGTGCCCACCGTGCGCGGCAGCGTGAGCCGGAAGACCGAGCCCCTTCCCCGCTCCCCCCAGGCCTGCAGCCAGCCCGCGTGCAGCCGGGCGTCCTCCAGGGCAATCGCCAGGCCCAGCCCGGTCCCGCCGGTGGTCCTGGCGCGGGCCGGGTCGGCACGCCAGAACCGGTCGAAGACGAACTGGTGCTCGCCGGGACCGATGCCAACCCCGTGATCACGGACCGCGACCGCCACGGCGTCCCGGTCGGCCGCGACGGTCACTACCACGTCGCGTCCCTCACCGTGCTCCACCGCGTTGTCCAGCAGGTTCCGCAGTACCCGCTCCACCCGGCGGCGGTCCACCTCGGCGATGCACTGGTCGGGCGGCAGCCGGAACTCGATCCTGGTCCCCCGCTGAGCGGCCAGCTGCTCCGCGTCCGCAGCCGCGCGCAGCACGAGGTCACATACGTCCGCGGACTCGGCATCTAGGGTCGCCACGTTCGCGTCGTGCCTGCTGATCTCCAGCAGGTCCGAGAGCAGTGCCTCGAACCGCTCGAGCTGGCTCTGCAGCAGCTCCGCGGATCTGCGGGCCGCAGGGTCCAGCGCATCGCTGGACCCGAACAAGACGTCCGCCGCGATCCTGATGGTGGTCAGCGGGGTACGCAGCTCGTGCGAGACGTCGGATACGAACTGCCGTTGCACGCTGGACAGCTCCTGCAGCTCCCGTAGCTTGTCTTGCAGGCTGGCGGCCATCTCGTTGAAGGAGTTGGCGAGCCCGGCGAGGTCGTCGGTGCCGCGGGCGGCCATCCGCTCGTCCAGGTTCCCGGCCGATACCCGGCTCGCCGCCTGGGCCGCCTGGCGGATCGGGACCACCACCCAGCGGGTCACCAGCGAGACGATCACGGCCAGCAGCACCACGAGCCCGGCGCCCGCCACGATGAGCGTGTTCTGTACGAGGCTGAGCACCTGCGTCTGCTGCGCGAGCGGGAACAGGTAGTAGAGCTGGTCGTCGCCGGAGATGGGGACGCCCACCGCCAGCGCGGGCCCCACCGGCCGGCCATCCGAGCCCAGCAATGTCGTCGGCATCGTGGCGAAATGACCCGACCTGCCGAGGACCTGCTTCTGGGCCACCTGCTTTTTCAGCGCTTCGGGGATGCTCGCCGCCAGGTACTGGTTCGCCAGGTTGCCGGTGACAGCGTAGAGGCCCGACCCGGCGGCCCGGTGCAGGAGCACGACGTCGTAGGTGTTTCCCAGCCCACTGCCCGACTGCAGCTGTGTGACCAGCGAGATCAGCGCCGACGTGCTGCTCCCTTTCGGGCCCTGCAGGTTGGGGTCGCTCTGCGTAAAGATCAGCCCATCGTTGGCCTGGGCTACGGCCGCGCTCCGCTCGCTGTTGAGCAGCCCGCTGGCGATCTGCTGCATCAGGAAGATGCCGAGCACCGCCACGACGGCCACGGAGATGACCAGGGTGGTGCCGATCACGCGCAGCTGCAGTGACCGGTGCCAGCGGCGGGATACCAGCCCGGCCAGCGACCGGGCGCGCCGCCGGGCCGCCCGCAGCACCGCACGGAGCGCGGGCGTGAACCCGTGCGCGACCCGCAGGGCCGGATCGGCCCAGGCCGCCAGCCGGGTGCGTCCCGCGGCTACCGGCGTGCCCGTGCCAGCCTGGCCGCTGCTGGTCAGGCCGGACCCGCCTTATAACCCACGCCGCGGACCGTCACCACGATCTCCGGGCGCTCCGGGTCTTTCTCGATTTTGGCGCGCAGCCGCTGCACATGCACGTTGACCAGCCTGGTGTCCGCCGCGTGCCGGTAGCCCCAGACCTGCTCCAGCAGGACTTCCCTGGTGAAGACCTGGCGCGGCTTGCGGGCCAGCGCTACCAGCAGGTCGAACTCCAGGGGCGTGAGGTTGATCGGCTGCCCGTCGCGCTTCACCGAGTGACCTGCCACGTCGATGGTCACGTCGCCGATCTGGAGGATCTCCGGCACCGGGTCCTCGGTCCGGCGCAGCCGCGCCCGGACGCGGGCGATCAGTTCCTTCGACTTGAACGGCTTCACGATGTAGTCGTCGGCGCCGGACTCCAGGCCCAGCACGACGTCCACCGTGTCGCTCTTGGCCGTCAGCATGACGATCGGCACACCGGACTCGGTGCGGATCTGGCGGCAGACATCGATGCCGTCCAGACCCGGCAGCATCAGGTCGAGTAGCACCAGATCGGGCCGGGTGTCCCGGAACGCCTGCACGGCGTGGTCGCCGTCGGCGACGAACATCGGGTCGAACCCTTCGCCCCGGAGCATGATGCCGATCATCTCGGAGAGGGCGGCGTCGTCATCGACGACCAGCACACGACCTTTCATGGACCTCATCGTTCCACGGAAATATCGATTGGGGCACCCTCTCGGGGCCCGCGGCGGATGCCCAGATCATGCAGCGTACCTGCATTGACGGGCCGCGCGATCCCGTTCTCGGTGACCAGGGCGGTCACCAGCGCGGCCGGGGTGACGTCGAAGGCCGGGTTGTGCGCCGCGCTGCCCTGCGGCGCGACCGGGGTTCCGGCGAACGACGTCACCTCGTCATCGGGCCGCTGCTCGACCTTGATGTCGCGGCGGCCCGCGGCCGCGAAGTCGATCGTGGACACCGGCGCGGCCACGGCGAACGGCACCCCGTGGTGGTGCGCGAGCACGGCGAGCCCGTAGGTGCCCACCTTGTTGGCCACGCTGCCGTCGGCGGCGATCCGGTCCGCGCCGGTCAGCACCAGGTCTACCTCTCCGGCGGCCATCAGCGACGCCGCCGCGGAGTCGGCCAGCACCGCGTGCGGGATGCCGGCCCGCCCGGCCTCGTAGGCGGTCAGCCGGGCGCCCTGCAGGAGCGGGCGCGTCTCGTCCACCCACAGCCGGGCCACGCGCCCCGCCCGGTGCGCCGCGAGGATGATCGCGAACGCGGTGCCCTCGCCAGCCGAGACCAGGGCACCGGTGTTGCAGTGGGTCAGGATGCGGCAGCCGTCCCCGACCAGGCCCAGCCCGTGCCTGGCGATGGCCGCGCTCGCCGCGGCGTCCTCCGTCTCGATCGCCCGTGCCTGCGCCAGGGCGGCCGCCGCAGCGCGCCGCCGCACCGCCGCGGCGTCCCCGCTCCCGGTACCGCGTTCTGCCTGGTAGGCGGCCAGGGCGCGGGTAGCGCCCCAGCTCAGGTTCACCGCGGTCGGCCGGGACCGGCCCAGCACGTCCGCCGCCGCTGCCACATCGTCGTCGCGGTAGGCGGCCAGCGCGACACCGTAGGCCCCGGCCAGACCGAGCAACGGAGCCCCGCGGACCACGAGTCTTCGTATTGCAGCGTCCAAGGTCGCTACGTCGCGGCAGGTGAGATATTCCTCCTCAGCCGGCAGCCTGGTCTGGTCCAGCAATACGACCGCTGGCCCGTCCGGCGGGTCCAGCCAGCGCAGTGCGCGGGTGTCCACAGCCCGAGTGTGCGCCATCGGCGGGCGCTGGGCGAATCCGGGACCGGCCCAGGCACGGGAAACGGCGATCCTGGAATGGCCGGAGCGCCGTTTCACCACCGGGCGCTTCGTGCGAGTATGGGCGCCAGCGCGGGGCCGTCCCGGCACCGGCACGCGCCGTGCCGGTAAGGAGAAATATGACAGACAACGTCCCCCCGGAGACCAGTGGCGCCGGGGACGGCGACGGCGGGACCCAGCCGCGGCCCTGGTTCCCGCCCGCGGGTGAGACCGGCGGATACGTCCCGCCGCCGTACGAGCCCGGCCAGTCGCCGGGCGAAGGCTACGGCCAGCCGCCCGGCGGGCGCGGGGCACCAGGCGGATACGGGGCACCAGGCGGGCGCGGGGCGCCTGGCGGCTACGGGGCACCGGGCGGGCAGGGGTCCGGCCAGTCCGGGCCCGGGCAGCAGCGGTATGGCCCGTGGCCGAGCCAGCCGCAGGCGCCGAAACCGGGCGTCATACCGTTGCGGCCGCTGGGCGTCGGGGAACTGCTGGACGGGGCGTTCACCTCGATCAGGCGCAACCCCCGGGCCACGCTCGGCATCGCCGCGGTCCTGCTGACCGCGTCCGCGGTGATCACCACCGCGGTCTCGTTGCTGCTGGTCCACTACGTCGGCACGGTGACTTTGCCTTCGCCGGGCCAAAAACTCACCGACGCCCAGGCCACCCGCCTGTTCACCCGGATCCTGGAAGTACTCGCACCGACGGTCGCGGTGTCGGCCGTGCTCGCGTTCATCGTGGACACCGTGCTGACCGGCCTGCTCACCGTGGTTATCGGCCGCCTCGTGCTCGGTCACAAGATCACCGCCGGTGAGGCCTGGCGGATCGCGCGGCCCCGGATACCGGCCCTGGTCGGCGCCACGCTGCTGATCCCGCTCATCCTGATCGGCGTGTGGGCGGTCTACGCGGTGGTGCTGGTCATCCCCGCGGTGGCGCACGCGCCGGGTGCGCTGATCGGCCTGCTGGCGGTGGTGGGCGCGATCGCCGCCATCGTGCTGACGATCTGGTTTTCGATCATGTTCCGGATGGCCGGGCCCGCGGTGGTGCTGGAGCGGAAGGGACCGGCCCAGGCGCTCGCCCGGTCCTGGCGGCTGGTCCGCGGCAGCTTCTGGCGGGTGCTCGGCATCACGTTGCTGGCGGGCCTGATCGTCCTGGTGACCGCGGGGGTGCTGCAGATACCGTTCGGACTGCTCGCCGCGGTGGCCGGCGGCGGCAACTCGCTGCTGCCGAGCACCGGGGGGAACGTGGCGAGCATCCTGATCAGCGCCGTGGGCGGCGTCGTGGCGGGCGCGGTGGCACGCCCCATTTCCGCGGGGGTGGCCGTCCTGCTGTACGTCGACCTGCGGATGCGCCGGGAAGGGCTCGACCTGGTACTGCAAACCGCTGCGGGCAGCGGCAGCGCGCCGACCGGCGACGAGTTCGCCTCCCTATGGCGGCCCGGCGCGCAGTCCGCACAGCCGGGCCAGGGCGCGGGCACCGGTCAGGGTGCGCCCCAGGGCCCGGGTGTTCCGCCAGGCCCCGGTGTTCCGCCAGGCCCGGGCGGTCCGCCCGGTGGTGGCCCGCCGACGTGGTGATCCGCGCCGCCAGCATCCCCGCGCTCCGCGGACCGGCGGTGCTGACCGCGCCCGCGGGCGGCGCTCCAGTGACCGGCAGGGGGGCCGGGCAGCGGCTCGCCCGCACCGAGTTGTCCAAGGCGATCTACCACCACCAGCCCTCGCTCACCGAGCGCGTCGCGCATTTCCTGCTCACCTGGCTGGCCCGGGTGTTTCGCGCGACGCAGGGACTGCCCGGCGGATGGTGGGGGTTCGTCGCCCTGGTCGTGCTGGCCGCCACCCTGGTCGCCGTGGTGCTGGCCAGGATTGGCCCGGTGGCCAGGGCGCAGCGCCGCCGGGCGGGGCGCGGCGCGGTGGCCCCGGCCCGTACCGCGGGCGAGCACCGCGCAGCGGCCACCCGGCTGGCGGAGGCCGGGGACTACGCGGCGGCGATCTGCGAGCGGGTCCGGGCCATCGCGGCCGAACTCGACGAGCGCGGCATTCTCATGCCCCGGATCGGGCGGACCGCGGATGAGTTCGCCGCCGAGGCCGGCCGCGTCCTGCCGCCGCACGCGGCCGGCCTGCTGGGCGCGGCGCGCCTGTTCGACGAGGTGCGGTACGGGCAGCGCCCCGGTACCCGGACCGGCTACGAGCAGGTCGCCGGCCTCGACACCCGGATCCGGGCGAGCGCCGGACGGCGCGGCGCCGCGCGTGACCCCGCCCCGGCCGGTGCCGGGACGTCATGACGGTCACCGCGCCCGAACGGGCCGGCCGCGCCCGGGGCCAGGACACAACCGGGCCCGGCCCAGGCCGCGGCCCGGTGCCGGACTGGCGGCGCTGGCGCGCTCCGGCCGCCGTGGCGCTGGTGGTCCTGCTCGGCGGGCTGATCGTGGCGCTGCTGCAGGTGCCGGCGCCGGTGACCGGGCCACTCGACCCGGATGACACAGGCCCGGCCGGTGCGCATGCGCTGGTCGCGCTGCTGCACAGCCGCGGCCAGATGGTGATCAGGGCGGGCTCGGCGGCCGCGGCTGCCGAGCAGGCCCGGCCCCCCGGGACAACCCTGGTGGTAACCAGCCCGCAGCGGCTGACCGGAGGGGACCTCACCGGCCTCTCCCGGCTCCGGGCCAGCCTGCTGCTCGTGGCGCCCGGCCGCGCCGCGCTCGCCGCCCTCGCCCCGGACGTGACGCTGGCCCGCCCGGCGCTGGTCCGTGACCTGCCACCGCGGTGCGGCCTCCCCGGCGCGGTGGCGGCCGGGGACGCTGAGCTGGGCGGATTGTTGCTGCGCTCCACCGCGCCGGGCGCCTGGCACTGTTACCCGGAGGGCGCCGCCACCCCCTCACTGCTAGCGTCTTTGGTGCAATACGACAGTCGTGGCCGGCTCATTACCGTCCTGGGCACGGGTGCCCCGCTGGCCAACTCGGGCCTGGGCAGCCACGGCAACGCCGCACTGACGCTGAACCTGCTCGCCGCCAGCCCGCGAATCGTCTGGCTGGTGCCCGGCCCGCTGCCCGCGCCGGGCACGGCCAGCTCCGGGCACCGGCCGCTGGCCAGCCTGATTCCCGGCCAGGTGTACGCCGTGGCGATCCAGCTCGGCGTCGTCGTGGTCCTGCTCGCCCTGTGGCGGATGCGCCGGCTCGGCCCGCTGGTGACCGAGCCGCTGCCGGTGGTGGTCCGCGCCTGCGAGACTGTGGAGGGCCATGGCAGGCTGTACCGGTCCCGGCGGGCACGCGACCGTGCCGCCGCGGCGCTGCGGGACGCGGCGCTGGGGCGAATCGCGACCCGGCTCGGGCTCCCGCGTGACGTGCCGGCCGACGCGGTCTGCCAGGAGCTGGCCAGCCGGACCGGGCGGGATCCCGGGGACGTCCGGGCGCTGTTGTTCGGAGAGGTCCCGGGCGACGACGCGGCGCTCGTGCGGCTGGCTGACGGCCTGGACGCGCTGGAAGGACAGGTGCTGACCCGTTGACAGCCGACTACCCGCCCGTGGCCGGGCTCGAGGACGACCCGGCCGGCGCAGCGGGCCGCGCGGGCCCGCTGGAGGGCTCGGGCGCAGCGGGCCGCGCGGACCCGCGTGCCGTGCTGGAGGCGGTCCGCGCGGGCGTCGCCAAGGCCGTGGTAGGCCAGGACGCCGTCGTCACCGGCCTGGTGATCTGCCTGCTGTGCCGTGGTCATGCCCTGCTCGAAGGGGTGCCGGGGGTGGCGAAGACCCTGCTGGTGCGCGCACTGGCCGGGACGCTGTCGCTGCGCAGTACGCGGGTGCAGTTCACCGCCGACCTGATGCCCGGTGACCTGACCGGCTCGCTGATCTACGACGCTAAGACGGCCCTGTTCCAGTTCCGGGAAGGCCCCGTCTTCACCAACCTCTTGCTCGCCGACGAGATCAACAGGACCCCGCCGAAGACCCAGGCGGCGCTGCTGGAGGCCATGGAAGAACGGCAGGTCTCGGTGGAGGGGGCCCCGCGGCCGCTGCCCGATCCGTTCCTGGTCGCGGCCACCCAGAACCCCATCGAGTACGAGGGGACCTACCCGCTGCCCGAGGCACAGCTCGACCGGTTCCTGGTCAAGCTGACCGTGCCCGTGCCCGGCCGGGACGACGAGATCAGCATCCTGGCCCGGCACGCGGCGGGCTTCGACCCCGGCGACCTTGCCGCCGCCGGGATCCGGCCCGCGGCGGGCGCGGCCGACCTGGCGGCGGCCCGCGCCGCGGTCCGCAACGTCCAGGTGGCGCCCGAGGTGACCGGGTACATCGTGGACCTGTGCCGGGCCACCCGGCAGTCCCCGTCCCTGCGGCTGGGCGCGTCCCCGCGCGGCGCGACCGCGTTGCAGGCCACCGCCCGCGCCTGGGCCTGGCTCGCGGGCCGCGACTACGTCATACCGGACGACGTGAAGGCCCTGGCCCGGCCCACGCTGCGGCATCGGGTCCAGCTCCGGCCGGAGGCCGAACTGGAGGGCGCCACGGCCGACGGCGTGGTCGACGCGGTGCTCGGCTCGGTTCCGGTTCCCCGGTGACCCGGGGCGCGCCGTGGCGCTGACCGGCCGGGCCGCGCTCGCCGCCGCGGCCGGTGCGCTGCTGATCCTGGCGTTCCGCGCCCCCGCCATGCTGATCGTGGTGAACGCGCTCCTGGTGGCGGCGATCGCGGCCGACCTGGCGCTGGCGGCACCGGTGCACGCGATCAGGCTCAGCCGCTCCGGCGACACCCGGGTACTACTGGGCGAACGCGCATCGGTGGAACTCGGGGTGGAGAACCCGTCGCGGCGCACGCTGCGGGCCGTGATCAGGGACGCCTGGCAGCCGAGCGCCGGCGCCGCCCCGCCGCAGGCAAGGGTCACCGTCCCGGCGGGCGGCCGGGCGTGGCTGGGTACCGCGCTGGCTCCGGACCGCCGCGGGGACAAGGCCGCCGCCGGCGTCACGATCCGATCGCTGGGCCCGCTCGGCCTCGCCGCCCGGCAGGGCAGGCAGGCGGCACCGTGGACGGTCCGGGTGCTGCCCCCGTTCCGCAGCCGCAGGCACCTCCCGGAGAAGCTGTCCCGGCTGCGCCTGCTCGACGGCCAGCACCGTGCCCTGCTCCGCGGGCAGGGCAGTGAATTCGACTCGTTGCGCGAGTACGTGATCGGCGACGACGTGCGGTCCATCGACTGGCGGGCCACCGCACGGATCCGGGACGTCATGGTCCGCACCTGGCGGCCGGAACGCGACCGGCAAATACTGATCATGCTCGACACCGGGCGCACCTCGGCCGGGCGGGTCGGCGGGGTTCCCCGGCTGGACGCCGCGATGGACGCCGCGCTGCTGCTCACCGCGCTCGCCTCGCGCGCGGGGGACCGGGTGGACCTGGTGGCCTTCGACCGGCGGGTGCGGGCGCGGGTGGTGGGAGCGCCGCGCTCGACCGTGCTGTCCGCGGTGGCCCAGGCGATGGCCGGGCTCCAGCCCGAACTGGTGGAGACCGACGCCGCGGCGCTGGGCAGCACCGCGCTCACCGCCGCCCGGCACCGCTGCCTGCTCGTCCTGCTCACCGACCTCAACCCGGCCGCGGTCGCCGAGGGGCTGCTCCCCCGGCTGCCGCTGCTGGCCGCCCGGCACGAGGTGATGGTCGCCGCGGTGGCGGATCCCGCGCTGGCCGAGATGGCGGGCAACCGGGCCGACGCGGCCGCGGTCTACGACGCGGCCGCGGCCGAACAGGCCGTGGCCGCGCGGCAGCGGGTCTCGGCGCTGTTGCAGCGGCGCGGCGCCCACGTGGTGGACGCGCCGCCCGACCGGCTGCCGGCCGCGCTGGCCGATGCCTACCTGGCGCTCAAGGCCGCCGGGCGGCTGTGATCCCGGGCAGGGCTGATCCACGAAGCGCCGCTGGCTTGCGGCGACCCAGGCATGCCTGGGCGGCGCTGTCCTCAGCCGGCCACGGGCGCCACGTCGGGCGCCTCCGCCACGTCTCCGATCACCCCGGCCGCCGCGGCACGCCGGCCGAACACGATCACATAGCCGAGGAACACGGCCTCGGCGGCCACCCCGATGAGGATCCGGGCCCAGGTGGCCAGCGGCGACGGGGTGACGAACGCCTCGATCACACCGGAGGTGAGGAGCACCACGATGAGCCCCAGCGCGATCGTGACGGAGGCCCGTCCCTCCTCGGCGAGCGCCCTGCCCCGGGGCCGGAGCCCGGGGTCGATGACGGTCCAGCCGAGCCGCAGGCCGGTGGCCGCCGCCAGGAACACGGCGCTGAGTTCCAGGATGCCGTGCGGCAGGATCAGCGCGAAGAACAGCACGCCCTTGCCGTGGGCGATCATGAGCCCGCCGATGACCCCGACGTTCGACGCGTTCGAGAACAACACCCACAGGGTGGGCAGACCCAGCAGGATCCCGAAGGTCAGCGCCTCCGCGGCCACCCAGACGTTGTGGGTCCACACCTGTGCCGCGAACGACGTGGCCGCGTACTGGGAGTAGTAGTTCTGGAACTGGTGCCGGACCAGCTTCGACACCTGCGCGGGTGGCAACAGCGCCGCCTGCACCTGGGGGGACCTGGCGACCCACCAGCCGATGACGAAGGCGACCAGCACCGAACCGGCCGCGGTGCCCAGCCACCACCAGCGCGCGCGGTAGGCCATCGCCGGGAACGAGATCAGCGCGAACCGGCCGACCATGCCCCACCCCGGCGCGCTCGCGCCGACCACCGCGGCCCGCGCGCGGGCGACGCGGCTGGACAGCGCGGCCACCAGGACCGGGTCCTGCCCCGCTGACCGCACCGCGGACAGGTGCGTGGTCGTCCGCTGGTACAGCGTCACCAGCTCGTCGATCTCCGCCCCGGAGAGCCGGCGGCGCCGCTTGACCAGGTCGTCCAGCCGCCGCCACTCGGCCTCGTGGGCGGCGGTGAAGACGGCGAGATCCACAGGCTAAGCCTGCCCGGCGGCGCGGCGCCGGAGCAAGCAGCCCGGGCGCCGGCGGCGGCTGTCCGTTCTGGTGCTGGGCGTTAACCTTGGCCCAAGCGTGATCCGAGCGTGGCCGATGCATGAGGAAGCGGGGACCGCCGTGGCCGAGGTCGTCACCGGCGAGGCTGTGGTACTTGAAGTGCCCTGCGCGCGCTTCCCCAGCCGGCTGCTCGCGCTCGCCCTGGACCTGCTCATCCAGGGCGTGTTGTTGTTCGCGCTGTTCCTTGTCGTCGGGCTGGCGGTCACCAACGACGGCGCGAACCCGGCCACGGCGGGCGCCGTCGCGCTCACCGTGACGATCGCCATCGTCGTGGGCTACCCGGTGCTCTGGGAAACGCTGACCCGAGGCGGCACCCCGGGCAAGTTCGCGCTGGGACTGCGCGTGGTCGGCGACGACGGCGGGCCCGAACGGTTCCGGCAGGCCCTGGTGCGCGGGCTCGCTGCCGTGGTAGAAATCTGGCTCCTGCTCGGCTGCCCGGCCCTTATCTGCTCGCTGCTCTCGGAACGGGGCAAGCGGCTCGGGGACGTGTTCGCCGGCACGTTCGTGATCCAGCAGCGGCTGCCTGCCGGGCGGAACGCGGCACCGCTCCCGGCGGTGGCCCCGGAACTAGCGGCATGGGGGGGCAGCCTGGAGATGTCGGGGCTCACCGACCAGACGGCCGAGACCGCCCGCCGGTATCTGGCCCGGCTGCCGGATTTCACGCCCGCCGCGCAGGCAGAACTGGGCGAGCGCATCGCCGGCGCGGTGCGCGCCCAGGTCAGCCCGCTGCCGCCGCCGGGCACCCCGGCGGTCGCCTATCTCAGCGCGGTGCTCGCCGAACGGCGCAACAGGGAAAGCGCCCGCTTGGCCGTAAGCCCCGCCGGCGGCTCGCCGGAGCGGGGCGCACCAGGGCCCGGTTCCCCGGAGCCGGGCACCCCCGGACCTGTGGTGGCATGGGGGGAGCCGACCGGGGCAGCAAGGGAAGGGGAGCCGGAGCACATACCTCCCGCGAACGGCGCGGGCGGATTCATTCCCCCGGCCTGATCCGCCGGACCGTTCCAGGGCACATCGCCGAGGATGTCTATGAACGCACCACCACCGGATACCGGGCACGGGCACGGGCCCCAGCCCACCGCGGCGGGGGCCAGGCCCGGCATCCGGCGGTGGGTCCGCACGGTGATCGTGGTGCTCGCCGTCGCGGTGCTCATCACGGTGATCGTGGTGGACCGGCATACCCTGGCGCAGTCGCTGACCGCCATCGGCGGCCTGGACCTCCGCTGGTTCGCGCTGGCGATCGTCTGTGAGTGCCTCTCGCTGACCGCATTCGGGCTCAGCCGGCGCCGGTTGCTGCGGGCCGACGGCCACAAGGCAGCGTTCGGCTCGGTGATGGCGATCACCTACGCCGGGAACGCGGTGTCGATGTCGATACCGTTCGCCGGCGCGCAACTGGCCGCGGTCTTCTCCTACCAGCAGTTCCGCCGGCGCGGGCTGGACCCGGCCCTCACCGGGTGGGCGCTGGGCGTCTCCGCTATCGCGTCGTCCTCCGCGCTCGCGCTCGTCCTGGTCGTGGGTGCGTTCGCGGGCGGCGCGCCGCTGGCGACCGCCATCGGCTTCCTCGGTGCCGCCGTGTTCGCCCTGCCCGGGATCACAGTGATCCTGGCCTTGCGCTACCCGCGGGCACGGCTGGTTGCGAACCGCGCGCTCAGCTGGGCCGTCCACCTGGTGCGGCGGGTATTCCGCCTGCCGGGGATCGACCCGGCCGCCCTGGATGAACTCCTCGAGCGGCTCGCCACCATCCGGCTCGGCTGGCTGCGATACGCCGAGGTGTTCGGGCTGGCGGTCGCCAACTGGCTTTTCGACTGTGCCTGCCTGGCGTGCGCGATCCGCGCGACAGGCCAGCCCGTGCCCTGGCACGGGCTGCTGCTCGCCTACGGGGCGGGTGCGGTGGCCGGCAGCACCGGCGTGACACCGGGCGGGTTCCTCATCGTCGAAGCCGCCCTGACCGCGGCGCTGACGGCGGCCGGGATGGACGCCGGCCCCGCGCTCGGCGCGGTGCTCGCCTACCGGCTGGTCAACTTCTGGATGATCCTGCTGGGCGGCGGCGCCGCGCTCATCGTGCTGACCCGGATGAAGCGGGTCCGCGAATACCCGCGTATCGAGGAAAGGCCCGGCGCGGACGGGCAAGGAGCCCCCGGCCAAGAGGAACAGCCCGCCGCGGACCGCCGCGGCTGACCCGGCGCCACAACTGGCCGGCGCGACCGGGCAACCCGGTGCGGGCCAGCGGGGTCAGGGGGCGGCGCGCCAGGAGTTCAGGTAGTCCCGCTGCGCATCGGTGAGCGTGTCGATCCGCGCGCCGGTGGCCTCGAGGGTCAGCCGGGCGATCTCCTCGTCGATGGCGCGCGGTACGTCGTGCACGCCGGCGGCCAGGCTCTCGTGGTCGCGGGCCAGCCAGCGCAGCACGAGCGCCTGGCCGGCGAAGGAGACGTCCATGACCTGCGGCGGGTTCCCCTCGGCCGCGACCAGGTTGACCACCCGGCCCTCGGCCAGCAGCACCACCCGCCGGCCGTCGGGCAGGGTGTACTCGTCGGCGTGCGGGCGCACGTCCCGGGTCACCTTCACCGCCGCCCCGGCCAGCGCGGGCACGTCGACCTCGGCGTCGAAGTGCCCGGCGTTGGCCAGGATCGCACCGTCCCGCAGGACCGCCAGGTGCTCCGCCGCGACCACGTCGCGCGACCCGGTGGCGGTGATGATCACCTCGCCCGCGGCGGCGGCCTCGCGCATCGGCAGCACCCGGTACCCGCGCAGCACCGCGTCCAGCGCCCGCACCGGGTCCACCTCGGTGACGATGACCTGGGCGCCGAGCCCGTGCGCGCGGGCCGCGATGCCCTGCCCGCACGGGCCGAACCCGGCCACCACCACCGCCCGCCCGGCGAGCAGGATGTTGGTGGCGCGCAGCACTCCGTCGAGCACCGACTGCCCGGTGCCAGCGGTGCTGTCGAACATCCGCTTGGTGGTGGTCGCATCGGCCGCCACCATGGGGAAAGCCAGGGCGCCTGCGGCGGCCATCCGGCGCAGCCGGAGCACCCCGGTGGAGGTGGACTCGCAGCCGCCGCGCACGTTCCCGGCCAGTTCGGGCCGCCCGGCGAGCGTGTCGACCAGGTCCCCGCCGTCGTCGATGACCAGGTCCGGTCCCGGATCGAGGACCCGGTGGATGTGCTCGGCGTAGCTCGTCGCGTCCACGCCCGCCCGGGCGAACACGAACGTGCCCGCGTCGGCCAGGGCGGCCGCCACGTCATCCTGGGTGGACAGCGGATTCGAGGCGGCCAGGAACACCCGGGCCCCGCCCGCCCGCAGGGCGCCGACCAGGCCCGCGGTCTCCGCGGTCACGTGCAGGCAGGCCGCGACGGTCAGCCCGGCGAACGGCTGCTCACCGGCGTAGCGCTCGGTGATCAGGCGCAGCACGGGCATGCCGCGCTGCGCCCAGCCGATCCGGGC
>Ga0075434_100002502_pt1 | contig 16207 bp, 16 predicted proteins | sample RhiMethybrSRZTD3_FD_75298 | JGI IMG/M metagenome (GOLD analysis project Ga0075434, IMG submission 75298) | Populus rhizosphere microbial communities from Tennessee, USA - Rhizosphere MetaG P. TD hybrid SRZTD3 | ecosystem: Host-associated > Plants > Roots > Rhizosphere > Soil | place: USA... | reverse complement strand
CCGCTCCCGGGCTGGCGCGGCAGCATCGGTGCTCTTGCGCCGATGCGCCGATGTGCTTCCTGATCTCGCAGCAGGCCGGGACGTGCCTGCCGTGCCTGCTGTGCCTCTGAACTTGGCGGACCGTGCCTCTGAGGCACGACGGATCGACAGGCCCCGCGCGTCCAGCAGACCCAGCAGCCGGCGAACCTGAGTCACGCTCACATCGAGCCCGGCGGCGATCTGGCGGAGGCTCTGACCCTCCCGGCGCATCTCCCGCGCCCGCTCGGCCGGGTCCTCCGCCGCGATCGCCGGGCCAGCCTCCGCCCGCTCCAGGTCCCGGAGCTGCCGGGCGCCGCACTCACGGCACCAGCGCCCACGCGCGGCGTTGTAGTGGTCCCGAAGCTCAACCAGCGCGCGGCGCCCGCAGCCGGCCTCGCAAGGCTGGTCCAGGTCCACGAGGTAGGCCATCGGGGCCGCGCGCCTCTACGCCGCTTTGGACAGGTCCGCCCTGTCCTCGGACATGTCTCGGCCGCTCTCGACGTCCGGGTACCGCTTCCGCAGACGTCCAACCGTCTTGGTGGACACCCCGAGCGCGTCCGCCAACGCGGCGGCCGTGGTGCCCGGCGGCAGCGCCTCGACGGCGGCCCGGTAGGCCCCCTCGGTCACTTCCTCACGCCGGGCGCGGGCCGAACCGGGCTGGCCGTCGCTCTCGACGTCCTCCGACGTGTCTCGGACGTCCACAAGGTCGAGCTTGGCGACGGGCTGCCGGCCGGACGAGGCCCAGCGCCGATGACGTCCATGCAGCGTCCAGTACCACACGCCCAGGGCCAGCGCCGGCATCCACACATGGGCCTCGACGGCCAGCCAATCGCCGTGCTGGAGCCCATCCACCACGTTGAACTGGACGGACATCAGCGCGCACGCCACCGAGAGCATCCAGGCGCCCCACGTCGGGGTTCCTCGGTAGGCGCCCTCCCGCGCCAGGAAGAGGCACGCCAGCGTGCCGAAGTCGGTCGAGGTGCCCCAAATGAGAGCCTCCCACCGGGCGAACGCGTGCTGCTGGACAGCATCCACCTGTGTCCAGAAGGACACGGCCATGGCCCCAGCCACGATGCACCACGCGGGGGCCTCCGCCGCATAGCTCCGCCAGGACGTACCGATCGCCGCACCCGGGTCCCGGGGCGCCGGGCGGGACGGGCGGGACACGGGGGGCTGAGGCCGCGGCCAGCGGACGCGACCCCTGAGCCAGGGCCGGCGCGGCGCGCGGACCGCACGCGACATGTCCGGGCTGGCCGGGACCGAGGCGCGCTGCCGGCGCCGGCTACGGAACCGCCGCACGGCCAGCACCAGGGCCACCAGCGCGGCGCCAATGAGCACTGCCGTCAGGGTGTCCGGCTGTCCCATGGTGTCCTACCCCTCCTGTCCCTGGACAGGCTCAGCCTGTCCAGGCTGTGCGCGCTCGAACGACACGCGCTTGCGCTCGGCCTCCGCCAGCATGGCGTCGATCGCGATCCGCGCCAGGTCCGCCATCGTGGGTCGCTTGGCGTCCGGCGGCAACCCCATCTCCGCTCGGGCGAGCTGCACGAGACGCTCAAGCCCGGCGTGCTGGGACTGCGTGAGGATCACGTTGATCCTGAACTCGGATCGAGGCTCCTGAAGCGCTCGTGCCACCACATCCGGGAGCGCGGACGTGGCTTCGGACGGCTGCTTGCCCCGCTGTCTCGGCATACGCTCATATTACGCCAAGTTGGCGCCGATTTGACGCCGGCTTAGCGTCGCTCGAAACAGGCAAATTCCGGTCAGAGTCGCGCCCTACGTCTGCGTCACTCACGATCCCCGATCCACCATTGAGCGCCATCAGCCCGGCGCGTTTGGGACCGACATCGAGGCCGGATCGACAACCGGCGCGCGCTGGAAGCCGTCTCCGAGGCAGAAGTCCCCCGAAGGACCCGGCCGGGCCGGCCGGCCCCGATACTCGTCCCAGCCGGCCGCGCGCCAGCGCCAAGGGGAGGAGTCGAGCGGGGCCGCCCGCTGCCCGCTGCCTACAGCATGTGGTACCACGGCCGGCCGGCCGCTACTACGCAAGCGCAAAGGTGCGCGGATGATGCCGATCGGATACGATGGCTGCGCCATGTCTGATGAGTCCGGCGTTCCCGAGCTGAGGCGCCCGCCGACAGCCGACGAATTGGCTGAGGCCGTCCGCAGCGCGCGAAACGACCGCGGGCTATCCCAAGACGCGCTCGCCGAGCAGGCCGGGACGACCCGGCTGACCATCTCCCGGATCGAATCGGGTCGCTTCAACCCCAGCGCCCGAATCCTCTTCGGAGTCGTGGTCGCGCTGGGGTCGCGGTTGTTCTTCCGCCACCTATGGCGCGCGATGGGTGGCGACTCCGGCGGCGGGGCCGCGATGCTCGCGGCGGCCGGCCTAGCGGCCGGCGTCATGGCCAGGACGGGAGGCGCTGTGGCCCGAACGTAAGAAAGTCCCGGCGCTCTCGTCGCATCCGCGTCCAACGCTTCCGCCACGGAGGCCCCGGGACCTTTCCGCTCTAGCAACACGGAAGGTACCACGGACGCGACGGCGGCGCCTCACCCCTGCATTGGAGGCGAGTCGATCGTGCGTTCCTTCCGCGTCACCTTGGCGCAGTCTCAGCACACAACCCACGACAGCGGCGCCCCGGCTGGCCGGGTGCGACGCCGGATCGCGGCCTGATGGCCCAGCGCCGGCAGCGGCGGCCGGAGCTGACCGTTCTCCCCGGCGCGCCCGGGCGTCCGCTCTACGACCTGGAGGCGGAGACGTCCGTACTCGGATCGCTGCTGATCGACCGGAGCGGGGCGGCGGCAGTCAAGGTAGCGGCTCTGGGCCTGGCAGCCGAGCACTACTACCGCGAGAACAACGGCACGATCCACCGGGCCGCCCTGGCCCTGCACGGGGAAGGGGAGCCGATCGACAACGTGACGTTGGCCGCGGCGCTCGCCACGGCCGGCCTGCTGGAGCGCATCGGGGGCCGCGCCCACCTGGCGCTACTCCAGGAATCGGTACCCACGGCCGCCAACGTCGAGCACTACGCACGCATCGTGATCGAGTGCGCCGCGGCCCGGGCCGAGCTGGCCGAGCACCGCCGGGCCGTCGAGGCACACGGGTACACGCTGCTCACGCTGGGCCAGGGAGCCGAGCCCACCGAGGACGGAGGGGAGGCCGATCCGCTCCTGAGCGGCACCTTGCCTATCGCGGGCAGTGAGGAGTACCGCTACCGGCCGGCCACTGAGACGGACCCCGGCGCCGTCGTACGGCTGACCCGCCAGGGACCCCGGCTGACGCTCACATGGGCGCCCCGGGTCGAGGCGGTCTACCGAGTCCGAGACCGCGACGACGAAGACGTCGACACGATCTACGCCGCTGCCCTCGACGGCCGCCCCGCCCGGCTCAGGGCCTCCGAGCTGCGGGCCGGGTCCGTGTGGGACGCCATACCCGTCTCGGGCACAGGTGAGCGCCGCGTGCGGGACGTGCTGTTCAACATCGTCCGCCAGCAGGGGACCGAGCGCCGGGGAACGGAGATCATCGCCTCAACCCGTACCGGCTGGCACGACCTAGACGGCCAGCCGGTCTACGTCTACCCGGACGGCCGGACCTACCCTGAGACGGCCCGGGTGCAACTCGTGGGCTTGCCGGCTGCCGTCGCTCGCGCCGGCGCCCCGCCGGCGGCTGTGCCTCACGGAGAGGAGCTGCGTGCCTCACTGCGCGCTCTGGTGGACGATCGCGCGATCGCCACGGGTCGGGCCGCCGGGGTCCTGGCGCTGGAGTTCGGGGCTGGGGTTCGCTCCCTGGGCGCCTCGTGGGCGCTGCCGCTGACGTCGCTCGTGCTGGAGGCCGGGTCCGACTCGGGCAAGTCCGGGGTAGCAATGGCGGCCCGGGGCGCAGTGCTCGACGTCACGTACCCCCCCGTCACGACGTCGAGCCTCGACGGCGACACGGCTGGCGCGATCGAGGGGGGCATGTCCCGGGAGGTGGACATGCCGACCCTAGCCGACGACCTGACCGAGATGACCTCGGCCGGCGCCGCGCTCCTGAACAAGCTGTGGCGGCCGACCGCGGACGGCAAGCCGATGCGTCAGCGCCTCCGCCGGGACCTGACCCCGGCACCGAGCACGATCGTGCGCACGCTGCCCACGTACACCGTCGAGGCGCTTCCCCCGGAGCTGGCCGAGAGCGCCCTACGGCGCGCGTTCGTAGTGGCCTGGACCGCCGACAACGGCCACGTGGCGGCCCGGTGCGTCGGTTCCGGCTGCGCCCACGATGGCGAGCGCCGCGGCGATGCCGCGTGCCTCCGGGGACACCTGGAGCGCGCGTGGCCAGCCATGCGCGCCACTGCCGATCTCGTCATCGTGCACCTAGCCGAGCTGGGGGCGGAAGCCGGCGCCCGGGAGCTGACCGAGCTGGACACGGCTTGGCGCTCGCGGCTGGGCGTGATGACAGCGGACGCGCCCGGCGCCCACCGCGTGGCCGAGCGGGCCGCCCCGCTGCTGGCCGGCCTGGAGCTGGCGGAGCGGGTGACGGGCCTCCAGCCGGGCGAGCTGACCGAGGGGGCCGCCCGGGCCGCGGCGCTGCACATGGCCGTGCAGGGTCAGCGCCTGATGGACCGCCAAGCGTTCGTACACGACCTGGCGCCGATCGTGGGGGACGTCATCCGCCGCGCCCTGCTGGACCGCCGCGCCCACGTGCTCAACGCCCACGGGGCGCTGGACACGGCCGCCGTCCCGGACCTGGAGCCGGTCGAGCTGGGGTACCGGGAGGTCCGCTCGGGCGACGATGGCCCCGAGTACACCGCGGATGCCGGGGTCCCCTGCTACGCGTGGCCCAACGCGCCCGACGCACCGGACGGGATCGCGCTCAAGGGGGAGAACCTGTACAAGCTCCTGATCGAGTCCCGGGACGCACGGTTCGCCGGGCGCACCAAGCGGGGTCTCGTGGGGCTGCTGCTGGAGCGGGGGGCGCTCCTGCCATCGGCGCAGGAGGATCAGGCGGCGGCCTGGACCCTGACCTTGCCGGGCGGGACACAGCGGCGCGTCGTGGTGATCCCGCGCTCCCTGGTGTTCCCCACAGATGGCCCTGACGGTCCGGTGCTTACGTCACCGCTTACGTCACCACCAGGAGACGTAAGCGCCGGGCCGGCCGCCGGGACCCCGCTTCCAAGTTCAAACCCGGCCCCGCAGCTGGCCGCGCTTACGTCTCTTACGCCACTTACGTCACTTACGTCAGCGTCCCTCGTGTGTGCGGGGGCGCGTGCGCGGGAGGAATCCGACCCTGAGCCGGAGATGGACCCGGCCGAGCTGGCCTCCCTGGAGGTGGCCATGGCCACTGACGACGGCGAGGACCAGGACCAGGACCAGGACGAACCGCACTGGAGCGTCCGAGCGCCCCACCACGAAGGGGAGGTGCAGTGGGACCGCGGCAACCGATGGGTGGGCCGCGGCGGAACGTGGCTGCGGCAGGACGAACCGGCGGCCGAGACGGCCGCTCCGGCGCGATCGAGCACGCGGCGCAGGAAGGATCCCGGCGCCGACGTCGAGCCGAAGGGGTCCGCGGGAGGTGACGACCCAATGAAGACGACGGATGGGGCCGCCCCTGCTGGGGAGCACAGGACGGCCCCGACGACGGATGCGGCTCAGGGTAGCCGGGCACCGCGCCGGGCGGAGGCGGCGGCGGCCGTTCTCGGCGCCCGGGGCCTGCACCTACCGGCCGGCGAGCTGCTCTACGAGTTCGACGTTCGGCAGCGCGGGAAGCTCGCCGACGTGCTGACCCTGATGTCCGCCTACCGACTGAGGCAACTGTGGGTCCACGCTGAGGCACTGCCCCTGCTGGGACTGCCGGCGGAGCTGCGCCAGCGCTCGGGCCGCTCGCTGGACCTGGAGAACCGGGCGGCGGCAATCCCGCACCGCTGGACCACGGAGGCGGCCGGCGCCGGCTGGCGGATCGTGGCCGGCGAGACGGCTGACGGCGCCGACGTAGTTGGGCTGCGGCCCTGGTGGACCGCCTATCCGCCCGGGGCCGGCGCCGACCTGTCCGGGTGGATCGAGGTCTACGTCTTGCCCTGGTGCGCGCCCGAGTGGTGCGAGTTCGAGGCCGACATCGCCTACCTGGCCCGGGGGGCCTCCCCGGCGGAGGTGCTCGCCGGCCTGGAGCTGTACGCCAAGCACATCGGCGCTCGGTTCCGGCGCTCGCCCGGCACCACGGGGGCCGCGCTGATCGCCACTACGCGGCGGACGCCGCTCCCGGAGCGAGTTCCGATGCCGGATGGCGCCCACGGCCCGATCCCGGAAGGGGACCGCATGACCGGGCCGCCCCGCCTGCCGGACGCGGCAGAGAAGACTGCTGAGCACATCCACGCGTGGGACGCGAACGCTCAGTACCTGGCCGCGGCCGGCGTGGTCCATCTCGGCCAGGGGACCATGCATCGGGTCGACGCGCCCGAGCTGGCCGAGCTGGACCCGGGCAAGCTGGCGGCCGGCCGCTACCGGGCGCGGCTGAGCCTCCCGGACGGGCGGCGCACGCTGCCGGGGCCGCTGCCGTTCGTGAGTGACGGCCGCCCCCACTGGTACTCGCCATCGGTGCTCGCCCTGGCCCGGAAGCTAGGGTGCGGCGTCGAGCTGGTTGACGGCTGGGCGTGGGAGACGTCGAGCCGGGCGCTCGAGCGCTGGTACGAGCTGCTCAGGGACGCCAGGACCGCCATCCTGGCCGGCGGAGACGGCGCGGCCGTGGCCCGGCTGCTGCTGAAGCGGACCTACGCGGCCGGCGTGGGCCGGCTGGCGTACCTGGCGCCAGGGCGGCCCGAGACGTACCCGCTGTACCGGCCGGAATGGCAGGCCGACGTCAGGACCCGGGCCAACGTCAACCTGTACCGGCACGTCTACGCCGTGGCCGAGCGCACAGGCCGGACCCCGATCGCGGCGCAAGCCGACACCGTGGCCTACGTGTGCTCAGAGGCCGACCCGGCGGCGGCGGCGGCGACCCTGGGCCTGGAGGTGTCCGACAAGCTGGGCAAGTTCAAGCACGCAGGCACGGTGCCCCTGGCGTGGCTGAGAGAGCGCCTTGCGGCCGGCGGAGGCGATCGCGCCCGGAAGGATCTCTTCGACGCGCTCCGGGCGTCGAGGGTGGGCTGACGTGGACCTACCGAGCGGCATTGAGCGTGCTCTCGGCCGGCCGGCCGCCCTGGAGGAAGCGGCGGAGGCGTTCGGCCCGACCCGGGCAGCGCAGAACCGCGAGATCGCCCGAATGGCCGGGGTGACCGTGCGCACGGTGCAGCGCTGGCGCTCGACTGGAGCCGAGCGGCGGACCCCGAGCGCGAACACCATGCGCCGCATCCGCATCTCGGCCGCCCAGCGGGAGGCCCGGGAGCGCGGCCGGCGCCCGAAGCGCGCTCGCCGGGGGGCCGTACGCCAGCGCGGCGCCCGGATCGGCGTCCGCGGTCAGGTGACGGTCAACGGCTACCAGCGCCGGAACCGGACGGTTCACTTTGAGCAGCCGATCTCGCCCGAGACGATGACCGAGGTCACGGACCTGTTGGAGGACGGCCGGCGGGACGAGGCGGCCGAGACGCTCCAAGAGGCGATCGCTGAGGCCCACGGGTTTGACTCGCTGACGCTGGACGACCTGGAATGGCTCGACCTGACCGAAGCTGAGCCGTGGTGGGGTGAGGAAGAGTGACCCCGTGGGAGGCCGTCACCGCGGCCGAGAGCGCCTACGCGGCATGGCAGGCCGAGATCGCAGATCGGCCCGACAACCACAAGTGGGACCCCGGGGAGCTGGCCCGGCAACGGGAGCTGTTTGCCGCGCTGCTGGCCGCCCGGCGCGGCGTGCTGCCGGCGGCGGCCGTCCGGGCGGCCCTGGCCGGCAAGGCGGAGCTGCCGGAGCGATACCGGGCGTGGACGGAACCGCGGACCCCGGATCGGCCCGAACCACAGCGGTCAACCGCGCCAGGCTCCCCGGCTCTCCGGGGGCGGGCTGCGCTCGATTCTGCCCCCGGCCCACCCGGTGCTGGCGCGGTACCCGGCCCCGGCGGGGTGAACCTGGGGTTGCCACCCGTCCCAGGCGCTCGACCCTGCCCGGAGTGCCGGGAGGTGGCGTTCAGCGCCGGACCGAACGGCCGCCCGGAGCGCCGATGCTGGCGCTGCGGACACGTCTGGACCCCAGCGGCGATGCTGCCGCGCCTCAACGTGCCGACCCTGCCACCACAACATGTGGGGCCGGGGCCAGCTGCACCAGACACAACATCTAGCGATCGGCCCGGCTACCGCGGCGAGCTGGCCGGCGCCGAGACGGGTGCCGTCATCTGGCAGTGCCAGTGCGACCCGCTACACGCAACCCGGCCGGCTGCCCTGGCGTGCGCTCTCGCTGAACTGACCAGACGCAACCGCGGGCGGGGCCGGCTCCTGGACCCCGACGAAGCGGCGAACCGTGGCGTACCCCTGGAGACGATCACGCGCCACCTGGGCCGCAACCGGCGCCGGGCGATGCCAGACACGGCCAGGGCCGCCCGACGAACCTGGAGGCGCTCAGGGCCGCTCCGGGAGGCGAGCTGACGGAGACTCGGGATCGTCAGCGTCGAGGCCGAGCGCCTCGACGCTGACGCCCAGGTCCCGGGCGAGACGCTCTACCGCCGGACCCCGGGGGCGATGCCGGTCCTGTTCCCAGCTTCGCAGCGTGGCCGGGTGGACGCGGACCCGACGGGCGACTTCCTCCAGCGTGAAGGCGTAGGGGTACTTCGCCTGTAGCTCCTGCCGGAGAGCCCGTATTCGGTTCACCGCCGAGAGCGTACGCTCGGCCCATGGACCTGAGCGCAGACGAGGCGCGAGAGCTGTTCGCGAACGCCCGAGCGGCCCATATGGCGACGGTGGGGGCCGATGGGCAACCGCACGTGGTGGTCCACACGTTCGCGGTGTCCGGCGACTGGATTTTCCACGCCGTTGACCACAAGCCGAAGCGCAGCACGAACCTGAAGCGCATTCGCAACATCCGGGAGCACCCGGCCGTGTCCGTCCTGGTGGACCAGTACAACGACTCCGATTGGGAGCGGCTGTGGTGGGTGCGGGCGGATGGGGACGCCTACGTCCTAGAGCTGGACGAGGAACGCGCCGATCCCGTCGGACTGCTGACGGCGAAGTACCCGCAATACCGAGAGCATCCGCCCGAAGGGCCAGTCATTGCGGTCCAGGTCAAGCGCTGGACGGGATGGGCCTACTCGGGGCCGCCCGGCCGTCCCACGTAGACCGCTGGCGGGTGATCGTCCGCTGGAGGCGGCCCCACATCGATCACGTAGCGGAAGGTGTGGTGTTCGGCCGTGACCACCGATTCGAGCACCTCGACCGGGCGGCCGCCCGCATCGTAGGCTGTCCGCAGCAGCCGAACCACAGGCCCCCTGCTCTCCAGGCGGAGAACGTCGATTTCCTCGCTCGTGGGAGGGCGGGCCTCCAGTTCCTCCACGAACCGTACGAGCTGGCGGCCTAGCTGATCCTCGATCACGCGGTGCACGCCACCCGTGATCTTCAGAGGAAGCTCGATCCGCGTCCCGGCCACGAGATCGAGGGAGTAGTACCCATCCGAGAGTTCGACCGGAACCCCATTGACGGTGAGGAGCCGACTTCGCTGGAGCACGGGCGTCCCGTCGTCAAGCTCCAGGCGGGCGGCAATGTCGTGGGGAGCCGGGACGCGGGCCACACCTCGTATGTGTTGCTCGGGCCGCTGGCCCTGGGCCAGCACCTCAGCGTTCCACGTCGTCACTCCCGTAGCCCGACGCGCCCGGTAGTTCTCGCCCGTGTGCAGCAGGCGGACATGGGGGGTGGGGCGGACGATCGAGCGCCGGCCCTGGTGGGTGACGATCAGGCCGAGGTCCCGCAGTTCGAGTAGCGCCCGGTTGACGGTGACATTCGACGCGCCGTACTGCCGGGCAAGCTCACGCACCGAGGGAACGGGGGAGCCGGGCGGGCGCGTGCCGTCGAGAATCTCGCGTCTCAAGTCGTCCGCGATGCGCCGATAGAGGGAGTCCACTGACCTAGATAGGTTACCCGCTGAACCGGCTGAGCCGGAACAGCACTCGACTGTTCCGGAACAGTATGGTAGGTTCCGGCCATGACCGCTCTCATGGTTCGGATCACCCGGCGGCGGATCGTCGGTGCGCTGGCGATCGCGGTCCCGCTGGCGGTGTGCGTCGGGCTGCTGGCCTGGCGCGGCATCGCCGACCCGATGGACGGCGTGGCGCTCGGCGCGCTCGGCGTGGGCGTGCTCCTGGTGGCCGGCGAGTTCCGCCGGCTGCTGGCCCCGGCGGGGCCTGACCGCTCTAGCACTGCGGAGCGTCGGTGACGAATCGACGCCCGGCAACCGCCAGGAAGGGGGCGCCCGAATCTCCGGGCGCCCCCGGCGGTATTACGAGGCAGGGATAGGTCAGGTGGGATTGACTAGTTGGCTGCCCGATTGGTTCTGGACGCGTGGCGGGATGACCGCGGTGACCTTGGGCGCCATGGGCAAGTGGGCGGACCCGCACCTCACGGCGCAGGCGGCGGCCGTGGCGTTCGGGGTCAGCGCTGTCGAGTACGCGCACACCATGCGCCGGCTGCGGCGCCGATCGCTGATGGAGCTGCTGCCGGAGCCCGAGTTCACGCCGTCCCCTGACGACGTGGCCAGGGCCGGACGGCTGCTCACTGGCGCCCGGCCCCGCGGCCTGCCGCTCGTGCCGGGCTGGGCCTGGCGCTCGGGGGCGGTGCGTATCCGGCTGGAGGCGGCGAGCGGCGAAGAGGTCCGCTACACGTGGGAGGCGGAGGAGGCCCGGCGGCCGGCGCTGCGCACCGCGGCCCGGGCCTACGGCGCCGTCGAGGTCCGCCCGGCGGAGGCCCTGACCCCGGGCGGGGCGATGGCCGTTCGGGAGCTGCGCCTTGCCGGTCGGCCCGGAGACATGCTTGCTGGGCTGGGGGAGGGGAGCGACCCGCTCCAGATCGCCACGAGCACGCTTGAGGACCTGGAAGCCGGCGAGTACGGCGCCGTGGTGCTCGACATCCTCCCGGCCTCCGGACGGCGCCAGCGGCGCCAGCGCGAGCGCATCCGCCGGGCGATCGATGCTCAGGTCGTCGCCATGGGAGGCCAGCCCGGCCGCGGGGCCGGGGCGCGCGTCCGCGAGATGTACCGCACCCGGGCGGCGGTTGGGCGCCTCGACCCCGACAGCCCCCTCTACCGGGTCCAGGTGTTCACCATCGGGCGGGCGGAGGACGGCCCCGAGCGCGCCGCGGCGATCGCGGCCGAGCTGGAGGCCGGGTTCGCTCAGTGGGCCGGCGGGGCGCACTGGCGGCGGACTCACCTCCCGGGCGGGTGGTGGCGCCGGTACCGGCTGGCAACCGGCCTGTTCGCGCCGGGGCGGACGTCCCTGGTGACGGGCCACGAGGTCGGCGCGTGGCTGCGGCCTCCCACGGCCGCCAACGCCAGCGTGCGTGTGCGCCGCTCAGTGGGCGCGCTGAGCCGGCCTCCGCGATCGCTCGTGCCCTACGCCGGGGAGCCCGATCAGGTCCCCATTGGCGCCGTCGAGGCCCAGGGCGGCCGGCTGCGGATGCTGGCGGCCGTCGTCCGGGAGGACGACCCGTGGTTCTCGTACATCGTCGGCCGGGCCGGATCGGGCAAGACGGAGATGGCGATCGTGCAGGCCCTGCACGTGGCGCTGAGGACCCCCCAGGGCTTTCTGTTCGTGGACCCCCACGGGGACGCGGTTACGAAGATCGAGGCGTTCTTGGCCGGGACCCCGGCCGCGGACCGCATCGTCCGTATCGACCTGGGCGGGGTGGGCCTCAGCGCCAACCCCGGCCTGAACCTGCTGGACCGCCAGGGGGCGGACGACTGGGGCGCCGATCAACTCCTTGCCCGCGGGCTGCGGGACACCGTGGCCGTGGCGATGCACTGGAGCGATCGGCACGTGCGCGTGCTGGCGCTGCTGAGTCGGGCCGCCCTGGCGCTGGCGGAGCTGGGCCGCACGCTGCCGGGCAATCTCCAGCCCACGATCTTCCAGCTTGAGAGCCTGTTGCTCGACAGCGGGTTCAGGCGGGCGGTTGCCCCCCTGCTGTCGGACTCTCAGCGCGCCTACTGGAGCGACGGCGGCGGGTACGAGAACACGCCGCGGGAGGTGATCTCGGCCGTGCTGCTGCTAGGCGATCGTCTCCGCAGCAGCCCCGCCCTGATGGCGCTCCTGGGCCAGCCACAGACCACTTGGAACGCCCGACAGGCGATGGACGAGGGTCAGATCGTGCTGGCCACAACGGGCGGCGGGATGGACGGCGCCTTGGCGGCCTCCCTGATCGTCACCCACATGTACGCGGCGGCCCGGTCCCGGGCTGATCTCCCGTTCGATCAACGGCGGCCGTTCTGGCTGTTCCTGGACGAACTCCAGACCTTCGACGGGACGGCCGGCGGGATCGTCGGGGCCAGCCTTGAGGAGCTGCGCAAGTACGCGATCCGGATCGTGGCGATGAACCAGGACCCGAGCCGGCTCACGCCGCGCACGCTGGCGGCCCTGGCCACCAACCGTAGCCACATGGCGGCCGGCGCCACGCGGGCAACGGCGGCCTCGTGGCTGTCCGCCGAGCTGGCCGGAGAGGTGCAGCCCCGGGCGATCGCGCGGCTTCCCCGGCGCCGGTTCGTCTCGGCAGTGACCGTGGACGGTGAGCAGAGCGCGCCGTTCATCGTGTCGACGGTGCGGGCGGAGGATGTGTTCCGCCGGGCGATCCCGCCCGGGGCAGAGGACGCCCATCAGGCGCTCAGGAGCGCCGTAGAGGCCCGTACGGGCGCGCTGGCGCCCCGCGCCGTGGTGGACACGTTGGAGGGCCTCGACGGGCGCATCCTGGCGGCCCTGGGCCTTGCTGAGCCTGAGCCGGCCGGGGAGCTGCCCGACGTTGACGAGCTGCCCGGCGACCGCCAGGAGGCGGCTCAGGTGCTCGTGTTCGAGCGTCACGCCAGCTACCGGGAGGCGGCCCGGCGGCTGGGCGTCTCCGTGGCGACGATCCGTCGCGACATCGGGCGCCTGGACGCGCATGGCCAGGTCCCGCGGCCTCACGTGTTGGGGCCGGCCGAAGACGTCGAAGGTGACGTCGAGGCACGACGCGGGGCCTGATGAGGCACGGCCCCGGCGCTCTCAGCGCGTCGGGGTCATCGGCCCAGCGCTCTCCACCATCTGACCGCAGAACCAAACTCAAAACGAGCGCATATTTCTAGCGGGGAGGTGTACGATAGGACCATGAGCACACTGTTTCTCGTCGGCAGGATCGTTCGGGCGAACACGGCGCCCGGCGATTCGGATTCGGAGGTGGTGATCGCGGCGGGCGGCCACCATTGGGACTTGGCCTGCTGCCGGGCGTTCGCCGAGCTGGCGAACATGGCGCTCGACCCCCACGACCTGTTGGCCGTGGCCGTCCGCAGCGGGCGCGTGCTGCACGCCGAGCTGATCCAGCAGGGCGGCCCCGCCGGGGGCGCGGTGCTGGAGCTGGCCGACTCGGCCCCGGCGGCGGACGTCCAGCCCGGGCTGTGCCAGCGCTGCGGCGAGTCGGGGTGGGTCATGGAGACGCCGGCCCCGCTCCGGGTCGAGCACGGGCCGGCCCGGGTCCTGGTGCTGCCCGTCCAGCCGTTCGGAGGTGACGCGGCGTGAGCTTCTTCGATGGCGTTCAGGACTGCAACGCGACGAACGGGGGCGCGCACCCGTGGGGTGAGGCGGAGGCCCGGACGTCGAGGGTGACGGGGCGGACGGACTACGCCCAGCAGTGCGGCGACTGCGGAGTCACGGCGTGGGGGTCCACGCCGGCCGAGGCGATGGACCGGGCGCGCGAGTTCGACCGGGCCAACCGCCGGGGCGGGCTGTGGTGAACCGCGAAGACCGAGAGCTGGCGGCCCGGATCGTGGATCCGGTCGAGCGCGGCATCCGCCGCGCCGGCCTGCTGTCCGGGCCGGAGGCCGGCCGGGAGGCGAGGCGGCGGTTCGATGCGGCGTGCCCCTGGCTGGCCGAGATCAACACGGAGCGGCGCCGGCTGTACGACCGCGAGACGGAGCGCGCGATGGCGCGCCTCTACAGCCCGGGCGCGACGGCCGGCGCCGTCGAGTGCGGCGCCGGCCTGTCGGTGCCGGCGGAGCTGGGCGCGTGGCTGGAGGCGCGTGGTGTGGAGCTGCGGGAGCGGGTCGTCAAGCCCGCCCCCGGGCCGGGGCCGGACCCCAGCGGCGCCGAACAGGTGACGCTCGACACGACGGGGGGCGGGGGATGAGCCGGCACGACCGGGCCGCCCCCAAAGGCTCTCTGTGGGCGGTGCTGGAGGCGATCGGCGCCATCTACACCTGGATCGATGCCGAGGGCCACTGCCAGCACCCCTGCTGCCCACAGCCCTGCGAGGACCCGGCCCACGTCCAAGGAGAGATCGCATGGCCACCCGTCGAAGACCAGATCGCCCGGGCCGCGGCTGAACTCACCGCGCACCGGGGGCCGAGCGACAGCGAGCACCGGGCGAACTGCCTCACGTGCTTCGTCCTGGAGGGGCTACTACACGACGCCAAGCTGACAGCCAGGCTGGCGGGCTGCGGCGAGGTGGGCGCGGCATGAACGAACTAGGCGCACACGTGCCCCTGGTGCTTGCGCTGCTGGCGCTGCCGGGCCGCTCGCTGCGGCGCCGGCCGGCGGCCGTCTCGGGACGGGACGGTACCTCGAGGTCGGGTACGGCCGCCGAGCTGGCCCGGACCCTGATCGCCGAGACGCGGGAGGAGATCGCTCGGGCCGATCAGAAGGCGGGAACCCTGCTGGCGGCGGCCGGCCTGGCGGCCGGGGTCGTCGGCGCGTCGATCATGGCCGGCCAGTGGTCCCCCTTCGGGCTGCGGCCGGCTGCCGCGGTGCTGTGGTGGTTGGCCGTGGCCGGGACGGCCGCCGGAATCGCACTCCTGGGCGCCGTCATCTACCCCCGGAGCGCTCCGGGGGCGAACGGCCGGGCCTTCCACTACTACGGCCACGGCGAGGCGCACGACGGCCCGGACGGCGTGGCTGCGGCGCTGCGGGACCGGGCGACGGTTCCCGAGTTGGAGCGGCTCGCCGGGGCGCTCTACCCGCTCGCCCGGATCGTGACCCGCAAGTACCGGCTGACCCGGTGGGCCATCTGGACGTTCGCCGGGGTGGGCCTGCTGCTGGCGGCCTGCATCGTGGCCAGCCGGCCGGGGCTGCTGCCGTGAGCCGGCAGGACCTGATGGAGCCCGAGTTCCCGCTGAGGCGCCCCGTGCTGGCGGCCGTGCTCGCGTTCGGGGCGGGGCGGATCGAACTGGGTGCGCTGGCGGCCGAGCTGGTTGACCTGGAGTGGCCGGCGCAGGACGCGGTTGACCTGGCCGAGCTGCTCTCCGACTTGCGGCGAGAGGCCGAGCGGGACGCCCAGCGGCGGAGGGCCGCGGGGTGAGCGAGCTGGACCGCGCGGCCATGCTCCGGGGCCTGTACCCGGAGCTGGACCCGGAGACGTTCGAGCGCGCCATCCGCGCCCGACTCGACAGGCGGCCGGGCCGCCCCGAGAGCGCCAGCGAGGGCACCATCCGCACGTGGGCGCTCGATGACCTGGAGGCGCGCGGCCGGGAGCTGTACCCGGGCCGCAGCCTCGACGACGACATCGGCATGGGGGAGGCGGCGGCGATCGCTGGCGTGACGGCCTCCCAGCTTCGCCGGCTGGCGGACACGGGCCGGCTGGCGGAGGTGCGGCGGACCGGGCGCGGCGGCCGGCGCGGCGGCTGGCGGATCACGCGCCGGGCCGCACTGGAGTACCGCGAGCGGAAGCGGGGCGCCGGGCGCCCCGCCGTCGTTCCCCTCGACGTCGAGCACCAGGACGACGGCGAGCGGCCGTGGCGGGCGCGAGTGGCCGGCGGCCCCTGGGCGTACAGCACGACCCGCGACGGCGCCGTACGGGCCGCCCGGGCGGCGGATCGCAAGCGGCGCCTGATCGAGCGACACCGGGCCGCCATGCGCGCGTGGCACGGGGCGCCGCGGGCCGGCCTGCTGGGAGAGGGGGACCCCTCGATCCCGGCGGCCGGCGCCCGGGTCGTCGTCCGCGGCCGGCGCCAGTGGCACCGGGGGATCGTCCTGGAGGCCAGTCGGGGCGGGCGGGTGACGGTGGGGTACGTCGCGTCGGCCGATCCCGCAGTCCCCGTCACGGTGGCGGTTGTCTCGGTGTTCGACGTCCGAACCGAGCTGGG
>Ga0075434_100002501_pt1 | contig 16207 bp, 12 predicted proteins | sample RhiMethybrSRZTD3_FD_75298 | JGI IMG/M metagenome (GOLD analysis project Ga0075434, IMG submission 75298) | Populus rhizosphere microbial communities from Tennessee, USA - Rhizosphere MetaG P. TD hybrid SRZTD3 | ecosystem: Host-associated > Plants > Roots > Rhizosphere > Soil | place: USA... | reverse complement strand
GCGGCGCCCGCGGCGCTCGTGAGCCTCGCCTCGAGCACGACCACGCCCGAGCTCGGGTTCGGCGCCGCGCGGAGTCGGGCAGCGCCCTGGGGTAACGGCGACTCCGCGCTCTCCACGGACGTCACGGTCGCGGTCCCGGGCCGGAGCACGAGCACGCGTTCGCCGTCGCTCACCATCAGGTCGGGGAGCGGCCCCGTGGTCGCCTTGAAGCGGGCGGAGGTCGCGGCGCTCATGGCTCCCTGATGCGCCGCCACCTGAAGCGGACCGCTCGCGGCCCACGGCGCGCCTTGCGCCACGGTCACGGGCGCCGCGTAGGGCGATGGAGCGCCGGGCCCGATCTTGTCCAACTCCGCGGTGACCGGCAGGCGCATCAGCGCCACGCCGCCCGTGCCCATCGTCACGCCGAGCGTCCCGGTCCAGGTGCCCGCGACCCCGATCGCCGGAAACGCGGTCTGCTGCGCCAAGACGAGCGACGGAGCGCCCCCGCGCGGCGCTCGAATCAGCTGCATCCCTCCCGCGCCGGCGGCCACCGAGAGATAGAGGCTGTCGCGCGTGTTCGAGACCCAGTTGAGGTCGCGCGCGTAGGGACTGCCCCACGCGGAGGAGAGCGCGACCGTGCCGCGAGGCGTGAACGTCACGGTCGCGGGCGCGCCGCCGGCGGTGCTCAGGCCGTAGACCGCCACGCCGCTGGCGCCGTCCGCCAGGGCCAGCTCCGTGGAACTCCCGCCGCCGCGCACCTCCAGGTCGAGCGCGGATCCGGGGGTCGGGAGCGTGCCCGCGGCGTACGGGACGCCGCCCAGCGAGTCGAGCGCCGCTCCGACGTCCACGGCGACGATGCCGGCGCCCGTGCCCGCGACTGTCGAGGCCGCGTTGTAGTCGACCGACACGGGAACCGATCCGGTGTCGCCCGCGGCCACCAGGGCGACGACCCGCCCGGACGCCGTGCGGAACCACGCCGCGTCGGTGGCGAATCCGGGCATCGGAATCGTGCGCAGGATACGATCGTCGATGCCGTTCATGTCCGAGTCGAAGAAATCCTCCCAGGTGCCGAACGTCGGGTCCTCGATCATCCGAAGGTCGAGCAGCATGAGGCCCGCGCGGCCCGCCGCGAGAAGCCCGACGTCCAGCGTCTCGGCGTGGGCCGTGACGAAATTCGGGATCACGGAAAGCGAGGCGGCGTAGGAAGGAATTCGGATCGTGCCGACCACCCGATCGTCACCGCCGTCCCCGTTGGTGTCGGTGGGTCCGATCGAATCGGTCGAGGCAGCACGGACCACGCGCACGCCCTCGAGTCCGGTCGGCGTCAGCCAATACCCGCGCGCGAAGAGCGGCGTCGGGCCGTCTCGCCCGGCCGCGGCCGTGCTGAACGGCGTGAGCCCCACGGGGACGCAGGCCGTCGGGAGCGAGCCGGGGGACGACGCGCTGACGAGGGCGTTGCCGAGCGCGCTCGAGATGCCGCCGCCCGAGGTGGCGCTGAGCTGTACCGCGTTGAGATTTCCAGCGTACGCGTTCGAGGAGATCGTCACCGGCACGTTCACGGTCGTCGTCCCGCCGCCCGGCAGCGTCACGCTCGCGGGAGGCGAGCCCCACGTGAAGTGCGCGCCGACGTTGTTCGGGTCGGGATTGAACCGGCCGGCCGTGATCAGGATCAGCTCCGAGCTGCCGATTGTGCTGTGGAGCTGAAACGCCACGGAGCCGGCAGTGCCGGCCGGCGCGCTCATCGTGGAGGGCAAGGGCTTGACCTCCGGCCTCCCGCCGGTCGCCGCTTGCAACGAAGCGCCGACTTTGGCCGCGATGCCGCCGCCCTGATTGAAGGACATCGTGACCGTCAAGGACGCCACGCCGAGGGCCGTGTCCGGAAGCGTGACCGTGATCGGCACGATCGCGGACCCGTTCGAGGGAACCGACACGACGCCGGACGAAGGCGTGAGCCCGCACGCGAACGACCCGACGCACGTCCCTCCCCAGACGAGCACCGCGCCGGGCCCGTTCGCGCGAACGGTCAATTCCAGCACGTGACTCGACGACGGCGCCAGGGTCGCGCCCGGCAGGATCGCCGTGAACGGGCGCGGGGGGATCCAGTCGAACGCGAGCGACGGCGCGGGCACGGCGGCGCCGGCGGCCAGCGTCATCGCGAAAAGAAGGAGGGGGCCGGCGAACCGCGCCGGCCCCCCGTTGCCACATCGATTCACGGGATCCCTTACTTCAAGATGGTGACCCGTGTTTCGCCCTGCCACGTCCCCGCGCTGATCCGCGCGAAGTAGTTCCCCGACGCCACGGTGCGGCCGTCGCGGTCCTTCCCATCCCAGATCGTCGTGTGGAGACCCGCCTCGGCCGGCCGATCGACGAGCGTGCGGACCAAGCGTCCGCTCACGTCGAAGATGTTGAGCCGAACCGGAACGGTGCCCGCGTTCCGCGGAATCACCATCAGGAACTTGGCGGTCGGGTTGGCCGGATTCGGGCCGCTGTTCACGAACGCGAACTCGTCCGGGTTGTACTCATGACCGATGCGGCCGGCCAGCGCCGCTCCCGCGATCACGTTGGCGCTCAGGCTATACGTCTGCGCCGTCCGGACCTGGGGCACTCCGGTCGGATTGAACGCCGATCCGGAGAAATCGGTGACGAGGATCGTGAACTTGCGGGCCGCGTTCGAATTGCCCTGGGGCGGCGGGACGACGAACGTGATCTTGGGATTCAATCCCGTGAAGTCGTCGTTGAACGCCACCAGGTCGCCCGAGTTGTCGAAGAGCAACATCACGAGGTCCATGTTGTTCGCGTTGTCTTGGCCCGTCGCGGTGGCCGTCGCTTCGATCGTGTCCCCCGGCCTGGCCAGCACCGAGTAGTTATCCTGATCGCCGGCGGGCGAGTAGGTCTTGATCGCGTTCACGACCGGGGTCGTGAGCGCGGTCGCCTCGTTCAGACGACCGTTCGGCTCGTTCGCGTCCTCGTTCAAGCCGAGGATGACGGCGTTGGAGAGGATGCTCCGGTTGCCGTTCTTGTCGACCGCCTGCGCCGCCCAGATCGTCGCGGGCGTCGCTGCCGGGCTCGGCGAAAGGGAGATCGTGCCGCTTCCGTTTCCGGCGCCACCGGATGCAATGGTCGTGTGCGCGAAGGGAGTGCGCTCGACCAGGTCGACGTGATCCAGCGAGTTGTGCGGCATCGTGAATCCGTCCGCACGGACGTCGGACGGAGCCAGATAGTTGAACTCGGTCTTCGTCGCGCGGCGATTTCCGCCGATGGCCGGCACGGCCACGATCGGCGCCTCGCTCGGATCGCTGACCTGGCACGTCATGTCGACGGCCACGTTGCGGTCGATGAGCACGCCGCCGGCGAGCGCCGTGGAAATGCTATAGCTGTTCGCGAAAAGGCCGCGTTCCAGCGGATTGAAATCCATGCGCAGGAACGGGAAGTTGCTCGGGAAGCCCGGAATCGCCGCCGACGGGAACTGGAAGGCCCAGAAGTACGTCTGTCCGGGGGTCCCCGCCAGGTTCAGCGCCGGAATGTTGACCCCGTTCGGGTTTCCGACGAACGGCGCCTGCTCGAAGAGCGGGGCCGTGAAGTCCGGGAGACCGGTCGCTGGATTCATCGGATAGAGGCCGGCACGAATGAACGTCGCGGGAACGCCGTTGAAGGTAAACGTGGCGAACGTAACGTTCTGGATCGTGAACGGCTGGTCGAACGGCGGATCGAACCGGACCGCCAGGTAGCCGGTATTCCGGAACGTGACCGTGTTCTCGAACTGTCCGTGCTGCGCGATGACGACGCGGCCCGGATAGGTGTTCGTGATGACGTTGATCCCGCCGGTCGTGGCGCCCATGCCTACCGAAATCGGTGAGAACGAATTCGGCGGATCGGAGAAGCCGTTCCCGCTCTCGCCTCCGTCGTTCCAGAATTCCGGCTCGAAGTTGATGTCGAGACCGTTATAGGGGCCGCCGATGTTCGCGTCCGCGGCCGTCGTGTTGACGCCGTCGAGCGGAACGATGCGAACCGCGTAGCTGCCCGGCGGGAGGCCGTAGATCGTAAAGTCTCCCTGGCCGTTTCGAAGGGTCAGCTCACCCGAGATGGCGCTGATCGAATTGGCCGCCGTCGGGGCCGCGAGGTTGAACGCCTCGACGTGCGCCCCGAAGATGGCGCTGCCGTTGTAGCCGCTCACGACCGTTCCGGAAATGTTTCCGGTCGTGGCGTGGAAGTCGACGCCGTCGGCCGAGAGGCCGCGCGCGAGGGACTCCGGATAAATCTGTGAATTGCCGGCGCGGTCATCCAGCTCCAACGTGCGCTGGGTGGTGTCGTTCGAAATGAACGGGATCATGGTCGCGCCGGTGACGCTGGTGTGGTCGAGGCCGAAGTAGTGGCCGTACTCGTGCGTCAAGACCGCCTGGAGATCGACCGACGACTGCTGCACCGCGGGCGGCACGGCCACCGGCGGAGGCGTCAATGCCGGCGAGCTCGTCGACGAGAAGAAGTCCCGGTCGTTGTAGACCAGGTCCGCGTCGAGCGTGTGCCCGTCGGACAGATCGACGACCGAGCGAACGAACGCGATGACGCCGGCCGTCGGGAAGTTGACGCCGGTCGCGTCGAAGAAGACGCTGTTCTGGCCATCGAACTCGAGATCCGGCTGCGTTTCCGGCAACACGCCCGTGTATTGGTGCGCGTTCACCGTGAAGTAGGACGTGTTGATGTCCTGCCACGACTGCGCCGACGCCTGAACGATGGCCAGGGCGGCCGCGGAGGAGATGTCGCTGTTCGTGGGATCGATGACGCTGGAAAGCGGAAGCTCGTTGTCGTTCCAGTGCGCCTGCACCACCGGTGAAGTGGCGCTAGCCTGGCGCCCAATCCGAATGAAGGCCGCGGCCGGATGCACGAACGCCGCGGTAAAGGCGGCGCCGAGAATCACGGCGACGGCAATGCGAAATCGAATCGAATTCATGATTTCTCGTCCTCCGTGTTACTCGGTCGGGGTGATTTGAATCTTGCCGGCCTCGTTGAGGTCGGTGCGGATTCCATCGAGGAACGCCTGGAGCGGCATCGCCTGGCCGGCCTTCGCCTGAGCCATGGAGCCGTCCGTGTTCATCAGGCCCAAGTCCTCGAGCTCGTTCCGGACGTGCTTCATGCCCTGATCGTCCGTCACGACCGTGTACTTGCCCTGCTGCAGTCCCATCACCCACGGGTAGCCCGCCGCGTCCTTCTTGGAGAGGAACACGACCACTTCCTCGCCCTTCGTGAACTTCGGCATACCGGGGACGACCGATGCGATGTTGCCGACGATGCCGCCGATCTGGCGGATCGTTACGAACTGATCCGGCGCGGCGTTCTTCCCGTGCTCGGCCTTCAGGCCCTTGACGGGGTCCATCACCTTGATGGTGATGTAGGTGTAGATCTCCTTGTTCGCGTCGTAGCGTGCGGACGCGTCCTCGACGCGACCCATCACGATGGTGTCGGAGTTCTTCGCAAGATCCCGGAGAGACATCTTGATCACACTGGTTGCGAGCGCCGAGCTACCCAGAAGCAGGGTGACGAGGGCGGTCGCGACCATGACGAGACGATATCTGCGATTCATCGCCTTTTCTCCTGCGGTGAGACGTTGCGGCGCCGAGAACCTGGGAAGGTCCACGCGCGCGGCGTGAGATGAGGCGTAGCGGGACAAACGAGGCAAACCCTGCGGCACTTTCCTTCGGCTATCACCCCCCTTAGTCAGCCCAATTGGGCCGGAACTCGTTGGCGTCGAACAACTGTGGGGTGCGTCAGGATAGCGGGGCGGCGGGCACCGGCCCCCCGCGCGCTGGTTCTTCCATTTGGAACGGCTAATTATACCAAATTACGGGAGTTATGTCAACGTCGGCCCGGTCGAATTTCGGGTATTTGAGTCAAATTTCCCAGGCGCTTCCACGGGGATACGCGCCGCTCGGGGGGGCGTGACGCGCGGGCGCTCGGCCGGTCACAACCAGGGGTGGGTGGCAGTACCGAGTTTTTGGGGGGTTAGGCCCCGGGATCCGGGGTCCGGCCTTCAACAGAGGAGACAACCATGCTCAAGCACCTTGTCCTCGCGTTGACCCTCGGTTCTGTCCTGTCGATCGGCGCTGCCGTCGCTTCGACGGAACACCACGTCAACGCCACGCTTCAGCCGTTCGGTGGATCCGGTGTCAGCGGCAAAGTCGAGCTCACGGCGATGCCGAAGGGCGGCACCTTGATCACCGTGGTGGCGAAGGGGCTCCAGCCCGGCACCCAGTACGTTTCGCTCTATTACGACAACGGAACCTGCGAGCTCGAGCCCTACTCGGCCGACGACGTGATCGGCCGATACACGGCGGACGCGGACGGGAACGCGACGGTCACGGCCAAGCTGGAAGACGACCTCGACGAGATCCATTCCGTCTCGGTCCGCCTCGACAGCGACTTCTCGCTCCAAGCTTGCGCCGCGGTGAACCAGTAACTCGCGGAGATCGTTCGGACAGGGCCCCGGTGGCGAGAGCCGCCGGGGCCTTTGTGTTTCGAAGCAAAGCTCAGCTCGAAGCGCCGCCCTGCTGGGTGGAGCGTTCGAGGAGGTGGGCCGGCGGCTTCCTCAGATCCCACACCAACCCCACCCACGACATCCCCACGAGAATGTAATAGCTGATATCCACCTCCCACCAGAAGAAGCCTTGTCGGGTGGATCCGGGGTAGTGGTGGTGGTTGTTGTGCCAGCCCTCGCCCAGCGTGATGAGCGCGAGGAAGAGATTGTTGCGGCTGTCGTCGCCGGTCTCGTAGCGCTTCCCGCCGATCCGGTGCGCCAGCGAATTGATCGTGTAGACCGCGTGGTAGAGCACCACCGTCGAGATGCAGAATCCCCACACAAAGAGCTGCCAGCCGTTCGTGCCGAGGCCCGGCGCCACGTGCTCCAACAGCACCCCGAGCCAGAAGAGGCCGATTCCGAGAATCGCGGGCACGATCACGTGAAAGCGATCGAGGAAACGAAGCTCGGGGAATCGGGTCAGGTCGCGGATCAGCCGCTCGTTCGTTCGGGAGTTCTCGATCGTCATGAACCAGCCCATGTGCGACCAGAAGAACCCGTCCTGACGCGGGGAGTGGATGTCCGGCCTCTGATCGGAGTGGTGGTGATGATGCCGATGGTGCGCCGCCCACCAGAGCGGGCCGCGCTGCACGCACGAATTTCCCATGATCGCCGCGATGAACTGGAACCAGCGGGTCGTCTTGAACGTGCGGTGCGAGAAGTAGCGGTGATAGAAGGCCGTCACCGAGAACATGCGGATGAAATAGAGCGCCGCCGCGACTCCCACGGCGGTCCAGCTCCAGCCCACCCAGATCACGGTGAAGACGGAGAGGTGAAGAGCCACGTACGGCACGAGGCCGATCCAATCGATGCTGCGCGTTTCTACGGACGTCGTCGGTACTACGGTAGAAGCCATGAACGCTCCTTGCGGTCCCTGTTCGGACTTCGGTTGCGGCGATCGGATTCCCGTCGTCACAGCGGCCAGCCGCCCACGGTGACGGGAGTGGCCACGGAGACTTGGATCGCCGTTAAGTCAGCGTGGTTCACGAGTGCGTCGGAAGAGAGGTAACCCATTCCGAGCCCTTGTCCGGTGCCGGGCTCGGATGCGGTGCTGGTGACGAATCCGGAGGGCTGATCGGCGCCTCCGGCGTGAATCGGCGTTTGCGCGGGAAGCGCCGCGCCCTCCCACGGAAATCGAAACCCCACGCGACGCCGCCGAACCTGGCCACGATTCGCGGTCCGCGCCACGACCTCCTGGCCCACGTAGCAGCCCTTGTCGAAGGAGATCGCCTCGGGAAGATTGAGCTCGGTCGCGATGCGCTCGGGGGTGTAGTCGACCCCGCCGCGCGGCAGTCCGGCGGCGAGGCGCCACGCCTCGGCCGCGTCCGCGTGCGCGACCGCGGGCAGACGGGACGCGTCCGTTCCCACCGGTGCGAGCAGAAAGGAAAGAGGCTGGGAGTGAATCGCGGCGGCGCCCGGGAGCCCCTCGGCGAGGGATCGAAGCCGGGCGGCGCGGCGAGGGCCGGCGACGCCGTAGATTCGCGGCATCCCTTCCGGGCCTTCGAACTCGACGTCCTCCATCACGCGAAACCGCTCGAAGTGAGCGCGGAGGGTCGGGCGAGCGGATTCGTCGGCGATGACGGTGGCCGTTGCTCCGTCGGCGGCGGAAGAGATCCAGGCCAGCGCCATGGGGCGCCCCTTCTCAGTGAGGAAGAGCGACATCGTCGCATCGGGGGCCGCGACTCGCGCAACATCTTGGGACGATAGGCCTTGCAGAAACTCGCGGGCGTCCGCGCCGGAGAGCCGAAGGAGACACCACCCCGCCAAATCGAGCACCCCCGAATCCTCTCGAAGGGCGTGGTAATCATCTATCGGCCGGGGCATGACCGGAGAATAGCATTTTCCGGATCCCCATTGACGAACAAGCGTCTATATCGTAGATTGACGATTAACGATTTAAGGCGCGCTGTTCCGCCCGACCATTGGAGATAGTGAAAATGCCCTCGACGACGACCAAGGATGTCGAATTCGCGCGATTGGCGAAAGCGCTCGGACATCCGGCGCGCGTCGCGATCATTCGGCTGCTGCTCTCCAACGGTGACTGCATCTGCGGCGCGATCGTCGATCGCATTCCGCTCGCGCAGGCCACGGTTTCACAACACCTCAAGGTGCTGAAAGACGCCGGATGGATCACGGGCACGATCGACGGCCCCCGCGTCTGCTACTGCATCAAGCCCCAAACTGGGCCTCGATTCCTGGAATTGGTCCGGGAACTCGCGCCCGCCACCGAAGGGAGCAAGACATGAGCTCGACGACCGACATTCGTGAAACCGTGCGCGAGAAATACGGGAAGATCGCGGAGGGCGACGCCGCCGGATCAGGCTGTTGCGGCAGCACCAAGGAAGCTCCGTGCTGCGGCAGCGGAGACACGGCGCTCCAGGAACTCGGCTACACGCGGGAGCAAGCCGCTGCGATCCCCGAGGGCGCGAATCTCGGCCTGGGGTGCGGCAATCCGCTGGCCCACGCCTCGGTGAGGCCGGGTGACACCGTGCTGGATCTCGGCTCGGGCGCCGGCATCGACGCGTTTCTCGCGGCGCGGGAAGTCGGGCCCCAAGGACGCGTGATCGGCGTCGATATGACGCCCTCGATGCTTCGCCGCGCGAGGGAGAACGCCGCGAAGGGCGGCTATTCGAACGTCGAATTCCGCCTCGGCGAGATCGAGAGCCTTCCGGTCGCCGACGCCACGGTGGACGTCGTCATCTCGAACTGCGTGATCAATCTCTCCCCGGAGAAGCCGCGCGTCTTCGCCGAAGCCCTTCGCGCGCTCAAGCCGGGCGGCCGGCTCCTCGTCAGCGACCTGGTCCTGACGCGGACGCTGCCGGACGCCGTCCGTGCCTCCGTGGAAGCCTACGTCGGCTGCGTGGCGGGCGCGTCACTCAAGGACGACTACCTCCGCCTGATTCGCGAGGCGGGGTTCGCCGACGTCGAGGTGGTGGAAGAGCACGGATACGGCCCCGATGCCGGCAAGCTTCCCGATTCCGTGAAGGAAGCGAACGCGTGGGACGCGGTCCTGTCGGTCAAGGTCCGCGCGGTCAAGCCCGCGAAGAGGTAATGCACGTCCTGATCAGCGGCGCGAGCGGACTCATCGGGTCCTCCCTCGCGCCGCGTCTTCTGGCGGCGGGCCACCGGGTGTCGCGCCTCGTCCGCACGGCGAGCGGCGGCGCGGCGAGCGGCGGCCCGGCGAGCGGCGGCGCGGGAATCCCATGGGATCCCGACGCGGGCCGGCTCGACCCGGCGCTCTGCTCCGGCGTCGACGCCATCGTCCACTTGAGCGGCGCGAGCATCGCCGGCGGCCGCTGGACCAAGGAGCGCCGAGAGCGCATTCGAAACAGCCGCATCCGAACGACGCGACTCCTCGCGGACACGACGGCGCGGATCAGCCCCGTGCCCCGAGTCCTCATCCAGGCCTCGGCGGTCGGCTACTACGGCGATCGTGGAGAGAACGTGCTGACCGAAGGGAGCGGCCCCGGGTCGGGATTCCTCGCGGATCTCTGCCGCGACTGGGAGGCGGCGTCCATGCCGGCGCAAGACGCGGGCGTGCGGGTGGCGCGCCTTCGAATCGCGCCCGCGATCAGCGCGCGCGGCGGGATGCTCGCGGCGATCCTGCCGCTCTTCCGCTTCGGATTGGGCGGCCGTCTGGGAAGCGGGCGACAGTGGATGCCGTGGATCTCGCTCGAGGATCTCGGTTCGATCCTGGTTCGGTCGCTCACGGACGACACCATGCGGGGATCGATCAACGCGACGGCGCCCGAGCCCGTCACGAACGCCGCGTTCACTCGCGCCCTGGGCCGCGCGCTCCGCCGGCCCACGGTGCTGCCCGTCCCGGCCCTCGCGCTGCGTCTGGCGTTGGGCGGTCCCATGGCGAACGAACTGTTGCTCGCGAGCCAGCGCGTCGTGCCGGAGGCGTTGCTTCGCGCCGGGTTTCGATTCGCGCACCCCCGCCTCGAGGACGCGCTCCAGGCCGCGCTCTAGTTCGTGAGCGTTCCCATCAGCACGTAGGGTCCGGTCGGAGCGGACCTCGTCGGCGATCCGCCCTTCGGCTCGAGCGAGACCGCGAAGGCGGTGACGAGCGACGCGTCCCCGAAGTTCTCGAGGCGGGCGACCGCGATCCCCCTCGAGTCGGGCGTCACGACGCCCTGACTCACGGGACTGCCGCCTCGGACGATCCACACTTCGTAGTCGCCGCCGACGGGAGGCGAAGCCCCCTCGAGGACCAGGAGCGCGCGCTGGGCCGCGGGGGCATAGACCATCCGGCCCCGAATCGTGCCCGTGGTCCCGGGCGTGGGGGACATCGCGACGAGGCGCGCGCCCGGGAAACCCAGGATCGCCGCCCACCGCTCCTCCACCGCGAACCGGCGATGCAGGTCGTTCAACTCGGTGTTCCGCGAGATGATGATCGCGCGGAGCCGTCCCGTCGACTCGAGCAACGTGCCGGTCACGATCGCGAGAATGATCGCAAGCCCCCACCCCACCGACCAGACCCATCCCATTCCGCCGCGGGGCTCTCGAACCGGCGCCTCGTGCACGGGCGGGGGCATGGGTTCGGGCTCCGGCTCGCGCGCGCGGGGATAGTGCGGGGCGGATGGCGGTGAGGCGTCCGACGACGCGTGTGGCGCCTCGGCCACGGGCACGAGCACGGCCGCGGCCACCGGCTCCGCGGCGATGAGCGCCCGCTCGGCCGCGCGCGACCGTTCGAGCACCGACTCGGCCCCGCCGGCCTGGATGGTGGCCATGACGCGCCCCTTGAGCGCGGGGCTCGGCGCGCCGATCGGCCCGGACGATTGGTCTTCGGGCGGGCCGGATCCCGCGCCGCCGTCACCGACCGACGGCGCGACGTGGCGGCGCGACGCGAGCGCCGCCGCGCGATCCAGGGCACGCGACCGCACCATCGAGACCAGCCACGCCCCGACGGAGCCCCGGCGAGCATCGTACGTCGCGGCGTCCCGCCACAGCGCCAGCCACGAATCCTGGACCACGTCCTCGGCCTCGGAGTCGTCGCGCAGGATCCGCGCCGCGGTCGGATAGAGGGCCGCGGTATGCCGTTCGTAGAGCGCGTCCATCGCGCGCGTGTCCCTGGCGCCGATGCGGCGGATCAGGTCGGCATCGATGTCGTCTTCGTCCATCGAGGCGAAAGATACCCGAAGGGAGTGGCGGCCAACAGCCAAAGTGCTATTTTTTCAGAATGGCAGGAAAGCGGCTCTTGATCCTTGGGGGCGGGTTCGCCGGGCTCGACGTGGCGCGGGCGATCGGAAGGTCGCGCATCGCCCGCGAATACTGGGACACGCTCCTCGTCGACAAGGAGAACTTCTTCCAGTTCAATCCCCTCCTCCCGGCGGTCGCCGTGGGGGCGGTCGAGACGCGCCACATCGTCTATCCGCTACGGCAGATGGCCCGCCACCGGCACATCCGGTTCCACAAGAACAAGGCGACCCGGATCGATCTGGGGCGCCGGGAGGTCCACCTCCACAACAATCTGGTGGAGCCGTTCGACGTGCTGGTCATCGCCGTCGGCAGCACCACGAATTACTACGGCGTCCCCGGCGCCGAGGAGCACGCCCGGCCGTTCAAGACGATCGCGGACGCGATGACCCTCCGGGCGCGCGTGGTCGAGCTCTTCGAGATGGCGGAGCAGGCGGAGACGCTGGAGCAGCGCCGCCGCCTCCTCTCGTTCGTCATTGTCGGCGGCGGCGTCACGGGCGTCGAGGTCGCGGCCGAGCTGATCGAGATGGCGCGCGAGACGCTGCTCCCCCGCTATCCCAGCCTCCTTCCCGCGGATCTGTCGGTGATCGTGCTGGAGGGCGGCGATCGCATCGTGCCGACCGCGCGGCCGGAACATTCCGTCTACGTCCACCGCTTCCTCGAACGGCGCGGCGTGAAGTTGGTCCTGAACGCGAAGGTCGATCGAGTGGAGGCGAAGCGCGTCTCCTACTCGGGTGGCAAGTTCGCCGACGCCTTCACCATCCTCTGGACCGCCGGCGTCATTCCGCCCACGCTGGTCACCGAGTTGCCGGTGAAGCACCACAAGGACGGCCGCGTCGTCGTGGACGACCGGCTTCGCGCCATCGGACAGGACGGCGCGCCGCTCGAGGACGTCTACGTGCTGGGCGACTGCGCCGCGTCCCTTCGCCCCGACGGGAGGATGCAGCCCGCGCTCTCGCAGACGGCGATCGCGATGGGCACGTACGTCGGCGAGACCCTCGCCCGCCGGGCGAAGGGCGGGTCCACGGAGCCGTTCCGATTCACGGATGCGGGTTACATCATCTCCCTCGGCAAGCACTCGTCGGTGCTCGAGCTCTTCGGCCTGCCGGTGTCGGGAAAGCTCGCGTGGTTGCTCTGGGCCGGCGCCTACCTCGTCAAGATGGTCGGCTTTCGAAAGCAAATCGAGGTGGGCGTGGATCACCTGACGCACCTTTTCTTCGAGCACGACACGTCCCAGATCTTGAACCGGCGCGCCGTGCTCTCGGATTCGGAGCTGAATTTGCCGCTGGGGAGGAGGGAGGAGCCGGCGCCCTCCACCCGTCACGAGACCGGGGCCCCCACGTAGTCCTTGGATGGGTGCCCGGGCCGGGAACGCCCCATCCAGAGCGCATACCGTAGCTTGCATTCCCGGACCCGGAGCGCCTACCCTGGTGTTTCGTAGAGGGAGCCTTTCAAACACCGGGGCGACGGACGCACCGGATGAACTACAAGGGAGGAAATGACATGAAGCGCATCTGGTCCGTTCTCGCGGTTGCCGCCGCGGTCGCCTGTTTCGGTTTTGGCGTGGTATCCGCGGAGGAGAAGAAGGCAGCAGGACACGAAGCCAAGCCCGCCACCATTTCAGGCGAGCTGGTCGACATGGGTTGCTACGTGGGGCACGGCGCGGCGGGTGAAAAGCACGCCGATTGCGCCTCCAAGTGCATCGCCGGCGGTATGCCGATGGGACTCCTTACCAAGGAAGGGAATCTGTACCTCCTGACCATGTCCCACGAGAACGCCGATCCGTACAACAAGCTCAAGGCCATGGCGGGCAAGCAGGTCAAGGTCACCGGCCCCGCCAGCGAGCGCGCCGGCATCAAGACGCTCGAAGTCGCGTCCGCCGAAGGGCCCGCGGCTCCGCCTCCGGCCAAGTAGCCGCCATCATCGTGCGCGCGGAGCGATCCTCTCGTTCCGCGCGCCTTTTCATTTCGGCATGACCTCGGAATGACTTCGGCATGAACGCGCGGTCCCCATTCCGCATCGTCGCGATCCTCGGCGCCGTCGGGATTTTCGGCGCGCTGATCGCGGCCGCCGTCGTGTTCCGCCCCAACCTCACGCCCGTCGAACGCGGCCGGCGCCTCGCGGAAGCCAACGGATGCTTCGGCTGCCACGGCCCCGAGGGGTCGCGCGGCGCCTCGAATCCCGGACGGACCGACAAGACGGTCCCGACGTTCGAGGGCTCGCTCATGATGTACGCCGAGAACAAGGCCGAGGTGCGCGAGTGGATCGAGGACGGCTCGACCGAGGCGCGGAGGAAGAGCGATACGTGGAAGGCCGAGCGACGGAAGGGCGCCCTCCGCATGCCAGGCTTCGAGAGGCGCCTCAGCCCGCGCGAGATCGACGACCTGGTTGAATTCGTGATGGCGGCCACGGGCGATCCGTCGCCCGACGACTCCCTGGCATCGGCCGGGCGCGATCGGGCCGAGGCCCTGGGCTGCGTCGGGTGTCACGGCGCGGGCGGCCGCTACGCGCGGCCGAATCCCGGCTCACTGAAGGGCTACGTCCCGCCCTGGGACGGCGCCGATTTCCCCGACCTGGTGCGCGACAAGGCCGAGTTCGCGGAGTGGGTCGAGCACGGCGTCTCGCCGCGATTCAAATCGAACCCGGTGGCGCAGTTCTTCCTGAAGCGCGCGCCAGTCCACATGCCGGCGTACGAGACGCATCTCGAGCCCGGCGACGTCGACGCGCTCTGGGCGTACGTGCAGTGGCTTAGGAAGCGCTAGCCGAAACGACGAGCCCTCACCGGATGATCACGAACTTGCCGATTTGCTTCCCCAGATCGGTATCCACCGAATACAGGTAGATCCCGCTCACGATTCGCTGGCCGTTTCGCGAGATGAGATTCCACGGAATCTCCCCCTGCCCGGCGACGACCGGATCCTTTCCGTATTGAAGATCGGACGGCGGCGTGCCGTCGAACGGGAGATCGCGAACCAGGTCCCCCGCCAGGGTGAAGACGTGGATGACCCCGCGCGTTCGCGGCAAATTGTGGAACGTGACCTTGGTGCCGGAGGGATCGTCCCCGCTGGGCACGAGGTCCCACTGCGCGCCTCCTTTGTACGGATTGGGGACGACGAAGACGTGTTCCTCGTCGCTCCGCGAGTCGGCCCTCGGGTAGACCACCTGAGCACTCGTGGCGCTGGGGTTCCCGGTCAGCGTGACGTCCTCTGCCGAGGTCGTGCCCGGAATGATGGATACGGCGGAGATGGAGTAGAAGTAGGGGAAGCCGTTCAGCAGATTTCGGTCCACGAAGCTGTAGTGGCCCACGGCGAAGAGCGAATCGATTTCGGTGTGGAATTGCGTGGACGAGGCCCGGCGCTCTACCGGATCCCAGCTGACGGTCACCGGATTCGTCCTCACCACGGGGGCCGATGGGTCGATCAGCTCCGAAAGAGGCCTGGCGGCGGTTCCTTTCGGGTCCACACGCCATTCTCCAAGCAGGGACCAGAGATTCCTGGCGGGCGCGTTGCTGCCTTCCGGGCGATGCCATCCGGCCGCCTTGTAGATTCGGTAACCCACGAATTCCTTGAGGTTCCCGCGTTGCGCGTCGCGCACCATCTCCGCGAAGGTGTTCCATTTGAGGGTCACCTGGCGGTCGCCCGGGAAGAACCAGGCGGACACCAGACTGGAGTCGGAGGAAGTTCGATACCGATCGAGGAAGTCGCGGGGCTCGCTCTTGCCGCCGGTTCCTGCGTAGAACGGCGCCGGTAGCGGCGACGCGGCGACCCAGTGTACGAGAAATTCCCGGCCCCCCTGCCCGGTCGTGACGTCGCAGTCGGCGTCGACGTAGATGCACTGTTGGCCGACCGCGATGTCGAGCGTGTCCTCCGAGGCGCAGTGCGTCAAGAGCGTCGGGGTGTCCTGGTCGATGCAGACGAAACGCCCTTGCTGCTGAAGGGCGCACGCAGTGTTGGGATCCCACCCCTGCAACCCGGCGTACCTGGGTTGGGGCGGGATCTGGCTCCAGAACCGGACACGGCAGACCGAGGACTCGGGGATCGTGTACACGAACCGAATGCCGGCCGGCGTGCGGAGGCAGGTCTCCTGGCCGCACGTCCCGGTCGTGATCTTCCCGTCGAGGTCGGTGTAGAGGCCGTCGAATACCTGTTGCGCCGAGATGGCGTTCGCGATCAGCGTGCCGTCCCCGTCCGTCGGGCCGCCGCCCAGTCCCAGCCCCATGACCCAACCGACCGAGACCGTCAGCGTGGAATCGGGGAGCAGGCTGCGGAATGGGCCCGTGGCCATGATGAACCGGTAGTCGAGGGGCCGTCCCGATCGGATCTCACCTAGTCTGCTGGGATTCAGGGATGGGTCCGTCATGAGCTGGTAGCGTTCGGCGTCGTTCGTGGGGTCGCCGCCCAGCCCGAACGGAATGTTCCCCGAGAAGAACTTGAACGACGTGATCCCGACCTGTCGCGGGGC
>Ga0075434_100002500_pt1 | contig 16208 bp, 13 predicted proteins | sample RhiMethybrSRZTD3_FD_75298 | JGI IMG/M metagenome (GOLD analysis project Ga0075434, IMG submission 75298) | Populus rhizosphere microbial communities from Tennessee, USA - Rhizosphere MetaG P. TD hybrid SRZTD3 | ecosystem: Host-associated > Plants > Roots > Rhizosphere > Soil | place: USA... | reverse complement strand
ACGGCCGTGCGGCCCGCGATGCGCGACCACAGCTTCTCGCCGTCGAGCCCCTTGCCGTTGAAGACGCGGAGCAAGACCACCTGCTCCATGCCCTGCGCGCCCACCTTACCGGCGCGGAAGGACTCGCCAAGGGGATCCTCGGCCAGTTTCTTGAGAAGTAGATAGTTCCCGAACTCCTCCGGGATGTTCATGGGACGACGCCTCCTCTCGGTACTGCGCGCCGCCCGTCGAGCGGCTCTCCAGCGGAAAGGACGGCGCGTAAGTACCCGTTGTTTGGACTCGTTCTAGTCGCTAGATACACCAGCCATTGGGAACTGTCAATGAAAATGTAGGGGCGCGGTAGGGGAGTTGAGGGTCAGCGGCTGCCCTGATTCTGCCGCTGGCGCCGCTCCGCGGCCCAGCGGTTCCGCCAATACTGCCGCTGCCAGATCTCGACGTTGCGGTTGTGCTCGGCGAGGGTCTGGGCGAAGACGTGGGTGCCGTCGTTGCGGCCCACGAAGTAGAGGTAGGGCACGTCGGCCGGCTCGGCGGCGGCCTCGAGGCTGGCGAGCCCCGGCGAGCAGATCGGCCCGGGAGGCAGCCCGGCCCAGCGGTAGGTGTTGTAGGGCGAGTCCATCCGCAGGTCTTCCCGCCGCAGGTTGCCGTGCCAGCGGCCGAGGCGCTTCAGGGCGTAGATCACCGTGGGATCCGCGGCGAGGCCGATCCCCTTCTCCAGACGGTTGCGGTAGACGGCGGCGATCAGCGGCCGCTCGGAGGGGATCTTCGCCTCTTTTTCGACGATGCTCGCGAGGGTCACCACCTGGCGTACGCTCCGCTGCGGCGAGCTCCTGGCCAGGAGGGGCCGCACGTCGCGCTCGAAGCGCTGGCGGAACATGCGGATGAACGTCTCGACGATCTCCCGCTCGCCGGTGCCGGAGGCGAACTTGTAGGTCTCGGGGAAGAGATAGCCTTCGAGGTCCGGAGCGTCCGGATCGACGTCGGCGATCAGCGCGGGGGAGCGCATGAGATCAAGGAAGACCTCGCGGCGTCCATATCCCTCGCGCGCCAGTTGGTCGGCGATCTCCTCCAGCGTCAGCCCCTCGACGATGGTGATGAAGCGGCTCACCACATCCCCCCGCACCAGCATGTGAAGCACCTGGGAGGTAGTCAGCGGACCACGGAAGCGGTACTCGCCGGCCTGGATCTTGGGATCGCGCAGGACGTAGATCAAATAGGTGCGCGCGAGCTTGCCATCGGCGAGCACACCTTCCTTCTCCAGTTTCAGGAGGATCTGGCTCGCTGGGGTGCCGGGCTCGACGGTCACCAGCTTCTCGGGCTCCGGGTAGCCCTTGTACGGCCGCTGCAGCTTCCACCAGGACCAGCCCAGCATGCCGGCAGGCACCAGGAGCAGGAGCAGCAGGATGCCGAGGCCGAGCGCGATCCGTCTCCAGCCGCCGCTCCTGCCGCGCTTGCCCGTCCTGGCGCCGCGCGGTTTGGTCTTGCCTCGTGCCACCGTGCCTCCTTTCAACAGGGCGGCCACGCAGGGCCGCCCCTACGGCATTCACCCGCGGTCCAGAACCTCCTGCAGGAGGATCTGGGCGGCCACGGCGTCGATACGGCCGGGCTCCCGGCGCGATTCGATCCCCGCCTGGCGCAGCCGCGCGGCGGCCTCGACGCTGGTCAGCGTCTCGCCGACCTGCTCGAGCGGCAGGCCGGTCATCGCCGCCAGGCGCTCGCCGAAGCGGCGAACCCGCTCGGCGTTCTCTCCCCGCCGGCCTTCCAAGTCCACCGGATCACCGAGGACCAGACGCTCGACACGCTCGCGGCGGGCGATCTCAGCAATCTGACGCAGGGCCGAGCGGTCGTTCCGCCGCTCCAGGGTGGTCAGCGGCATGGCGAGCCTGCCCTCGGGGTCCGAGATCGCCAGCCCGATCCGTTTCTCTCCGAAGTCGATGCCCAGGGCGCGCATGCCGGAAGGGGCATTGTAGCGTGCTCGGCGGAAGCAGCGGAGACGCCCCGCCGTGTCCATGGCCTGCGATAGGAGACGCCCCGCCGACCGGATGGTCTGCGATACGATGTTGCAATTCGGCTGGGGCGTCTCTACGGCTCCGGCTTCCAGGAGAGGTCATGGACGACGTCGTTATCTTGAGCGCGGTGCGCACTCCTATCGGAGCCTTTCAGGGTGCGCTCTCAGGCCTTCCGGCGCACGCCCTCGGGGCGCGCGCCATCGCCGCCGCCGTCGAGCGGGCGGGTCTGACTCCGGACGAGATCCAGCAGGTCAACATGGGCTGCGTGCTGACCGCCGGCCAGGGCCAGGCGCCGGCGCGCCAGGCGGCCATCGGCGCCGGCTGTCCCGTCGCCACCGGGGCGATCACCCTCAACAAGGTCTGCGGCTCCGGGATGCGGGCGGTGATGATCGCGGCCAACGACCTGCGCTGCGGCGATTTCAACTACGTCGTCGCCGGCGGCATGGAGAGCATGAGCCAGGCCCCGTATCTGGCGGCCGGGGCACGCGACGGTCTGCGTTTGGGACACGGCAAGCTGATCGACTCGATGATCCATGACGGCCTGTGGGATCCGTACGGCGACCTGCACATGGGCAACTGCGCCGAGACCTGCGCCGCCGAGTACAAGTTCAGCCGCGAGGAACAGGACGCCTACTCCGTGGAGAGCTATCGCCGCGCCCGCGAGGCCACGGAGACGGGGCTCTTCGCCGAGGAGATCGTGCCCGTGCGGATCCCCCAGAAGAAGGGCGAGCCGGTCGTCGTCGAGCGCGACGAGGAACCGTACAAGGCCGACCTCTCCCGCATTTCGACGTTGCGCCCGGCCTTTCAGAAAGAGGGCACGGTGACGGCGGGTAACGCCAGCAAGATCAACGACGGCGCCGCCGCCCTGGCGCTCACCACGGCCGCCGAGGCCGCCCGGCGGGGGCTCAAGCCGCTCGCCCGCGTCGTCGCCCATTCTTCGCTCGCGCAGAAGCCGGAATGGTTCACCACGGCGCCGGCGGGCGCCGTGCGCGGCGCGTTGGAGCGGGCCGGCCTCAAGGCCGCCGACATCGACCTGTGGGAGGTCAACGAGGCTTTCGCGGTGGTGGCGCTCGCCTTTCTGCGCGACCTCGAGCTGCCGCCCGACCGGGTCAATGTTCGCGGCGGCGCGGTCGCGCTGGGCCACCCGATCGGCGCGTCCGGCGCCCGCCTCCTGACCACCTTGCTGTACTCCTTGCGGCAGCGCGGGCTCCGCCTCGGCTGCGCCGCCATCTGCATCGGCGGCGGTGAGGCTACCGCGATGATCGTCGAGCGCATAGACTAGCGCCCCGATCATGCTCGGCCACCGCTCCACTCTCCCCGCCCTGCTGCTGGCGCTCTGTGTCGCCCTGCCCCTCCAGGCGCAGGAGACGCCGCCGGCAGCCGCTCCAGCCGCCGCGCAGCCGGCCTCGTCGGCGCCGGAGGCACAGCCGCCGGGCACGCCGCCGTCGGAGCCGACGGGTCCCATCGCGCCGGTCGCGCCGCCGGCGCCTCCAGGCGCCGAGCCTTCCGGCGCGCCGAAGACGACGGGTGCGCCGGCGGTGCCGCCCACGACTCCCGCGGGTCCGCCCGGCGCGGGTCCGGGGCGGCTCGATTTCCAGCTCAAGTTCACCTCGGCACACGGCGGCGGCAGCGCCGCCGGCAGCGCCGCCAATCTCGAATACAAGCGCGAGGATTACGCCGTGCTCTCGGGCGGCGTGCAGATCCATTATCAGGACATCGATCTCAAGGCCGACCAGGCGGAGATCGACCTCGAGACCAAGGTCGTCACCGCCAAGGGCAACGTCATCCTGGATCAGGGGCCGCGCCGGCTGACCGGCGACGATCTGGAGTTCAACCTGGAGACCAAGACCGGCAAGCTCCACAACGCCACCGGCCAGGTCTCTCCCGACTATTACTTCACCGGCACCGAGGTGGCGAAGACCGGCGACGACACCTACGAGATCACCAACGGCATCTTCACCTCTTGCAGCCAGAAGGTGCCGGACTGGAGCTTCCGGCTGCGCGAGGCGACCGTCGAGGTCGAGGGCTACGCCCACATCCACTCCGCCTCCATGCGCGCCAAGAAGCTGCCCGTCTTCTACACCCCCTACATCCTGTGGCCGGTCAAGCGCGAGCGCAGCTCCGGCTTCCTCATCCCCGACGTCGGCTACTCCGACCGGCGCGGCGCCTCGCTCGGGTTCGCCTATTTCCAGACTCTGGGCCGCAGCTACGACACGACGTTCCACCTCGACACCTACACGCGGGGCTTCCTCGGCCTCGGCAACGAGCTCCGCTACCATCCGACCGTGGGCACCAAGGGCAACCTGCTGGGCTACTACGTCTACGATCCGGAGATCCGCGATTGGCGCTGGAAGGTGGAGTGGAATCACACCACCGACGACCTGCCGCGGGGGATGCGTGGCGTGGTCCAGTTCTCCGACTACTCGGACTTCAACTTCTTCCGCGACTTCGAGCGGTCCTTCGACAAAAACACCTTGCGCTTCATCGACAGCCGCGCCTTCGTGACCGGCAACTGGGGGCCTCACCTGCTCAATATCCAGGCCACCAGCCGCGAGACCTTCGTCACCTCCCAGAATTCCATCCTGCAGCGGCGGCTTCCCGAGGTCGCCTACCAGTTGCGCTCGACCCGCGTCGGCAGGACGCCGTTCTACCTCCAGCTCCAGAGCTCGCTCGACTACCTGCAGATCGACCGGCCCAACAGCTACAGCGGCACCTATGGCCGCGCCGACCTCCTGCCGCAGGTGACGCTGCCCGTGCGCACGTTCCCGTGGCTGTCGCTCTCGGTCACCGGCGGCGAGCGGTTGACCTGGTACGGTGACAGCCTCGACGCCACGCAGCAGAGCTTCACCGGCCAGGCCCTGACGCGCACCTTCCCGGTGGCGAGCTCCGAAATCGTCGGCCCCTCCTTGTCGCGGATCTTCGACTGGAAGGTGGGCGGCTTCGGCAAGTTCAAGCACATCATCGAGCCGCGCTGGACCTACACCTACACCGGCGACGTCGCGGACATCCAGCAGGTGCCGCTCTTCGACGAGGTGGATACGCCGCGCTCGACCAACGTCGGACGCTTCGCGCTCGATCAGCGGATCCTCGGCAAGCCGGACGTCGAGAACGGCACCGCCCGCGAGGTGCTGTTCTTCGAGCTCGCCCGCAACTTCAGCTTCGATGCCACGCAGCCGCTCCAGGTGTCCACGCAAGATCCGAGGGTGAACACGACCGAGGGACCGATCGAGGCGCTGCTGCGCTTCAATCCGACGGAGCGCATTTCCTTGAAGGTGGAAGCCGATTACGCCACCTTGTTCCCCGGCATTTCCTCGACCGGCCTGACGGGCAGCTATGCCTTCGGCACCGGCAACTCGCTGGGCGCGACGTGGTTCACGCGCGCCAACCCGGAGACGGGCCGGAGCCTGAGTAACCAGGTGCGGCTCAACGGCACGCTCGGCGTGCCGTTCTTGCACCTGAGGCTGGAAGGGCAGCTCAACTACGACTTCGAGCAGCAGCTCATGCAGCAGAAGAATCTGGTGATGAATTACACGGCGCAATGTTTCGGCCTGCGTCTGGAGCTGCGGGACTTTCGCGCCGGAGCCGGACCGGGCACGCGTGACAAGGAGCTCCGGTTTTCGCTGACGCTGAAGAACGTGGGCACGTTCCTCGACCTCAACAGCCGCAGCACGACGATCGAACCGTAGCCGGCGCGCCATCGGAGACTCGCAGAGCGATGAAGGGTCTGATCCTTTCGGGAGGCAAGGGGACGCGCCTGCGTCCGCTCACCTACACCTCGGCCAAACAGCTCGTGCCGGTCGCCAACAAGCCGGTGCTCTTCTATGCCGTCGAATCCATCGTCGCGGCCGGCATCACGGAGATCGGCATCATCGTCGGCGATACCCGCGGCGAGATCCGCGCCGCCGTGGGCGACGGCTCGCGGTTCGGCGCCAGCGTCACCTACATCGACCAGGAGGCCCCGCTCGGCCTCGCGCACGCCGTCTTGATCGCCGAGCAGTTCCTCGCCGGCTCGCCGTTCGTCATGTACCTCGGCGACAACCTGATCGCCGGCGGCATCACCAGCCTGGTCGAGGAGTTCCGCGCTCTCGGCTGCAACTCCGAGATCCTGCTCGCCGAGGTCCCCAACCCCGAGCAGTTCGGGGTAGCCGAGCTGACGCCCGAGGGCAAGGTCCGGCGCCTGGTGGAGAAGCCCCGCGAGCCGCAGAGCAATCTGGCCCTCGTCGGCGTCTACATGTTCGACTCCTGCATCTTCGAGTCGGTGCGCCGGATCAAGCCCTCGGCGCGCGGCGAGCTCGAGATCACCGACGCCATTCAGGACCTGATCGACCGCGGTCTCGACGTCCATCCCCACATCGTGCGTGGCTGGTGGAAGGACACCGGCAAGCTGGACGACATGCTGGAGGCCAACCGCATCGTCCTCGAGGGGCTGGAGGTGCAGCGCGGCGCCAACCTCGACGGCGTCGACGGCGGCAGCCGCATCGAAGGGCGGGTGCAGATCGGCGAGGGCGTCGAGATGGTCGACTCGCTGGTGCGCGGTCCGGCGGTGATCGGCGACGGCACGCGCCTGGAGCACGCCTTCGTCGGCCCCTACACCTCGATCGGCGAGCGCTGCACCCTGGTGCGCTGCGAGATGGAGAACTCGATCGTCCTGGCCGACAGCGAGATCCGCGATATCCCGCTGCGCATCGACGGCTCGCTGATCGGCCGCAACGTGCGCATCTGCAAGACCGACTTCAAGCCCAAGGCCTACCGCTTCATGCTCGGCGACAACTCGGAGGTCGGGATCAGCTAGATGCGCTGTCTGGTCTTCGGCGGGGCCGGCATGCTGGGCCAGGCGGTGGTCGCGGAAGCCCGGTCTCGCGGTTGGGACGTCCGGGGTCCTTCTCGCGGCGAGGCCGATATCACGGACCGCGGCCGTCTGCTCGGCTGGGTGGATGATTTCCGGCCCGAAGCGATTGTCAACTGCGCGGCGTTCACCCGCGTCGACGACTGCGAGAAGGAACCGCAGCAGGCGTTCGCGGTCAACGGCGAGGCGGTGGCCAACGCCGCCGCCGCCGCCGCGCGGGCGGGAGCGCGTCTGCTCCACGTCTCGACCGACTACGTCTTCGACGGCGAAGCGCGGCAGCCGTATCAGGAGGACGCCGCGCCGGCGCCGCGCTCGGTCTACGGGCAGAGCAAGCTCGCCGGCGAGCGGCACGCCCTCGCTTATGATCGCGCCCTCGTCGTGCGCACGAGCTGGCTGTTCGGCGCCGGCGGACCCAACTTCGTGGCCACGATCGTGGGGCTCATCGACGCCGGCCGGCTGCCGCTGCGCGTGGTGAGCGATCAGGAGGGTTGCCCTACCTATACGCCGTACCTCGCGGCGGCGCTGCTGGACCTAGCGCGGCTCGGCACCACCGGAATCGTGCACTATCGCAACCGGGAGCCCGTCTCCTGGTACGCTTTCGCCGTCGCGATCGCCCGTCTGTGGTCCGCAACGGCCGAAGTGGTTCCTGTCACCACCGCGGAGTTTCCGCGGCCCGCGCCGCGGCCGGCGTACTCGGTGCTGGACGTGGCGCGGTTCGAAGAAATCGCCGGCCGGCCTGTGGAGAGCTGGGAACCCGGGTTGGCTGAGACGCTGTCCTGGTTGAGAAAAGGGAGGAGTCGATGAGGGCTTTGATCACTGGCATCACGGGTTTCGCCGGATCCCATCTGGCGGAGCACATCTTGACGGAGCACCCGGACGTGGAGGTCTTCGGCACCTTCCGCTGGCGCAGCCGCATGGACAACGTCGAGCACCTCGACCGCAAGATCAAGCTGCTCGAGACCGACCTGCGCGACTACAGCTCCATGCACCGGGCGCTGGAGATCTCGCGGCCGGACTTCATCTTTCACCTCGCGGCCCAGAGCTTCGTGCCGGCGAGCTGGACGGCGCCCACGGAGACGCTGGTCACCAACATCACCGGTCAGACCAACCTGTTCGAGGCCATCCGCTCCCTCAAGCTCGATCCGGTGGTGCAGATCGCCTGCTCTTCCGAGCAGTACGGCCTCGTGCTGCCGGACGAGGTGCCGATCACGGAGACCAATCCGCTGCGGCCGCTCTCGCCCTACGCCGTCTCCAAAGTGACTCAGGACTACCTCGGCTATCAATATTTCCAGAGCTATGGCCTCAAGGTAATCCGCACGCGCGGCTTCAACCACACGGGCCCGCGCCGCGGGCAGGTCTTCGTCACCTCCAACTTCTGCAGCCAGGTAGCGGCGATCGAGCTCGGCCTCCAGGAGCCGGTGATCCGGGTGGGCAACATCGAGGCCATCCGCGACTTCACCGACGTGCGCGACATGGTCCGCGCCTACTGGCTCGCCGTCACCAAGGGCAAGCCGGGCGAGGTCTACAACATCGCCACCGGCCAGGGCATCCGCATCCGCGAGATGCTCGACCGCGTGCTCGCACTGTCGCGGGTCGAGGTCAAGGTCGAGGTCGATCCGGCACGCCTGCGTCCCTCGGACGTGGAGATCCTGATCGGCGACAGCACGAAGTTCCGCGCCGACACCGGCTGGGAGCCGCGCATTCCTTTCGAGCAGACGCTGCGCGACCTGCTCGATTACTGGCGGCGAACGCTGTCCCGGCGGCCGCGCCCGGAATAGGTAGCCGATGAGAGTCCTGATCACCGGCATTAACGGGTTCGTCGGCTCCTGGCTCGCGCGACACCTGCGCGAGTCCGGGGACCAGGTGAGCGGGACCTACATCAACGGCCGTCCGGCGATCGACGGCGCGGATCTCTATGCCGCGGACCTTCTGGATCGGCCGGCCCTGGAGCGCGCGGTGCGGGCCGCCAACCCGGACGCCGTCGTCAACCTGGCGGGCCTCTCCCACATCGGCGATTCGTGGAAGGAGAAGATGCCCGACTACTTCTGGGTGAACGTCGTCGGCACCGAGAACGTGCTTGCCGCCGCGGGGGGCAGGAAGACGGTCGTCGTCTCCAGCGCCGACGTTTACGGTCCGGTGCCCAGGGACGAGCAGCCGATTTCCGAAGATCGTCGAGTCGCTCCCCATACGCCCTATGCCCTGACGAAGGCCGCGGCAGAGCGGCTCGCAATGTTCTCCTCCGCGGTGATCGTTCGTTCGTTCAATCTGGTCGGTCCTGGACAGAACCCCAATTTCTCCCTCGCCAGTTGGGCCTCCAGGCTATCCGCGATCTCCAGGGGAGAGCGCGAGCCGGTGCTCGAAGTCGGCGATCTATCGACGTGGCGCGACTTCGTGCATGTAGACGATGGCGCCGCCGCCTATCGCCTGTTGGCGGACAAGGGGCGTCCGGGAACCATCTATAACCTGGCCAGCGGGCGGGCCGTCCAAATGCGCGACGCTCTGGGGCGTCTGCTCGAGATCTCGGGTGTCAGCGCCGAGGTGAAAGAAGGGGTTTATCCCTCCCGGCCATTCGACATCCCTTATCTGTCAGGCGACGCCAGCCGCCTGCGCGCCCTCGGCTGGGAGCCGCGGCGGAGTCTGGACGACGCGCTCTCCGACCTGTGGAGGGAAACGCTATGAAGATCCTCGTCACCGGCGGCACCGGCTTCCTCGGCCGCCGCATTGTCTCGGAGCTGGCGCCGCGGCACGAGCTGCGCCTGCTGGTGCGCCGCGGTTCCTGGCGCGAGCGCTTCCCGGCGGGCGTCGACTTCGCCGAGGGCGACGTCACCGATCGCGCGAGCCTCGACCGCGCCGCCGCCGGCTGCGACGCGCTGCTGCACGCCGCGGCACTGGTCAAGATCCTGGCGCCGCGCGAGCAGTTCGACCGCATCAACGTCGGCGGTCTCGAAAACGTCCTCGCCGCGGCGGAGCAGGCAGGCATCGCGCGCCTCCTCTACGTCTCCAGCTTCATCGCCCTCGGGCCCACCGAGAACGGACCGGGCGGCGTGCTCGACGAATCGGCCGAGCCGCGCGACCGGCCCTGGATCAACGACTACGAGCGCACCAAGACCCTTTCCGACCGCCTGGCGCGTCGCGCCATCGCCGCCGGCGTACCGCTCGCCGTCGTCTATCCCGGCGTCATCTACGGTCCGGGAGAGCTGACCGAAGGCAACATCGTCGTGCGTCACATCCTCGATCTCGTCAACCGCCGGTTGCCGGCGCTGATCGGACAGCCCACGCGGCGGTGGAACTACGTGTTCGTCGAGGACGTGGCGCGCGGCATCGCACTGGCGCTGGAGAAGACGCCGCCGGCGGGGCGCTACGTCCTGGGCGGCGAGAACGTGACGCTCGGCGAGTTCTACTCCACGGTGGGACGCTTGACCGGCGCGAAGATCCCCACCCTGCGCATGCCGGACGGCCTCGCCAAGGCGGCCGGCGCGGCGCAGAAGGCCTGGGCGCGTCTGCGCGGCACGACGCCGCAGCTCACGCCGGATCTCGTCGAGATCTACAAGCACGATTGGGCTTACGACTCCAGCCGCGCCGAGCGCGAGCTCGACTATCGCGGCCGGCCCTTCGCGGACGGGCTCGCCGCGACGGTCCCCTGGCTCAAGGAGAGCGGACAGTGGCCACAGCGCCGGTGACGACTCCGGCCGCCGCGGGCCTCTCCCGCGGCGAGCTGCTGCGCAAGATCGTCCACATGGGAGTGGGTCTCATCGCCTTCTTGCTGCACTTCCTCGGTCCCCTCTGGTCCGCCGTGTGCGCCGCCTCCGCCCTCGGCTTCAACCTCTTCCTTTTGCCGCGCATCGGCGGCCGGCGGCTGTGGCGCGAGGCGGAGCTCGCTGCCGGCTCGTCGCTCGGCATCGTCCTCTATCCGCTCGCCGTGCTGCTGCTGATCCTCGTCTTCTACCGGCGGCTGGAGATCGCCGCGGCGGCCTGGGGCATCCTCGCTTTCGGCGACGGCATGGCATCGGTAGCCGGCATGCAGCTCGGGCGGACCAAGCTGCCGTGGAACCCGCGGAAGAGCTGGGCGGGAACGCTCGCCTACGTGATCTTCGGCACCTTCGCGGCCATGGCACTGCTGCTCTGGACGCCGCGCGATCACGCCTACGCCTGGGGCTTCGCTCTCGCGGTCTGCTTCGCCACGACTCTCCTCGCCGCGGCGATGGAGTCGCTGCCGCAGGGGCTCGACGACAACATCGGCGTGCCGCTCGTCTCCGGTCTCTTTCTACTCGGCCTCGTGCTCACCGAAGGGCATTGGGGTCCATTCCTGACGCAGGAAGGCCTTGCCCTGCGGCTCCTGATCGCCGCCGTTGTCAACGCGGGGCTCGCCGGCGCGGCGTACGTGGCGCGCACGGTGAACCGCTCGGGCGTCGTCGCGGGATTCCTGGTGGGGTTTTTTATCTATGCCTTTCTGGATTGGCGAGGGTACCTCCTTCTCTTCGCTTTCTTCGTCATCGGCAGCGCCTGCACCAAGCTCGGCTATCGCAAGAAGGAAGCCGCCAAGCTGGCCCAGGAGAACAAGGGGCGGCGCGGCGCGCGCCATGCGCTCGCCAACGCTGGCGTGGCCACGGCCTGCGCCGCGTTCGCCGCGCTCACCTCTCATCCCGTGCTCTTCGCGCTCGCCTTCGCCGGAGCCTTCGCCACCGCCGCCGCCGATACCTCCTCCAGCGAGATCGGCCAGCTCATCGGGCGGCGCACCTACCTCGCCACGAGCTTCCGGCCGGTCCCGCGCGGCACGGAAGGCGCCGTGTCGCTCGAAGGCACCCTCGCCGGCGTTCTCGCCGCGGCGGTGATCGCGAATCTCGGGGCGGTGCTGGGCTTGTATCCGTGGAAAGGCGTGCTGCCCATCGTGCTCGCCTCCTTCATCGGCACCACGTTCGAAAGCGTCGTGGGGGCGGCGCTCGAGAGGCGCCGGTTGCTCGACAACGAGGCGCTCAATTTTCTCAACACATTGGTCGGAGCCCTGGTCGCCGCCGTGTTCGCGTCGTGGGTTCGCTGAGATCGTCTATGGCGTCCAAGCTCCAGCTCTACAGCCAGCTCGCGCGGCCGTTCACGCTACTGCCGCCGTTGCTGGGCATCGTCTCCGGCTCGATCTGCGCCTTCGGCTCGGTGCACAACCCCGATCCATCGCGGAGCGTCACTCTTTCCGTGGTGCTCACGATCATCCTGGGCTCGCTCTGCGCCAGCTTCATGAACGCGGCGTCGAACGCCATCAATCAGATTTTCGACTTGGAGATCGATCGCCTCAACAAGCCGAACCGGCCGCTGGTGACCGGCGCCCTCTCGCTGCGCGAAGCCTGGATCTTCTCCTGGATCTTCTATGCGCTGGCGCTGATTCCGACGTGGCTCGTGGTGCCGTACCCTTACGAGACGCTGCGCGAGAAGCTCGCGGCGCCGCTCTCCTACCACGTCACCTTCTTCATCTATCTCGCGGGCCTGCTCTTCACCTTCATCTACTCGGCGCCGGAGCTCGGGCGCACCAAGACGCGCGGCATGCTCGCCAACTTCACGATCGCCATTCCACGGGGCGTGCTGCTCAAGGTGGCGGGCTGGGCCATGGTGGCGCAGGTGTGGTTCACGGAGCCGTGGTACATCGGCGGCGTGATCGGTCTCTTCCTGATCGGCGCTTCCTCGACGAAGGACTTCGCCGACATCGCAGGGGACCGCGCCGGCGGCTGCAGGACGCTGCCGATCGTCTACGGCGTCGAGAAGGCCGCCTGGATCATCGCGCCCTTCTTTGTGCTCCCCTGGCTCTTCGTGCCCCTGGGAGCGTTCCTCCGCGATCCGCAAAACCCCCGGCACGCCATCCTCACCGGCAACCCGTGGCTGCTCACGATCTTCGGCGTCTCGTTCACCATCTGGGGCGCCTACACGGTGTACCTGCTGCTGCGCGATCCGAGCTCGCTCACCGAGACGGAAAATCACCCGTCCTGGCGCCACATGTATCTGATGATGATGGGCGCGCAGGTGGCGTTTGCGCTGGCGTACATGTTCTGAGCCCTCTCGCCCGCCGCCGGTCCCCCCGCGCCAGAGTGGCCTTGAGCGCCGCCGGCGTAATGAGAGTGGTCACGATAACCATCGCCACGACCGCCGCGTAGATGGGGGGAGAGATCACCCGCTCGCCCCGCAGCACGAGCTGCGCACCGACGCCCGCGAAGATGAGGCCGACTTCGCCGCGGGGCACCATGCCGACCGCCACGGAGAGCCGGTCGCGCCGCCGCTCCAACACGCCGGCGGCGCAGATCATCTTGCCGAGGATGGCGGCGAGCGAGAGCAGCGCCGCGAACCCCAGCACCCTTCCCCGGCCGAAGGTCGAGAGATCCACGCGCGCGCCCATCAGCACGAAGAAGATGGGCACCAGGAAGCTGGCGATGGGATGGATCAGCTCCTCGATCGAATGCTTCGTCTGCTCGCCGAGATCGCGGTAGCGCACGCCGTCGAGGATCAGCCCGGCGGCGAAGGCGCCGACGATGGTGGCGAGACCGATGCGGTCCGCCAGATAGGCGAGCAGAAAGCAGGCGGCCAGCGAGAGCGCGAGAAGCATTCCCTGGACCCTCAGGAAACCGGCCAGCCGGAATACCTTTTTCGACAGCCAGCCGCCGATGAGGATGGCGCCGATCAGGAAGAGCAGCGCCTTGCCGACGATGGCCATGGCATCGAAGGCCGCGAGGCTGGCGCCCGTATTGGCGGCGGTGATGGTGCCGGCCACCACCGAAAGGATGACCAGCCCGAGGACGTCGTCGATCACGGCGGCGCCGAGGATGATCTTCGACTCGCGGCTGGCGAGCTTGCCGAGGTCGGAGAGCACGCGCGCCGTGATGCCGACGCTGGTGGCGCAGAGCGTGGCGCCGATGAACATGTGAACCAGCGTGTCTTCCCGCGGCAGTACCCAGGCCGACACTCCCCAACCGAGGAAGAACGGCGCGATGACGCCGAGCACCGCCACCAGTAGGCTCGACCATCCTACGGAGAGCATCTCCTTGACGTTGGACTCCAGGCCTACCTGGAAGAGCAGCAGAATGACGCCGAGCTGGGCCAGGATCTCGAGGCCCTGGGCGGTGCGCAGGAGCTCCAGTCCGCCGTACCCCAGGAGCGCCAGGTTGCCGACGGCCATGCCGAAGATCAGCTCGCCGAGCACCGCCGGCTGCCGGATCCGCTCGAAGAGCTCGCCCCCCAGCTTGGCCGCCGCGAGGACGATCACCAGGCCCAGAAGCACCGGCACGACGGGCCCGCCATGGCCGCCGCCTGTCTCCTCTCCGGCGGCGCGGCCGCAGGTGAGCAGCAGTCCGAGGATAGCGAGGAGGACGGTGGGCTTGCGCATGAGAAACAACGCCCTGCCGGAAGGGGTCCCGGCAGGGCGCGGATATCGAGGCGGAAGCGGCTCAGGAGATTTTGACGACGTTCTTGGCCTGCAGACCTTTGGGTCCCTCGACCACGTCGAAGGTGACGCGATCGCCCTCGCTGAGGGTGCGGAACCCTTCGGCGACGATCGAGGCGTGGTGGACGAAAACGTCCGCGCCGTGCGGCCTCGTGATGAAGCCGTACCCCTTGGCGTCGTTGAACCACTTCACGGTACCTTGCTCAGACATTGCTTTGCTCCTTGCAACAGAGAAACAGGTTTATCGTTCGCCGCGTCGATGCGCGGCCTCCTCCACCCCATCTGGGGCAAGATCCTCCGATTGGGATTCGTGCAGTTCCTTCAGTCCTTCCTCGGCACTCCTGTGCGGTTTTCCCTCGGCCAAGCGATGCTCGTCGCTAGTTCGAAACGATATGGAAGTAGGAACCGGGTTGCTGCGGGGGGAACATCGGTGGGTTTCGGGCCGCTTCCAGCCTTTTTCTGTGCATCAAAACAGAGCTATATCTATTCTGTCAAATCCCGGGGAAGAATGCAAGAGGGAAGTCAAGCAGGCGGCACGCCGCTGAGATCCACCACCGGGGTGCCCCGCATCAGCGCCCAGTAGAGCAGGAACGCCACCGCGAAGCCCACGAACCAGGCATAGTCGTAAAGCACGCGCAAGCTCGGCACGACGAGCCCGATGATCGCGACGCCGGCGCCCGCGACCAGCGCCGCCAGCGCCTTCCAGCTCCAGCGCCCGTAGATCCCGTCCGAGGCATAGAGGTCGGCGAGGGAGAGGCGGCCCTTGCGGATCAGCCAATAGTCCGCGATGAAGATCCCCGCGATCGGTCCCAGGAAGCTGGAGTAACCGACCAGCCAGCCGAAGATGTAGGTGCCGTAGTCACGGAGCAGCCACCAGGGCCGGATGGCGATTCCCACGATGCCGGTGAGCACGCCGCCGACGGCGAAGGTGATGCGCGACGGCCAGAGGTTCGCGAAGTCGTTGGCCGGCCCCACCACGTTGGCGGCCACGTTGGTGGTGAGGGTGGCGATGAGCAGCGCGAAGAGCGAGATCAGAATGACCAGCGGATTCCCAAGGCGCGACAGCAGCGCCACCGGGTCCCAGATCGCGGCGCCGAAGATGAGGACGGAGGCCGAGGTCACCGCCACGCCGATAAACGAAAAGAGGGTCATCGTCGGCGGCAGACCGAAGGCCTGGCCCCGCATCTGGGCTCGCTGGTCCTTCGCGAAGCGCGAGAGGTCCGGAATGTTGAGCGCGAGCGTCGCCCAGAAGCCGACCATGGCGGTGAGCGAAGGAACGAAGAAGGCGAAGAAGTCGCCGCCCGTCCGGAACTTGCTCGGCCGCGCCAGAATCGGTCCCAGGCCGCCGGCGCGCGCCATGGCCCAACCGAGGAGCGCGAGGCCGGCGACGATGAGAAACGGCGCCGCCCAGGCCTCCAGCCGCTTGATCGAGTTGCTCCCCCGCACCACGATGACCATGTTCCACAGCCAGAAGGCGAAGAAGGAGATCCAGACCGCGCCGGGCACCCGCGCCCACGCGGGGAAGGCGGTGCGCAGCATGGTGTGGATCGCCGTGCCGCCGATCCAGGTCTGAATGCCGAACCAGCCGCAGGCAACGAGGCCGCGCAGGATGGCCGGCACGTTGGCCCCCCGGGTGCCGAAGGAGGCGCGGGCGAGCACGGGAAAGGGAATGCCGTAGCGCGTTCCGGGATGGGCGATGAGGACCATCGGCACGAGCACGATGAGGTTGCCGAGGAGGATGGCAAGCATCGCCTGCCACCAGCTCATGCCGCCCTCGACCAGCCCGGCGGCGAGCATGTAGGTGGGGATGCAGACCGACAGGCCGATCCACAGCGAGGCCATGTTGTAGGTGGTCCACGTCCGCTGCTCGACGCGGGTGGGGGCGAGGTCCTTGTTCCACAGGCGCGGATCGGAGGACGGCACGCGCAGCTCGTACAGG
>Ga0075434_100002498_pt1 | contig 16209 bp, 15 predicted proteins | sample RhiMethybrSRZTD3_FD_75298 | JGI IMG/M metagenome (GOLD analysis project Ga0075434, IMG submission 75298) | Populus rhizosphere microbial communities from Tennessee, USA - Rhizosphere MetaG P. TD hybrid SRZTD3 | ecosystem: Host-associated > Plants > Roots > Rhizosphere > Soil | place: USA... | reverse complement strand
CGTTTAGCAAACCGCCGCCTTCAGCCTCTCGGCCACCTCACCGCGGCGGGTTTCCCTAAGTATACGCTAGCGTGCGGGTTACGAGACTGCAGATTTCGCACTGATTGTCCCTGAAATTGTCCCTGTCGTCAGCTGGATCGACGGGTTCGGCGGCGCTCGGTCAGACCTGTTCGCGCCGCTGACGCGCTGAAGGCCCCGGTCCACGGCGGTGAAACGACATCCGCTCGATGCTCGGCCATACCGCAGAACTTCGTCGCCTGGCTGGTCTGCCGTCCTTTGATCGCATGTGCTGTTTGGGACAGTCCTCGTTCAGCTCAAGCACTAGGATCGCGGCCGGAGGTGCTCCTGCTCCACGGGTTCATTGCAGTCAATCGCGACGAGATCATCAGCCGCGAGGTCACGGTGTCGCAGGTGATGCACGACTACGGCGATGTGTGTCAGTGGGGCGCGGAAGCGAATGACAGTCCCATCCATGCGCGCAATCTTTTCGGCGAGGGATGCGTCTTTACCGTTGATCTGCCTCGGTACCCCGTTCGCGCCGTGGAGGTAGTTCAAGCGTAGGCCCTGTCAAACGCCGCGCCCGAGCTGAGCTCTAGGGCGGGCGGCCGGGGCACCGTTTGCCTTGCTCGGCATCCCGTGACAATCTGGTCAGACGGTGGCGCACGTGGGGATAACCTCCGTGCAGGAGGACGCACGCCGTGACCAAATCGAAAGACACAGCACCGGAGTCGCCCCCGACCCCCGTCGACTGGACCGGGACTCAAACACAGCGTGTCGAGTACCAGCCTGCGGCGACCATCTTTGCGCAGGGCGATCCGGCCACGAGCGTTATGTACGTCGACCAAGGCGCCGTCCGTCTGTCGGTGTTGTCTCACGCCGGAAGGGAAGCGGTCGTCGCGGTACTCGACGTCGCGCATTTTTTTGGCGAGGGCTGCCTGGCCGGGCAATCCCAGCGCATGGCGACCGCGACGGCCATGACGGCGTGCACGATAGTGGTTGTCGAAAAAAAGGAAATGGTGCGCCAGCTTCACTCCACGCCCGCATTCGCGGATCGTTTTCTGAGCCACATGCTGACGAGAAACATCCGCATCGAAGAAGACCTGATTGATCAGTTGTTCAACTCGAGCGAGAAGCGCCTTGCCCGCACGCTGTTGCTGCTGGCGCGCTACGGTGAGCCCGAAGCATCCCATCGGAAGCTCCCGAGAGTGTCGCAGGAAACGCTCGCCGAGATGGTGGGCACGACGCGCTCGCGCGTGAACTTCTTCATGAACAAGTTTCGGAAGCTCGGATTCATCGAGTACAACGGCGGCTTGAAGATCAACAACTCTCTTCTGAGTGTGGTCTTGCGCGACTGACTGTGCCGACTGCAGCGACTCCAGTCAGGCCCGCGAGGACGCGCGAGCTCGGGCGTCGTCGCAATACGCGTGCATGGATAAAAGGGGTTCCGATGGCGGATAACGATCTGGTGGTACGTACGCTGCGCGAGCTTGTAGACGCACTCGATCGACGAGTCGCCCACGTCGAACGGCTGGGCGAGGCGCGCATCGCGCGGGAGGCGGAGGGCCTGCGCAAGGAAGCCTTACACCGAATCCAAGAACTCACGGCTGAATCGTCCGATCGCGAGATGCGTGAAGCCGAGCGGTCCGGCGGAGTGATGACGGACGACGGCGGACCGCCCAAGAAGGAAGCGTGAAATAGCTGGCGACCTCTACTCGGCGCGCGAGCCGCCGGGACCGACGGCGCTCGTCACAATCCGAGCCGCTGAAAATGCGCCCGGATGACCGCGTAGCACTCGCATGCGGCTTGTTCGAGCTTCTTTCTCTTCAGCACCCGAATACGTCCGTACCGAGTCGTGATGAGCCCACTATCCTGTAGCGCTCCCATGACGATGGTGACCGTAGGACGTTGCACACCGAGCATGATGGCGAGAAAGTCCTGCTTCAACAGGAACTCGCTCGAGCCGACCCGATCCTGCGTCTGAAGCAACCACCGGCAACAGCGCTGCTTCACTCCGTGCAGTGCGTTGCACGCAGTACCTTGCATGATCTGCAGGAGGTTGGCTTGCGCGTACAGCGCGAGGACGTCGTGAAACGGTCCGGGCGTCGCGCTCTCTTTGAGAAAGCGACGGACCGTCATCGAAGGAAAGGGACCGTCAGGTACTTGCTGGAATGTCCGCCCTGCGCCTGACCGATCGCCGAGGAACACGCCGATCCCGAGCATGCCTTCGGTGCCGACCGTCGCGACTTCAACGAGTGCGCCGTCACGCATTTGATTCGTGACCGAGAACACACCCCCATTCGGGAAATAGACGTCGGTGATGAGCGTGCCGTGCGCCTGAAGCGTACGGCCGGTCACGCCAGCGTTCATGTGCAGATGCTTTTGGATTCGTGCGTAGTCAACAGCCGGCAGCGCGGCGAGAAGACGATTGTGCAGCGGCGTGCCGTCAGGAAGAAGTCGAGTTGGATGAACGGTTGAGGTGCCCATGGCGTCTCCTCTGGAGCGAGCGCTGAAAACTCTCAGGCGCTTCGATGAGACTGGAGGGGCGCAGCAGCCCAACTGCGAGCACAGCTCAGAAAAGCAAGTCGTTCTTCACGGTATCACGCCGGCAAAGACCAGAATGTGCGATACACTACATTTGCCCGCCAGACTGGTGCCACGCCTTCGGGTGACGTCGCCTCAGCCTCCGAGTTCGGAGCGGATCGCTACCGCTGAGGAGCGTGAGGAATGTCTTTCCAGCTTGCTAGCAAACAACTCGCCGACCTTCGGCACCACGCGCAGCTCTTAATCGAAGGCGCAGGCGATCAAGAAGGTCAGCTTGCGGCTCTCGTCGCCGCAACAGAAGGAAGCTTGCGGCAAGCGGAGGCGGCCGTCTCGCATGCTGCGGGCGACCTCGATCCGGGTGACGTCCGACAGCTGCTCTCTGGACAACTCGACCGAAGCGCGGCGGGCGCTGCAGCTGCCAAGCGCCTGCTTGCCGGCGCGCAGCAACAGCATGCCGTCGCGTGTCGATTACTGGAGGATTTAGACGGCGGTCGTAGCGCTCGCCCCGAGAGCCCGAATGCGGTGCTCGTGGTGGATGACTACGGTGAGGTTCGTGATGTGGTGGCGCGCATCCTCGAGGATGCCGGGTTCCTCGTCCGAACTGCCACCAACGGCCTCGAGGCTCTGATTGCCGCGTACGAGATGCGGCCACGCGTCATCATCATGGATGTCTCCATGCCCGTGCTTGATGGAGTCGAGGCGACGCGGTTGATCAAGGCGGGCGAAACGACGCGTGATGCTCGAGTCATTGCCTACACCGGCAATCCTTCGTTCGATAACAGCCCAACGCGAACGTTGTTCGCTGCGGTGCTGACAAAGCCGGCCACTCCTGCGGCCGTGCTCGCAACGGTGCAACAGGTTGCCGGTCTGTAGGCTTCGCGAATCGCTTGGGTTGTGGCGGAATCCTCTGCCCAACGTGAGAGCGGAAGAGCGGGGTTTCCGTCACCCGGTAGGGTGACTTCATGGAGCTGTCGATGCGTAACCTAGCGACTGCCGAACGCGTTGACGCGGTGGCACTACACGCCGTCGAGGATGAAGAGCTGGCGAACGAGTCTCCGGTGAGGTTGCTGATCACGGCACCGACGGCGCAAACGGTCGAGACGCTGGCCCGACGCATTCATGGCGCCGGACCCCGCGGGGATTTCCCGTTCGTCCAGACATGGGCTGTCGAACTTCCCGTCGGCCCGGAGCTGCTGAAGGAGTACTGCGCCCGGCTTCTTGACTCGGCCGCGGGCGGCACTCTGCTTGTCAGCGCGGTCGAGGAGATGCCCGCGACCGTGCAGGACGCGATGATCGATTTGCTCGGTGGACTTGAATCCGCGCGTGTGCCCGCTGCCATGGCCCGGCTGATCTCAGGGACCACAGTGTCGCTCCTCGATCGTGTCGCCGCCGGCACGTTCTCTGAGCGACTGTTCTATCGACTGAACATCATCCACTTGACGGTTGGCAACGGTTCCGAAGCCGTACTCGCTTGAAAAACTCCGCGGAGGTGCATCTGAACGATATTGTGACGATGGCGCGCGCAGCATGACTATCCATCTCGTGAATCCAAGCCATCTGTCGTTTGGAGTCGGCGTGATCACACCGCGATGGCTATTCGTCCTCGCCGGCGCGACTCCAACTTCGTACGGCGTCCCGCGCATTACGGACGAAACACTAGAACCGTTCGATATTTCCAGCGTGCAGCCGGGCGACATCGTGGGCGTCGGGATTCACACCGGCAATGCGCTTCGCGGCTACGAGATCGGTACCCTCGCCAGGCAACGAGGCGGGACGGTTGTCTTTGGTGGCATCCACGCGACGCTGTACCCCGATGAGGCGCACCAGCTTGGAGCGGCCGATGCGCGCCGACACTCCGTGCACGATTGGCCTTCGTGCTGATTTCGAAGCTCTACCGCCAAATGTATGCGAACACTGGGATCGCGACCGACAGCGCCCGCGTGAGTCGCGCGAATCGCTGGGCGCGATTGATCGCTAAGCCGTGTCGGCGTCTGTTTGTCGCGCGCCCGCTACCCGGCCTCACGAGAACCACCGCGGATGCGTGACAGCGCCTTTTGATGGCGGTTGATCGCTGAGGAGGACTCATGTTGTACGAGTTCGTTGATTTGAACCGAGACGTGATCATTTCCCGCACGAGGGATCGCGTTCGCAGCCGCCCCTGGCCCTCTGTCGCACCCGGCGAGGTGGAGCACGCCGTGCCGCTCTTCCTGACCCAGCTGTACGAGACGCTTCGGTTGGAGCCGACGTCGGCACCCTTTCCCACAGACGCCATCGGGGCAGCCGCCGCGCGCCACGGAGGGGACCTGCTCCGATCAGGGTTTACGGTGTCCCAAGTCGTGCATGACTACGGCGACATCTGCCAGACGATTACGGCGCTGGCGGTCGAGCAACGGGCACCCATCGCAGTAGAAGAATTTCATACGCTCAACCGGTGTCTGGACACCGCGATTGCGGAGGCGGTCACGGAACACGCGCGCCTGACCGCGGAGACACGATCGGCCGAAGAGACTGAGCGTCTGGGCCACGCCGCTCACGAACTTCGAGACACGTTGAACACCGCGATTCTCGCGTTCCACACACTCAAGCGAGGCGCGGTCGCCGTCAACGGCAGCACTGGAGCCATTCTGGGCCAGAGTCTGATGAGCCTTCGCGAAGTCGTCGACCGCACGTTGTCCGAAGTCCGTCTCGAAGCTGGCAAACAGAGACGCGCCCGTGTGCCTGTGGTCACGTTCATCGACGAGATCGCCGCGTCTGGGCTGCTGCACTCCGAGTACCGGCACATTCAGTTCACCGTGGAGCCTGTCGACCCAGCGTTGTCGATCGACGCTGACCCGCAACTCCTCATGTCGGCGGTGATGAATCTGTTGCATAACGCCTTCAAGAACACGCCATCAGGAGGGCGCGTGGTACTGCGGGCGCGCGCCGAACAGGGTCGGTTGCACATCGAGATCCAGGACGAGTGCGGCGGGATTCCGCCGAGCAAGGGCGACGTGTTTCAAGTATTTGGCGAACGCAGAGGCAGCGATCGGTCGGGCCTCGGCCTGGGACTCTCGATCGCCCGGAAAGCGGTAAGGGCGCACGGCGGCGAGATCCGTATTCGCAACACGCCCGGCGACGGTTGCGTCTTCATCATCGATGTCCCGCTCGCCGGGGCACAGAGCGCCTCGCAAACGGTGTCTTGACCCCCGACTCGGACACCTGCGGACCGAGTCGTTGGCCTGTGGCGATTATCATCCCCGCCGAGGGGACCATCCTGGAGCGCATTCGCCGCGTAGCGTCAGACGGTCACCGGAACAGGAGAGGGGCAAACTCCTTGAAGCAGCGGCGCCACGTCAGCCACTCGTGCGCCGTCCCCGGCGACTCGTAGTAGACATTTCTGATGCCGGCCTGGGTCAGTTGATCGCTGAATGTCTTCGTTCCGGAACCTTCCGCCGATCCGATCCCGAGGAACAGGACCTTCACTCTGCGGTTGAACGCGGCGGCGTCAGCGAAGGCGCCGCCGTTGGACGTCTTTGGATCGAATCCGCCGCGCCCGCCGCTGCTTCCGCTGAAGCCGCCGATATAGGAGAACGTGTCGAGATTCGCGAGCCCGGTGCCAAACGCTTGAGCGCCGCCCATCGAGAGACCCGCCATCGCACGGTTCTCGCGCCCCGGAGCCGCTCGGAACGTCCGCTCTACCATGGGGATCAAATCGGTCAGCATCATCTCAGTGAAAACCGAGCTCGCCAGCGAGCCTCGTCCTCCCCGTCCAGGGCCTGCCGCTCGCCCCGGCGTCGCGGTACCTGCGGGTTGCGGAGGCTCAGGGACCGCCTGCGTGATCGCGCCCCGCGCGAAGTACAGCGCGGCGCTCTCGCCCGGCTTCACCGCATTCAGGTTGTCCATGACGATGATCATCGGCCTGGCCTTCTTCTCGGCGATCAGATTGTCCATGATCACGTCGACACGGCCCTGAGCGTGCCATCCCTGCTCGTTCTCTCCCCAGCCGTGCAGCAGATACAGAACGGGATATTTCGTCTTCGTATTGGTGTCGTATTCGGGCGGTGTGTAGACGTAGGCACGCCGCCACTGGCCGGTCACCTTGGAAAAGTACCAGCGCTGCCGCACCTGTCCGTGTGGCACGTCTTTCAGCATGTAGTAGTCGGCATCCGGCTCGGGCACTTCGACGCCGCTGTTGTCGAAGCCGGATCCGAAGAACGTACGCGTCGAGGGGTCCGCGACGACGGCGCCATCGATCGAGAGCGTGTAGTAATGGAAGCCGACAACCTGCGGTGTCGTGGTCACGTACCAGAGCCCGTCAGGCGCTTTGCTCATGTCGAACCCCGGTCCCAGCCGCCCTCGCACTTTCTGCGCATCCGGTGCGGCCACACGAAACATGACCCGATTGTCGGGAAAGACACAGGGATATGGCGCTCCCGGGATATTCAGCGCGCTCGGTTTGCAGTCTGCGGGAGGTTGTGCCGAGGCGCTGCTGCATATGCAGATGCACGCGAGGGTTGCTGACAGAACTGTCGTCTTCACAAGCTCTCCTTCCGAGAGGACGCGCACACGGCGTTTCACTATACGCATCAATAGCCCGGGACGCCAGTCAAGAATAGTCGGTGTGCTCCGCGCTTCCATGACATACTCTCGATCGGCGAGGATGCCCCGGAAATCCCATCGCGTCACACCCGCTGTCCAGAGTCTCGATCGAGGCCTGTCGATCCTCGAGGCGGTCGGTCAATCGTCCGAGCCGGTAGAGCTGAAAGAACTCACCGCGCTGCTCGGGATCGACCGCAGCAACGTATTCCGGCTCGCCAACACACTTCGCCAGCGGCGTTTCCTCGCGCATCGTGAGGGCGGTCGCGAGTACGTGCTGGGACCGTCAGCCTGGCGGCTCGCTCGACGATACGAGCGCAGCCGTCTCATCGCGCGGTGCCACGATCATGTCCGCGCGCTGGCCGAGAAGACCGGCGAGACGGCTCACCTGGGCGTGCGCGAAGGCAGTCACGTGCTCTTTCTCGATCACCATGTTGCCGAAGGGCAGGTCGTGACAGTGGCGGGCCAGACGGGGCAGTATCTGCCGCTGTACAACACGGCGCATGGCAAGGCGCTGCTCGCCGATTCCGAGCTTACCGATCTGCAGGGGATCTTCGCCGGGGTGCCGCTCCGCGCCGCGACACGGCGCACGATCGTGTCGCTCGAGCGATTGGCCGTGGTCTGCGCCAGGATTCGCGCCGAAGGGATCGCGATCGACGATCGGGAATCGCTGGACGAAATCAGGTGCGTCGCTGCGCCGGTTCGCGATCCGGAGGGACGTGTCATCGCCTCCGTCGGCATTTCCGCTCCGATTACAAGATTTCCGACGAAGCGATTTGCCACCGCAGCCAGGCAGGTCGCTGCGATTGCAAAGGCCATCGGCTCCGCTCTCGCGGGCTGAGGAATGGTCATGAATCGCGTGACCTTCGCATTGGCCATGGCCGTCGTCATCGCAGCGCCAGTGACGACTCAGGACATGGCGCTGAAAGATCTGATGCCGAGGGGCGTGGTGATTGGCGTTGCCATCAATCAGCGCCAGAGCGATGGCGCCGACACCGCCGCCGTGGACCTCATTACGAAACAGTTCAACCAGATCTCGCCCGAGAATGTGCTCAAGTTTCAGCTCGTGCACCCGTCGGCGGACCGATACGTCTTCGACGCGCAGGACCGCTACGTGCAGTTCGGCCTTGAGCGGAAGATGCAAGTCGTCGGGCACAACCTCGTGTGGCACCGGCAGACGCCGGCGTGGGTCTTTCAGGGTGCCGATGGCAAGCCTGCCGATGGCGAGACCCTGCTCGCGCGCATGCGCGACCACATCCACACCGTCGTCGGCCGCTACAAGGGGAAAATCCACGGCTGGGACGTCGTGAACGAAGCGATCGACGAGGACGGATCGCTGCGCAAGGCGCCGTGGCATGACGGCATCGGCGACGACTACGTCGCGAAGGCGTTCGAATTTGCCCACGAGGCGGACCCGGGCGCAGAGCTCTATTACAACGACTACAACCTCGAAAAGCCTGCCAAACGCGCAGGCGTCATCCGGCTCGTGAACGATCTGAGGTCGCGGGGTCTCCGCATCGATGGGATTGGCAACCAGGGCCACTGGCAGCTCGAGACGCCGACGATCGATCAAATCAAGGAGGGGCTCGCGGATCTGCACGGCACCGGGTTGAAGGTGATGTACACCGAGCTCGATATCAACATGCTGCCGCCGGCCGGGCCCAATGCCGATCCCGCTCTCGCGAATCCCTACGTCGGCGGACTGCCAGACGAGAAACAGCAGCAGCTCGCGAGACGCTATGCGGACATCTTTCGCGCAATTCTGGAGCATCCCGGCTGGGTCTCGCGGGTCACGTTCTGGGGACTGAGTGACGCGGACTCCTGGTTGAACCGGGGCCGGGCAAACCATCCGCTGCTGTGGGATCGCCAGCGGCAGCCGAAGGCCGCGTTCCACGCTGTCGTGGACGTGCTGCGCCAATCGCGTCCGCGCGTTCGGTGACCATCAGCGAGCGACGCAGCTGAAGTTCGCCGCATCACTCATGCTGCCAACACCGCTGTAACGCGCGACGGAAGGATACGCGCACAGGGGACGCGTGCGATCCACGTGGCCGTTGGTCGCGTGTGACGCGGGAATCGAGTCCGGTGCCGTCCCGTTCTCGACCCACCTCTCGAGCGCGGCCAGCGCGTCGAACGTATTCGGGCCCGCGCCGCCGCCGCAGTGCGCCATTCCCGGCGCGGGGAAGAATCGGAAGAACGACCGGGTCGCGTCGATCCCGCCCATCGCCTTCGCGACGCCCTCGTAATACGCCATGGTGTCTAACGGCGACGTGACCGGGTCGGCGAGGCCCGTATACATGATCAGCTTCCCGCCGCGCGACTGAAACGCGCTGTAGTCAGTCGCCATCGCGTTCAGGAATGGATACTTCGCGTTCACAGTGGCGACATCCTTGTCCCAGTCGAAGGAGCGCGGATCCCACGACGGGTCCTGAAACACCCAGCCGCGGAACAATCCGATTCGGACGGGCTCCTTGGGATTAGTGATGTACGTGCCCCATCCGGCTTCGCTGCCGAACGACCAGCCCGGATACAGTTGCTGTCCCGCCTTCGTCTTCGCGCCGGCGTACACTTTCTTCGCCGCGTCGATCTGCCGCGGCGTCAGACACGCGTCGGTTTCGTCTGCCTTGCACGCGAGCACGGATGGATCGAAGCGGCACGCACGCGGATCGGCGATGAGGCCGTCCTCGAGCCCATCGTTCTTGTCACACGCCGCCACCGCGGCTCTCGCCAACTCGGGCAGCTTGGCGCTCGACAGGATCGGAGTTCCATTCACGTCATGCGTCGCGAGCCATGACCAGAGGAAGCCGTAGATCAGGTTGACCCGGTTGTTGCCAGGATCGCCGGCCACGATCCCGTCGTAGTCGGTGGGAAAGCGCTGCGCTTCGCTGAGCGCCTGCTGCCCGCCGGTCGAGCAGCCGCTGAAGTACGATCGCGCCGGCGCGCGCCCTTTTGCGCGTTCGACGACGGTCCGGGCGATCGTCGTCATCTCGTGCACCGCACGATACGCCCAGTCGACGATCTTTTCCGGGTGTCCGATTCCGAAGTCCATCTGATCGCCGGTATGCCCGGTGTCGGTGCTCACTGCCGCGTATTCTTTCGTCACCGCGGCCGCGAGCGCCGCGTAGTTGATCGCGCCCGAGAAGCCGCCATTATCGGTTCCGAGGAGCTTCCCGTTCCACGCGTCGGGCAGCCAGACTTCGACTTTGATGTCGGAATCGGGAGACGGTCGTGCCGTCACCATGACGCGGCAGAACGCCGGTACCGTGAATGTGCGTCCAGAGGTGAAGGCCCCGGCTGGGTACGCGTGCGCGCCTGTGATCGTCGCGTTCGATAATGTGGCAGAGCCGAGCTCCTCGCACGCCGAGGACGTCGATGCGGCCACAGATCCCGCCGCAGGCGGAAGCACGTTGCTCGTTTCAGCCTCGTGCACGATCCGCTCGGCGTCGTCCGGCAGCAGAAAGCGGTCGCGCACGGCCTGGTCCGCGGCGCGCTTCACGATCGCGACGTAGTTCTCGAGCGTGCCGTAGCGCTCTTCCAGCGAGGCCCGGGGGTCGTGGTTGGCCAGCCGTTCCGCCTTCGTCTTGGCGAAGGGAATCCAGCCGCCCTGGAAGCCACAACCTTGCCCGCCGAAGAATCCCGAGCGGTAGACGTTCCACCCGAGGTAGGTGCCGAGCGGCGCCTGCATCAGCACCGATGGGACACCGGCGGTTTCGTTTCCGTCTTCGTTCACGCGCGGCACGTACGTTGGCACCACGCCGAGCACGCGCGGCGGAACGATGGACATCCTGCCCGACAGATCGACGGCATTGAAGCCAGGACCGAAGTCGTAACGCACGACCGGGTTGAGCACGCGATCGATGGACGGCAGGCCCGGAATATCAGGGAGGCCGATCGCGGCACGCGTCGCCGGCACCAGGTCGCCGTTCGCCAGCCGCGGGTAACGGCTGTCGGGGGGCAGTGTGCCCTTCGTCACCCATTCGACGAGCGCACGGGTGAGCGCGCGCGTCTGATCCGCTTCGGGATTCGGATTGGACGGCAGCACGCACGCGTTATTTGGCGTCGTCTCGGCACGAAAGCCGCCCCGTCCGCCGCCGTGCGTCGTCCCCGGATAGTAATAGCGGCGCACGTTGTCGGGAAGTGGAAGGTCACGCGCGGCATCGGTGCCAATCAGATCCGGGGACATGCGCAGGCCCCAGAACTCCGACGAGCCGAACGCTTCGATAATCTTCGGGCAGGTTCTCGTCGCGGTGCACCGATCGAGCAGCCCCGCGGCCGGGAGCTTGCGTGTCTTGTCTTCGTAGCGAGTCCACCACACGACGCCCTCGCTGCCTGGCTCGTACACGCCGGCGGCGCCGCCGGGCAATGCGAAGCGGAGGTTCATCGGCGTCTGCCGCGCGGCGATGCGCGGGAAGGCGCCGTCCCACACCATGCGGTTCTGGAGGTCGCGATTGAATCCGAGATGGATGAACGTGCGGATGAAATTGCCCGACTGCGAGTCGCCGACGCTGACCGCGTGATCGATCGCGCCGGCGACGGGATTCGGCGTGCCCGCGCTGTCGGCCTGCGCGCGACGGAAGAACGACACGATGTCGCGCGTCGCGGCAAGACCGGCGCTGAGCACCAGCGGATCTCTGGCGGTGTAGACAAGCTCGTAAAGCCGATCGGTGCGGAAACCGTCCTTCAGGCACAGGCGCGTCGGATCGGGCGTCCCGGGCCACGGCGTCGACTCGCAGTTGGCAAAGGCCCACTCGCCGCGCGGGACGGGATGCGCGGCGTCCTGATCGCCGGAGTAGTCCTCGCGTGTGTGCCACGAGAGGCGTGCGTCGCGCTGTTCGAGACCGGCGGGGAGATACGGCTGCGGCGTGCCGAGCGAGGCGAGACGGATTGGCGCTGTCCGGGTGCCGTCGGGCACGTCGTAGAAGCGCGCGATGACCGGACCCGTAATGGCGGAGCCGTCCCGATTCCGCGCGATCGGCACCACGATCGTCTGATTGTTCGCCGCTGGGATCACGTCTCCCTGCCAGCCGCTGACGAGCGACACGTAGCCTTCAGCGCTCGCGACCGCCTGGCCATTGCCGCGGTTGACGACCTGATAGAGGAGCACGCGCGCCGCCTTCGACATATCCACCGGCTTGGCCAACGCGAACGTCGCCACATATTCAACTCTCCCGCGCGCGTTTCTCGGGGCGAGATCGAGATCCTGAATGATGGTGTTGTGCGGATCCTTCGGATCGATCTCGCCGTGCACCTTGCCGCGAACGAGCTCGAAGGGTCCGGCGGTTCCGACCGCTTGGCCGTTGTTCATCGGTTCGCGTGAGGTGATCTCGAGCCGGACGACCTGCGCACGCGCGGCCGTTGCGCTCGACGCGAGGACGCAGGCCACTAGGAGCCATCTACTGCGTGTCGGTCTCATCCGGTATCTCCATGGTGAGCAGCAGCGCGCTCAGCGACTTTCCATGCGCATCGAGGGCCAGCGATCGGGTCACGCCACCGCCGAGCGCGCCAGTGATCACGAAGTTGAGCGCGCCGAGCCGCGGCAGCTCGTAGCGCGTCACGTCGCCGTTCGTGATGCCCGCAAACAGCGTCTTCACGCGTTCGGGCGTCGCGTGCGCGACGAGGCGCGGATAGTCACGCGCGTCGAAGGCAATCAGGGAAATGTTGCAGGTGTCCCCTTTGTCGCCGGTACGCGCGTGCGCGATGTCGCGCAGGGCGCTCATACGCTCTCGTAATCCACGCGCCACGATACTCGATCGCGCGGCACGAACGTCGAGCGCATCGCGAGCACCTGACGGACGGACGTGAACGCTCCGCCGCCGCCTGCGGGCCCATTCGTATAGAGCGACTCCACTTCCCGCGCGACTCGCCAGCCGTCCGCCGCTGATGCCGTGCGCGCCGCGACCCGCAGCCGCACCTCGTAGGGCTCGACACCGCGTCCCGCGTCGGGGCCGTGCAACGCGTTCAGGCCGATGAGATCGCAGCGCAGATCGCTGAAAGGCACGCCTGTCAGCCGCAGTCGTTCGACGACGATCTCTCCCGCCAGCCGGCCGCGCGCCGCCGCGCCGGCTCCGGCGTAGGAGATTTGTCCTTCGCCGATCCATCCGTCGAATTGCCCGACCGACACTTTCAGCGTTGACGGCCGCCCACGCCCGCCGGCGCCGTCGACACGCACGCGATCGCCGCCGAGATCGGTGATGCACGCGGCGCTGAAGTCGGCGGCGACATCCGGCGTCACGTAGGCCGCGGGATCGTGGATCTCGTAAAGCAGCTGCTCCGTGCATGTCGCCGCCGTCACCTGCCCACCTGAACCAGCCACCTTCGTGATGACTGCGGAGCCATCGGCGTCCACTTCTGCGAGCGGAAACCCAAGGCGGGCGAGATCCGCGACATCTTTCAGGCCCGGGTCGGCGAAGTAACCGCCCGTCACCTGACCGGCGCATTCGAGCATGTGGCCGACGAGTGTGCCGCGTCCGGCCAGCGTCCAGTCATCCAGACGCCAGCCGTGGTGCACGGCGATCGGCGCGAGGAACAGCGACGGATCGGCGACGCGGCCGGTCACGACGACGTCGGCGCCGTTGACGAGCGCCTCGCAGATTCCGTCGGCGCCGAGATACGCGTTCGCGGATACGACGTTGTCCGCTGTGAGCGCCTCGCCGGTTTCCGCGGCGGTAAACCCGCCGCCCGTCACGAGTGCGCGGACGTCGTCTCCCGCCACGACCGCGATCGTGAAACCGCCGATGCCGAGGCGTCGGGCGATATCGCGAACTCGCGCGGCCGCCGCCGGAGGATTCGCGGCCCCCATGTTGGTGACGATGCGCACGCCGCGCCTGCGCGCTGCCGGCAGGATCGCCTCGACGCGTTCGTCGAGCCGCGGATCGTATCCCGCCGCCGGATCGGCGGCCCGCGCCTGCTGTGCGATCGCAATCGTCCGCTCGGCGAGGCACTCGAACACGATCACGTCGAGCTCGCCGCGCTCGACCAGCTCGATGGCCGGCTCGATGCGGTCGCCGGAATAGCCGGCGCCGCAGCCGATGCGAAAAGCCCGCGTGCTCACAGCCCAAACACTCCGAAGACGACCGCGGCAGCGGTCATGACCAGCGTTGCCGCGAAGAGCAGCGGGCCCGTGAAGCGCTGATGCTCGCCGAGCTCGATGCCCGTCAGACCGACGACGAGAAACGTCGCCGGCGTGAGGGGGCTGACGGGGAACCCGGTCGTCATCTGGCCGAGCAGCGCCGCCTGTCCGACATGCGCAGCGGGCACGCCGAAGCGTCCCGCGACTTCCGCGACCACCGGGAGCACGCCGAGATAGAAGGAGTCGGGATCGAAGACGAGGCTGAGCGGCATCGAGACGATGGCGAGCGCGACCGGGATGTGCGGAGCGAGCCGCGGCGGCACGGCGCCCACCGCCGCGTTCGCCATCGCCGCCAGCATGCCGCTCTCCTTCATGATGCCGGTAAAGGCGCCGGCAGCGAGCAGGATGGCGGCCATCATCAGCGCGGCCTTCGCATGGGCGTCGATGCGCTGCCGCTGCTGCGCGGTGTCCGGGTAGTTGATGGTCAGCACCACCACGGTGCCGATCATGAACATCACCGCCGGATCGACGGTGCCGGCGATCATCAGCGCCATCATCGCGATCGTGATGAACGCGTTGACCCAGACCAGCCGCGGCCGCCGCAGGCCGGGGTCAGACCGGGGTTCGACCGGGGTCAGACCGGGGTCAGACCACTTTTGCCGGCTCGCGTGTCCGGAATCGGCATTCTGGTGGTCTGACCCCGGTCTGACCTCGGTCTGACCCTGCTCTGACCCTCGTCTGACCCCGGTCTGACCCCTCTCCGCGCGGCGGCCGAGCAGCCAGGCGACGGTGAACACGAACACGAGGCCGACGGCTTGCACCGGCACGAGCGGCCGGAAGAGTTGTGTGACGGGAATGTGGAGCGACGCCGAGGCGCGGATCATCGGGCCAGTCCACGGCAGGAAATTGACGCCGGCGGCCAGCGAGACTACGCACGCGAGCACGCGGCGATCAATGCCGAGGCGATCGTACAGCGGCAGCATCGCCGGCACCGCGACGAGGAACGTCACCGCGCCGGATCCGTCCAGGTGGACGAGCAGCGCGAGCGCCGCCGAGCCGACCACGACGCGCGCGGGCCGAGCGCCAACAGCCCGGAGCACCGCGCCGATGACCGGCTCCAGCGTGCCCGCGTCCGTAATCACGCCGAAGTAGAGGATGGCGAACACGAACATCGCCGCCACCGGCGCGATCTGCTGGATCCCGGTGACGACGAACTTCGCCGTGGCGAGGCCGAAGCCGCCAAGCAGGGAGGCGCCGAGGGGCACCGCGATCAGTGCGACCAGCGGCGACGCCAGCCGGCTGACGATGAGCCCGAGCAGCGCGACGACGGTGACCAGCCCGAGGAGTGCCAGCGTCAAATGCGGTTGAACTTCGCGATCGCCTTCGACAGCGACTTGAACTGGCGGATGAACGGATACATGCCGCTCTCGCGTTCGTCGATCGCCTGCGCCTGCTTGAGCACCTCCGCCGCACGGTCCTGCGGCACCACAACCACGCCATCCTCGTCGGCGACGATGATGTCGCCCGGACGCACCGTCACGCCGGCGCACTCGACGGGAACATTCTTCGCGACGGTGGCATAGTGGCCAACGGCAGTACGAGGGGACTTGGACCTCGCATAGACCGTGAGCCCCATTCGGCGCACGTCCCAGAGATCGCGAATGGCGCCGTCGAGGACCATCCCGGCCATGCCTCGCTCGACGGCAGCAGTCGCCATCAGATTGCCCATCGCCGCGATGTCCAGCGTGCCTTCCATGACGATGACGCCGACGTCGCCAGGTTTTGACTCGTCGATTATCTCGACCGAGTGCTTGGTCGACAAAGCGGGCGTCGCCTGATCGGCGGGCGCGGGCCTCGCGATCGCCGTGACGGCGCGGCCTACCAGATTTGCACCCGTCATCAGCTTCATGTCATAACGCATCGTCCCGTTCTTGCCCGTGACGATCTCGACTGCGTCGGACACCGACGCTGGATAGGTGCTCTTGAAGCCGGCGATCAGCGGGTCGCCGGGAGGGTCGGAACTTTGC
>Ga0075434_100002497_pt1 | contig 16213 bp, 18 predicted proteins | sample RhiMethybrSRZTD3_FD_75298 | JGI IMG/M metagenome (GOLD analysis project Ga0075434, IMG submission 75298) | Populus rhizosphere microbial communities from Tennessee, USA - Rhizosphere MetaG P. TD hybrid SRZTD3 | ecosystem: Host-associated > Plants > Roots > Rhizosphere > Soil | place: USA... | reverse complement strand
CTATTCTTTATCGACTGGCGCCGCTCCCTGCCAGTGGCCCACGTCGATGATGATGTCCTCGGGTCCTTTGAACTTGTCTTCGTAATAGGCCGTGCCAAGATTCACCGCTCCGGCTTTGGTCGCGCCCGCCGCTTCCATGCGCGCAAACTGCTCCTGATCGTCTGCCACGGAGAAACCGATATGATCGATGCCGGCTTTGCCGCCCATTCCTGCGGCCAGCGGCAAGACTGTAATATTCACCGAGCCATCGCTTAAATCGATGGCGTTGTTCTTGCGCTTCTGAATCAGCTTCATGCCCATGGCGTCGACAAAGAATTTTGCCATGGCATCGACATCCGTTGCCCGGTAGGCGATGTGTCTAATTTTAGCCATCGTTTTCTCCTGGTTTGAAACAACCTTTTTTTAACGTAAACGGTGAAGCTTGAAACCGCATCAGAGCGAGGTCATCCGCCGTAGAAAACTTTCTCTCCCAAATCTCGCATTGCCAATGTAGCATCATCGGGTCGACCGGGCGGCTGCACGGCAACACCGGCATCCTTCACTTCTCCTACGAAAATCGAATGATCGCCCATTTCCACGGTATTCACCAGCGCACACTCAACGAACGCCGGGGCCTTGTCCAAAATAGGCGTGCCCAGGCTTCCCTTGCGAAAAGATTCTCCGCCGATGGTATTGCCTTCTCGCTCGAGCGGCTTAAAAAAAGTAAATGCCTGGCCCTTTTGGTCCTTGCCGAGAATGTTCAAGGCAAATGTCTTGGATTCTTTGATAATCGAATGAGCGCCCGAGTCTGCTTTCACGCCGACAACGACGAGCGGCGGTTGGAAGGCGGTCTGGGTCACCCAGTTTACCGTGGCAGCAGCGACTTTGCCGTCTTTGCTCTCGGACGTGAGCACATAAATCCCGTAAGGAATCATCCGTAGGGCCGTTTTTTTGGCATCAGCATCCATTATCAATATTTCCTTTCATGTGAATTTGCGATCGGCCGAAGCTGTTGGGATTCTATGGAACCATGAGCGAATCTTCAAGGACTCGACGCTCAGTTGCCGCTTTGCTCACCTGGGCGGGACGCGAAACCCCAGAGCGACATAACTATTCGCACCGACTTGAAAATGACCTAGTTCCGTCATGCCGAGTCCGTTTACGTGCACGCGCAACGAATGCGCATTGCTGCGCGAGACAAACGCGACACCGATCTCGAACCGTCCGGCCAATTCTTTTCTCTGCGCTTCATAAAGACCGCGCAGCAGGCCGCGGCCCCGGCATTCGCGCGCAATGCACACCGGCCCATAGATGTAGCTGGTAAAGCTGCCGAGAGGCCGATCTTCATACCGAAATGCTGGATAGTGAAGGAGCATTTCCGCGATCACCGGCGAGCCGCTGGGAAATTCGTTCCGGAAGGCACACAGAAAACCGGCGACGCGCTGATCGAGAACCGCCACCATCGTACCCAGATCCTGGGCAATTTCCGCCGTTTGCTCCAAGCTAAATTGAGCCGAGAGAAAGCCGCTCTTTCGTTCCTCTTCGGTCAGGTTCGCGATGTAATTGGCCGATTGCAACTGCAGAATTTGTTGATAGTCGGCGGCAAGGGCGCGCCGGTACTGAGTTGCTTGAGCCATGTTTGCCAAGTTCTTCCTTGAGCTACCCCGATCCGGGCCAGTTCTTAGAATTCGGAGAGCTCCCGCCCCTGCGCAACATTTCCTTGAACATCTCGGCAAAAAATCCACCCAGTGCGCCGGCGGGAATGGCTGCTGCAAAGGACAGTGCCATGAACCACTCGGGCAAAACATTTTCGTCACTGCCGCTGCCTTGCAGTACCAGGCCGAGCAAAATCGAGCCGATACCCACGAGAGCGCCGTGCTTCATCTCCAGGCTCCCGGCCTTGTAGGCGGCATAAAATCCGCCGATCAGAGTGCCGAGCGAGCCCAGTACGAGGCTCGCAAGCAAACCTTCACTGGATGTCCAATACTGAGCGTAGGCCTCCTCTGCGCCTCCTTGCTCGGACAGTTCTTTAGCGACAAAAAACGCATAGTAGCCTGTGGTCAAAGCCATGGTCGCGATCGTATCGACGATCACACCCACGAGAATCGGTCGGAATTGGATACCGCTCAAAAAACCTGTGGGCTCGATCCGCGATGGCGGCTTCACGGGCGAAGGGAATGACATCGCGATTGGGAACTCCGATCGAATCGGTTATAACTTGCGGTTGACATAGCCGCTCTTCTAGGGAAAATAACGTCACGCGCCAGTAAAACGCAAACTGACTTCAATGTTTCACCGTTTTCGCTACGAAGCGGAATTTTACCCATCCCTGAGCCGCATTCCGCTGCACGTTCGCATGAAGCTCGATCTCACCGGGATCAGAATTTCCCTCAAAGATTGGCTCGCGTTCGACTTTGCCGAAAGAGCGGCTCTGTGCCATCTACCCTGTCGACTGCCGGACGAAAGACAAGCGTTCGTCGGGTATTTAGATTTTCTTTCGCGGAAGTACTGTGGAACACCCGTTGTAGTGACGGACGGGTTGGACAGCGCGCTTTTGGACAAAGCACGAGTACCGGAGCCAGTGCGAAATAAAAGCGCTGATTCACTCAAGCGGATTACTTCGGAGGAATGGTCTCAGTGGCAATTTCATCAGCGCTATGCTTTGTACAAAACCGCGATATCACAAAGCCAACCGGACGCCTTCGCCCAGTTGCTCGAGCAATTGCGCGACCCAAGCGCCGCCGTGGAGACTGAACTTTAGTCCGACCGCGCTGACCCAGGCGCCGGACCCCGCGATCATGCAGGGCAAAGTCGTCGAACAAAGCCAAGCGCATCGTTACGGAGATATCTTTCGGGTCTTGTGGGAAAATCGCACCGAACTTCCTTACGCCTGGGCTATTCTTAATCATGGTGTCTGTGATGTCTGCTCGCTTGGACCCTATGGCTTTCGTGACAGTGTCGTTGATGGCGTTCACCTGTGCATGCGCAGGCTCAAATCGCTCAAGCTCAACACGATGGCGGCACTGGATCTTGGGGCTACGGCTGACCTGAATCGATTACAAAGATTCGGCCAGGAGGAGCTCCAGTCCCTTGGCCGTCTGGCGCATCCGATGATTCGCCGGCGCAGAGAACCCGGTTTCGTGCGATGCTCCTGGGATGAAAGTTTCGAGCTTATCTGTCGCGCGATTCACGACACTGCACCCCATGCAATGGGATTCGTGGCGACGCCGCACGGACGAACCAACGAAATCTATTATGCATTTCAGAAGCTGGCCCGAATACTCGGCAGCAACAACATCGCTCTCTCCTCTCACCCCTCCCGCCACGATGCGGTTTCAGGACTGAAATGCACGCTCGGTTATGGCGCTCCTACCTGTTCGCTTTCGGATTGGATTGGCACTGAACTGCTCATTATCTTTGGTGCCGATGGGCTTACTGATTATCCGCTAACGAAAAAGTACCTGCGCCGTGCGCGAAAGGCGGGCACACGCATCATCGCGGTGACTCCGTTAGTCCGAACGAAAGCAGAAACTGACTGGACGTCTTCGCTCGGCAGGAGAAAAGTGCAAGAAAGAATCTCGACGCCTTATCGGTTCCAACTTCGCGCCGGCGGCGAAATCGCTTTTATCAATGGTATTCTAAAGACTCTGATCGCGAACGATCAGGTCGATCTTGAGTTCATCGACAAGCACACGGCACGTTTTGATACCTTGCGGGAGGCATTGCAAACGCAGTCGTGGGAAATGCTCGAGCGTTGCTCCGGCGTTTCGCGTTCCGCAATGCAGGAATTCGCGATTCAATACGGCGCGGCGCGCTCAGCTGTTTTCGTCTACACAGGGGAATTTACCGACTGCGAATTTGCCGGCGCCAAGGTCAAAGCGATCGTGAACCTCGCTCTCGCGCGCGGCATGCTCGGCCGCGAAAAATGCGGCATTATGCCCATTGGCGCGCAGAGCAGCATGCAGGCGGGCGGCGAATGCGGCGCTGAGCCGGACCAGTTCCCCGGCGGTTTTTTAGTCAATGAAAACAGCGCCAGGCGCTTGTCAAACCTCTGGCGTCATCCCGTACCGTCCAATCCCGGCCTGACCCTGCCGAGAATGATTGATGCGGCTTACGCACATCAAATTAAGTTTTTTTACTTCCTTGGTGGCGATTCGCTCGAAACGTCGCCAGACGACAGTTACGCTGCCGAGGCATTGAGCCGAGTCCCGGTGCGTATTTATCAAGACCTCGTGCTGAAGCCTTCAATGCTGCTCGAACCGAGCGACGCTGTGCTTGTTTTGCCGGCGCAAACGCGCTACGAGCAACGAACCGGTGGCACGTGTACGAGCACCGAACGTCGCATTCGTTTCACGCCGGAGCTTACGGGTCATAAGATTGGCGAGAGCCGTCCGGAGTGGGAAATCGTGAGCTCCATTGGGCGTAAATCGATGCCCAATGGCGAGCTACTGTTTCCTTTCCATAACAGTCAAGCAATTCGTGAAGAAATGAGCCGCGTGATGCCGATCTACCAGGGCATAGAGAAAATCACCAAAGAAGGAGATCAACTTCAATGGGGAGGTCCCCAGCTCTACCGCGATGGCTTTAAGATAATGCCCGGCAACCGCGCACTTTTCAGCGCACTCGAACCGACGGCCGGCAACGAGAGCGATCAGTAATTCGCCAGAACAATGCAGACGCATGCTCATCAAAATTCCGATCGAGATCTATTCCCGGGTTTTTCCAACACCGAGTACACGCGCCGATATACGGCCATCCGTGAAGCGATGGATAAGGAGAACCTCACAGCACTGCTGATCTCCGGCGCTCGCGGTTCTTCGGAAATTCACTATGTTTCGAACTATCTCGCACAATCCCCTTCCTGGTTGCTATTTCCGCGCAACGACTCTCCCGCGGTTTTCATCCACTTCTTCAATCATCAGCCATGCGCCAAGGCACAGTCGGTGATTGAAGACGTACGGTGGTACGGACCGGCGCCGATGCCGCATTTGATCGACGCGTTGCGCACGCGCGGCATGGGCCAAAGCAAAATCGGCCTGGTGAGCATGCGTGCAATGGCCTACGGACATGTGACCGCGCTGCAACGTGCTTTTCCACAAGCCGAGTTCGTCGAGTTCGGTCCGCAGTTCACTCGCATTCGTCAGGTGCGCAGCGAAGAGGAGCTCGTGTATCTGCGCAAGAGCGGTTATCTCACTGATATCGCCTGCGAAGCACTGGAGCGCGATTTGCGCCCGGGATTGACCGAGCACGATGTGCTCTCCATTGTTTATGGAGCATACATCAAACATGGCGGCGATCCCGGCATTCACTTTATTGCGACCACCAGCATGGAGAAGTCGGACCGTTTTGTCCCGTGGCAAAAGCAAACAACGCGCGTGCTCGAAGCCGGCAGCGTTGTCATTACAGAGCTAACCGTTAGCTACTGGGGTTATTCGACGCAGATTCACCGCCCTTTCGCTATCGCTCGTGAGCCGTCAGCCACGTATCGCAAACTCTTCGAAACTGCGCGGCAATGCTTTGAAAACATTCGTAAGATCTGCCGGCCGGGCACGACCAGCGAAGAAATTGTCGCTGCATCTTCCATCATTGAAGAGAATGGCTTTACTTCCTACGACAGTGTCTTTCATGGCGAAGCCGGGAAATCACCGGAGCTTGGAACAAAATCAGCCGCCCATCCGCTGGAGCCCTGGACCCTGCGCGATAACATGATTCATGTGATTCAGCCGAATCCGGTGACGACGGATCTTCAAGCAGGATTACAGCTCGGCGCGGCGGTTGTCGTCAAACCAGGCGGTGGCGAGCTGTTGCACAATTACCCATTCAAGTTTCCGGTATGCGGATAAACGCGGAAACGATCTGTCCAATCATTCGAACAGCGTCGGCGCCTCGCACGGAGGAACCATGACCGCCATAATGAAAATTCTAACGGCCATGCTACTCGTTGCCATCGTTGTTGTTTCGCCCGTTATGGCAGCCCAGCCGGTGACAAAAGTAATCATGACCACAGGCTCGTTCAGCGAGCGCGAGGCAGCGATGTACGTCGCGCAGGATCAGGGTTTCTTTCGCCGCTACGGTTTGGAATTGACGTTCGTCCAGGTTCGCAGCGGTCCCGTCGGTATGGCCGCGATCGCCTCGGGCGAAACCCAGCTTCACGAAGGCTCCGCCACAGCGGCGGTTCTGAGCGCCGCAGCTGAAGGTCTCGACCTGGTCTTTGTCGCCGGCATGATCAACAAATTGATCGGCAATATTATGGCCACACCGAAAATTAAATCCCCGGCTGATCTGAAAGGGAAGGCGATCGCGGTGACGAGCGCGAGCGGCGGTAGCTGGATGTTCACCACCCTGGCGCTCGAATATTGGGGTTTGGACGCGAAACGGGACGGCATCAGCTTTCGCATTCTCGGCGATGAGTCGGTGCGAAGCCAAGCGCTGCTCAACGAATCCGTCGCCGCGACTCATCTGGGTTACACCTTCTCGGCGCCGCTGATCGCCCGCGGCTTTACCAATCTTGCCGATCTGGCGAAGCTCCCGATTCCGTTTCAGAGCACCGGCGTCCTCACCACCCGTCGTTTCATGAGCGCTTCGCCCGAGATTGTCGAGGGTGTTCTGCGCGGCATCGTCGATTCGTTGCACTTTATCGCTCAACCGGAAAACAAGCCGGCGGTCCTGAAGAGTTTAATGAAGGGGTTGAGGCTGCAAAATATCGAACAAGCCACCGAAGGTTATGACACTCTCGCCGGTATCTACGAACACAAGATTTACCCGCGCGCCGATGGCGTGCGCAACGTGATTCGTCTTCTCGGCACGACCAACGAAAAAATCCGCAAGCTAAAAGCCGAAGATTTGGTGGATGACCGGTTTGTGAGAAAACTAGAGAAGGAAGGCCGGTTTTAGATCAAACGATGTAGGGCGCGATTCATGTAGGGGCTCGATTCATCGAGCCCCCTACGGCATCTCTTCCAGCAGGCGCCCGAATCCTTTTACGGCCTGTCGCACATGCAGCCATTTCTGTACCGCCCACACTCGAGCCGGTACCGGATGCACCACGGGCACCTGCAAGTCTTCCTCGAGGAGGCGAATAATATCCAGACAGCGCCAGCCGGTGCCGAGCATGTAAATGCCATCGGCGCCGGGATTTTTCAGGAAAGCCCGATGGGTATGCGCATAGATCTCAGTTGAAGCCAGCCGCCCAACATCGGCGAACGCCACTTCCATTCCTTCCATTGCGACCACTTCGAAGCCGGCCTCCTGGAAATAACGCGTAAACATATCGTTGATGCTGCCGGTAAAATAGGTGACGCCAACGAATTTCCGGATGCCAAGCGCGCGCAAGGCTTCGACCTGGGTTTGCGCCGCTGTGACAATGGGCGTTTTGAACTCAGCCTCCCATTCTCTGACGATTTTCTCTTCTCCCTTATAGCCGTGCACCATGAACGGCGGCGCGCCCTCCGGATGAATCAAGTCCACGCCCTCTTTGGCCAGCTCCGCGACTTTCTCATGCACGGCGTTGAGCGCGGCACGAAACTCATCTTCGGTGCCGCGTTGAAAATTGAGGTAAACCGGCACGACGCCGATGCCTTCCGGCAAGAGCCGGATAAATTCTTCCAGCGAGCCTGGCCGATGCGTCGGCTTGACGCAACCCACCACGCCGCGCCAACTGGCAAAAACCATATTCGCTGCCCGTATTACGACTGTATTTTGAAAATCTGCGGAAACTTAGCCTTCAATTGCGCGCGCACGCTGTCCGGCACCTCGACGACTTTGGGAAACTCGCCGCGCAGTTTTCGGTTGTACGGAATGCATGCGTCGATCAAAATGCGGTTGTTGAAGTTCCCTGGCAAAAACATCGGATCACGTCCTGACGACCATGCTTTTTGGACCAGATCGATATCGCTGATTGGATCGAAACGCGTGCCCATTGCCCAGAGCACCTGATCAATATCCGAGCAATCCACGTCATCATCGACGACGACTGTCCACTTCCCGTTGTAGGCGCCGGCCATGCAGTTCGATGCAACGTGCAGAACGTTGCGCGCATGGCCGGGATAGCGCTGGCGGATTTGGATTGCGGTAAAGCGCGTTGCCGGCGCGCCTTCGTGATTCCAGACGCCGAGAATATCCGGCAATCCACAGGCCTCGAGCGCGTTCCATATTTCCGCGGCGCCGGCGATCCCCTTCAGCAGCCCCGTCTCGTCCACCGGCTTGTGCTGCGGCGCGCAGGTTAGAATCGGGTTGTTTCGATACATGACCGTCTTGACGTTCAGGTAAGGTCGCGGCACGACGTCGTCCGAATAGTAGCCCATCCACTCGCCAAAGGGCCCTTCCGGCTTGGACTGGCCGGGAACAGCCTCGCCCTCGATGACGATTTCCGCATCCGCCGGAATCGGGAAGCCGGTGAAGGGCCCTTTCACCACGTCGACAGGCTCCCCACGAATCCCGCCGGCAAAATCATATTCGGAAACACCCGAAGGCAACGGACTCGCGGAGAGCATGTAAAGCAGCGGATCCTGACCGCACACAATGGCGAATTTGCACGCTTGGCCCCGCTCGAAATATTTGTCGCGGTGAATGCGCCCATGCTTGCCTTCGGTGATCTGGCAGCCGATGGTTTTTTCGTCGTACACCTCGCAGCGGTAAGCCCCGAAGTTATACCACTCCGCGTCCGGATCTTTGGTGATGCACATATCGGCGGTGCCAATATAGCGATGTGTGTCTGCTTGGTGATGAACCGGCACCGGCAACTTGAAGACATCGACTTTGTCGCCTTCCAAAACATTTTCGAAGATCGGTCCGGTCTTGACCATCTTGGGCTTGATCAATTTCATGTCGGTCATGACATGATGATAGGCCTTGACGATGTCCGCTTTGCGCTCGTATTCGAGCGGCAATCCGAGGGTCAGCGCGACACGTTTGATGGTGGAAAACTGACCATAGAGGGTCCGAAAGCCTTTGGGATACCCCGGGACTTCGTCAAATAAAATCGCGGGCGCCTTGCCTTTGCCGCCCTCGGTGAGCATCTGAGTGATCGAGCCCATTTCGCGATCCCAATGGGCGCCGTTGACCTTGAGCAATTCACCGAGTTTATCGACCTGATCGATCCAATCGCGTAGCCCCCGGTAGGTAACCGTGCTCTCTGAAGTGCCAACCCTCTCCGGACGTGCCATGTTTGCCTCCGCCGAATCTATCTAATGCTTCAACTTACGTTTAGGGTAATAGCTTGTCAACAAAGTTGCCGCTCGCGTAACCCAGAGCTGCAATTCCCCACAGAGCGTCTAAGGAGAGTCTGATGACTCCGTCTTTCCTCAGACCTTGGGGTTGTCGGAATCCGACAGGAATGATATGAAGCGCCAGCTTACATAATTCGTTCGGGGATCGACATGGACACTTCAACTTCGTACGGGCAACAACTTCGTTCCCTCGGCCAATATCTCGAAGCACAACGCATTCACATCTTCGAGCTGACCTGCCGCGGCGAGCGGTTCGTCGTCAAAGGCGAGCCGGAAAAGGAGACCTCGCTCCTGGCCGCCCTTCGTCAGTGGCAGCAGCGACGACGCAGCGATGGACTGAATGCGTCTTTGACCTTTACCCGAAACGATCTCGATCAACTGGAGCGACAAGGACGAGGTCAGCGCAAACAGTCCAATCGGCTTCCGGATTTTTATAGCCTACCCAACGCTCTGCGTACCGTGGGACAATATCTCGAACTGAAAGGCGCGGAGCTTCTGGAATTACAAAAGCGGCAGCTCAGTTTGACTGTTCTATCGCGCAATAAAGACGGACATCCGCAAATGGAAGAGCGCAGCCTCGCGTCTTTTTATGACCTATTTCTGAAACTCCACGATAAACGCGGCAAGACACCGTCCCGGTAGCTGTCCCGCATACCATCTCAACGAAAATATCGCTAGAACCGGCATCGATTCCACGATAATCCTAAGCTAGTGAACTATACACTGCGGGAATTGATGGTCGCCGCGGCGGCGCGGGAAATCCGCGACGATGACAAAGTCTTCGTCGGGATGCGCTTACCGCTGCTCGGCTTCGCTGTCGCGAAGGAGATTTATGCGCCCAACGCTATCGGCGTTTTTGAAAACGGCGTGATCCGCGACTGGCCGGCCCTCGAATCGATTTTCACCATGAGCGATCCCCCGAACATCGCGCGTGCGCTTTCATGCTCCAGCCTCAACGACGTGATGTACCTATTGCAAACCCGCCGCATCGACATCGGCTTTATCGGCGGCGCCGAAATAGACCGCTTCGGCAACCTCAATACCCACTGGGTGGACGAGAACGGCAAGCGCATTCGTCTACCTGGCAGCGGCGGCGCCGCGGATATCGCGACAATGGCAAAACGCTGCATCATCATCATGAATCATGAAAAAAGACGCTTTACGGCGAAGGTGCGATTTGTCACTTCGCCTGGGTTTGGCGACGGCGGCAGTTGGCGCGAGCGGCGAAATCTTGTTGGTGGCGGCCCGAGCCGGGTTATCACAAGCATGGGGACCTTTTCATTCGATCCCACGAGCCGTGAAATGACGCTGAGCAGTCATCATCCCGGCATTACGGTCGAAGATATAAAGAATCAAACCGGCTGGCCGTTGCGTATCGCAGACGACCTTCATGAAACCACCCCGCCCACAGACCAAGAGCTGGCCGCGGTCAGGACGTATGATCCCAAAGGGATTTGGACCTCTTAATGCCAGTGGGCCGGGCTTCGCTGCTTCAATTGGTCACGTTTCGAGCGTCACCGACTCGATCACCACAGCCGCCTCGGGCACGTCATCATGATGGCCTTTGCGGCCGGTTTTGACTTTTTCGATTCCGTGCACCACTTCCATTCCCTCGATGACCTGGCCGAAGACGGCATAACCAAACTCGGCCGCGGCAGTGCTTCTATGATTTAAAAAATCATTGTCCTTGACGTTAATGAAAAATTGAGAGGTCGCGCTATCGACCACATTCGTGCGCGCCATGGCGATCGTGCCGATTTTATTTTTCAATCCGTTTGTCGCTTCGTTTTTGATCGGTGCTTTGCCCTTTTTCTCATTCATCTGCGCGTCCATGCCGCCGCCCTGAATCATAAAGCCTGGGATCACGCGATGAAAAATCAGCCCAGCGTAATGTCCAGCGCTGACGTACTCCAGAAAGTTTTTCGTTGTGATCGGTGCTCGTTCTCGGTCGAGTTCAATGCGTATCTTGCCCACGCTCGTTGTCATTGCTACCACTGGATTTTTTTCCGCCATTCTGTCCTCCTTTACGAACATTTTATGCATAGCACCTTTTTCCAATAAGCAACATTGAGTGCCGCGGCCGTTCTCTCTGGCTGGCGCCGCTCAGTTGGCGCAGATTGTCTCTTTGACCACTGCCCTATCGGTGGAATTATCCTCACGCTTGCGCTATGGATACGACTACGAGTGAAAGGCGGTAAATAGAAAGGAGGCACCGATGCCGAGTGAAAGAAAAATAGAAGGTATTTTGATACCAATGCCGGCTGCTTTCAAACAAGATGGAGCTATCGATTACAAAGGCACAGATGCGATCGTTGACTTTTACTTGGATGCGGGTGTGCATGGTTTTTTTCCGCTCGGCACCCATGGCCAAGGAATGGTCATGGAAATCGATGAACGAAAGAAAGTCGCGGAACAAATCGTGCAACGAGTCAAGGGCCGCGTCCCGATAGTGATGCATATCGGGACGGCCAATACCTTGTCCTCTATCGATCTCGCCAAGCACGCCGTAAGCCTTGGCGTCGATGCGGTGGCTGTTGTGCCGCCCTACTATTACCCGCATGACGACTGGGAAGTTTATGCGCATTACAAGGCGATTGCCCGCGCCGTACCCGGCACGCCGATGTTCATCTACGACAACACCGAAACCACCTGGGTGGAAATCACCCCGGCAAAAGCGAACAAGATCATTGAGGCGATCGCGCCCAATCCTCTCGCCGGTATCAAAGTCTCTTTCATTCCCTACGACAAACTCTTGGGATACGTTTACCAGTTGCCGAAATCGGTCGGAGTTTTCCCGGGGGGTATTTTTAATCTTTATACCGGCTACTCGGTCGGTGTGCGCGGTGCCATCCATCCGCCTTCGACCCCCTTTCCTGAGCCCTGCGTGAAAATGTACGAGGCTCTCAAAGCGGGTGATTTAAAGGGAGCGCAAAAGGAGCATGATCTCTTAACGCGCCTGATGCAGGTCGTGGGAAAATATCTGCGGACGCACGGCCGCGGCGTCTTCTGCGAGTTGATGAAGCTGCGCGGTTTGCCGGTGGAGCGTTTTCCGCGTTGGGAAACACCACCGTTCACCGAGAAGGACCGCAGCGATTTGAAAAACGGCTTGGAACAAGCCGGCTTCAAAGTTTAGACCACTCGCGCTCAGCAAAGCAATGACTGTCATGGTGAACGGCAGACTGTGTGAAAACTCATCTTGTCGCCAATTTGTCATCTCGAACGGAGTGAGAGATCTTGCACTTTCAAGTACATAAAAAGAAAGATTTCTCGGCGGAGTCTATCCTGAGCCTCGTCGAAGGGCCTCGAAATGACAAGTTTTCACACAGTCTAGCGGTTGGCGAAGCATCTTTAGCGCGTGAGCTTCTCATGTAAGATCCTTCGGCCACCGCCTCAGGATGACATTTGGACAGAGGTCGGAAAAAGATCGGGAGAATTGGAAAGTCACAACAGTAATCATGAACCAGCAGGCAATGAAATTGGAGATCGGCAAAAAGCTCTCGCCCGCTGAAGCAAAAGCTTTTACCGATGAGATCAAACATCGCATGTACGCGCTGTGGAATGAAAAGATCTTTGGCGGCGAGTTCATGCGCGATCTCGATTCGGGACGACTGCCATTCAAGACGATCCAGCTTTTCTGGAAAAATTGGTACTCTTACCCTGTGGAGGTCAACAATTTCCACCTGATTATCTACCAGCGCCATCAGGGCATCTTCGCGCGCCATCGCGATCTCCTCGCGCCCTATGTCGGTAAAATAAGTGATGAATTGGTGAACCCGAGTATCCCCGGACATATCGAAGTTCTGATCAAGCAAGGCGAAGCTTTCGGTGTCACGATCGAGGAGATGATCAACTGCCCAGTCTATGCGGAGTGTCGCGCTCTTACGGAATTTGCCCGCGGCCTGGTTTACGAGGGCAGTATGATCGAATGGTGGGCGCGCTCGCTCAACGAAGAGATGTTCGGTCATTGGGCGCGGCGCTGGCGTGAAGCGTTGCTGTCGAAATATAAAATCAAAGAGGCTGACCTGCATTATTTCCAGGTGCATGAAGAAGCCGATCTGCACGAACACCTCGACGGACTGATGGCACACGGTCAGGTCGCGCGCATGATCTTCGAGCGCTTGCTGCAGGACGGCAATACCTGGTATCGGCCCGGCTGGGGTCCGGAGTATTGCTGTTTGACCAACGCGGAGTATGTCGCGCTTTTCCACGACGGCATTTACAATCACTCCCGCGCACTGGGACATTTTTAATGATGAGATGGGCGATACGCGACCCTCACCCTTCCCTCTCCCGCAAGCGGGCGAGGGTACAAGAATAAAGCGGATTATTGCAGCTACGCAGAAAATTTCCCTCGCCCATTCCGATGGGAGAGGGTTAGGGTGAGGGGAATTATCCGTCGCCAAAGCATAAGACAATAAATCAATAAGCGTAATCAACCCATTTTTCACGAGAGCCAAGATGCCGTTCAACGATTTGCGTGAGTTTATAGACGCCGCCCGCGAACTCGGACAGCTCAAGGAAATCCACGGTGCCGATTGGAATCTGGAAATCGGCGCGCTGACCGAGTTGTTCGCGTTGAAAGAGCCGTCGCCGATGGTTTTGTTCGATCAAATTCCCGGCTATCCAAAAAATTTCCGCGTTGTCTCGAACATCGTCAGCAATCCGACTCGCTCCGGTCTCACCGTCGGAATGGCAGCCGACGCCACTCCGATCGAGCTCGTCGCTCGCTGGCGAGAATTGCTCAAGGGCGTTAAACCCGTTCCGCCTCGGATTGTTTCGCACGGGCCCATCCTGGAAAACGTGAAAACCGGCGACGATATCGACATGACCACTTTTCCCACGCCCCACTGGCACGAGCTCGACGGCGGCCGCTATATCGGCACTGCCGATTGCGTGATCACCGGCGAGCCCGAGGAGGGCGGTTGGGTGAATATCGGCATCTACCGCGTGCAAGTGCACAACAAAAATACTCTCGGCCTCTATGTTTCGCCCGGCCATCACGCGCGCATCATGCGCGAGAAATACTGGGAGAAAGGTCGAAGCTGTCCGGTCGTGGTAACCTTCGGACAAGATCCATTGTTGTTTCTGGTTGCAGGACAGTCGCTGCCGTACGGCATGTCGGAACTGGACTACTGCGGCGGGCTCCGCGGCGTGCCCGTCGACGTCATCCGCGGCGAGGCGACCGGGCTGCCGATTCCGGCCACCGCCGAGATCGCCATCGAGGGGGAAGTGCCGTCGCCAAAGGAACAAGTCCACGTCGAGGGCCCATTCGGTGAATGGCCCGGCTACTATGCCCATGGCGCTGCCGACGAGCCCGTGATCCTGGTAAAAAAACTCTACTACCGCAATGACCCGATCATCGCGGGCGCGCCGCCCCTGAAGCCGCCGTTTATTACGTTCGGTGTGCCGATCGGCGCCGCGGCAATTTGGAACTATCTAGAAAAGGCCGATGTCCCGGACATCAAGGGTGTGTGGTGTTACGTTGGCGGTTCCGCGGCGGCGGGAGGTGCGCCATTCATCATCGTCTCGTTGAAGCAGCGCTATCATGGCCATGCGCAGCAGGCGGGCATCGCCGCGCTCGGCTCGCGCGCCGGGAATTACCACGGCAGGTTCGTGATCGTGGTTGACGAGGACATCGATCCATCCGACATGAAAGAAGTCATTTGGGCGGTAGCGACGCGCTGCGATCCGAAAACCGCGATCAGCATCATTGATGGCTGCTGGAGCACGCCGCTCGATCCGGCTATGCATCCCGACCAACGAAACGCCGGAAATTTCGTTAACAGCCGGGCAATCCTTAACGCCTGCCGTCCCTATGCCTGGCGCGACCGGTTCCCGCCGGTAAACGCCCTCAGCCCGGAGCTAAAGAACAAAATCGTTCAAAAGTGGAAAAACGAACTCGCGTAATGTTTGATTGATGTAGGGGCGAGCGGCCCTCGCCGCCATTGGCAGCGATTTATTTCGCCGGTTTTGGCTCTGCTTTGCTGGGTGGCGCCTTGGCTTCGGGCGCGGCTGGCGGCGAGGCGAAACCGACGCCCTGCTTTTGCAGCTCTTCCATGACCATTTTCGCGCCGGCGTGTCCCTGGTCGGCCAATTGCCCGGTCTTCGTCACCAGGTTTCTGAACTGAGTTTGCACTTTCTGCGCTTCCTGAATCGCTGCTTCCTGGCTGGTTTTTAGCTGGCCGAGATTACCTCTTTCCGAAATCAGCTGGACCGTTTGAAAACCAAAATAGACCGTCAGAGCCGCCAGCGTAATGATGAACGGCACATTCGACGAGGTCTTTTCAACCCGAACCTGCTCCTCAATCTCTTCTGACTCTTCTGATTCAATTGTCGATGGATCAGTCTCTTCAGCCATTGTTCTTATTTCTTTTGCGGCGTGGCTTCCGCTTCGTTGCCGACATTGACGCCACTATCCGCCAGAAGCTTCTTGAGTTGCGCATCGTTGGTTTTAACTGCCATGCTCGCGAGCACCGTGACGAGTTGGCGATTGAGCGCTTCGAGCTGAATCGTCTGAGCAATTTCCTGTTGCCGCTCGGTTACTTCAGCCTGCACGGACTGATTGCCCAGACCAATCAGAATATTCAACAGGACCAGGACCAGAACCAGAACCGACCAGATGGTCATCAAAATCTTTGCTCTTTTGGTCATCGTAATTCGTCAGTTATGTTGCAGGGGCGCAGCATGCTGCGCCCGCCGTCGCGGAACAGCTTGTTTAATACGTATTTTGCCCGCGATCAATAGATAATGCTGCCCAGGCGTTCCCAGCGCACCCAGCGATCGGTACCGTCCCAGGACCAGTAGATCAAAAAGGCTTTACCGCGGACATCGTCGAGATTGACAAAACCCCAGAACCGGCTGTCATAGCTCCGGTCGCGATTGTCGCCCATCACAAAGATGTGCCTCTGGGGCACCACCTTGGGTCCGTAGTCGTCACCGCTCCCCACCGCGCCCGCCTGCGGGTCGTAACCCGCGAAGTGAGCGTGCGGATCGTCGACCTGCTTTCC
>Ga0075434_100002494_pt1 | contig 16218 bp, 19 predicted proteins | sample RhiMethybrSRZTD3_FD_75298 | JGI IMG/M metagenome (GOLD analysis project Ga0075434, IMG submission 75298) | Populus rhizosphere microbial communities from Tennessee, USA - Rhizosphere MetaG P. TD hybrid SRZTD3 | ecosystem: Host-associated > Plants > Roots > Rhizosphere > Soil | place: USA... | reverse complement strand
GCTGTCGAAGTATGGGTCGCCTTCGACGATAACGCCGCGGGAACCGAGCGCAGCAATCGCCTCGAACGCCGCCTTGTCCAACTCAACCTCGGCACTCGCATGAATTACATCGAGCTTGATACCGAGAGCACGCGCTGCGTCACGAACCGATTAGCGCAGCGGTCGGGCTCTTGGGATTTTGCAGTCTCCGATCGCCTGCTGACCCAACCAATCACCGAGGTAAATGCAGGATAGCAGCAAAGCCTGGCCGACGTACGCTCGTTCCGGGTCATAAGCACGCTTCCACGCCTGCACGTGTAAAAAAAATCCGTGGCCAGATGGTCTCGTTGCATGCCGTGAACGGTCGATCAGTGCCAAGGACCGCCGTCCTCGCCCCGCACTGACACCCCTCAGACTATGTCCGAAGGAGCCAACATTCCCGGCATGTTTGCAGGGCGCACAAGGACCTTCCCTTGAGTGCCAGGAGCTAGCGTGCGCATTGGCAACCAAATTGCAGGCAGGGATCAGGTGCGGTTAGATTATTTCCCAGTAAGTGCCATACTTGGGTCAAGAGTGTTCTTGTAGATTTTTCCGTCTTTCATGATGACGAGGAAGTTCTTGGCCGGATCTTCGACTAGCTTGATATTGGCGATCGGATCGCCGTCGACGAGCAGGAGGTCAGCGAGCGCACCTTGCTCGACCACGCCAAGTTTGCCCGGGTAGGGATTGCGCTTGCCCGACAGCGCGAGCAGCTGGGCGTTCGTCCCTGTCGCCATGACTAGCGTTTCGGCGGATGTGTACCAACGAGCGAACTTAGCTAACAATTCACCTTGGCGCTTCGCCAAGCTCGCAGAGAACAGAATATCGGTGCCAAATGCGGTTTTGATTTTGAATTTTTTTGCTAACTCCAATACCCTGTCAGTCCCAGCGAAGACCTCGAACGCCTTGGCCCGCTCTTGCGAGCCCACCGGAAACACTTCGGCCATTTCGTCAGGGAACACTTGCGTGCTCAACCAGATGCCCCTCTCGGCGATCAGTCTGGCGGTTGGTTCATCCATTAAGTGGCCGTGCTCGATACACTTCACGCCGGCTGCAATGGCCCGTTGGATCGAAGCGGGGGTATAGGCGTGTACGGCGACATAGGTGCCCCAGTTCTCGGCCGCTTCAACGGCGGCCCGCAGTTCGGCCTCGGTGAAGGTGGTTGCGTCGAGCGGGCTGTTGGGCGATGCCACTCCGCCGCCCGCCGTCAGCTTGATCTGCGTCGCACCAAGAAAGAGTTGCTCGCGAACGCGCACGCGGACCTCGTCCGGACTGTCCGCAATCATGGCGGCGCCGGTCTGCTCTCCGCGCGACTGCGGGCTGCCTTGGACGCGCGGTAATTCGAATGGATGGCGAAAATCTCCGTGGCCACTGGTAACGGTTATGATCGCGCCGGACGGGTAGATGCGCGGACCTGCGAGGATGCCTTCGTCGATGGCGCGCTTGAGACCGAACGCCGGCCCGCCCATATCGCGGACGGTGGTGAACCCGCGCAAAAGTGTGTCCGTAGCCTCGGCGCCTGCTTCCAGGTTGAGGTGGCCGATGTCCCCCGTAAGGAGCGCCGCTGGCGTCGGCCGCACCAACATAGTGTGCCAGTGCATGTCGATCAGGCCAGGCATCAGGGTGCGCCCGCCACCGGCGACAACTTTGGTGTTGGCGAGGCGCTCGATAGGAATCGGGTCCAGCGAGATTTTCTCGATCGTGTTGCCGCGAACGAGAACATTCATTGGGGCGCTTAAGGCGTCGCTCTTCCCATCGAAGATGCGGACGTTTTCAAATAGCGTTCCGATTTGCTCTGCGGGTGCGGAGCCTTGCGCACACATGGGAGAGGATAACCCCGCCCCAACAAGCGGAATTGCCATAACGAAGGCCCACAGACACATGGATTTCATAGACATCCTCTTTGACCGTTGGTGCCTTGTGCAGAGCATCACAGTCCGGAGCTGTCGTCAGGGACGGTATCGGTAGAAACCCTGAGCTCATCACAAACAATGTTTAGTACGAACAGGAGCAAAGGCACGCTGGCTTCCAATTCTGATACGCCTCATGTGTGGGTGGCGCCCCTGCGTCAAGCGCTGAGTTGGCGTAATGACGATTGCAATCGGGTGCAGGGTCATGCGTCTGGCCTGGTGCAGCCATTCTTCAGGACTGCTGGACCTGAAGTGGTTCGCGAGGTTGGTCCTGATCAAACTCATGGGCTCGACACCCCGTGACCCCAACAGGGTACTCTCGCCTCGACGACCGACCGATCAACATCATGCTATCAGCACCTCCGCAACCCTATTCGGCCGCGAGGAGAGGAATTGCTCAGCGGCAGAGATAGTCTCCTTGTATGGTGCCCCAAAACGAAATTATGTGCGTCGAGACCAACATTTGGCCAAATTGATATCCCTTCCAGGAGACTGGCAAATGGAAGTGCTGAAGATCATGGAGCCAACTTTGCGCGTGGCGATTGCCATTCTCTTGCTCGTCGTGTTGCAGCTGTCTGTATCAGCGGCCCAGGAGAAGGGCAGGCGGACCGGCGAGGCAGCCGGTCCCAAGGACGTGTTCCGCGACTGCTCGGACTGTCCCGAGATGATCGTGGTGCCGGTGGGCGAGTTCATGATGGGATCGCCGCCAAGCGAGCGGGGCCGCAACCCCGATGAAGGCCCACAGCGCAAGGTGACCTTCGCTCAGCCATTTGCGGTTGGCAAATATGAGGTGACCTTTGCGCAATGGGATGCATGCGTGGCCGCGGCCGGTTGCATGCACAAGCCAGGTGACAACGATTGGGGCCGTGGTAAGCGACCCGTCATCAACGTATCGTGGGACGATGCTCACCAGTTCGTCGCCTGGCTCGCCAAGAGGACCGGTAAACCCTACCGACTGCTGACGGAGGCCGAATGGGAATACGCCGCGCGTGGCACCACCGTGGCGGTCGACCGGCCGCCAGCATTCTCGACGGGCCCTACCATCAATCCCAATCAGGCCAACTACGACGGCAACTTCGTCTACGGAGGAGGTGCCAAGATGGGCATCTACCGCCAGAAGACCCTCGAGGTCGGCTCGTTCAAGTCCAACGCCTTCGGTCTTTACGACATGCACGGCAATGTGTGGGAGTGGGTCGAGGACTGCTACAAGGACAGCTACGCCGGCGCGCCCACCGACGGCTCGGCCGTAAGGGCGTCAAGCTGCAATCTCCACATCCTGCGCGGCGGCGCATGGAACTATTACCCACAGCTCCTTCGTTCTGCTTATCGCTATGCCAGTGCGCCCAGCGTACGTGTGGAGAATGCTGGCTTTCGCGTCGCCCGGTCGATGCAATAGCCTCTGCCCTCGGAGGTGGACCGCATGTCCTTCAGGATTGTTCTTCGGCCGCGGAGCGCCAGACTGGCGATCGCTGCCATTGCCCTCGTCATAGGGACAAACCACAGCCAGCCGCTTCGCGCACAAATCGGCAAATACGGCAACCCCTACGATTCCTACAGCAGCCCATACAAGCAATATAGGCAATACGATCCGTACGACGACGACCGTGGGCCTTCTCTCAGCGAAGACCGCGGCGACATGGTGCCGTTCAAGCGCAGCGGGGTTCCGCTGTTGGCAGTGGTCGGGCTCGATACACAGCGCGTCAGCATCTACGACAGCGCTGGCCGGATAACGCAGCGGTCTCCGGTTTCGACCGGACAAACCGGCTATGAAACGCCGGCCGGCATATTCAGCGTGGTGCAGAAAAAGGCGGACCACAACTCCAACCTCTACGAAGACGGCAACATGCCGTTCATGCAGCGCATCACCTGGACCGGAATTGCCCTACACGGCGGCGTGCTGCCCGGCCGTCCGGCCTCGCATGGCTGCGTGCGCCTTCCCATCGACTTCGCCAGCCGGCTGTTCGATCTAACCGACGTCGGCATGCGGGTGATCATTGTCCCCCATGAGATCACACTTGCCGAATTCGATCACCCGCACCTGCTTAGATCGAATGCGGCCCGCGTTGAGCTGCCGGCGGGGCCGGTCAACAAGTCCGCACGTGCGGCTGCCGATGCGCTCGAGACGCTCAGATCGATCGCCTCCTCTAAGGACGCCGAAGCGGAAGCTGCCCAGCGCAGGGCCAACGAGGCAAGACGCGCCGTCACACGCGCCTCTGACGCAGCCGGAGCTGCTGCAAAGGCGCTAAGGGCCGCGGAGGGCATCCACGAGCGTGCCGAGGCACAGTTGAAGGACGCTGAGAAAGCCCTCGATGCTGCCGGCACCACGGGCGCCAAGCCGGAAGCCATCAAGCGCGCCGAGACCGCGAAGGACAAAGCCGCAGCCCGGCTCGCCGAGGCCGACAAGCAATTGCGGACTGCCAAGGCTCATGCGCAGGCCAAGACCGACGCCGAAAAAGCCTCGGAGGACGCGGCAACGGCGGCTGAAGCCGCCAGCGATGCCGCCCACGACGCGGCCGCTGAGACCAAGCGCAAGACTCTCCCGATTTCCGTGTTCGTCAGCCGCAAGACGCAACGATTCTACGTGCGCCAAGGCTATGTGCCAGTTTTTGAGGGGCCAATTACCATCCAGGACCACGAGAAGCCCTTAGGCACCTACGTCTTTACTGCGTTTGGCGACGCCACTGAGCGCGTGCGGTGGGGTGTCATCTCTATGTACGCCGACGGCAAAAGCAAGGTTGCTCCCGAACCTGTCGCCGCGCGCAGTGCCACGCACACGGGGGAGACGCGCGAGCCAACTCCGGCTGACGTCGCAGGGGCCAAAGCCGCCCTCGACCGCATTGCCATCCCGCAGGAGGCGATCCAGCGCATCACCGACGTGGTGCTGCCAGGCTCTTCCCTCATCGTTTCGGACGAGGGCCCCAGCGTCGAGACCGGCAAGGATACGGATTTTGTGATCGTCATGAGCGGCGAACCGCAAGGCGCCCTTAAGGTGCGACAACGCCAGCCCCCTGTCTTCAACAACTGGAGCGGTCCGTATGGCGGCTCGGGCAACTCGCCATTCGGCGGCGGCTTCTGGAAATGGTGAGAGGCGGAGGCCTGCCATGGCAGCCTAACCAAGAGCGCCTCGACGGGTCAGCTACTCAGTCTGCCGAGCGGCTGCAGTCCATGACACAAGGGTGTGCTGTCGGCATTCGGCGCCCATGCCGTGGAACGGTCCTGGGCAAATCCAGATGGTGCGTGGGTAGGGGGCCGTTCATCGTTGCAGGAAAGCGAGCTGGCTCAGATGGTGGGTCTTGGGCTCCGCGGGAGCGAAGTTGGCGTAGCCATCGCGCTGGTTCGCGCGCAGCACGTTGCGCGGCTCCTCTGGCACAGTGACCGTTACGCGGGGATGCCCCCCGCAAGGCTGTCAGGCGCATCGCCGTCCACTGAGCATGCACCTCCCCCTGCCTGCCCGGCACCAGTGCAGGGCGAGCGCGCGTTGGACGCCTCGCTAGCCGCCGAGCACGCCTTGGGCCTCGACATAGACGGCGTAGAGCGACTGGCTTGCCGTCATAAACAGCCGGTTGCGCTTGCGGCCTCCGAAACAGAGGTTCGCACAGCGTTCGGGCAAGAGGATGCGGCCGATCAAAACACCGTCGGGCGCAAACACGGCGACGCCGTCCTGCCCCTCGCCTCCGGAAAATCCACACCACACATTACCCTGTGTGTCGCAGCGGATGCCATCAGCGTAGCCGGGCATGGCGTTGAAGAACACCCGGCCGTTGACGAGACGCGTGCCGTTCTCGACCACGTCGTAGACATGGACGGTCTTGTCTCCTGCCGGAGTGTCGACCACGTACAGCCGCGATTCATCGGGCGAAAAGCACAGACCGTTAGGCCGTTGCATGTCGCCGACGGCTACGCTGAGTTCCCCGCTGCGCGGATCAATTCGGTAGACACGAAACGGTAGCTCCTGCGGCGCTGCATGGCCAAGGTAATTGCCGCGCGTTCCTGCCCCGTTGTCGGAGAACCAGATGGAATTGTCAGATTTGACGACGACATCGTTGGGTCCGGTGAGCCTCTTGCCCGCGAAGGTTTCGGCGAGGACGGTGATGGATCCATCGTATTCCGTCCGCGTTAACCGCTGGGTGTCGTGCTCGCAGGTGACGAGCCGCCCCTGTCTGTCGCGAGTGTTGCCGTTGGCATAGCTGGAGGGCCTTCGGAACACCGAGACAGCACCGGTCTCCTCGTCCCAACGCATAATTCGGTCGTTGGGAATGTCGCTGAACAGCAGCTGGCGCGTATCACCGAACCAAACGGGGCCCTCCGTGAAGCGGAACCCAGTGCCGATCCGCTCGATCGCTGTCAATCCCAGGATCATTCTCTCAAAGCGCGGGTCGATCACCTTCATATCGGGATCGGGATAGCGTACCGGAGCCGGAGAATCCCATCGCCCCGCGGCCGCACCATCACCCCCGTACGCAGCAGCGGCGGCGGCAGCGGCCGCTATGAACGTGCGTCTCTCGAAGACCATCCGCGTCTCCCTTCGTTGCGTGTACCCTAATCGATAGCCCCAGCAGGGGTCCTCCATCTCGGCCAACTCGGCCGGGTTTTCCTTCGCAAATCTTCCCGCAGCACGCGCCTCAAATATTCTCAGTTTTCCCGGCGGTCGACCACTGCAGGTCGCGTATCGGCGTAAGCGCCATGCTCTTGCGCTCGGCTCCTAAGCCCAGGGTCTGCTCGTACTGGTGCATGACCGCGTCCCAGTACGACAAGAAGAGATCCCCTACCTCCATATTCTCATGAAAGATCTTACGGAGCTCCCTGGCACCAATTCGAAGAGCACGTCCACCAATTTGAACCCGGCAGTGCTCTGGTGCTCTCGCCTTTCGCACTGCCGTAAGTAATCCCCATGCTCCTTCGGAACCGAGCAAGGTCGTCGCCATCATGGTGCCATCGTCACGCGGCAGCTGCGGCGCCAGCACGCACGAAAGTGGAAAATAGACCTGGTGGAGTTCGTCCCCAGCTTCATAAAACGAGGGCTCCTTGGCCGAGTGAAACCTCCTGCGCGTCAATGCCTCTACGCGAGCCGATTGGAGCCTCGTGACGCCGAAGAGGAGACTGCCTGTGGGCGAGCAGCGTGGGCCCCAAAGCCTCTCGCTCATGTGCCTCTAACCCATACTCTCCTTCTCGGCAGAGTCAACGCAGCGTCCAGACCTCATCCGACCGGACGAGCTCGAAAGTACTCGGCGTCCATTGGCTTCTGTCGCCATTCGGAATTCCCGCGCCACTCAACCATCCGCGTGCTCATGTCACTTCCATAGCGCACGCGAAAGAGCAATGTCCGGCTCGCGCCGTTAGCGTATTCATGAACCTCACCGGGAGGGTGCACCACAAATGACCCAGGGCTCAGCGCGACGATCGCGTTCGGGGTTCGCATCTCACCTCCACCCTCGAAGCAAAAGTAGATTTCCGTCGCGTTCGGATGGCAGTGATATGGACTGATCTGACCAGGTTCCCAACACGCGACGGTCACATCGCCCTCACCGATCCGTCCAAGGATCTTCTCGACATGCCGACGAGCATTGAACTCCTGCTCATCGACTAGACGGAATACCTGCATCTCCTCCCTCCCTACGCTCTCTCCCTGACCGAGCCCTGCCTCCGTAGGAAATCCTCGAGCAGATCGACGCAACGTCCGGCATATCCGTCGCAGATGTTGTGGCCGGCCGTGTCGATTTCCCACAGTTCGGATCCGGTGATGCGATCGCGCATCTGTTTATAGGCGCTGGCATGCCCGATCTGCTCGCGACCGGCGGCCACGATCAGCGTCGGCGCGCGTACCTTGTGGAGGTCGTTCATGAAGTCATGGGTGCACATGTGCGAGACGAAGCGCCCAATAAAGGCCGGATCGTTCGAGCCGGCCTGTTCGATGAACCATCTGATGTGCTTGGGATCGGCGCTTTCATCGAAGCGCTCGGCGATTGTTTCGGCCAGGAAGCGCTTAAGGCCCATTTCGCCGATCTTCGGGATCCAGGTAGGTGCGTGGCTGTGCTTCAGACCCGGCGTCGAGCCGAAGAGCGCCAGCGTCTTGACACGTCCGGGGTGGTGGATCGCGAGCTGCTGTGCGACATAGCCGCCGGCGGAGTTGCCGACGATGTGCGCTCTTCCAGCCTCCACGAGATCGAGAAGTTGGAGCACATCACCGACGAGATGGGCGAGCGAGAACGGCTGCTCTGGCGCCGGCACAGCGGAGTTGCCGTGCCCCCGCAGATCGAGACGCACCACGCGATACCGGCTCGAGAGCCGCGGCACCCAGTTGAACCATCTGAGCGCGCTCCCCATGGCAGCATGAAGCAAGAGCAGCGTGTCAGGCGTTCGCCAGGGGTCGGTGAAGTCGTCGACGTAGTAGGCGAGCTTAAGGCCATCTGCGGCGTTAAATGTCTTCATGTTGGTAGTGTTGGTAGGCATCATAAGCTCGCTCCTTATGTCGACCGGACCCCGGAGGGCCCCCGGTCTCTACCGGCGGGCAATGATGACGATCTCGAGGCCGTTCGCCAAGCTAGCCGAAGCTTCCCCGGAGTAACCAACGAATGGATTGCAGGTCAAGTTCGGCTCGGGACCGGGAAAGCGGACGGCGCTCGCGCCAATCTCGGAACAAAAGGCGTTGGAGTCTTGGACGGTGATCCCATTCATTGGGAGTGGCACCTCAAGGAGTGATCGCAAGGAGGCGCGAGATCGGGATTGGGTACGGCCGTTTCGACTGCGAAGTAACAGGATGGCACCTGCTACTGCTGCTTGAACACATCCGCGTACTCGGCTCGCGGGAATTGCTCGCCCTCGGGGACTTTCATCATGTCCGTATAGAACTCGAACCGATTGCCGTCAGGGTCAAGGAAATAGAAGGAACGACTGCCGCTGCCACCCAAGAAGCTGCTTGGGCCATCGCCCCCCTCCGGTCCATGAATCAAGGGGCCTTGGATTATATCGACCCCCTTTTTGCGCAGGTCGGCGAGCGCCTTCAACCACTCGTCGCGATTGTCGACTTCCAGCGCGATGTGTTGAAGCGCATTGTAACCGGCGTTGCGGGTCGCGGCAGTCACTTCGGTGGGATGCGTGAACAGCACGATGTTATGGTGGTCGTCACCGAAGCGCATGAAGGCCATCTCCCCGCCCCCATAGGGCCAGCGACCGGTCAGCGTGAGGCCCAGGATTTCCATGTACCATGCCAGTGATCGGTCGAGATCCGTAACGTAGATACCGACATGTCCGATGCGATTGATCCTAAAGCCCTTTGCCATTTTGCGTTCCTCCTTGTGGCGGGTTGATACTCGAGCAGTCGAGCCATTTAGGCTACTCCCCCCTGATCATTACGCGATCGCCGGTTCAGGCGACCCCTCCGATCTACGTTGCAGCAGCTAGTCTAGACTAGACTATCAGATGTCACATGCGACTGAGGCCATTGCTGCATCGCAATGCGCTGCAGGCGGCTTCATCTCGCGTCTCCCATGGCTGTCGTGGTCGCTGAGGTGCCGAGCGTTCCGCCTCGTGCCAGAGGGCTGCCTATACGCAGTAGTGTCGGAGCCCCGAGACCAACGGCGCGCCGGCTTGCGGTCTAACTGGCCAAAATGGTCGTGGGCTCGCGTTCGCTGAGAGCGTTGTCGTTTTCCTCGATCGAGCGGCCCTTCGTCTCCGGCGCGATCAGCCAGAAGGCGCGGGCGGCGAGCACGTACCGGAACGCAAGAAAGAGGAAGGCGGGAAAGACTGCTTCGACGGTCGCCTGCGGGTTGACGTAGTTCGACGAGCCGACAATCAGTGCGAGCCCGAGCGGACCCAGGATCTTGCTCAGGTTACCGATGCCGTAGCCGAAGCCCATGCGGCTCGCCCGATTTCCCCGCCAGGGCGTCTGCCTGTTGAAGCGTAGGATCGGCTCGCCGCCCTGGCGCAAACTGCAGGTCAAGCCTAACGAAGATCCGCAGCACCTCGTTGCGAAGAGCTTCAGGCGCCGAGGAAGCACGAGAAGCCCCACGGTGTCGTCTTGAAAGGCAGATGATAGTGCCGTTCCGCGTCGGCGATGCCGAACTGATAGGGCACGACGTCGAGGAACGGCCGGACCGGCAGAATCACACCTGTGGACCTGAAATAGTCTGCGACGTGAAAAATGACCTCGTAGCATCCAGGATCACGCCGCGCCGCCAGACGGGGTTCTTCGACAATCCCGCGCGGGCCAACCACGCCGCTTGCGATCAGCGTGCGCTGGCTGCCGAGCGAGAAAACCTCAACCTTCATCCCCACGGCGGCGCGGCTGCGCGTAGTGTCGACTACATGGATGGAGATGCCCTGCGATGGCATTCGTTTCACTCCCCTTGGTCCGGCGCGAGTAGGGCCTCTCTAACCGCTGGTGGTCACGAACAGCGAGTAGCCCCAGGGTGTTACCTTGAACGGGAAATGGTAGTGAGTGCCGCCATCGTCGATGTTGAAGCGGTAGCGAACGACATCGAGAAACGGAACCGCTGGCAAGTTGACCTGCGCCATGCGGTAATAGTCGGCCACGTGGAATGCGATCTCATAGGTTCCCGGTGCAAAACGCACGTCGAGCGCTGCATGGGAAAGTAGAGCGTTACTCCCAGCGCACCCCTCACAGATCAGGCGCGCCACCGGCTCGCAGGCGTAGACCGCAACGCGCAAACCCTCGGCGACCACACCACGGGCGATGTCGAAGCAGTGAACCGAGATGCCTTGCGCCATTGTCACTCCCTCAACGCAGGTACCGGGTAATGCTGGCAAATCGCTCGGCCAGCATCATTAGGATTAGGGTCCCGATCACGATGAGCCCAGCGGCAGCGGCCGTACGGACATCGAGCTGATTGTCGATCAGCTCCCACAAATGGATCGGCAGCATTTGGGTCCTGACGTCGGCAAGGAACAGCGATACCGGGAAATTGTCGAAGGAGGACATGAACGCGATGAAGGCACCCGCGGCAACGCCCCGTGCGATGCCGGGCAGGGTGACACGGCGCAAGGTGTAGAACTCGCTGGCACCGAGCGAAAGGCTCGCCTCGATAAGCGCCGGATTGAGCTGGCTCAGCGCCGCAACGGTGTTGCGGATGACGAAGGGGACGCAGACCACGACGTGGCCGAGCACGATCGGCGCCATAGTCTGGGCGATTCCCAGCCGATTGAAGAAGATCAGGGCGCCGAAGCCGAAAGCAAGTGCTGGCAGGAGCAGCGGCGACATGAAGAAGGCGTCAGTGAGCTTGGCCCATTGCGCATTCGAGCGACCGACCGCGAGTGCGGCCGCAAGCCCCAGCAGCACCGAGATGACGGTGGTCCAGAACGCGACGACGACACTGTTCCAGGCCGCATCCTGAATCTGCCGCGCCTCCAAGAGTGCCGCATACCAACGCAGGCTGAAGCCCTCGGGTGGGAATTTCAGCGTAGCCGTGCTGGTGAACGAGGTGAGCAGCAGGATTACTGTCGGAAGCATCAGCAGGACGACAGACGCCGCTGCCAGCACAAACATGACGAGACGGAAGCTAAGCTTGTCCAGCGTCACGGACCTAGTCGGCATAGATATTCCCTCGCGACAACCGGCCAGCGAGATTCAAGAAGTAGACGATGATCAACACCGCGGCCATGAAAACCAGCGACATCGCTGCCGCGAACCCCCAGTTGTTGGCGCCAAGCGCCTGCTGGTAGATCGCGAGTGGCATGTAGAGGAGCTGCGCGCTGCCGATCAGCGTTTGTGTCACGAAAGCTGTGGTGGCGCCGGCGTAAACCAGAATGCAGCCGGCGATGATCCCCGGCATCGATAGCGGCAGCGTGATTTTCCAGAAGCTACGCCATTCGCCGGCGCCCAGGGTTGCTGACGCGTCGTGCAAATTCGGGTCGATCCTGCTCAGCGCAGCTGATATTGGCAGCACCATCAGCGGCATCATGACCTGGGCGAGTACGATCACCACGCCGGTCTCGGTAAACAACAGGCGGAGCGGTCGCTCGATGAGCCCGAGCGCCAGAAGTGCCTTGTTGAACACACCTTGGCTGCCGAGGATGACGATCCAGGCGAAGGTGCGCACGACGACGCTGGTCAAAATCGGCAAGACGACGACGAAGAGAATGATGGATCGGACCCGCGGCGAGGCGTAGGTCATCAACCACGCAAGTGGGTAGGCGAACAGGAGGCATAGCAGGGTGGCCTTGGCGCCGAGCCAGAGAGTGGACCACAGGATACTGAGGTAAAAACGGTCGCCGAGAAACCGCACATAGTGAGAGGCCGACAATTGACCATCGCTCAAAGCGCTCTCGATCGTCAGTTGGGCGAGGGGACCGACGAAGAAGGCAACAAAGAATAGCCCCAGCGGGAGCGCCAGTGTCCATTCTGCTCGCCGGTTGGCAACCATGGACCGTCACGTGCTAAGAGGATGGACCCGGCTTCTCACGACCGCCTTGCGCCGACACATCCGCGGAATGAGTGCCTGTCCGTTCGAGGACTTACGGAAGTGGATGGTCTCTCTGGTCGTCCTTTAGCCTGAAACACGCTAGAGCTTGATCTCGCGGTTGAAGCGCTCGATCCAGGCGGAGCGCTGCGCGTTGATCACGGCCCAGTCCTGCACGCGGAAGCGCCCGCCGATTTCAGCGATGGTATTGCCAAGCTTGGCCTGGATCGGACCGCGCGTGGGGACTTTGGAGTTGGTCGGAATGACCCAGTGCGGCGCCGTCTGGAACTTCTCCTGCACGTCCGGCGATATTGCCGTCTCGATGTACTGGAAGGCGAGGTCTGCCTTGTCGCTATTGGCGCTCACGTGCATGCTTGTGGTCCAGCCCACAAGCCCGGTTTCCGGCACGGCAAACTCCACGCTTACCCCTCGGCCCTTCAATGTCTCGACGAAATTGAAGTTGTGCGGGGCGATGTCGACCTGCTCCTGCTGAAACAAGGTGGCATGAGCACCGAGATTTGCGGAGACCGCACCGATGTTGGGGAGCAGCTCGCGCAAAGCCGCGAATGCGGGCTCGATATTGGCCTCGCTGCCGCCATGCACGCGTGCGAGCTCGACAAGAAACGCGGTGCCCAGTGAACTGTTGAGCGCGGTTAGTCCGACGCGTCCCTTGTATTCCGGCTTCCACAGATCGTTCCACGACTTCGGCGGATCTGGCACGCGCTTGGGGTTGTAGCCGATGCCGACCATCTGCATCGTAAACTTGGGTCCCCACTTGTCCTGTGCGACCGGCACCAGCTCCTTGAAGTGAACCGAGCGCTCCACTGGGTATTCGGCAATGACGCCGGCCTTGATGGCATCAAGCAGTGGCCCCTGATCCAGGATGGTGACGTCGAAGGGGGGGCGCCCGCCTTTGGCCGCGACGAGCCGCGTCACCGCATCAACCGCGAGCAGGGTTGTCAGCGTCACGTCGGTACCGCTCTTCTTCTTGAACTCCGGCACCAGCACGCTCTGGGTCAGTTCCTGGAATCCGGCTGGGAACGTATGAGCGACGATCGTGCCCGATTGCGCGTGGGCGAAACGCGAAAAGCCTGTGGCGGCGCTGTAGGCTACGGCGGCGCGAAGGACGTCGCGGCGTGTGGGCTCGATCATGGCTCCATACCTCTGATGGTGGAACTGTCATAGGCAAAAATTTGGCAAGCATCCGGGGAGGCAAGCAATAGAAAGATCCTCTCGCCAGGCTTTAGCACATCGGCCCCGAGCTCCCGCTGTAGGTTGATCTTGATCGGTGCGCCTGTGTCGGCACTGCATTCATAGACGACATGCGGACCGAGCGGCATCGCCGCTGTGATCTCGGCAGGGATCGATCCAGGTGCCGCCTCCCGCGATACGCGAAACCGCTCGGGGCGCACTGATAGAATAACCTGAGATCCCGCAGCAGGCGCATCAGCGGCCCGGCAGCAAACGGTGATGCCGTTGGTGAGCAACACCTCGGACATTCGGTCTTCGGTGGCAAGCAGTCGTCCTGGCAAGAGGTTGGTATGGCCGACGAACTGGTTGACGAACAGCGTGGCCGGTGAATCGTAGATTTCACTTGGCGAGGCAAGCTGCTCGATTACGCCGGCATTCATAACCGCGATGCGATCGGCCATCGAGAGCGCCTCTTCCTGGTCGTGAGTGACCAAGATCGTCGTCACGCCGAACTCGCGCTGGATGCGCTTGATTTCGATTTGCATGTCGAGCCGTAGACCCTTGTCAAGCGCTCCAAACGGCTCGTCGAGCAAGAGGAGCTTGGGATCCGGCGCAAGCGCACGCGCGACCGCCACCCGCTGCTGCTGGCCGCCCGAAAGCTGGCGTGGATAGCGATCGGCAAGCGAGCCAAGATGGACCATGCGCAGCATCTCTTCGACACGCGCGCGGGCCAACTCCTTGGGAGTGCCGCGCGCCGCCAATCCATAGATCACGTTTTCCCACACGGACATGTGCGGGAACAGCGCATAGTTTTGGAACACGATACCGACATTGCGTCGATTGGGCGGGAGGGCATCGACTGGCTCACCATCGAACAAGATCCGCCCTTCGCTCTGGCTGATAAAGCCGCAGATGATGCGCAATAGCGTGGTCTTGCCGCAGCCGCTGGGACCCAGCAGGGCGACCAGCTCTCCGGCGGAGATGGCAAGTTCGACACTGCGCACCGCGACGAAGTCGCCAAACCGGTGACTGACGCCTTCGAGGGTCAGGCTGTGGCCGCGGGGACGGTTTTGCAGCGGCTCGGGCACGGCCCATCAAGTTCCACGGTAGGTCGTGTAGCCCCAAGGCGCCACAAGGATTGGGACATGATAGTGCTGACGGGCGTCGGCGATAGCGAAGCGCACGACCACTTGGTCGAAGAAACGCGGTGATGGCAGAGCCACGCCCCTGGCGGCGAAATACTCCCCCATGTGGAAAACCAGCTGATAGCGGCCGACGGCCATCGCCGCAGCATCGAGCAGTGGCGCGTCAGTTCGCCCTTCCGCGTTGGTGGCGACGGTCATGCGGAGCCGGTAGCTGCCGTCCGCCTCAGCGTAGAAGGCAACGCGCATGTCAGCCGCGGGGCCGCCGGACACGAGATCAAGGGCGTGCGTCGTCAACCCGCTCATGGGATAGGCCAGCCTCTCATTCCCCTTGGGGCGGCAGACCGCCGCGATAGGTCGAATAAGTCCAAGGCGAAGCGATCAGGGGCACATGATAGTGGCGACGCGCGTCGGCGATGCCGAAGCGGACCGGCACTTCCTCGAAGAAGCTCGGGTCTGGCATCGCGACGCCGCGACGGCGGAAGTAGTCCGCTACGGCGAACACGATCTCATACTCGCCGATTGCGATCTCCTCGCCCAGCAGCTCCGCCCGACCATTCTGGCGCGTATGCACTGTCCGCAACGGCCGGTAGTGCCCGCCGTCGAGTATGCTGAGGTCCACTCGAACGCCCGCGGCGCCGGCACCGTGAACCGCGTCGAGCACGTGTGTCGTCAAGCCAATCATGATTCCTCGTGAGAGGCTGGATCACGTTTGCCCAAAGAGCCGATCGAGGCGTCCGCGGGTGATGAAGCCAACCTCCTCGATGCAGTTACTGATTTCGGTGTCGACGTCATTGGCCAGTCGGCGCTCATGCTCGGCGAACACGCTGGCACGGTTCTCATGCCGGCGCAACGCGATGATGCACGGGAAGCCGAACCTGTCACAGTAGGCACGGTTGAGCTGCGTCATGCGTGCGAGCTCGTCTCTGGCGAGGGCGTGCAAGCCGAGTCGGCCCTGCTCCGAGGTGGAGTCAGCAGTCATTGTGCCTTCCCGGGCTTCTCGTCCGGCCAGCTCAGGATGCGCCCGCAGAAGCGCCACCTGCTGGCCTTGCGACACCTGCCGAACGACAGCCATCATAGCTTGGTGCAGGTGGTCGACCGAAACGAATGGTCGCGCCGCGAATGCGCCCTCGGCGACCCACGCCGAGTGCTCGAAGATACGACCCAATGCCGAACTGAAATCTCGTTGGTCCATGGCGTTGAGAGCAGCGAGCGTGAGGAACGTTTGGGACAAGGCCATACCTCCATCGCACCAGGGGCTAGCCCACGCACACTTCGTCCATGAGCGAGCGCATGAAGGCCTCGCAGCGCACGACCTGCTCCATGGTGACGAACTCGTCTGCCTTGTGAGCCTGATCGACATGGCCGGGGCCGCAGATCGCAGTGGCGATGCCTGCCTTCTGAAAATGGCCGGCCTCGGTCCCAAATCCCACGCGCTTCAACGTGCGGGTTTCTGCCAGCCGCATGACCAGCTGCACAACCTCATGTTTGGCCGGAGTATCGAGCGCTTGCGCGCCCGGGACGATCGCCCAGCCGAAGCCG
>Ga0075434_100002492_pt1 | contig 16223 bp, 13 predicted proteins | sample RhiMethybrSRZTD3_FD_75298 | JGI IMG/M metagenome (GOLD analysis project Ga0075434, IMG submission 75298) | Populus rhizosphere microbial communities from Tennessee, USA - Rhizosphere MetaG P. TD hybrid SRZTD3 | ecosystem: Host-associated > Plants > Roots > Rhizosphere > Soil | place: USA... | reverse complement strand
AACAATGGCCGGCTGAGCGGCACGCCCGGCGCGTCGGCCGAAGGCGAATACATCGGCATCGTCATATCCGTCAGCGACAACCGTTCGACGACGTCGCTCCCCGCCTTCTCGATCGTCGTCACTGCGGGCAATCACGCGCCGAGCATCAGCGGCGCGCCGGCGACTTCCGCGCGCGAGGGCCAGGTCTACGACTTCGTGCCGAGCGCATCGGATCCGGACGGCAACACGCTGTCGTTCACGATCGCGAACCGGCCCGCCTGGGCGACGTTTGACCCGCAGACCGGCAGGCTGACGGGCAATCCCGGGCCAGGCACCGTGGGCGTCTATTCGAACATCACGATCCGCGTGAGCGATGGCACGACCGTTACATCCTTGCCGGCTTTTGCGATCAACGTGGAACAGGCATCCCTCGGCAGCGTGACTCTGACCTGGACGCCGCCGACATCCCGCGAGGACGGGACGCCGCTGACAGACCTCGCGGGATACCGCGTCCGATACGGTACGGCGCCCGGCAACTATCCCAACCAGCTGCAGATCGCGAATCCCGGAATCACGACCTGTGTGATCGAGAATCTGCCGGGAGGCACGTACTACTTCGTCGCGACGGCCTACGACGCAACGGGGCACGAGAGCCAGTTTTCAACGGTCGTTTCCAAGACCATCGGCTGATCGCGCAGGGCGAAAGCCCCGCCGAGTTCCGGACACTCCGCTGAAGCGTCGCGCCTCGCAGCGCGCGCGACGTCGGCTGCTACACTCATTCCTGTCATGATGAGAGTGTCGTGTCTGTTCGTCGTCGCGCTCGTCGCGAGCCAAGTCGCAGCCGCGGAAGAGCCGCATGAACATGGCGCGATGGCCATGGCCATGATGGGCACGCTCGGCGATTACCCGATGTCGCGCGATTCTTCGGGCACGGCCTGGCAGCCGGACGCCACGGCCCACGTGATGGGTCACGTGATGAACGGGGCGTGGACGCTGATGGGCCACGCGACGTTGAACGGCGTCTACGACTGGCAGGAGGGCCCGCGCGGCGACGAGCTCGCCTTCACGTCGGGCATGTTCATGGGCGCGGCGCGGCGCGACACGGGCGGCGGCGACACGCTGAACCTGCGCGCGATGCTGAGTCCCGACCCGTTCATGGGCAAGCGCGGCTATCCGCTCCTCCTGGCATCGGGCGAGACGGCGGACGGAGTGACGCCGCTCATCGATCGCCAGCATCCGCACGACCTCTTCATGGAGCTGTCGGCGAGCTACGCCTGGCAGCTCGGGACCGGCCGGAGTGCGTTCGTGTATGCGGGCCTTCCCGGGGAGCCGGCATTCGGGCCGCCGGCATTCATGCACCGCCCTGCCGTGATGGCGAGCCCGGAAGCGCCGATCACACACCACTGGCTCGACTCGACGCACATCACCTTCGGCGTGCTGACGGCGGGCTGGATCGAAGGCGGCTGGAAACTCGAGGTCTCGCAGTTCACCGGCCGCGAGCCCGACGAGGATCGCTACGACATCGAGCGTCCGCGCATGGACAGCACCGCGCTTCGGGTCAGCTGGAATCCCGGCGAGCAATGGGCGCTGCAGGCTTCCTGGGCCGACGTCGAGAGCCCGGAGCAGCTGGAGCCGGAGATCGACGAGCGGCGCATCTCGGCGAGCGCGCTCTATGGGCACGATCTCGGCGGCGGGCGCTCGCTGTCGGCGACGCTCGCCTGGGGCCGCAAGGAGCCGAGCGAAGGCGAACCTACAAATGCGATTGCACTTGAGGGCGCCTTCGTTCCCGCGCGTGACTGGCAGGTCTTCGGCCGCATCGAGTGGCTCGAGACGCACGAGCTCGGCGAGCATCACGAGGACGTCAACGAGGTCGCGCGGCTTTCCGTGGGCCTGCGCCGCGAATTCCCGGTCGGAGACAAGTTCCGGCTCGCGCTCGGCGCGCTCTATACCTTGAACCAGGTCGACGACGCGCTGCGTCCCTCGTACGACGGGAATCCCGACGGCGCGATGGTCTTCCTCCAGTTCCTTGCCGGCACCTGAATTCAAAGGGGACGGTCACTTTTAAAGGTGACCGTCCCCTTTTGCTAACATGCGCCCGGAACTCGGCGGGCGCCGCCTTGTCGGATCGCCAACCACTGGAGTCGTGAATGGCTGCTTCCCAAGCCTACATGAAGGATCGCGCCGGAAAGCTGGCGCTCCTCGTCGGCATCGCGATCATCACCCACCTGCTGTACCAAATGATCGTGATCCCGCGCGCCGACGCGTGGAAAGCGGCGCAGCTCGAGCTCGTGCGCAAGACGCCGGGCTACCACCCGGAGCGCTCCTTCTTCGTGATCATTGCCGGCGACGAGCAGAAGGCGACGATCATCATCGCCGTCTGGGCCGCGTTCCTGTCGTTCATGCAGTTCGGCGACACGCGTAAGCAGCGCCGCCTGCTCGAGGCGGACCTGCTCCGGCTGCCGCCGGGCGTCGTGATTCTCCCCGAGGACGCGCAGGAGTACTCGCGCCGCCTCGACCAGTTGCCTGGGAAGGAGCGTGATTTCGTCGTGCCGCGCGTGCTGCGCGGCGCACTGAAGCGCTTCGGCACGACCCGTAACGTCCAGGATGTGTCGACCACCGTCCACAACACCTGCGAATCCGAGGCGGCGCGCCTCGACTCGGAGCTCGCGATGCTTCGCTTCAGCGTCTGGGCGACGCCGGCGCTCGGGTTCATCGGCACGGTTCGAGGCATCGGCATCGCGCTGCAGGGCGCGGAGATGGCGATGAAGGGCGACACCTCCGCCGTGACCGGCGGCCTCGGCATTTCGTTCAATTCGACCCTGATCGCGCTGTCGCTCTGCTTGATCCTGATGTTCCTGCTGCACGAGATCCAGCTCGCGCAGGAGCGCCTGGTGCTGGATACGGAGCGCTATGCCGACGAGCAGCTCGTCGCGCGCCTGAGCTCGCGATAGGGAAGTGCGGGCTCAGCCCGCGGGTGCGTCGGATTCGTCGTCGCTCTCCGTGACCGCGACCCAGGTCGAATCCGGATCGTACGCGTCGATTTCCGCGACGACGGCGTCGGTGCTTTCGCCCAGGTCCTTCTGGAAAACGACGCCATCCTGATTGACGATGAAGGTCATGACGCCGCCCGCGCCGTAGTCAGCCGGCCAGGCGATCAGCGCGAATCCGTTCTTGAGCACGCCCTTGTCGAAGTAGTCCAGCGCGCCGCCGTTCGCATTGTCGGTCTGGCGGAAAAGGGGGCGGTAGCGGTAGCCGTGATAGGCACCGCTGCCCGACTTGTAGCCCTCCGCCGCGGCGGCAGCGATGAAAGGCCCGACCGGGCTCTGCGGCTCGCCTTCTGCGGCTTCCCAGTAGAGGCCGTTCTGGGTCCCCGGATCGCTCACGAGCTTCTGCGCGAAGATGCCCGCACCTTCGCCGTCGTGGTCGGCGGCGGCGTATTCGTGCTGCGCGTCGACGAATCCATGGCACACGGAAATCGCGCCGAGCTCGTTGCGCCCAATGCGGCGGTAGACGATTTCGTCCGCGCCCGCGTCGCCGTCGAGGTACCACTTCCCGTCCTTGCGCACGACCGGCACCGGCATCGGCCAGTCGTCGTTGCCGACCTGGAGCGTGACCTTGTCGTCTCCCTCAGGGACGAGGGCGTGCTTCTCGTCGTACTTCGCGAGGAAAGCCTCGCGTGCCGCCTTGTCGGCCACGGCATCGCCGGAGGAGAGGATAGCCTCCGAGTCCGGTCCGAAAAGCTCGCGGAGACGCGCGACGTCCGATTTTCGGCCCGCATCGATCAGCGCAGAGACCGCCTCGTCAGCCGAGGCGAAACCGGCATGATCGGTCTTGTGGGCACAGGCAGCGACGGCGACCGTCAGGATCGCGCCGATCACCAGGACGAACGCACGAGCGAAGCAATTGTTCTGGGAGTTAGTCATGGTTCGTCTCCTAGCGCCGCGGCTTGCGGGCCTTGTTGCCGCCGCCGCCACCCATGCTGCTGCGTCCGCGCTGGCTCGCATTGCGCTCCGCGCGGCCGGACGACTGGGCGCCCGCACCGCCCCCGAATGCGGTGCGGTCGGTTTGATCCGGTGCCGCAGCTCGCGGTTGCGGCGCGGACCGCTGCGCTGGCTGGGAGTCCGGTCGCGTCGGGGCCTGAGCGCGCGCTGGCGCGGCGGACGCACCGACGGAGCGCTCACGACCGCGGTCGGCACTTGCACGCGACGGTGGCGCCTCGCGCGTCGACGGGCGCGATGACGCCTGTCCCGAGCCGGACCTGCCGGTACCCGCCTGGGAGGGCCTGTTCTGCGCACCCTTGTATTCGCGGTCCTGCGCGCCCTTGTATCCGCCGCCCGTCCGGCCCCCGTACGACTGCGTCGGGCGCTTCGGCAGGTCCTGGGCCACGCCCGCAGGAGGCGACTTGGCCACCATACGATCGCGCGCCGGCTTGTTCTCGGGCCGCGCGCCGGCATAGCCGCCTTGCGCCGGTCGATCGCGCGTCGCAGCGTCGCGGTTTCCGACCTGCTGCGACTGCCGGCCACGATCGGCCGCCTGGCGGTTCAACTGGTCAAGGTCGTTACGTCGCGGCTTCGCCGCCGTGATCGGGCTCTGCGCCGGTCGCGTGCTGATCTCGTTCCGGCCACGGCCATTGCGCTTCCAATAGTCGTTTCCGCCGTTGTTCACGATGATCGTGTTGTCGTTGAAGCTGTGCCGGTAGTCGTTACCGCGGTTGTAGTTGTGCGACGGGTAATAGCCGCCACCGTACGGGGGCCGGTACATGTAAGGCGGCGGCGGGTAGTACGGGCCGCCGCCGTAGTACATGCCGCCGTGGTAGTAGTTCGGGCCATAGTCATCCCAGTCGTCGTCGAAAGCTTCATTGATGAGAATGCCGGCGCCGAAGGCGAGCAGGCCCGTCGTGATGAGCGCCTCTGTGCTGTGCCCGGTCTCCTGGGTCGTGGTCGTCGTCGTGGCAGGTGCCATGACGACCGTCGTGGATCCCTGCGTCGTGACTGTCGTGCCGGGCGGGGCGCCGACGACCGAGACCGTGGCGGGCGGAGGTATCGTCGCGGGCGGCGGCGCATAGACCGCGACGGGGTCGTACTTCGGCACGTAGACGACATCGGCGCTTGGTGGCTCGACCTTGATGACTTCCTTGCCGTCCTGCGTCTCCGTCTCCACCTTGAGCTGGGGCGAGGACGCGAGATTCCCGACGTCCTTGGCCTGTGCGCGCAGGCGCTGCACGGCGTCGAGTACGGCCGCCTGGTTGGCGGTGAACGCTTCGCCGAGCTCGGTCGTCCAGTCGATCTGCATGCACAACATGTCCATGACTTCGGGGAACTGGAGCAACGCCTTGACCGACGGGCTGAGCCCGAGCTTGGAGGCCTCGGTATCGATCTCGGTGCCAGACAGGTCCTGGTGATCGAGCAGCCAGTTGCCGGCGTCCAGCACCTCCTGGGGATTGGTGGAGGCCGCGAGAACATGGCCGAGTACAACGTCGGGATAGATCGCGATCGGCGCGAGGAGCTCTTCGAGCGCCTCGGGTGTCCAACTGCCCGCCGCGGCGCCTGCGGCGGATGAGCCGGTCGATGCCGGCGCTCCGGCTGCTGGTCCTTCGTCCTTGTTGCCGCAGCTTGATACCGCGAAGGCGGTTGCGAGAATCCCGAGGCCCAACAGCAGGCGCTGGCGCATCTTGCCCTCCCGACGGGACGCGCGATGCCGTCCCGATTCCGGCGCGAAGTCTGCAGCCGGACTCGCGGGGCGGTCTATTGGACAAAAGTGCAGTGCACGGGCAAGTTCCCATCCGTGCGCCGGTTGCGCGCGGGCGCTATGCTCGCCCGATTCCGGCCCGGGGGAGGGGACCGATGGAACGATTCATGCGCGTATTCGAGCGCGCCATCGTCTACGCGGCACAGGCGCTGCTCATGCTCGTGATCCTGGCGGCGCTGGTACAGCTCTGGGTCCTGTTCACCGTAGCGCTTCGCGAGCGCGTCGCGGACATCGACACGATCCCGTTGCTCACGGAAGCCGTGCAGCGCGCCTTTTCAGGCGTCCTGCTCATCGTGCTGGGCCTCGAACTGCTGGAGACGCTGCGCGTCTATTTCACGCACCACCGCGTGCGGCTCGAGATCATCCTCGTAGTCGCGATCATCGCGATCGGCCGCCACGTCATCAACCTCGACTTCGAGCACCTTCCCGGCGCGACCGTTGCCGGCATCGCCGCGCTCATCGTCGCGCTGACGGCGGGTTACTACCTTGTGAGGAAGGCGGGAGCCGCGGACACCGGTTGACTCAGTTGACGATCGTGTACTGCCAGGTGATGCCGTAGTTGGTGAAATCGCTGCCGATGCGGGTGCTCGCGCCGTCGTTCCAGTTGAATTTCAAGGACTGGCTCCGTCCGATCGGCAGCGAGAACGTGAGCCCATAGCGTGAATTCGACTGCCGGTCATCTTTGTGCACGCCGTCGATGGTCGTGCGTCCGCCGTCGTAGTACGTCGCATTGATGGCGAGCCACAGCTTGGGACGGAACGTATAGCTGACGTGCCCCTGAATGCTGGCGAGCGGGTCCTGCTCGCGATGGTGCCCGCCGAAGAATTCGTTGTTGTCCTCGAAGAACCAGGCGCCGATCGTCGCTTCGAATGTCCATGGGCCTTTGGGGTGCGACACGCCGAGCTCCGGCTTGAATGCCCACCGGTTCGTGCCGACGTTGACGAGCTTGTCCGGGTGGTATTCGCCGGTCGGCGCAGAAATCGTGAGGCTTGCTCCCAGCGTGGTGTGCGGCGTTCGCATCGCGAACTCGGCCGGCGTCATGGCCGGTGCGCCCATGAGACCGACCGAAATCCGGAGCTTGGTGTCACCAATGCCCTGGCGCGTCGCGTGTGCGTCCTCGCCGTCGATCGTCCCGCTGAAATGGCCCGAGAGATACGGCAGCACGATGCCCGCGTTGGCGGACTGGCCAAACAGGCTGAAGGTGTGGCCGAGGCCGACGAGTCCCGCATTGATCTCCGCCTCCACGTCGTCGACGGGGAGCGACGGGTCGGTGAGGATTCCGCCGGTCGAACGGGCGCCTCCCACCAGCACAAAGGTCACGCCCGTCGGATTCGGCGAGAAGGCGCGCGGCTCCATTTCCTGCGCTTGCGCGCGGCCGGCATACGCTAGGGCGGTTGCCAATGCGAGCGTGACCGTGAGCGTGACCGACTGAAAAGTCCGGCATCCCATGACGTCCGCAGTTGTAGCATGGTCGCCGCCGCGGGATAAGACTGAGGGTGGATTGCGTCCAACCGCCCTTTGGGGAATCCTACGCGGTACATCCGCGCTCCAGGAGGCACCATGTCGAACAGGAAGATCACGGCCGCGTCCGCCCTCGTAACGTCCCTCATACTGGCCGCGGCGGCGTCGGTCGCCCAGGCCGATCCCGCGGCCAAGTGGCGCATCCAGTTCGGCGAATACTCGGCCAACGACGGCACCATCACGTTCCACGTCACGCCGGAGGGCGGCACGGCCGTCGACATCGAAACCAAGATTTCAAAAGGCAGCGGCGCCACTAGCGTCGCTCGCAAGGTCAAGGACTCGCTGAAGGCGTCGCTGGGCGACGGCTATGATGTCGAGACTGACGACGGACAGGATGTCATCATCCGGGCGGACTCAAAGACGCCCAAGTTCGACCTGACGCTGGCGGGCTCGACGCTCGCCGGGACCAGCGTCCGATTCAGGAAGGAATGACGGCGCCTTAGCGCCCCGGGTCCTGCGTGCCTCGCATCGGGCGCTTCCGCAGCTTCGTCGCCGCGGCACTTCTCGCACTCGGCGGTTGCGCAGGACTTCCACCGCGGCCAGACCTTCCGGCTCAGGCCGCGATCGCCCCCGACGCAGGAGGGATCCTGGACGAGCGAATCAGCCCCGCGGAAGTGAGCCACCCCGGCGAGTCGGGCTTCCGCCTCGTCCAGGAAGGCACGGAAGCCTTCCTCGTCCGGATGCAGAGCGCGCGGCTGGCATCGAGGAGCCTCGATGTCCAGTGCTACATCTGGCACGCCGACCTGACCGGCGTTTACCTTGCGCAGCAGCTGCTCGAGTCGGCGGACCGAGGCGTTCGCGTGCGGCTGCTGCTCGACGACCTCGACGCGCGTGCGCAGAACGACGGCCTGGCTGCGCTCGCGGCGCATCCGAACATCGAAGTACGGATGTTCAATCCCTGGGTCACGCGCGATGGCACGCTGTCGAAGGCGGGCGAAGGCCTGTTCCACTTCAACCGCGTCAATCGCCGCATGCACAACAAGAGCTGGATCGCGGACAACCGCATCGCCGTCGTCGGCGGCCGCAACGTCGGGGACGAGTACTTCGGCGCCGGCGACGAAGTCAACTTCGTCGACCTCGATTTCGCGATGATCGGGCCGGTCGTCCGCGACGTATCCGCGGCATTCGACGAATACTGGAATTCGGCGTCCGCGTATCCGATGGAGGCACTCGACCCGAAAGCGGTCAACGACGAGGCGCTCGCCGAGCTGCGCCCAAAGCTCGCCCGCCGGCTTTCGGACGAGGAACAGGGCCGCTACGCAACCGCGCTGCGCGGCGATGACATCGTCCGCCAGCTGCTCGCCGGCAAATGGCCGATGCACTGGTCGTCGAAGTACGAATTCGTCGCGGACGATCCACGCAAGGTCACGATGAAGAAAGGAGACCCAGGCCGTACCCAGGTCGGGCTCGCGCTGCTTCCAATGCTCCAGTCCGCGCGCGAGAAAGTGACGGTCATTTCGCCGTACTTCGTCCCTGGCGACGAAGTGACCGCGGCCATGACCGCTGCGGTCGCCGCGGGGCGTCCGGTGCAGGTATTGACCAATTCCCTCGTGGCCAACGACGTCGCGGCCGTGCATGGCGGTTATTCGCGGTACCGGAAAACGCTCCTCAAGGGGGGCGTTCAGCTCTGGGAGATGAAGCCGGTCGCGTCAGGCGGCTCCGGCTCGAGCGTCTTCGGCTCATCCGGCGCCAGCCTGCACACCAAGGCGTTCGCAGTGGACGGCGAGCAGCTCTTTGTAGGCAGCTACAACCTCGATCCGCGCTCGACCTGGCTCAACTGCGAGCAAGGAGTCCTCGTCGGGGACAAGGCGCTCACCGGCGAGCTGGAAGTGCTCTTCCGCAAGCAGACGGACGGCGCGCACGCCTGGCGCGTCACGCTGGAAAAAGGAGACCTTCGCTGGAGCGACGGCCGCGAAATCTTCGACTCCGATCCGAAGGCCTCGAACTGGCGGCGATTTCAGGCCTGGCTCACGCGCGTCCTGCATCTGGACGCGCAGCTTTGAATCAGAAGCGCATTGTCATGTAGATCTGCGGGCCCCAGTAGTCGTAGTCGTAGTCGCCCTTCCAGCGCGGCTTGTTCATGTCAAGGCTCAGCTTGAAGGCGTCGAGCGCGACGCCCGCGCTGTAGCGTCCGCCGAAGTGGTACTCGCCGTAGAGCCGCGCGTTGGCGAGCGAACCCTTGGCATCGAGCTGGTCTTCGCCGAACTCGATGGAGAAGACCGAAGCGGCGACGCCCGCCGACCAGTTCGGGGTGAAGTGGCGGTCATAGCGCACGCCGAAGAGCGGCAACGGCAAATCAGCGCTTGCCTTCGAGGAGCCCTCAAAGCTCTGGTCGGCCGTCTCGCCCCGGATGCTCAGGCTGACCGAAGTCCAGTGAATGCCGGCGGTGACCGCGAATTCCTGCTTTTCGTCGTTGATGAACGAATAGGAATACGTGATCGGGATGATATCGAGCTTCTGCTCGGTCTTGAGCGTCGCGTTGACCGGGTACAACGTGTCGCCGATCTCGACTTCCTCATCAATGGTGCGTGTGCCGTTGAGGATGAAGGTACTGTAGGTAAAGCCGATTCGATGCTTTTCCTTGAAGCGCCAGCCAAGTCCGACGAGGTAGCCGGTCTCGTCGCGGTTGACGCCGAAATCGTCGCCCAGGTTGACCCGGTTGCCGTTCTCGGTGTCGCCATCCACCTTGACATTGCTATCGAAGGCCGGCAGGAACGCGCCCAGCAGGACCTCGAACCGTTCCTGGCCGGGCCGGATGTCCTCGGCACTCGCGCAGAATGCCGCGGTCGCTCCCATCAAACCAATCACAACCCATTGAATCGTCTTAAGCATGTGCCCGCCCTGATCTTCCGTTTGGCCCAGCCGCCCGTATTGCAATCGTACACTGCCCGCGCCAGCGCGTCGCCGGTGAGCCATTGGACGCATTCGACTCCCGAGGCGTGTCGGGAACCATTGCCCGAAAGGGCGGGTAATGGACTACAGCCGGGCCTTCAGTGTCACGGAAAAGCGGCGAGGCAGCGCCACGAATGACTGGTAGCTGGCGTCATTGAAAAAATTCAGCACCGAGTCGAAGTAGACGACCGTCTCGTCGAGCAGGTTTTCGCCGGCCAGTTCCAGTTCAACGGACGGGCTGAGCGCCAAGCCGAATCGCAGGGCAACGTCATGATGCGCACCCTGAACGAGGCGTGGATCGCCCGAGAAGCTCGTTTGGTAGCGGTCCGTCCAGCTCCAGTCGAGGCGCAGGCTGGACGGCTTGCCGCCCAAGCTGAACGGTCGTTCGATGCCGAACTGGGCCGACCACGGCGGCGCATCGACAGACTGCTCGCCGGACAGGTCGCACGATCCCGGGAGCGAGCCGTCCGGGACGCGACCGGGGTAGCACATGCCCGTCGTATTCCGGCCATAGGTCAAGTCGGCGTATGACAAGGCGAGGTTGCCCCGTGCTCCGGACGGAAAGACGTACGCCATCTCGAGCTCGGCGCCCTCGAGATCGACCCGCTCGGCGTTGCCGACTGTGAACTGCGCACCGATGAAGGCGGAGTCCTGGTAGTCGTGATAGCGCGAGTGGTAGGCCGCGAAGCTCAGCATTCCGCGGTCTTCTGCGAACTTGAATCGGCCACCCATCTCGAAATGATCGATCGACTCGTCGCCGAACTCGCGAGCCGACAGGGGCGCATTGCCGAAACCGGTGTTGAAGCCGCCGAATTTTCCCCCGCGCGTCCAAGTCGCGTAAAGCATGCCGCCGGGTCCGAGGTCGTATCGCGGCGTCAGGCTCCACGTGAAATCCTCAGAGGCGCGCTTCAGGGATCCATTCACCGGCTCGCCCGTCGCCGTTACGTCCGGCGTCAGTACGCGCGAGATCACGGAAACGCCGGGCACCGTGACCGAATTCTCGATGGAGGCGTGCTTCTCTTCCCGAGCCCATCGCGCCGCGGCGGTGACGTCAAATCGATTTGCGAGCGGCAAGGTGATCTCGCCGAATCCCGCGACGTGATCGGTGTCCAGCCGCGAATCATGCAGTCCTTCCTGTCCCGGCGTCGCGAACGGAAGGCCGATGGCCGCGAGCCAGAAGGGATCGAAGGCGAGGTCGCCATTGGGACCGAACATCGGCCGATGGCCGCGCGATCCGCGCTCATAGTCATTCGTGTACCAGAAAGCGCCCGCGAGCCAGGATACGCGCGCGTCATCCGCCGACGCGAGCCGAATCTCTTCCTGCAACGCCGTCGCTTTCTCGCTGTCGTGGAAGAACAGTATTGGCGCCAGGTACTGCGCGGCATCGTCCTCGTCGCGCCGGTCGCGATAGTGCTCGTATCCGGTGATCGAGTGCAGCGTCCATCCATTCTCGAGGCGATAGTCGGCGATCAGGGTCGCATCGGTCGCATCGAGGTCGAGGTGATTCGTCGCGACGGAGCACGAGACGCGGTCATGTGCCCGATTGTCGGGGCAGGTGCCCGCCAGGCCCTGCTGCTGCAGCGCCTTGACCAGGTCGGCCGAACGCGAGCCGGGGACGAACACGACGTCCGACTCGCCCTCATCGTCGTCCCGGCCGAGATAGCCGGCGATGAGTCGCCATGTCAGATTTTCGACGGGCGACGCGAGCAGCTGGCCCCGCATGCTGACCGAAGACTCATTGTTGCCGTTGGGACCACCGGCGAGCGCGTTGCGGGCGAGATCCCCGTGCCAGCGTCCGCCAACCGCGATCCCGCCGCGCAGGGACTTCCCGATTGGCCCGCTGGCGCTTCCCATCAACCATCCGAGCGTCGGCTTGCCCGCGACATCCATCGACCCGCCGCCTGCTTCGACGGATGCGCCGAGCTGCTCGCCGGGTTCCCGGGTGTAGATGGCGACGACACCGGCGCCCACGTTCTTGCCGTACAAGGCGGTCTGCGGTCCCCGGAGCAGCTCGATGCGCTCGACGTCGAGCAGGCTGCCGCTCGCAAACAGCGAGCGGGAGCGGAATGCGCCATCCACGAAGAGCCCGACCGCGGGCTCGAAGGTCGGAATGTTGCCAAGGTTGCCGATACCCCGAACCCGGAGTGTGGTCGTCGCGGCCGTCACGCTCTCCTCGAGGTCGAGCATCGGCGAGCGCGCAGCGAGGTCCGAGATACTGCGAATGCCCGCCGCCTCGAGATCCGAGGCCGTCAGGAGGCTGAGCGCCATCGGGACGCGACCGAGCTTCTCGGGCCGTTTCTGCGCGCGGACGACGATTTCCTGAAGGGTCGCAGTGTCTGCGCGCGCCGGCGCGAAGCCAGGCCCCAAGGCCAGTGGCAAGGCGGCGCAGGCGGATGCAAAGGCGCGTGAATGTCCCGAAGGCAGCGCGCGCCGGCCAGGGCGTCCCATTCGGGCCGGAGTCTACACGGGAGCGGGAAATCCTACCCCAAAAGGCAGTATCGGCCTTGCAGCCCGCGGTCTAGCTTTCGCAGCACGGGGACCGCGCCTCGTCAGCCGCAGCACGCGGCTGCGTTACGCCTGTGGGAACCAAGGAGAGCCAGACCATGACCGAGCGAGTTCAATTGCGCCACCGCATCCCAGTGACGGCCCGAGCAATCCGCTTGATGGGCGCCATCGGCCTAGTGCTGGGCGCGGCGGCTGCCGCAGCCGACGAAGGAGCGACTAAGGTCGACCTCTACGGCTTTGCCATGCTCGACACCGGCTACCAAAGCGGCCAGAACGACCCGGACTGGTTCGACGTCTTGCGCCCGACCAAGTTGCCGGCATTCGAGGACGAATTCGGCGATGACGGGCAGTGGTTTTCCAGCGTCCGCCAGAGCCGGCTCGGCGTGAAGACGAACACCGATACCGAACTGGGCAACCTCTACACCGTTTTCGAGTTCGAGCTCTTCGGCACGGGCGTCGACGCGGGACAGACCACGTTCCGCCTGCGCCACGCGTACGGCGAGCTCGGCAAGTGGGGCGCCGGCCAGACCTGGAGCCCGTTCATGGACATCGACGTGTTCCCGAACTCGGTCGAGTACTGGGGACCGAACGGCATGGTGTTCTTCCGCAACGTCCAGGTGCGCTACATGCCGATCCAGGGCGACACGCGACTGACTTTCGCGCTGGAGCGCCCGGGTGCCTCCGCCGACCAGGGCGACGTCGCGGACCGTATCGCGTTGCAGGGCGTGACGACGAATTTCCCTTATCCCGACCTCTCGGCCGAGTACCGCCAGGCGACGAGCTTCGGGTATGTCGAGGTCGCCGGCATCGTCCGCTACATGGAATGGAACGACCAGGTGGACGACGGCGACGACATCTCCGGCGACGCGGTCGGTTGGGGCATTAACCTGAGCTCCAACGTGAAGCTCGGCAGGAGCACGCTGCGCCTCCAGGCGGTTTACGGCGAAGGCATCGAGAATTATATGAACGATGCGCCGGCCGACATCGGTCCCGAGGTCACCGGCGATCCGACGCACTCGCTCGACGGCAAGCCGCTGCCACTCCTCGGCCTGGTTGCGTTCGTGGACACGAACTGGAGCGACAAGATGTCGACGACGATCGGCTACTCGCGGCTCGACATCGACACGACCGGCGGACAGGGCGGCGAGGCGTTCGAAGTCGGTCAGTACGCGCTGGCGAATGTCATGTTCTATCCGGTGAAGAACGTCATGTTCGGGCCGGAGATCCAGTGGGGCAAGCGAGAGAACCAGAATGGATTCACGTCGGACGATCTCAGGATCCAGTTCTCGTTCAAGTACAACTTTGCGATGACTTTCGGAGGCAAGTGACATGAGCGAATTCGTCGTCGAAAACCTGCGCCGCGGAATCGCGGCTGCAGTCATCGCCGCGGCCTTCGCGGGGCCCGCGATGGCGAAAGAGAACGGGCCCGACATCCAGGGTGTGCTCGAGGCCGCCTATGCGAAGTACAAGGACCTCCAGGAAGGCGCAAACGCGGACTACATTCCCGCACTCGCCAAGGTTGACTCGAAGATCTACGGAATCGCGCTCGTTACGCCCGACGGCAAGGTCTATACCGCCGGGGACGTAAAGTCCGAGGTCTCGATCCAGTCCATCTCGAAGGTCTTCACGATGGCAAAGGTCATCGAGGACGACGGGGCGGACGCGATCGAAAAGCGCATCGGCGTCGACGCGACCGGCATGCGCTTCAACTCGATCGTCTCGGTCGAGTTCGCGCAGAAGGCGCTCGGCGGGCCGGAGATCAACCCGCTGGTCAACCCGGGCGCGATCACGGCCACAAGCATGGTCCAGGGCGCTAGCCGCGCGGAGGTGTGGAAGAAGATCATCGACTTCCACTCCGACTTCGCGGGACGGCCGCTCTCCGTGAACCAGGAGGTCTACGAGTCCGAAGCCGCGACCAACCAGCGCAACCAGGCGATCGGCGCGCTGATGTACGCCTACGGCTTCATCAAGAGCGACCCGGCCCAGGCGACGGACGTCTATACCGAGCAGTGCTCGATCAGCGTCAACGCGAAGGACCTCGCGACGATGGCCGCGACGCTCGCGAACGGCGGCAAGAACCCCGTGACGGGCAAGCAGGTCATGAAGACCGAGAACGTGCCGGAAGTGCTCGCGGTCATGGCGACGGCCGGCCTCTACGATGATTCCGGCAAGTGGCTCTACCACACCGGCCTGCCGGGCAAGAGCGGCGTCGGTGGCGGCATCATCGCCGTCTCGCCGGGCAAGTTCGGCATCGCCGTCGTGTCGCCGCCGCTCGATGCGGCCGGCAACAGCGTCCGCGCCCAGAAGGCGATCGCGGACATCTCGAATGCGCTCGGCGGCAACCCGTACGCCACGCAGCCGGCTGCGACTGGAAAGAAGAAGTAGCGCGCCGCCGCTGCTTCCAGGATCCCTTGTGCCGATCGCAGGCCAACGAAGGATCGGTGTCCTACTGCTGTCCGCGGCCGCCGGCTTGCCGGCCGCGGGGCTCGCCGCCGACGAGCGCGGCTACCTGTTCGATGACGCCCACTTCCACCTGACGAACTACGTCCAGGAAGGGACGGACATCCACGACTATCTCGCCATCATGGGCGACAAGGTCGGCCGCTCGACGCTGTTCGGCATCCCGCTGCAACAGACCTGGTCATACGAGAACTCGGGGGACTTCGCGCCGACCTACTACCTGCAGACGGACGCGCCGCTCTACTACTACTCGTTCACCGACGCGTTCATCGCGATGGCATACCGATCGCTGAAGCCTGAAGAGCAGTCGCGCCTCGATCCCATGATCACGGGCTTCAACCCGGCCGACATGTACGCGGCCGACCATATCCGGCGCGTTCTCAAGACGTTCCCCGGCGTGTTCACCGGCATCGGCGAGTTCACGATCCACAAGGAGTTCGTTTCCTCCAAGGTGGCCGGCGACACGGCGAGCCTCACGGACCCGGCGCTCGACCGCATCCTCGATTTCGCCGCCGAGGCTGGCCTCGTCGTGATCCTGCATTGCGACATCGACATGCCGTTCGCGAAGACGGACACGGAGCCCGTTTACCTGACGCAGATGAAGGACCTGCTGCGGCGGCACCCGCGCACCACTATCATCTGGGCGCACACGGGCCTCGGCCGCGTGGTCCACCCGCCCAGCGCGCAGGCGACGAGCGAGGGCGGCACGAGCGTCAACCCGAATCACCGCGCCATCGTGGCCTCGCTTCTCGAGGATCCCGCGTTCCGCCACGTGTACTTCGACATCTCCTGGGATGAGGTCGCAAAGTACGCGGTCAGCTCGCCGGAGATCGAGAAGGCGACTGCCGACCTGTTCAACCGGTTTCCCGACCGGTTCCTGTTCGGCACGGACAACGTCGCGCCGAAAGATCAGCAGACGCAGCTGCGGGTATTCCACCTGTGGGACCGCATCTTCGCAGCCTTGACGCCGGAAGCGAGCTTCGCGATCCGGCGAGGTAACTACGAAAAACTATTCGATGGGGCACGCACGCGCGTGCGCGCATGGGAGCGTGAGAACGTGAAATGAAGCGGCACGGGTCAGGGGGGATTCTTGCGCCACTGACCGTGCTCGCCTTGCT
>Ga0075434_100002491_pt1 | contig 16225 bp, 10 predicted proteins | sample RhiMethybrSRZTD3_FD_75298 | JGI IMG/M metagenome (GOLD analysis project Ga0075434, IMG submission 75298) | Populus rhizosphere microbial communities from Tennessee, USA - Rhizosphere MetaG P. TD hybrid SRZTD3 | ecosystem: Host-associated > Plants > Roots > Rhizosphere > Soil | place: USA... | reverse complement strand
CGTGCGGTGCTTGTCTGCGACGGTCAGGTGATTCACGGCCACCATCTGCCGCCTTCGCTGCAAACGGCGGACGCGTCGGGAACGGTCACACGCGTGTCGCTGAAGGACGCGGTCGAAGGGTTCGAGCGCGATCTCATCCAGGATGCGCTGAAGACCACGCGCGGCAACCGCGCGAAAGCGGCGCGTCTGCTCGACACGACGGAACGCATCCTCAACTACAAGGTGCGAAACCTCGGCGTCGATGTGCGGCGGTTCCGTCCATCCGATGGGGGACGCCGCACGATGCGCCGTCCCGACGTCGATCAGCCGATGCCCGCCGAGCACGCGGTCAACGAATAGTAACCACGGAGGCGCGCTTCGCGCGCGAGCCACGAAGAACACGAAGTAAAATTTGGTTTTCAACTTCGTGGTTCAAAGAAATTCTTCGTGGGCTTCGTGCGTTGCCGCCATCCTGGCGGCCTTCGTGGTTACGGCCTGCGGCAAGAAAGGGCCGCCGCTCGCCCCCATCGTCCGCATTCCCGCACCGGTTTCGATGATCCAGGCGCAGCGTATCGGCAGCGATGCATTCGTCACGCTGACGGTCCCGACCAAGAACATCGACGGGTCGATGCCGGTCAATATCAGCCGCATCGAGATCTACGGCTACACGGGCCGCCGCCCGCCGCCGAACGCGCGGTGGGTGGAGGTCGCCGATCTTGTCGCTACCATTCCCGTCATTCCACCGCCGCCGCCTGATGCTGCGCCCGCGGACCCGTCTCTACCGCCGGATCTCTCCAAAGGCGCGTTGACGGGCGCGATGGTGACGGTGCTCGATGCGCTGACACCGCAGAAGCTCGTACAAGGGAAGCCGGTCGAAGAGCCGGTCCGTGGACGCGCGCCGATTGTTCCGGTGGTGAACACAGAGCCGGACGTCTTGCGCCGGTTCTACATGGCGATTGCGTTCAGCGAGCGCGGACGCCCGGGACCGCCCGGCACGGCCGCGGAGTTTCCGGTCGTCGAAGCGCCCGAGCCTCCTGCGTTCGTCAACGCCTCGTATACGGAAACGATGATGAACCTCGAATGGCCGCCGTCAGGCGGCATCATCGGTTTCCTGTTCGACAGAGCCCTTCCGCTTGAGGATCCGCCGCTGAATGACGTCTTCGAGCCGGCGCCTGTCGTCACGACTCCGGCGGCCGGAAGTGCGCCGATCGTGTTGCCGACGGGGCCGGTCAGGTACAACGTGTACCGCGAGGTCGCGCCAGATCCGCTTGCGTTCCCGGATACGACCGCGCTCGTGCCGTGGGCCGGCACGGCGCCGGCGCCGATTAATCCGATGCCGCTGCCGACGACGAGCTTCACCGACTCGGTGGAGTTCGATCGGGAGCGCTGCTATACCGTGAGGCCTGTTCGAGGCGCTGCGCCGAACACCGTTGAAGGCGATGCGTCGCCGCCCAACTGTTTCATTCCAGTTGATCTGTTTCCGCCGGCGGCGCCGGCTCGTCTGGTCGCGGTGGCGGATGAAGGCGGCATCAGCCTCATCTGGGAACCCAATGCCGAGCCCGACGTCACCGGCTATATGGTCTTGCGCGGCGAAGCGAGCGATGCCACACTCCAACCGCTCACGCCGACACCGGTTGCTGAACCACGATTTCGTGACACGCACGTCGCTCCCGGGAAAAAATATATGTATGCCGTCGTCGCGCTCGACTCACGCCTGCCCGTCGCGAACGTGAGCGCCGAGTCGAACCGCGTCGAAGAGACGGCGCGTTGAGGTCATTATGAAACTCTTCGTAGACTCCGGCAGCGTGAAGGAGATCGAGGCGCTGGCCGCGATCGGCATCCTCGATGGCGTGACCACGAACCCGTCGCTGCTCGCCAAAGAAGGCGGCGACTACCGCCAGATCCTCAAGCGGATCTGCGACATCGTGAAAGGCCCCGTGAGCGGCGAGGTCGTCGCCACCGACTACGCGGGCATGGTACGCGAGGGGCGCGACATCGCGTCGATCGACGAACACATGGTCGTCAAGGTGCCGCTCACCAAGGACGGTGTGAAGGCGTGCAAGACGCTGTCGGGTGAAGGCATCCGCGTCAACGTGACGCTGATCTTCTCGGCCGTGCAGGCATGGCTCGCGGCGAAAGCTGGCGCCAGCTACGTGAGCCCGTTCGTCGGCCGGCTCGACGACATCGGCAACGAGGGGATGCAGGTCGTCCGCGAGATCGTGGACATGTTCGACAACGCCGACTATCCGACCGAGGTACTCGTCGCCAGCGTGCGCAATCCGGTTCATGTGATCGAAGCCGGTCGCATGGGCGCCGACATCGTGACCGTGCCGGCGGCGGTCATCGAGTCGCTCTTCAAGCACCCGCTCACCGACATCGGCCTCGAACGTTTCCTGAAGGATTGGGAGAAAGCCCAGGGCGCAAAGGTCTAGGTGGACAACGCCTGATGGACGACGTCTTCGCCGATCTCGATCGGCGCGCGGAGCTGGGCGGCGGCGAAGAGCGGCTCCGCCGCCAGCGCGAATCGGGGAAGCTGACGGCGCGCGAGCGCGTCGAGCTGCTGTTCGATCCGGGCAGCTTCGAAGAGATCGACAAGTTCGTCACGCATCGCTGTCTCGACTTCGGGATGGTGGATCAGGTCATTCCCGGCGATGGCGTCGTCGCCGGACACGGCCGCATCGACGGCCGGCTCGCCTACGCGTTCGCGCAGGACTTCACGGTCTTCGGCGGATCGCTCTCGGAAACCAACGCCGCCAAGATCGTGAAGATCATGGATCTCGCGATGAAGATGGGGGCCCCGGTCATCGGCCTCAACGATTCGGGCGGCGCGCGCATCCAGGAAGGCGTTGCGTCGCTTGCCGGCTACGCCGACATTTTTCTTCGCAACACGCTGGCCTCGGGGGTGGTGCCGCAAATCTCCGCCATCATGGGACCGTGCGCGGGCGGCGCCGTGTATTCTCCGGCGATCACCGACTTCACCATCATGGTGAAGCAGACCAGCTACATGTTCGTGACGGGCCCCGACGTTATCCGCACGGTCACGCACGAACAGGTGACGAAAGAGGAGCTCGGCGGCGCGATGACGCACAACGAGAAGAGCGGCGTCGCGCATTTCGCGGTGGAGAACGATCAGGAATGCATCCTCCTGATTCGCGAGCTCCTGTCGTTCATGCCCGGCAACAACCTGGATGATCCGCCTCGGGTCACCTGCAACGACCCGGTCGATCGCGCCGACCCGGCGCTGGACGCGATTGTGCCCGCCTCGCCCAATCAGCCGTACGACATGCTCGACGTCATTCACCCGATCGTCGACGATCGGTCATTCCTCGAAGTGCATGCGCACTACGCGCGCAATATCCTGGTTGGCTTCGCGCGTCTCGGCGGACGCCCCGTCGGCATCGTCGCCAATCAGCCGGCCTATCTGGCAGGGACGCTCGATATCGACGCGTCGGTGAAGGGCGCGCGGTTCGTCCGCTTCTGCGATGCCTTCAACATTCCGCTCGTCACCTTCGAGGACGTTCCAGGTTTTCTGCCTGGCACCGTCCAGGAATACGGCGGCATCATCCGCCATGGCGCCAAGCTCCTGTTCGCGTTCGCGGAAGCGACCGTGCCGAAGCTGACGGTGATCACGCGCAAGGCATACGGCGGCGCCTACTGCGTCATGTCGAGCAAGCACATTCGCACCGACCTGAACCTCGCGTGGCCGACGGCGGAGATCGCCGTGATGGGAGCCGAAGGCGCCGTCAACATCCTTTACAAGCGTGAGCTCGACGCGGCGCGGGACGTCAACGCCGCGCGCGCGGCGAAGGTGGCCGAGTACCGCGAGAAGTTCGCCAACCCGTTTGTGGCGGCGCAACGCGGCTTCCTCGACGAAATCATCAGGCCTCGCCAGACTCGCGAGAAGTTGATCAACGGCCTCGCCACACTCGAGACCAAGCGAGACAAGAACCCCCCGAAGAAGCACGGCAACATTCCGCTCTGACGTCCGCCGATGAAGCGAATCCTGATTGCGAATCGCGGCGAGATCGCGGTACGCATCATCCGCGCCTGCCGCGACATGGGCATCGAGGCCGTCGCGGTGTACTCGGATTGCGATCGCGCGGCGCGGCACGTCCGGCTCGCCGGCCGGGCGGTGCACATCGGAGGCAACCCGCCTGCCGAGAGCTACCTGCGGATCGATCGCGTCATTGACGCCGCGCGGCGCGCCGACGCCGACGCCGTGCATCCCGGCTACGGCTTCCTCGCCGAAAACGAAGAGTTCGCTGCGGCATGTCGCGATGCCGGGTTGACCTTCATAGGGCCGACTCCGGAAGCCATCGCGTTGATGGGAAGCAAGACTGCCGCGCGGCAGGCCGCAATGGAGGCGGGAGTGCCTGTGGTCCCAGGCACCGAGGAACCACTTGGACTCGACGTGCCGGACGCGGCGATTGCGGGGCTGGCCGAGCGCATCGGCTACCCCATCATGATCAAGGCTGTCGCGGGCGGCGGCGGCAAGGGGATGCGCGTGGTTTCGAGTGTCGCGGAGCTGTCCGGCGCCGTCCGGTCCGCGCGCTCCGAGGCGCAGGCGTCATTTGGCGATCCCGCCATCTACCTCGAGCGCCGTATTCTCAACCCTCGCCACGTCGAGGTGCAGCTGCTCGGCGATCACCACGGAACGGTCATTCCGTTTGTCGAGCGCGAATGCTCCATTCAGCGCCGCCATCAGAAAGTAATCGAAGAGACACCGTCGGCGGCTGTCGGCGACGCGGTCCGGCGGCGCCTCACCTCGGATGCGGCGGCCATCGCGCGCTCGGTCGGCTACACCAACGCCGGCACGATGGAGTTCCTGCTCGATGGCAGCGACCATTTCTATTTCCTGGAGATGAACACCCGCCTCCAGGTGGAACATCCGATCACCGAAATGGTGACCGGCGTCGATCTCGTCCAGTGGCAAATCCGAATCGCGCGAGGGGAGAGGCTGACGATCGATCCCGCCGCCGCAGTGAAACCGCGTGGACACGCGATTGAATGCCGCATCTACGCCGAGGATGCGGATGCCGGCTTCATGCCGTCGCCGGGACACATCGCCGCGCTCCATGTGCCGAGTGGGCCCGGCATTCGAGACGACAGCGGCGCGGAAGCCGGGGGCGATGTGCCGATCTTCTACGACCCGATGATCTCCAAGCTGATCGCCTGGGGAGACGATCGTCCGCAGGCCATCGCGCGGATGCGCAGAGCCCTCCGGGAGTACGACGTGTCCGGCATCAAGACGACGGTGCCGTTCTTCCGGTGGATGCTCGATCAGCCGGACTTCGTCGACGGCCGGTTCCATACCGGGTATCTCGACGAGATCCTCCGCTCGCGAGCCGGCGAACCCTTCACCCCACCCGACGACGAGCGGATCGAGGTCGCGGTCGTCGCGGCAGCGATTCAGCATTTTCTGCGGCCGAACCGCCAGAACCCAATGAACCCAACGAACCCCCTGAACCCAGTGAAACCAGGCAGCGCCTGGCGCGCGCGTGCTCGCTCGGAGGCACTCCGCGATTGACCCTTTACGTGGACGTCAATGGCCGTCGGTACGCGGTAGATGTCGCACGTCGCAATGGCGCATTTCTTGTCTCCGTCGATGGCCGGCAGCGGGAAGTGGACGTCAAGGAAGTAGGTGGCGTTCTCTCCCTGCTGATCGGTACCAAGAGTTACGAAATCTCAATTGATGGCAGTACCGTGCATGTGGAGGGGATCCCGGTCCAGGTCGGCATCGGCTCGCCGCGGCCATCCTGGGGCAAAGCGGGCGCATCGCCCTCGACCGCGCTCGGGACAAGCATGGGGGCCGGCGGTCCACAGCAGATCTCCGCGCCGATGCCGGGAAAGATCGTCAAGTTGCTGGTCAAGCCCGGCGACCGTGTCGAACCGCGCCAGGGACTGGTCGTCGTCGAAGCCATGAAGATGGAAAACGAGCTTCGGGCGAGGGCTGCGGGGACCGTCGCGGAAGTTCGGGCCGTCGAGGGGACGACGGTTGAAGCAGGTGCGATACTGATGATTCTGGAGTAATTCAAAATGCAAAATGCAAAATTCAAAATGAACGCGTCGATTTTGAATTCATTTTGCATTTTGAATTTTGCATTTTGAATTTCCGATCACTGTTCACCCTCCACCACCATCCTCTGACGAAGAGGACGCGGCGCATCGTCCGCGGGATCGTGGTGACGTTTGCCTGCGCCATCGCCGTCATCTTCGTCACGAGCATCACCGTCGACCTCGGACCCGTGCTGCGGCAGCGAGCCGAGCAGCTCGGCACGAACGCCATCAAGCGTCCGATGCACATCGGGCGGCTCGCTGTACATCTCTGGCGCGGCAGCTTCGTCGTCGAAGATCTCGTCATCGAAGGGCTGACGCCGAAGGCACGCCCGTTCCTGACCGCCAGGCACATCGATGTGTCGATGCCGTGGACGACGCTGTTCACCCGTCGGATTGTCTTCGACACGATCCAGATGACCGACTGGGACATGTACTTCGAGCTGAACGCGGACGGCAGCCATAACTTCCCGAAGTTCACGAGCGACGCCAACCGGCCGAAGAGCGCGTGGACGACGACGCTCGAATACGTGCGCGCGTCGAGGGGGCAGTTCACGTACGACGATCACGGCACGCCATGGAGTACGGTTGCGCGCAACCTCGACGTCACCGTCGCGCGCCCGGCGGACGAGTACCGCGGGCAGGCGAAGTTTTCGAACGGCACCGTGAAGATCCAGAACTACGAGCCGATGCACGCCGACATGGCGACGACCTTTCGCATTCTCGACGGCAAGATCGTGCTCGACCGGATCCTGCTGCAGACCGACGGGGCGCAGTCGCAGCTCACTGGCGTCGTCGACATGCGTCGCTGGCCGGAGCAGCTCTATCGAATCAAGTCGAAGATCGATTTTCCGACCGAGAAAGGGATCTGGTTCGCACACGACAAGTTCACCGTCGTGGGGACCGGAGCTTTCACCGGCACCTTTCATCTCTTCAAGGAGCAGCTGCCGGACGGCAGGACAAGGACCGGACGCGAGCTGAAGGGCGATTTCGTCGCGCCGATGGCGGGCGTCAATGCGTATCGGTTTGCCAACCTGCGCGGCTCGGTGCTGTGGGTGGCGGAGAAGATGGAGGTCACCAACGCGACGGCGACGCTCTATGGAGGCAATGCGAAATTCAGCTACAGGATGGCACCGCTCGGCGTCCGCGGGATGCCCGCGATGGCGACCTTCGACGCCGAATGGTCGAACGTCGATCTCACCAGCTTCACCAATTTCCTCGAGCTGAAAGGGATTCGTCTGGCCGGGCGTGCAAGCGGCCGCAACCTGCTCGAGTGGCCGTTAGGGAAGTACGCGCTGCATCGCGGCAACGGCGAGCTCCACGTGGATGCGCCGCCGGGGACCGACCTTATGGGCGCTCGCATGCCACTCGAGCGCATCGAGGCGCGCGAGCGGCTCGGCAAGCTGTGGGGGCCGTTCGACAACACGCTGCCAACCGAGCCGATTCCTGTCGACGGGACCATCAGGTACGCGTTCGATCCCGATGGCCTGGACATCGCTCCCAGCCGGTTCGCCACGCCGAGCACGTACGTCGAATTCGAGGGGCGCACGGCATACGGCGATAACTCGCGCATCCCGTTTCATGTCAGCAGCGCCGATTGGCAGGAGAGCGACCGCCTCCTCGCCGGACTTATGACCGCGTTTGGCAGCCCGACCAATGCCATTCCGATTGGCGGCTACGGCACGTTCGACGGCCTCATGCTGAACAGCTTCTCGCGGCCGCGCATCGAAGGGACATTCGTCGGCGAGCGAATGCATGCGTTTGACGTTGAATGGGGTGCGGCGAAGGGGTCGGTCGTCATCGAGAACAGCTACGCGGACGTCAAGGATGTCGTCATGACTGCCGCCGACTCCGAGATTCAAACCGACGGGCGGTTCTCGCTCGGGTACCCTCGCCGCGATGGTGGGGAAGAGATCAACGCACGTATTCGCATCGTCAAGCGGCCGGTGATGGATCTGCGGCACGCCTTCGAGCTCGATGACTATCCGGTCGACGGGCTGCTCTCGGGCGAGTTCCACGTCTACGGCGCCTATACGCGCCCGTTCGGCTTCGGGACGATGGCGATTGTCGATGGGACGGCGTACCACGAGACGTTCGAGACCGCGACCGCGAGTCTGCGCCTCGAGGGCGAGGGTGTCCGTCTCGACAACATCGTCGTCGTCAAAGGCGGAGGACGAGGCACCGGGGCGGCCTATGTCGGCTGGGACAGCACGTATCAGTTCAACTTCGACGCACAGCGCATTCCCGTCGAGACCCTGACCATCGTGCAGTCGCGGAACACGCCGCCGCTCTCCGGGCTGCTCGATTTCACCGCCGGCGGCAGCGGGACGTTCGACGCGCCACGCTACAACGTGCACGCGGCCGTGCGCGACTTGTTTGTCGCCGACGAAGGCGTTGGCACGGTGACCGGAGACATCAACATCGGCAACGACGTGATGGCATTGAAGCTCGAGGCCGCGTCGCCCCGTCTTGCCGTGTCCGGGACAGGGACGATTGCGCTCAGCGAGGCGATGGACGCGGACCTGTCGTTCACCGTCTCCGATACGTCACTCGACCCGTATCTCCGCGCGTTCGATCCGCAGCTGTCGCCGTATACGACCGCCATTGCCAGCGGCAATCTCCGCGTTGTGGGCGAGCTTGCCGACATCGATCACCTCGTTGTCGATACGACCGTTGACAAGCTCGATCTGCGGCTCTTCGACTACCGCCTGCGCAACGCCGTCCCGATTCGGATGGCCCTCGACCGCCACTCGGTTCGCGTCACCGACATGCGGTTGATTGGCGAAGAGACGCAGCTCGACGTCTCCGGAGTGATCGACCTGCACAACGAGCGGATTGCGATGCGCGCCAACGGCGCGGCGAACCTCGGCATCCTGCAGGGGTTCGTTCCCAACATCCGCAGCACGGGTCAGGCGACGCTCGCAGCAACGCTCGATGGTCCGCTGCGTACGCCTGTGGTGACGGGTGCGATGACCGTCGAGGACGGCCGCATCCGCCACTTCGATCTGCCTCACGCGCTGGAGAACATCTCGGGGGTCGTGCGCTTCGATACCCGCGGCGTGACGCTCGACGAAGTCACCGCGCAGCTTGGCGGCGGTCCCGTACGCTTCGGCGGGCGCATCGGCATCAACGGCTATCAACTGGGGCGTCTGGATGTGACGATGGTCGGGACGAACATGCGGTTGCGGTACCCGGAGGGGATGCGGTCCGTGGTTGACGCGGATCTGAACCTGCAGGGCACCGCGGAGGCCATGACGCTGTCCGGCAACGTCAACGTGCGCAACGCGGTCTACACGCGCCGCTTCGACACGGGCGGCGGCCTTGTCGATCTTGCCGGCAGCGCGAGCGGGCAGGTGCCGGTATCGATTCAGACGACGATTCCGCTGCGCTACGACGTCCATCTGAACATTCCCGGGACGCTGCGCGTGGAGAACAACACCGTGCGCCTCGTCGCCAATGCCGATCTGGATCTGCGCGGCACCTACGATCGGCCGGTGCTCGTCGGACGCGGCGAGGTGGAGCGCGGCGAATTCAACTTCGAAGGCAAGCGCTATGTCGTGACGCGCGGGACGATCGACTTCAACAACCCGACGCGCATCGAACCGTTCTTCGACATCCAGACGGAAACCCAGGTGCGCGTGCCGAGCCAGACCTATCGCGTGATGGTGCGCGTGACCGGAACGATGGCGCGTTTCACGCCCACCTTCTCCGCGGACCCTCCGCTGACCGAGGTGCAGGTCCTCAGCCTTCTCTTCAGCGATGTCGCGCCCGGGCAGGACGTCGAGTTCAGCCAGTACAGCGCCGTGACGCCCCAGGAGCAGCTGCTCCGCGAACGCGCCGCACGGGCGCTCACGGGCGCGCTGACGACCGAGCTCGGACGCGTCGCCGAGCAGACTTTCGGGGTCGATACGTTCCAGCTCACGCCGTCGCTCGTGACGCCGAACGCCAATTCCTCACGCCTCGATCCGGCCGCGCGGCTGACGATCGGCAAGCGCATCTCTGACCGTGTCTACCTGACCTACTCGCGCAGCCTGTCGTCAACGACGAGCGATCAGATCATCCTGCTGGAATACGATCAGACCGACCGCTTCTCGTGGATCCTGTCGCGGAATGAGGACCGAACATACGCGCTGGACGTGCGGGTGAGACATACGTTCTGACGCGGGTAATCCAAAATTCAAAATTCAAAATTCAAAATGCAAATGATATGTGGTACCACAACGGGGTGAGAGGCACGACGCCTCACACCCCGTCGTTGCGAGCCGCTCGCTGTTTGCATTTTGAATTTTGCATTTTGAATTTCGCTTCGGGGAAAGGCGCCGTCCACCTGTTGTTCCGAATCGCTCTGTGTTTGAGTGATTCGCGGTAATGCAAAATTCAAAATTCAAAATGCAAACGATATGTGGTACCACAACGGGGTGAGAAGTGCGACGCCTCACACTTCGTCGTTGCGAGCCGCTCTCTGTTTGCGTTTTGCATTTTGCATTTTGCATTGCGGCACGGCCGCGGCGCAGACGCCGGCGCCGGCGGTGATCGCCGTCGACGTGCAGCAAGAGGGCGAACCCGTCAGCGACCCTCTCGTCCTCAGCCTCGTGCAGACGCGGCCCGGCAGCCCGCTCTCGATGGCGGACGTCCGCGAAACCATCACGCATCTGATCAGCCTTACACGCTACGAAGATGTCCAGGTCTTCGAGGAGCCGGCGGCCGGCGGCGTGCGCCTGCGCTACGTGCTGATGCCGGTTCACGAGGTCGATCGCATCGAGTTTCGCGGGATGCTGGGCATCCCGGAAGACGCGCTCCGCCGAGCCGTCGTCGAACGCTTCGGCGTCGCGCCGCCTGCATCGCGGGCGGACGAGGTGGCCCGCTCTCTCCAGACCGTGTACCGCGAGCGCGGCTACGTCGCACCGACGATTACCCCGCGCATCGAGATCACGCATAAACCGGATCGCTCGTCGATGGTGCTCGACATCAACGCCGGCCCCCGCGCCATGATCGGCAGCATCCAGGTGGATGCGGACGACCCCGCCGATCGCGCCGCACTCGCCAACACCGGCATCGGGCAAGGGAAGCCGTACGACGCCGCGCAGGTCGACGAGCAGCTCCAGAAGTATCAGACCTCGCTGCGTGGCAGAGGCTTTTACGAAGCGCGCGCGACGCATGCCGTCGAATTCGTCAACGGCGGTGCATCGGTTCGGGTCACCATCGACCGCGGTCCTCACGTCTCGGTGGCATTCGAGGGCGACCCCGTCCCGGAGGCGGAGCGCGAGCGGCTCGTCCCGATTCGCGCGGAGGCGTCCGCGGACGAGGATCTGCTCGAGGACTCGAGCCGCGCGATAGAGGACTACTTTCATGCGCGTGGCTATCGCGACGCGATGGCGGCCTACACGCGCGACGCGGCCACGCCCGGCGAGCTGACCGTGCGCTTCACCGTGATGCGGGGCCCGAGATATCTGGTCGACGCCGTGGACATCAGCGGCAACACCGCGATAGCGGCAGCCGACCTGACGCCGATCGTTCGAATCAAAGCCGGCGATCCGTTCGTGCAGGGAACGCTCGATGCTGTCGTGTCAGGGATCCGCGGTCTGTATCGTGCGCGCGGCTTCACCCGCGTGATGGTGATGCCCACGGTCGCGATCGTCGTGACAGAAGATCGCCCGCCGCCGGCGGACGATCGGCATGTGCAGGTCGCCATCGAGATCACGGAAGGGCCGCGCACGCTCGTCGGCGCCGTCGATCTGTCGGGGAACATGGTGCTCTCGTCCGCCGAATTGCGCGCCTCGTTCGCGACCGTGCCCGGCAAGCCGTACTCGGAGGTGGACGTCGCATCGGACCGCGACCGCGTCGAACTCGAGTACCGCAACCGCGGTTATGAAAGCGTCGTCGTCGACCCGCGCGTCATGCTCGCCGAGGGCGGCACGCGCGCGAATGTGCAGTTCGCCATCAGCGAGGGCCAGCAGGTCATCGTCGATCACGTCATCATCATCGGCAATCGCCGCACGAGCACGGCGACGATCCAGCGTGAGCTGACGCTGCGCTCCGGCGAGCCGCTCGGGTATGCCGCGCGCATCGAGAGCCAGCAGCGGCTCAGCGCGCTCGGGCTGTTCCGCCGCGTGAACATCACGGAGCTGACGCACGAGTCCGAGTCGCGTCGCGACGTGCTCGTCCAGGTCGAGGAGGCGCCGCCAACGACCGTGTCATACGGAGGCGGCCTCGAAGGGGGCACCCGGCTGCGGCCGACCGGTCCCGGCGGCGCGGCGGAAGAGCACTTCGAGCTGGCGCCACGCGGCTCGTTCGAGATCACCCGCAGCAACCTGTGGGGCAAGAACCGATCGATCGATCTCTTCACCCGCGCCAGCTTGAAGTCGCGTGATGTCGTCATCACCGACACCGGCGTCCGGCTGGTGGAGCCTGGTCCCGGCAGCGGCTACGGTTTCAACGAATACCGCGTGCTCGCCACCTACCGTGAGCCGAAACTGTTCAACACGCCGGCCGACATCCTGCTGACGGGCATCCTCGACCAGGCGATCAGGTCGAGCTTCAACTTCCGGACGCGGGAGGTGCGTGGCGAAGTCGGCGCGCACCTCACGCGCAGATCGAGCGTCGCCGGACGCTACTCGTTTCAGCACACGAAACTGTTCGACCAGCGGTTCACGCCAGAGGAGGAGCCGCTCATCGACCGTGTGTTCCCGCAGGTGCGGCTGTCGAAATTTTCGAACTCGGCCATTCGCGACACGCGCGACGACCTGCTGGACCCGTCGAAGGGACTGTTTCTTGCGCTGAACAGCGACGTGTCCGGCCGCGCAATCGGATCGGAGGTCGGCTTCATCAAGACGTTTGCGCAGGCGTTCGAGTACTACCGGCTACCCGTCAGGCGCCGCATCATACTGGCCGTCGCGGAACGCATCGGGCTCGCACATGGGCTCCCGCGCACCGTTCAGACGGTTGATGAAGACGGCACGGTGGTGAGCCAGACCGTACAGGACCTGCCCGCCAGCGAACGGTTCTTCGCAGGAGGCGACACGACGGTCCGCGGCTTCTCGCTCGATCGGCTCGGCACGACGGAAACAGTGGATCCAAAGACCGGTTTTCCGAAGGGAGGAAACGGCGAGGTCGTCCTCAACGTCGAGCTGCGGATCGACGCGCCGAAAGGACTCACCGGCGTCACGTTCCTCGATGCGGGCAATATCTTTCCGAATGCGAGCGACCTGACCCTCACCGACCTGCGCCCGGCCGCCGGCTTCGGCGTTCACTATCGATCGCCGGTCGGTCCCATCCGTGTCGAGCTCGGATTCAATCTCCAGCCGCGCGAGCTGGTGCCGGGTGTTCTCGAAAGGCGAACCGTCCTCCATATCTCGCTTGGACAGGCGTTCTAATCTCGATCGACACGATGTTCACTCGCCCGACGAGCCTCAGAGACTCAGAGACACAGAGAAGACTGCTCTTTGAAAGGAAGAAGTCTCTCCGTCTCTGCGTCTCGGTGGCTCGGGATCGTAAATGGTGTTTCGCATGGCTTGTTGTCACGACTTTCATGTTGTGGATGCCGGTCGGAATCGCACAACAACTGATTGATCGAGTTCTTGCGAGGATCGATGGCGCTCCCCTCACCCTCACCGATGTCCAGGCTGCGATTGGACTCGGTCTGGTCCAGGTGCCGCCGGGCTCCGATGCGATTGCGGCCGGCGCGCTGCAGATGATCGATCGCCAACTCGAGCTCACCGAGGTGCAGCGCTTTCCTCCGCCCGAACCGCCTCCCGCCGCCGTCGCCGCGGAAGCGGCACGTTTGAAGATGAACGCCGGGACGCGATTGGCGGCGCTGATGCAGTCGACGGGTCTCACCGAGCAGCGCATTACGGACATCGCGCGTGAGAACCTGCGCATCGCCGGCTATCTGGATCAGCGGTTTGGAACGGCTGTGCAGGTGAGCGACGAGGAGGTGGCCGCGTACTACCGCACGCACGAAGCAGAATTCACGCGTGGCGGGCAGCCGGTCGCGTTCGAGGACGCCGAGCCGGCCGCACGGCAGCGCGCGTCGAGCGAGCGCCGCCGTGCCATCGTCGATCAGTGGATACGGGATCTGCGATCACGCGCCGACGTCGCGTTGAACCCGCCGCGATCCGCCACCCCCTGACTGCCGACTACCAACTACCAACCGCTTCAGGGCATCAGTACCGTAGACCCCGTCGTCTTCCGCGACTCCAGATCTTTGTGCGCCTGCACCGCGTCCTTCAGCGGATAGCGCTGATTGACGTCGATCTTCACCTTGCCCGCCTTGACGATGTCGAACAAATCGCCGGCGAACGCGAGCAGATCCTGGCGGGCGGCGCTGTACGGCTGCAGCGACGGCCGCGTGAGGAAAAGATGCCCTTTCAGCTTGCCCAGGTCGACCGGCGGCACCGAACCCGACGCGTTGCCGAAGGTGACCATCATGCCGAACGGCGACAGGCATTCGAGCGATTTGTCGAACGTGTCCTTACCAACGCCGTCATAGACGACCGGCACGCCCTTTCCGCCGGTAATGTCTTTAACGCGGGCGGCGAAATCTTCCTTCTTGTAGTTGATGCAGTGCGCCGCGCCATGCGCCTTTGCGAGCTCGCACTTCTCGTCCGAGCCCGCGGTCCCAATCGTCGTGACGCCAAGCGCCTTCAGCCACTGGCATGCGATAAGGCCGACGCCTCCCGCCGCCGCGTGAAAGACAACCGTGTCGCCAGACTTCACCTTGTATGTCCGCTTGATCAGGTAACTGACGGTCATCCCTTTCAGCATCATCGCCGCCACGGATTCCGATGCAATGCCGTCGGGAATCTTCACGACGCGCGCCGCTGGAACATTGCGCGCCTCCGAGTAGCTGGCGACCGGCTGCAGCGGCGTGCCGCTCGCGTAGCAGACGCGATCGCCCGGCTTGACCTCGGTGACCCCGGCGCCCACCGCTTCGACGACACCCGCCGCTTCGCTGCCGATGCCGCTGGGCAGCGGAATCTTGTAGACGCCTCCGCGGTGATACGTGTCGATGTAATTGAGGCCGATCACCTCCTGACGCATCCGGATTTCGCCGGCGGCAGGAGGCGAAAGCTCGACGTCCTCCAACTTCATCACTTCAGGCGGACCCTGTTCGTAGATCCTGATCGCTTTAGGCATGTGGCTACGCTCCGATGACTGCGATTCTGAGAATTTCCAGTGAATTGAATCCTGCGTGACTGACGATCGGCCCGATGCTGCTCCGGCGCCGCACGTACATCCATGCCCAGAACGCGCCAAGGGTACCGGTCGTGATCACCGCATCCCACCCCTGCATCAGATGACCGAGCCCGAACGCGACGCTGATCACCCAGACGCCGACCGTGATGCCGCCGAGATACTGCTCGAAGCGGCGCAGCATGAAGGCGCGCTGCAGCTCCTCGCGGACGCCGCCGGCCAGAATCGCCACGAGCGAGAACAGCGCAGCTTGCCCCGGCGTCGCCGCGAATTGCTCGAGCGGGTTGGTCTGCACGTTGTGGAGCGACGGCACGAACAGGCGGATCGTGTTCAGCAGGACACCGACGCCGACGAACACGAGCGGCACGGTGGCCAGACCGATCAGTGCGTCGCGCCCCGCCTCCGCGCGTCGCCCGTCGGCGGCACCAAACCACAACGATCGCGCGCTTTCACCGTGGGCGCGCATCAGCAGGACCATCATGACGATCAGCACCGCCGCGTCCACCAACGAGAGCGTCAGGACGAACGTAAACGACAGGTGCCCGGCGGGGTCCGTCGACGGAATGCCGAGCAGGCGAAGGAGGGCGCCGATGGCCAGCTGTGTCGGGATGCTGGAGCAGAGCAGGATTTCGATGACTGCCGTCATGCGGTCCCGGGCGTCAACGGCGTCGGGACGGCCCGGATTTACGAGCGATTCGGGGGCGGAGTCGGGCATGGCGGCGAAACAGAAATTCTACTGCTCTGCTGGACCGTGTAAAAACGACAGGCTAGTATCGATGAGATGACTGCCACCACCTCCTCGGGTGAGCGCGTTCTCATCGTCGAGGACGAGCCGAGCACGCGACTGGGCCTCACCGAGCTCGTTAGCACCTGGGGGTTCACGACCGAGTCCGCCGCCGACGGGCAGGAAGCGCTTCAGCGTATCACCTCGTTCCGTCCCTCCATCGTCATCAGCGATCTGGTCATGCCGCGGATGGGCGGCCTCGAGCTGCTGCGCGCG
>Ga0075434_100002489_pt1 | contig 16229 bp, 12 predicted proteins | sample RhiMethybrSRZTD3_FD_75298 | JGI IMG/M metagenome (GOLD analysis project Ga0075434, IMG submission 75298) | Populus rhizosphere microbial communities from Tennessee, USA - Rhizosphere MetaG P. TD hybrid SRZTD3 | ecosystem: Host-associated > Plants > Roots > Rhizosphere > Soil | place: USA... | reverse complement strand
GTTCCGCTCCGTGAACATCGGCCTCGTGAACGAGATGGCGATCGTCTGCGAGAAGCTCGGGGTCAACGTGTGGGAGGTCATCGAGGCCGCAGCGACGAAGCCGTTCGGCTTCATGAAGTTCACGCCGGGGCCGGGCATCGGCGGCCACTGCATTCCGCTGGACCCTCACTACCTCGCGTGGAAGATGCGAACGCTGAACTACAAGACGCGTTTCATCGATCTCGCGAGTGAGATCAACAGCGAGATGCCCGCGTTCGTCGCAGAAAAGGTTGCCATCGCGCTCAACGATGATCGGAAGGCCGTGAACGGCAGCCGGGTCCTCGTGGTCGGCGTTGCCTACAAGAAGGACATTGACGACATCCGTGAAAGCCCGGCGCTCGATGTGATCCGGCTGCTCGAGGAACGCGGCGCGGAGGTTGTCCACCACGACCCGTTCATTCCGCGATTCAGCGACGGCGACCACGATGGCGGCCGCGACCATCGCGAGCGTATCGGGGTCGAGCTTTCGGCTGCGGAGTTGCGCCAGGCCGATGCGGTGGTGATCGTCACGGACCATTCACAGATCGATTACCAGCAGATTGTCGACGACGCGGTCCTCGTGATCGACACGCGGAACGCGACGGCGCGCGCCAGCCGAGGCCGGGCTCGGGTAGTGTCGCTTGCGGCGGCTCCCAAGCCGGGCGCCGGCGCCGTTGGCGGCGCGAGCGCTCGAACGAAGACGACCGTCGGTTGACGGGCTAGCGCCAAGCGAACCGAAATCGGATGAATGCCCGGCCGTTCCCATGGAGCGGCCGGGCATTTTCATCAGCGTCGGCCTCGACCGTGGCCCAACGCTTGCTTCTCAGCGGCGGGCCCACCGCCGAAGACATCACCGAGCGGAGGCTGGCCGCGATCATGCTGGACGGCGATGTGCGCGCATTCGCATCCCTGGTGTGTATGCGCGCTAACCCTCACTCGTGCGTGTCCCTGCGACAACCTGGTTTCACCGTCGATTCCGTAGCGGCACGCGTCGGTCGCCGCGTCGCGCGACGCGCGCGGTCCCTGATCGTCGCAACCGGAATGGCGTCGGCCGCGCCAGCCGGCGGCGCACAATCGCCGCCGCACGGCCTGACGACGCTTCCACCGGACGACCCAGCCTACGCGCAGCTCGCGGCGCTCGATCGCGGCGGGTGCCGACCCGCGCGAGTATCGCCGCATCGGCCGTTCTACGTGCGCGATGTGCAGCGCGCCGTTGCGCGCTTTGCAGGAAACGCCGCATGCTCCGGTCCCGTGGCCCGAGCGCTCGCGGCTCGGTTCACGAGACGTCCGCCGCCCGACGTGTCGCACGACGTCGCCACCGACCTGGCAGCCGCGGTTCGCGAGTCCGCGAAGGACACGCTTGAAACCTTCAGGATTGGTGGTGAAGGGACCGTTCGCGGCACCGCGCTCGCCCGCGGCGAGTTTGAACCGCTCTGGGCCGGCGTTCGACCTCGAGAAGAGGGAACGCCGCCCGTCGTCCTGGACGCGCGCGTGCGCGCCGGCTGGTCGGCATCGGACAAGCTGGCGATTGTCGGCGAGATCTACGGGCAGAGTTCTCGTCGCAACGATCCGACGGTTCGACAGCGAGCGTTCCGCAACACGTCAGGCATAGTGGACGTCGGTGAAGCGTACCTCAACGCCGCGTTAGGCAGGCTCGACGTCTCGTTCGGCCGAAGCTGGGCGGCCTGGTTAGGCGACGACCGGGAATCGATGGCGCTATCGGCGAACGGCCCCCTCATGGACCGGCTCGAGCTCGGGCTCCGCTGGCGAGTCGCTGAGGTGCGAGCGATCATTGCGTCGGTGAACGATGTGACCATGACGGCTGAGCTCGACAGCCTCGAACCCGGCGCTCCGGACACACGTTACAACCGATGGCTCTACGGTCACGTACTCACCGTCAAACCGAACGACGGCCTCGAGCTGTCGCTTGGCGAGACGATTCTTTCGTCGCGGACGACCGGCGGTTTCGACCTGGCGTATGCCAACCCGGTCATGCCGTACGTCATTGCCCAGAACGACACCGCACGCGTCGGCTCCGACACACGTGACAACCTCGTCGTATTCGGCGGCGCGCGGGCGCGGATCGGCGGGGGGCACATCGGCGCCGAGATGGTGGTAGACGACATCCAGATCGATTCGCAAGATAGAGAGAATACAGCCGACCAGTTGGCGTGGCGGATTTATGCTTCCGCTCCGCTGCCGATCGGAACGTCAACCAGCCTCCGGGCCGAATTCACGCGCGTCGACAGCTACACGTACATGCGGGACTTCTACACGGACGTCTACCAGCAGTACGACAAACCGTTGGGCTCGGTACTCGGGCCTGGCTCCGATCAGCTGCGGCTTGCCGCCGAGACGTGGCTAGGGGGCGGCCTTCGGATTGCCGGCAGCCTCGGGACCTGGCGACAGGGCGGCCTCCGTATCGACCAGCGACCGGCGAATGGGCCTAACGGCAATGCGGGAAAGCCGTTCCCAGCCGTGACTCCTAGCAGGCCAGAAGTGCAGACGGCTCTCCTCGGCGACTTTGGCGCGGACTACCTCACTCATCCCATTCTCGGTTCCGTACGGCTGCAGCTTGCTCAAATTCGAAACGCGGCCAACGTACCCGACGCCGCGGCCCTATATGTGCGGGCAATCGTCAGTGCATCCTATGCTTTTCGCTATCCGTAACTCCTGGACAGAGCAACGGGGCCCGCTGGTGCGTCGCCGATCGCCTGCCTCGACGATCGGAGGCGTCCTGGCACGCGCGTTCCTGATCGGCGCAATGGCGACCCCGCTTCTTCGCGTGACGCCGGCGCGCGGGCAGAACGTTCCTCCGCCACCGGCACCGTTGCCGGATACGCTGCCGCGTCGCAGCGTCGGGGCCCTTCGTCCGGGCGATCTGCTCAGGATCGCCGTTTTTCGCGACAAGGAGCTGAGCGGCGACTACCCGGTCGACGCGCGGGGGTACGTCCAGATCCCGGGACTTGGAGTCATCAGGGCTGCGGGACTTGATCCAACCGACATCACTGACCGGTTGCGGCTCGCGCTGGTGGAGCGAGGCTTTGCTCGTCCGGAAATCTCCGTACAGCCCTTTATCCGAGTGTCGGTGCTCGGCGAAGTGCGCTCGCCTAACGTCTACCCGGTCGATCCGGGCACGAGCCTCCTCCAACTCCTCACTGTCTCGGGTGGTCCAACTGATCGTTCGAAACTCAAGGACACGCGCGTGATTCGCGACGGTCGAGCTTTCCGCGTCGACATGGAGAGCGGGCTGAAGGGCAGTGCCGCAGGCCGAATTGTGCTCTACTCGAACGACGTCGTCGTCGTTGCCCGAAAGAGAGGTTTGACGACCGAGAACCTTGGGGTAACGCTTACGGTGGCGTCGCTGCTTCTGACCATTCTCAACATCGGTATCATCCTGCGCAACAACTGATGAGAGCTCCGTATCTCGCTCCTGCCACGACGAGTGACGACGGTCCTGCCGGAGTCGACCTGTTTTCGGTGCGGGATTTCCTGCGCGCGTTGCGGCGGCGGTGGTGGGCCGTCCCGCTCGTGTTCATTCCGTTCGTCGGGTTCAGCTTCTGGCGAACGATGCGGCAGCCGCAGATTTACCGCGCGGCTACAACCGTTCGGATCGAGAGTGGGGCTTCACCGATCGCCGCCGTTCAGCTCAGCGCGCCGACGTACGACTATCGCATCGACCCGATGGTCTCGGAGCAGCAGGTCATCAAGAGCCGAATGGTCGCCGAGCGTGTCGTGAACGTCCTCGGGTTGCGGTTGCGCATTGTGCAGCCGTCCGGACTCGAACGCGTGGAGCTGTTTGGGAGCGTCCCACCGGTGGTCGATTCGTCGACCCCGCCCGGCGATCTTCGCGTCACATTTTCGGATCGCACGTACGCGTTGAGCTCCGGCCCGATTCGCTACGCGAGCGCTCCCTATGGCGCTACCATCGCCGGCGCCGGCGTGCGATTCGTCGTGCCGGCGCGCCCCGTGATTCGCGAGCCAAGCGTATTGCTCGAGATCCTGCCGCTGACAGCGGCGGCGGCGGAGGTTCGAGGCGGGATTGGCACCAAGGTTCTGCCCCAGACGAACATCGTCGAGATCTCGTTCTTCGGGACGGAGCCGGTACTCGTGCGCGACATCGCAAACACCGTCGCGAGCGAGTATGCGAAGGTCTCCAGTGAGATGCAGCGCACGAACGCTCGGGCGAAGAGTCAGTTCATTGCCTCGTCGCTCCGGGACCAGCGCGCGCGACTGGATTCGGCGCAGGGCGCGCTCAAGGATTTCAAGGAACGTCAGCAGATCGGCGACGTGAACGCCGAGCAGTCGGCGCTGACGCAGAGCATCCATCGCATGGAGGATGCAAAGCAGGCCGGCCTCGTCGAACAAAAGATCTACTACACGCTCGTCGGCAAGCTTTCCGCGGCGGACACCGCAGACGATGAGTTGCGGCGCCTCGTTGGAACCGATGCGGTCGAGAAGAACCGGTACATTGCCAATCTCTACGATCGCTGGTTCAACCTCGTCAAGGAACGTGAGACGCTGTACGCGCGTGGCCGTACGGACGCGAACGACGATGTGAAAGCCGTGCAACGGCTCATCGGACGCACGAAGGAGGACCTCCGGAGCGCGAGCGAGCTCTACCTGCTGGCGCTGGAGTCACGACTCGGCTCGTTGGACAAAACGATCGTTGAACTGCGACTGCAGACGGAAAAGTACCCGAAGCTCGAGGCGGAGCAGTCGCGGTTGGTGGGAACCGTCGGGACGATGCAGCGCACGTTCGACGGCCTGCAGTCCGAGTTCCAGCTCGCTCGCATAGCGGAGTCCGTCGATGCTGGTCGCGTTCAGTCGATCGACGAGGCGACACTGCCGACCTTCGCCGTGTCGCCAAACAGGAAACGTGCGATCACGTACTCGGCGTTCGTGGGTCTGCTGCTCGGGGTGGCGCTCGCTTTCGCGCTCGACCGCATCGACGACTCGGTGAAATCGCCGGACGAGCTTCGCGACCAGTTGGAGCTGCCGCTGCTCGGCCTCATTCCGGTGATTCGGGCGGAACGGCGGAGTCGCGGCGCGCCGGATGCGACGCTGTCACGGTTGATCACGCACGCCGATCCGCGGTCCCCGGTTGCCGAAGCGTATCGGTCCATGCGCACGAATCTCGCGTTCGCGCGCGCGCAGCAGTCACCACAGGCAATCGTGGTCGTGAGTCCGGGACCGGCTGATGGGAAATCCACGACTGTGGCGAACCTCGCCATCACCTTCGCCCAGCAGGGGCAACGTACGCTGCTCATCGACGCCGACCTGCGGCGTGCAGTGCTGGACAAGGCGTTCAAGGTCCCACGCTCGCCGGGCCTCACGGAGGCCATCGTCGGCGAGAACGCTCTCGAGGATGCCGTGCACGAGACCAGCGTGCCGAACCTGTCGGTCGTCGCGAGCGGTCGGTTCCCGCCGAACCCGGCCGAGCTCCTGGGTTCATCTCGGATGCACGAGATCCTGCATGACGCCAAGACGCATTTCGACGTCGTGCTGCTCGACTCGCCACCACTGCTCGCAGTAACCGACGCTGCGGTCATTTCGACGATGGTCGATGGCGTCGTCCTCGTGATCCGGACCGAGCGGACGAAGCGCGACGGGGTCCGGCGCGCACTCGGTCATATCCGCTCGGTGCGTGGGCGCCTGTTGGGCGCGGTGCTCAACCAGGTGGACATGCGAAGTGGCGCGTACTACGGCGGCTACGGGCACTATTACTACTCGTACTACGGTGCTGAGCGGCGCACCGCGCCCGATCCGCGAAGGGCCGTGCGGCGCTTGCGCGAGCTCGTCGGGGGAGGCTCCGAGAACGGCGGGAGCCACGACAACGATGAGTGAGGCCCACGAACGTTGACGAGCAAGCGCCTTGTGGGCTTCGACGCGCGTGATGCGCTCGCGGTCGCTCTGCGTCTAGCGTTCGGGCGCCCGCGCCCGGAGGACGGGCGCGCGGATTGGTCGCTCGTGTTGGACGCTGCGTCACGCGAGTTGCTCGCGCCGCTGGCGTGGAATCGTTCAGGCCTCTTCATTCGGCGCCACGCCGACCTTGGGCTCGCCATGACGTGGCGGCGCGCCGCGATGGCGGCCCACGTTCGTGGAGGCCGGCAGCTCGAGCTCGTAGGCGAAGCGACCATGGCGCTTCACGCGCTTGGGGTCGATGCCATAGTGCTGAAGGGGTTGCCGTTAGGCCAGCGCCTTTACGGCGATCCGTTCGTGCGATGCATGTCCGACATCGACCTCTATGTTCCCGCGGCACAGCGGGCGCGCGCCGCGGCGACGCTGCGCGGGCTCGGTTGGCGGACGGTGGACGGCACTGCTCCGTGGCACGAGACGTGGTCGAGCGTTCATGGCGACACCGAGTATCACCTCGAACTGCATTCGTGGCTCGTCTCCGATCACCTGACGCATATCCGTGCGCCGTCAGCGCTGTCAGCGCGCGAGGACGTCGCCGGAGTCGAGCTGCGGGTACACGCGGGCGATTTCGTCGCGCCGTATCTTGCGGCGCATCTCGCAACGCACCAGCTCCCACCGCTCCTCTGGCTGGTCGACTTCGCCACGCTCTGGAGTGCCATGTCCGAATCGGCGCGCGATCGTGCCTGGGATGCCGCCCACAACGCCGGCCTCGGCCGGTACCTCGCGTGGGCCGTGGATCGCGGAACGCTCGTCGAGCGAGTCGCGGGCGGCGACTGGGAAGCGTTAGGCGCCCTCGGCATCGATGGCCGGCGGCGACGCGACATGCATTCGATCTGGCGTCACCTGGCGCTCGCGGCGTCCACGCTGGATCGCCTTCGTCTCCTCGGTGCGTTCGTGGCCCCGCGGCGCGTTCGTGGCAACCTCCGCTCGCTCGCGATGTACACCGTGGCGCGGTTTCGCACGCGGTTCGGCACACTGGGCGGCGCGTCGCGAGCGTACGGGGCGCAACCCGATGCTGTCGCGTTGGCCGGGCCGGCCGAGCCGGATCCGCGACCGTGGACGTTGGACCGCGACGAGATGGTCAGCCTAACGCGCGAAGTCGTTGGCGCCGGGGCCACGTTGCGCGTTCGCGCTCCAGGAGGCAGCATGCTCCCGACCATTCCTCGTAGCGCGCTCGTGCGCATCGGGCCGATTCCGAGCGGCGGCGTGACGGCAGGCGACGTAGTTCTGGCGCTGACGGCCGACGGCGAGCCGGTATTGCACCGCGCGATCGCGGTCCGACACGACAGCGTTCTCATGCGAGGCGACGCCTCCATCAACGTCGATCCGCCAGTTCCACTCGAGCGTGTGATCGGCGTCGCGACCCACGTGCGAGCCAACGGCAAAGAACGAGCGCTGGGACGTCGTCCATCCCGCTCGCTGACGGTATCGGCGCTCAAGGTTCGGCGTCGCCTCGCTCGGATGGTGCGTCGTGCTCGCTGAATCCACGCTGACGCGCGTCGCGCCGGTCGCAGGCGTTGCCATCAACCACGAGTTGATGGACGGCATCGAGCTCGAAAGCGTCGCACCCTCCGATTGGCGTGGCACGACGGAGTCCAGTCCACCACTCGTGATTCGTCACGAAGTGGGAGACGTGACCACGCGTCGAATGACGCGAGTGCTGGATGTGCCGCCCTGGTGCACGTTTCACATCGACGAGCGAGGAGAACCGGCGTCGCTGTTCCACGCGGTGTTCGGCGAGGTCGGTCGGCTGCTCTCGTGCGAGGAGCCAGGGCGCCGATACGTCGTCCGGTACGGCGGAATGCCGCACGAACCGGTCGTCGCACTTCAGTCGGAGCTGACAGCGTTCTCCTTCGTGTTGACGGCTCGCGGATTGGGGCTCATCGCCCATTCATGCGCGTTCGTGCTCCCGGACGGCGAGGGGGTGCTGTGTCCCGGCATTTCCGGGACAGGGAAGACGACGCTGGCGCGTCTGCTGCGAGATAACGAGCCCGCAATCGACCTCCTCACCGACGATCGTGCCATCGTGACGCTTCAGGACCACCCAACTGTCTGGGGATCGCCGTGGCCTGGAGCCGCGCGGGTGGCCGGTTCCGGTTCGGCCCCTTTGTCGGCCGTGATGTTCATCCGGCACGGCAATGTGGTGTCGCTGCGTGACGTGTCACCGCGCGACGCGTTTCGACGCATCGTGAACTCGCTGTCAATGCCGCTGTGGGAGCCCGCTCGCTGTGGCCGCGCGCTGGAGATCGTCGACGCGATCGTGTCGCGGTCGACTCTCGTGGAAGCGAGCTACCCGCCGACGGCGGACGCCGCGCGACGCGTGACGCGCGAGCTGGCGCGGGCGGTTCGTTAGGCATGGGCGCTCCGGAGAACGTTCCTTCGGCCCGTTGGCACCGCGCGGGCGCAGTGATCGCGAGACGTGTCGCCGGCGAGACCGTCCTCGTCCCGCTGGCGGCCCGCACCTCGGACCCCGAGTTCAAGAGCGCCCGGCTCTTCGTGCTCAACGAGACCGGCGAATACCTCTGGTCGCTGCTCGATTCGCCACGGTCGAGCTTCGAGCTGGCGCAGATCTTGACACGCGAGTTCGAAATCGCGGCCGGCCGCGCGCATTCGGACGTGGAAGTGTTCCTCGCGGCACTGCGCGACATCGGTGCTGTCCGCCAGGTCACCAACGGTCAAGCCGAGTGATACGCATGCGCTTGTCGATGGATCAGTTCGAGGACAAGTTGGGCGCTCGCGCCGAACGCGAGCGCCAGCCGCTGTCATGTCTCTTCGAGATCACGCCGCGCTGCAACCTGCGATGTCACTTCTGCTACGTTGCGCTAGACCCGTATCAGGGGCCGTATCTCGACACGACGCAGGCGTGCAAGGTCCTCGACATCGTCGAGCGCGCCGGCGTGCTCTGGTTGACACTCACCGGTGGTGAGATCTTCTCCCGCCGCGATTTTGCTGCCATCTACGAGTACGCGCTCGCCAAAGGATTTCTCGTCACGCTGTACACCAACGCCACGATGGTCACGGAGTCCATCGCTCGGCTCCTTGCAGACCGACCGCCGTTCTCCGTCGAAGTCAGCATCTACGGCGCGGATGCGGCGCATTACGAGTCCACAACGCAGTTGCCTGGCTCGTTCGCGCGCTTCGAGCGTGGTGTCGAGCGCTTGCGCGCCGCCGGCGTTCCGCTCCTCATGAAGTGTCCGATCAGCACCTTGGCGGCCGATCACGTTGACGAATTGGTGCAATGGTGCACTGCGCGATCGCTGCCGTTCAAAGCCGACCCGATCATCGACGCGCGACACGACGGTGGACAGCAGCCGACCCTGTACCGGATCGAGCCGCGACGTGTCCTCGCGCTCCGCGATCAGCTCTACGAGCTTCGCCACGGTCGGCCGAGGCCCGCTGGCCCATTGCCCGAGTGCTCGGCGCGCGGCGACGCGCGTGAGACCGAGGATCTCTACACGTGCGGCGCAGGACGCATTGCGTTTTTCGTCGACGCGCTCGGGAACGCCAGTCATTGCGTGATCGATCGCGAGCCGTCGTTCCCGATTCTCGAGATGCCCTGGGACCAGCTATGGTCCGAAATGGGGGCCTGGGTCACACAGCCCTTACCCGCCGATGCGTCGTGCAGCGGGTGCTCTCTCCGCGGCGGCTGCGGCAATTGTCCGGCGCGCGCACGCCTGGCGACCGGGAGTCCGTTCCTGAAAGACCAATATCAGTGCGATATTACGCATGTGATCCATGGGTTGCCTCCCTCACGGCCGGCACCCCGCCCACTCGCGGCCTGTACCGCCTAACGCGCGGGGCCCCGGCCCGGAGGCAGAGCCATGACACGTGACCAGACCCCAACCGAAGGGGAAAGCACGCCGACCAGACGGCCCTACGAGCCGCCAGCGGTGATCGAAGTGTTCGTCGACCCGGCGAAGGACATGCTGGTTGCGTGCCGTCCCGGGAAGTTGCCAGGTCAAGGCCGCCCGGTTGTTTGTAACGCCGTTCAGTTCACATAGTGGCCATAGGTCGCGCGCTACGCTCGCAGCGTCCAGCCGGACGTCAACACCCAATCCGACCGCACCGTCGTCGCGACCGCCCCGGCTACTCGATCGTCCTCCCATAGGCTGCAAGCCGGACCATTGCGGCGGTGGCAACCGCCTAGGTAAGCTATTGCGGCGTCTCAACTTCAACGAATTGGAGCACGCGTGAAGATAGCCGTTATCGGGACAGGCTACGTCGGCCTGGTAGTTGGCGCTTGCCTATCGGAGACCGGAAACGATGTGACCTGCGCGGACGTCGATCAGGGAAAGATCGACGGCCTCAAGCAGAACATCCTGCCCATCTACGAGCCCGGCCTCGATTCACTCGTCGAGCGTAACCAGCAGCAAGGCCGGCTCCATTTCACAACCGATGTCGGGTCCGCAGTGTCGGCGGCCGAAGTGGTGTTCATAGCCGTCGGCACTCCACCCGACGAAGACGGATCGGCGGACCTGCGTCACGTGCTGAACGTCGCCGACACGATCGGCCAGCGCATGACACGCGAGCTCGTAGTCGTGACAAAATCCACGGTGCCCGTCGGAACGGCTGCGAGGGTCGCGACGGCGGTGAGCACACATGCGCGCCACCCCTTCCACATGTGCAGCAACCCGGAGTTCCTGAAAGAGGGGGCGGCGGTCGATGACTTCATGAAGCCCGACCGAGTCGTGCTGGGCGTAGACAGCGACCACGCGCGCAGCGTCATGGCCGAGCTGTACGCGCCGTTCGTGCGCACCGGGAAGCCGATCATCTTCATGGACATTCCGTCGGCGGAGATGACGAAATACGCCGCGAACGCGATGCTGGCGACCCGGATCTCGTTCATGAACGAGATCGCCAATCTCTGCGAAAAAGTCGGCGCCAACGTCGACCTGGTGAGGAAAGGCATCGGCAGCGACGCGCGCATTGGCCCCTCGTTCCTGTTCCCGGGGCCTGGCTACGGAGGATCGTGCTTCCCGAAGGACGTGAAGGCGCTCGTTCGCACGGCGGGCGAGGCCGGATCGCCCCTCAGCGTCCTGGAGGCAGTGGAGGAGGCGAACGATCGCCAGAAGCATCGCCTTTTCGAGAAGCTGCGGTGCGCGCTGGGTGACTCGATCGACGGGGCCCACATCGCCGTATGGGGTCTGGCGTTCAAGCCGCAGACCGACGACATGCGCGAGGCGCCCGCGCTCACGTTGATCGACGATGTCCTGAGCGCGGGCGCGACCGTCACCGCCCACGATCCCGCGGCATTGCACGAAGCGAAGCGTCGTCTCGGGGACCGGATCAGATTTGCCGAGTCGAACTACGAAGCGCTCCCCGGTGCGGACGCTCTGGTCGTGGTCACCGACTGGAACGAGTACCGGCATCCTGACTTCGCGCGCATCAAGGCTGCGCTTCGGCGGCCGATCCTGATCGATGGGCGCAACCTCTACGATGCGACCAAAATGCGGTCGCTCGGATTTACCTACCTTTCGTTCGGACGCGGGAGAGAACACGCATGAGAGTGCTCATCACCGGCGCCGCCGGGTTTCTTGGCTCACATCTCTCTGACCGCTTTCTCGCGGAAGGTCATTCCGTCGTTGGACTCGACAACTTCATCACAGGGAACCCGGACAACATCGCTCACCTCATGGCGAATCCGCGGTTCGAGTTCATTAACCACAACATCTCGACCTACACGTATGTCGCGGGACCACTCGACGGGGTCCTGCACTTCGCGTCGCCGGCGAGCCCGGTCGACTATCTCGAGTATCCCATCGCGACGCTGAAAGTCGGTGCGCTCGGGACGCACAACGCGCTCGGCCTGGCCAAGGCGAAGGGCGCCCGCTTTTTCCTGGCGTCCACATCGGAGGTCTACGGAGACCCGCTCGAGCATCCGCAGACCGAGAAGTATTGGGGCAACGTGAATCCGATCGGCCCGCGTGGCGTGTACGACGAGGCGAAGCGCTTCGCCGAGGCCATGACGATGGCGTACCATCGCTACCACGGCATCGACACCCGGATCGTGCGGATCTTCAATACGTACGGGCCGCGCATGCGGCCTAACGACGGACGAGTGGTCTCCAACTTCATCGTGCAGGCCCTCTCGGAGCAGCCGCTCACGATCTACGGGGACGGGTCGCAGACGCGCAGCTTCTGTTACGTCGCCGACGAGGTGGAGGGGATCTACCGCCTCTTCATGCGGGGAGACAACGACCCCACCAACATCGGGAACCCCAACGAGTTTACGGTCCGCCAGCTTGCCGAGCTCGTCGTCGAGCTGACCGGGACGAAATCGACCATTGTTCACCGTGAGCTGCCGGTCGACGACCCGAAAGTCCGGCAGCCGGACATTCGCAGGGCGCGTGAACTGCTCGGGTGGGAGCCTACGGTCAGCCTGCAAGACGGCGTCGGCCGGACGATCGAGTATTTTCGGTCGATTCTGCCGACAGAAGCGGTTCTGGCTCGCCCGTAGCGCGTGATTGCGTGGTTATGTTACGGGCTGCCTGAATCGAGGGCCGAGCGCGGGGGATAGCGCGCGGCCGCCCGTCGAGCCGAACCCGAACCACCTTGCCGGGTAACCTACCCGATATGCACCTGTCTAGTTGGCCAAGAATCACCCGGATAACGTGCGGCGCGCTCGTCGCGATCGCCGCATGTGCTCCGTCATTCAAGCTCAGCAAATACAAAGGCAACGCGCAGCTTTACGCCGCTGCCACACGCGAATACAAGAAGGCGCACTGGGACAACGCGATCCAGGCGTACGAACGCCTTACGCTCGACCTGCCGGCTCGCGATACGCTCCTTCCGCTCTCCTACTGGTACCTGGCGACCGCGCACGCGAAGAAGGGCGAGCATCTGCTTGCCGCCCAGGGATACTCTCGGCTGAACCAGACATTTCCGGACGATTCCCTCGCTGATGACGCCATGCTCGCGGAGGCGACGGAGTACACGAAGATGTGGCGCAAGCCAACGCTCGATTCCCAGTACGGTCAGACGGCGCTCGTGACGTATCGGTCGATGGTGGAGCTCTACCCCGATTCACCCCTCGCTCCCCAGGCCGAGAAGGGAATCCAGCACATGCTGGAATGGCTTGCGGCAAAGGATTATCTCACGGGCGTTCACTACGTGCGTCGCAAGGCGCCGGACTCCGCGATCCTGTATTTCAAGGACGTCATCAAGAACTATCCGGAGACCGAGCACGCCCGCGAGTCGTATTTGCGGCTCGTGGAGGTCTACAGGTCGATCAACTACCGTGACGATGCGCGGGACGCGTGCTCCACGCTCCACCAGAAATATCCAGGCGATCGCGAGGTCCGTTCTCTCTGCGGGCCACCGCCGCCCGCGACGGTCGCGAAGCCCGCGAGCTGACTGCTCGGTGCGGCTCGGGATCTTCGGCGGGACGTTTGATCCGCCCCACGTAGGTCACACGCTCGCCGCCTCCGACGCCTTCGAGCATCTGGCGCTCGACCATCTCGTGCTGGTGCCGACGGCAACGCAACCACTCAAGGCCAGTCGCGTGACGGCGTCGGCCGCCGACCGCCTGGCCATGGTCCGGTTGACCGCCGGGAATGACCCACGGCTGGAAACCGATTCGGTCGAAGTCGACCGCGAGGGGTTATCTTACACGGTCGACACGCTCGCGGAGTTCGCCCGCCGTTTTCCGTCGGCGGAAATGTTTCTTCTCGTTGGAGCGGACGTGCTGTCGACCTTCAGGCAATGGCGACATCCGCAAACCATCCTCGAGCTCGCGACCTTGGCCGTGCTGCGACGCGCCGATTCGGAGGGGGCAGTCGTCGAGATGGATGCCGAGCTTGCGCGGCGCGCCGCGTTCATCCCGACGCGTCGCATCGACGTTTCATCAACTGAAATTCGAGACCGCGTGCGAACGGGGCGGTCGATCCACGGGTTCGTCACGGACACCGTCGCCGAGTACATCGGCGCGCACCGGCTGTATCGATAGAGGAACGCATGCTGAAAGGCGTATTGGGCAAGGTCTTCGGGACCCGCCACGAACGCGAACGGCGACGCATCCAGCCGATCGTCGACGAGATCAACGAACATTACGCGCGGCTGCAGGGCGTCTCAGAGGAGGAGCTCCGCGGGCAGACGGCCAAATTTCGCTCGATCATCCATGAGCGAATCCACGAGCTCGAGGAGGAGGTCGCGCGCCTCAAGCTCGCGAAGCGGACGACGAGCGATCCGGCCGAGCGCGAGCGTGTCGACAACGAGCTGAGTGGCGCGGACGGACGTGGAGGCGTGGAAGCGAAGCTTCGCGAAACCATCGCCGAAGTGCTCGACGAGATTCTGCCCGAGGCATTCGCGACGGTGCGGGAAGGGGCCCGTCGACTGGTCGGATCGAAGGTGATGGTCACCGGCCAGGAGCTCGAGTGGAACATGATCCACTACGACGTGCAGCTCATGGGCGGCATCGAGCTGCACCTCGGCAAGATCGCGGAGATGGCGACGGGCGAAGGCAAGACGCTCGTCGCGACCCTCCCGTTGTACCTCAACGCGCTTCCGGCGCGCGGCGCCCACCTGGTGACGGTCAACTCGTACCTGGCTCGCCGCGACTCGCAGTGGATGGGGCACCTGTACAGCTACCTCGGACTCACCGTCGGGTGCATCGACGACACGGAGCCGGGCACGCAGGCGCGTCGGGCGGCATACGAGGTCGACATCACGTACGGCACGAACAACGAGTTCGGGTTCGACTACCTGCGCGACAACATGGTGGTCGCGCTCGATCAGCGGGTGCAGCGGAATCACATCTTCGCGATCGTGGACGAGGTGGACTCGGTCCTCATCGACGAAGCGCGGACGCCGCTCATCATCTCGGGCGCGGTGGGCAACGACACCGACGCCGAATATGCGCAGCACAATCCAGGGGTCTCGCGCCTTGTGCGGCGCCAGACCGATCTCGCGAATCAGCTCGTGGGCGAGGGCGAGCGCGCGCTCGAGAGCGGAGACACCGCCAAGGCCGCGCTGCTCCTCTACAAGTCGCAGCTCGGAGCGCCGAAGAACAAGCGGTTCATGAAGATTCTGCTCGAGCCGGGTGTGAAGCAGCTCGTGCAGAAGATGGAGCTCGATCACATCGCCGACCGCAAGCTGCCGCCCGCCAAGCAGCAGTACCGCGAGATCGAGGACGACCTTCTGTTCGTGCTCGACGAGAAGGGGCACACCGTGCATCTCACGGATCGCGGCGTGGACGAGATGTCGCCTAACGACCACGAGGCGTTCGTCCTGCCTGATATCTCGAGCGAGATCCATCGGATCGAGCACGATCACGAGATGGAGCCACAGGCGAAGATCGACGCACGGCAGGTGATCGAGCGCGAGTATGCGATGAAGAGCGAGCGGCTGCACATCGTGCATCAGCTGCTCCGCGCGCACGCGCTCTACGAGAAGGACGTCAACTACGTCATTCAGGAAGGCCAGGTCCTCATCGTCGACGAGTTCACCGGCCGCACCATGCCGGGACGACGATGGTCGGAAGGCCTGCACCAGGCCGTGGAGGCGAAGGAAGGCGTTCAGGTGAAGGGCGAGACGCAGACGCTCGCGACCATCACCATCCAGAACTACTTCCGCATGTACGAGAAGCTGTCGGGCATGACCGGTACCGCGGAGACCGAGGAGTCGGAGTTCCATCAGATCTACGGGCTCGAGGTCGCGGTCATTCCGACGAACAAGCCGATGGTCCGCGACGATCGCCACGACCTCGTCTACAAGACGCGGCGCGAGAAATACAACGCGATCCTCGAGGAAACCGAGCGGCTGCACAAGCTCGGGTATCCCGTCCTCGTCGGTACCGTCAGCGTGGATGTGTCGGAGACGCTGTCGCGCATGTTCAAGCGGGCCGGCCTAACGCATAACGTGCTCAACGCGAAGTACCACCAGCGTGAAGCCGAGATCGTCGCGCAGGCGGGCCAGCCAGGCGGAGTGACGATCGCGACGAACATGGCCGGCCGAGGAACCGACATTAAGCTCGGTCCGGGCGTGACCGAGCCAAAGCCGTCGCAGATCAAGGATCCCGACAACAAACTCGTGGATGTGATCGAGGACGGCGGGCTTCACATCATCGGCTCGGAACGCCACGAGTCGCGCCGTATCGACCGGCAGCTGCGCGGACGCTCCGGCCGTCAGGGCGACCCGGGTGCGTCGCAGTTTTTCCTGTCGCTCGAAGATGATCTGATGCGCCTGTTCGGCTCCGAGCGCATCGCGAAGCTGATGGATCGCATGGGCGCGCAGGAAGGTGAGGTGCTCACGAACCCGCTCATAACACGATCCATCGGACAGGCACAGAAGCGCGT
>Ga0075434_100002488_pt1 | contig 16231 bp, 15 predicted proteins | sample RhiMethybrSRZTD3_FD_75298 | JGI IMG/M metagenome (GOLD analysis project Ga0075434, IMG submission 75298) | Populus rhizosphere microbial communities from Tennessee, USA - Rhizosphere MetaG P. TD hybrid SRZTD3 | ecosystem: Host-associated > Plants > Roots > Rhizosphere > Soil | place: USA... | reverse complement strand
CACTCATCTAGTGGTGGCGCTGTTCCCCACTTGCCTCGGCGAGGCGCTGAATCGCGCTGCCGTCCGCGATGCCGGGCGGCTCCTGGCGGCGGCCGGCATGGCCGCCGAGCGGCCGGCCGGCGCGACCTGCTGCGGCCAGCCGGCCTGGAACAGCGGCTTCGTCAGCGACGCCCGGAGGGTGGCCCGCCGCACGCTTCGCGCGGTCGCAGACGCCGATGCCGTCGTCGTCCCGGCCGGCTCGTGCGCGGCGATGATGCGCCTGCACTGGCGCCACCTCTTCCACGGCGAGCGCGAGCAGGAGCTGGCGGAGGCGGTCGCGGCGCGGACGTTCGAGCTCTCTCAGTACCTCGTCGATGAGGTCGGCTGGCGCCCGCCCGAGCCGGCGAGCCGGACAGAGGTCGCCTACCACGACTCGTGCCACATGCTGCGCGAGCTGCGCCTGCACGACCAGCCGCGGGTGCTGCTCGCGGCCGTCGCCGACCTGCGCGAGCTGCCCCGGGCCGACCGCTGCTGCGGCTTCGGCGGCACGTTCTCGGTGCGCTACCCGGACGTCTCGACCGCCATGGCCGACGACAAGCTGGCGTCGGCCGCCACGATCGCGGCGACGACCGTCGCGAGCGCCGACCCGGGCTGCGTCATGCAGATCGAGGGCCGGGCGTCGCGGGCGGGAGCCGGCCTGCGGGTCGCCCACCTGGCGACGATCGTCGCGGAGGCGCTATGAGCGGGTTCGAGGCCCGGTCGCGGGCCGCCCTGGCCGACCCGCACAAGCGCGCGAACGTCCCCCGGTTCGCCGAGAAGGCGGCCGACAACCGCGTGCGCGGGTTCGAGGGCGTCGACCTGGAGGTGCTGCGCACCGCCGGAGAGGCCGCCCGCTCGCGTGCGATCGCCGACCTGCCGGCCCTGCTCGACTCGCTTCAGGAGAAACTCGAGGCGGCCGGCGCCGTCGTCCACCGCGCACGCACCGGCGCCGACGCCGCCCGCTACGTGACCGAAGTCGTGCTCCGCCACGGGCGGATGGCAGTGAAGAGCAAGTCGATGGCGTCCGAGGAGATCGGCCTGAACGAGCACCTCGAGGCGGCCGGCGTCGAGGTGGTGGAGACCGACCTGGGCGAGTTCATCGTGCAGACGGCCGGCGAGGCCCCCGAGCACATCATCATCCCGGCGATCCACAAGACCACCGGCCAGGTGCGCGAGCTGTTCGAGCCGCTGGCGGGCCGCTCGATCGGCGACGACCCGGCCGAGCTTACGCGGTTCGCCCGCGCCCACCTGCGAAGCCGCTTCCTCGAGGCACCGGTCGGGATCACGGGCGTCAACTTCGGGGTCGCCGAGACGGGCACGATCGTGCTCGTCACGAACGAGGGCAACGGGCGCATGTGCTCGGGGCTCCCGCGCGTCCACGTGGCGATCATGGGCATGGAGCGGGTCGTCGCCGACCTGGCCGACCTGGGGGTGCTCCTGCCGCTCCTCACCCGGTCGGGCACCGGCCAGAAGATCACCTCCTACGTGACGATGCTGAACGGCCCCCGGCGCGGGGACGAGGCCGACGGCCCCGAGGAGATGCACGTCGTGATCCTCGACAACGGCCGCTCGCGCGTCCGCGAGACCCCGTACCGCAGCGTGCTCCACTGCATCCGCTGCGGCGCCTGCCAGAACGTCTGCCCCGTCTACCGGCAGGTCGGGGGCACCGCGTACGGGTGGGTCTACGGCGGCCCGATCGGCGCCGTCCTCACGCCGCTTCTGCACGGCGACCAGGAGCTCGGCCACGCCTCGTCGTTGTGCGCCGCCTGCGACGACGTGTGCCCGGTCAGGATCCCGCTCCACGAGCTTCTGCTCGGCCTGCGCCGCGATCGCGCCGCCGAGTCGGCCGGCGGGCTGGAGCGGCTGGCGTTCCGCCTCTGGAGCTTCGCCTGGAGCCGGCCGCGGCTCTTCCGGCTCACGACCCGGATGGCCGGGCTGGCCCGGGGCCCGCTCCCGCTCCTACGGCGGTGGACGCGCACGCGCGACCTCCGGGTGCGCCGGTGATCGAGCGGTTCACGCGCGAGCTCGAGGCGGTCGGCGGGCACGTCCACCACGGCCGGGAGGCGCTCGCCGGGCTGGCGGGCGGGGAGGGCGTCTCGGTGACGCCGTGCCTGGCCCTCATCGCCGACACGGGGACTGCGATCGTGTCGGCCCGCCTCTCCGGCGGCCGCCGCGCCGGGCTCGTCGACCCGGTGCACGTGATTGAGGCGAGCGAGTCACAGCTCGTCCCCGACCTGGCGGCGGCGCTTCGCCTCGTCGGCCCCGAGCTCGCCGCCTCCTCGGCCGTCACCTTCGTCACCGGCCCCAGCCGCACCGCCGACATCGAGCAGAACCTCATCCGGGGTGTGCACGGGCCGGGCGAGGTGCATGTGGTATTCGTCCAGCCGCCGTGAGCCCCCCCTCGACCGAGTTCCGTTATCTGAGCCAGGAGGACGTCGTCGCCGCGGGGGGCACCGACATGGCCGCGATGATCGACGTCATGGCCCGCGCCTTCGCCGTGAAGGCCGCGGGGCAGGTGTTCATGCCGCCCAAGGTGATGATCACGTGGTCGGACGGCCCCGGCACCGAGGAGCGCGACGGCCGGATCATGGCGATGCCGGCGTACGTCGGCGGTGAGTTCGACGTCGCCGGGCTCAAGTGGATCCCGAGCGTGCCGGACAACCCCGGGCGAAACGGCCTGCCGCGGGCGAATGCGCTCGTCCTGCTCTCCGACCGGTCCACGGGCCTGCCGCTGGCGGTGATGGACGGCACGGTCGTGAGCGCGATGCGCACGGGGGCCGTGACCGGCCTCGCCGTCCGCCACCTGGCCGTGCCCGGCTCAGGGACGGCGTGCCTGCTCGGCGCGGGCGTCCTCGCGCACACGCAGCTCGAGGCGCTTCGGATCGCGATGCCCGACCTGCGGGAGGTGCGGGTCTACGACCCGCGCGCCGACCGCTGCGCGGCCTTCTGCGAGCACCGCACGGCGGCGACGGGGCTTGACGTCCGCCCGGCGGCGACGGCCGAGGAGGCGGTGCGCGGCGCGGCCGTGGTCGTCCCGGCCACCATGGCGGTCGATCCCACGTTCTCGCCGGAGTGGCTCGCCGAGGGTGCGACGGTCGTGCTCGTCTCGAGCCTCGACGGCCCCCTCGAGCTGCACGGCGTCACCGATCTCCTGGTGGTCGACGACTGGGTGCACGAGTCCACGCACGACGGCCGCTACGCGCAGCGGCTCGTCGCGGCGGGCGTGCTCGCCGCCGACGGGCCCGGCGTGGCCGAGCTGTGCGACGTCGTGACGGGCCGCCATCCCGGCCGTGCCTCGGCTTCCGATCTGGTCGTCGTGAGCCCGGTCGGGCTGGCGCTCGACGACGTGACGGCCGCCAAGCACGTGCTCGACCGGGCCTCGACCGCGGGGCTCGGGACGACGCTTCGGCTGCGCTCCGGCCCGCCGGTCTGGGAATGAAGGGCATCCTGCTTCGCTCCGGCGACGGGCGCCGATTTCTCGTCGCGCAGCTGATGGATGCGCTGGCCGGCGGCCTCAGCCTGGTCGTCCTGCCCTGGCTCGTGCTCGACGCGGGCGGCTCGCGCTCCCTCGCCGGGGCTGCGTTCCTCATCGCCACGGTGCCGTACCTCGTACTCGGGCTGCACGCCGGCGAGCTGGGCGACCGCCGCCGCCGCAAGCCGATCATGGTGTGGGCGGCCGCGCTTCAGGCGGCCGCGGCCGCCGTGCTGCCGGCGATCGTGGCGGTCGGGCCGGCGGCGAGCGACCTGCCGATCGCGCTCATCTTCGCCGCCGGGATGTGCGTCACCGCCGGTCGGGTCTTCGTCGACGCCGCCGCGTTCGGTGCGACCGCCCGGCTGGTCGGCGACGCCCATTTCGTCGAAGGGCAGTCCAACCTCTCGCTCGTCTGGTCGCTCGGCTTCCTCATCGGCCCGGCGCTCGGCGGCGCGCTGATCGGCCTCGTCGGCGCGGTCGAGGCCCTCTGGATCGAGTCCGGCGCGTTCGCCGTCGCGGCCGTCCTGCTCGCCACGATCCGCACCGAGCTCGGTCCGGAGGTCGACGGGTCCGGCCGCGCCCACGTCCTGGCCGGGATCGGCGTCGTCGCCCGCGACCGCACGCTCCGCCGCCTGACGTCGGTGAGCATGGCCTGGAATCTCACCGTCAACGTGTTCTACGCGCTCATGGTTGTCTTCCTGCGAACGGAGCTCCACGCAACCGGGCCGGAGGCGGGGCGCATGCTCGCGATCGGCGGGGCGGCGGGCCTGGCCGGCGGGGCGGTCGCCCCCCTCGCACGCGAACGCATCGGCCCGACGGGCGCCCTGCGGATCGGCCTCGTTGTCTCCGCCGCCGCGAGCGTGGCGCTCGCGCTGGCGCCGGGCCTGGGCGTGGCGACGGCGGCGTTCGCGGGGCTCGAGATCTCGGGCCTCTTCTTCATCACGCTCGTGATCGGCGAGCGACAGACCCGCGCCAACCCGTCCCAGCAGGCGCGCGTCGGGATCACCGGACGGATGGCCGCGCTCCTGGCCGCTTCCACCGGCGCGGTCGGCGCCAGCGCGCTCGTGGCCGTGCTCTCGCCGGGCGACGTGTTCGCGGTCGCGGCCGCGGCCACCGTCGGCGTGGCGGCCGTCTCGGTGCCGCTCGTCAGGCTCGAGGGCTGAGCTCGCCCGGCTGGGGCGGGCCGACGTGCGTGGCCTTGAGGGCGCGGGCGAAATAGCGGAAGACGTGGATCTGGAAGACCACCATCCAGACCGCCGCGACGACCAGGTGGGTGCGGGCGACGAGCGAGCCGTGCGCCGGGTCCCACACAAGCGGGATCCCGGTGATGAGGAGCGGCACGGCCGATGCCAGAAGGACGAGCGACACGCCTTCCGTGAACGCGTTTCGCAGCCGCAGGCCCTCGCGGATGCGGCCCGGCTCGAGCGCCCGCAGCTTGAGCAGGACGAGCAGGAGCCCGGCGGTCGAGGTGAGGGTGTGCGTCCACGACATCGCCGCCGACGGGCGGTGGTCGCGCAGGTCGATCGTGTAGACCAAGAGCCCGGTGACGAGGCCGGTGATGAGGAGCGGGAGCGCGACCATGGAGAGGCGCGCCGTCGCCATGGCGACCGGCCGTGGCGGCACCCGCTGGGCTTCCTTGCGCCGGTGCCACTCGGCGAGCTCCTCGTCGTTCAGATGCGCGGGCGGGAGCCGCATCGCGTAGATCCCGAACCGCGTCAAGAACCCCAGCCCGACGACCGCGGGCAGGAAGTGCGGGATGTGCAGGAGCACGAACTGCACCGGTCCAGCGTAGCTGCACAGCCGTTGCCCCCGTCCCGCGACCCGCATAAGATGCCCCGCGGTGTCAGCGTTTCTGAGAGTTGGATTCGTCGCCGTGGTCCTCGGTGCGCTGGGGTCGCTGGCCGTATGGCTCACGCCGTCCTGGTTCCCGACCGACGCGGCGGTGCAGGCCAGCCGCCAGGACACGCTCTATTTCTGGCTGATGGTGATGAGCTCGTTCATCTTCGCGCTCGTCATCGTGTTCCTGGTCTACATGATGGTGAAGTTCCGGGCCAAGCCGGGGGACGACTCCGACGGGCCGCCCATTCATGGGCACACCGGCCTCGAGATCGTCTGGACGGTCATCCCGATCATCATCGTCCTGGGCTTCGCCATCTACGGCGCCGCGGCGCTGGGCCGAAACGAGGCGCTCGCGAAGGACCGGGTGATCGTCGACGTGACTGCCCAGCAGTTCGCCTGGACGTTCAACTACCCGGGCTACGGGAACGTGAAGACCGGGATCCTCGCGCTCCCGGTGGGACGCCAGGTCGAGTTTCGCATCAAGGCCGTCGAGCACGACGTGCTGCACTCCTTCTACATCCCCGCCTTCCGGCTGAAGCAGGACGCGGTGCCGGGCGTGCCGCAGAAGATGATCGCGACGCCCACCAGGCTCGGCACCTACATGGTGACGTGCGCCGAGCTGTGCGGCATCGGGCACAGCCAGATGCGCACCGTCCTGCACGTCTTCTCGCCCAGCGACTTCAACGCCTGGATCGCCGAGCAGAAGAAGGCGGCGGCCCAGCCGCCGGCCGGCGGGAACGCCGACCCGGCCGCGATCTTCTCGTCGACGTGCGCGAGCTGTCACACCTTCCAGCCCGCGAACGCGAGCGGGACGATCGGTCCCGATCTCGACAACCTGGCGTCCGATGCCACGAAGTACGGCGGCGGTGCGTCGCCGGAGGACTATGTGAAGGAGTCGATCGTCGATCCCGAGAAGGTCGTCGTGTCGGGCTTCCCGGCCGGCGTCATGCCCACGAACTTCGGAACGAGCCTGACGCCCGACCAGATCGACGCGCTTGTGCAGTATCTGTTGAAAGGCGGGAGCTAAGTGGTTGCACACGCCCATGACATGACCGGACCTGTCCATCACGAGCACGGCGGCGGTGGTCCCCGGCGCAGCGTGTGGCTCCGCGGGAGCTGGGTGCGCGCGCTCTGGGTGGCAGCGTTCATGGGGACGGCCGCGGCCCTGATCGTCATGGGGATCCGCGACCTGTCGGGCCGCACGCCCTACAGCGCAGGCGTCGTCCAGACCTTCGTGATGCTCTTCGCCGGCATCGGCTTCACGGTCGGCATCGGCTGCTGGGACTACTGGGGCAGCTACGTGATCGGGCGGCCGACTCCGGCGCACGAGGACCACTCCAATCACGGCGCCTACTCGTGGAAGGACTACTTCAAGGTCAACACCGACCACAAGGTGATCGGCGTCCAGTACCTGGTGACGACGTTCATCTTCTTCATGATCGGCGGGATGCTCGCCGAGGGCATGCGCGCCGAGCTGGCGACGCCGGGCCAGCAGTACTTCTCGCCCGGCACGTTCAACGGGCTCTTCTCGGTGCACGCGGCGCTCATGATCTTCCTGTTCGTCATCCCGGCGTTCGCGGGCCTCGGCAACTTCGTCATACCGATCATGATCGGCGCGCAGGACATGGCGTTCCCGCGCCTGAACGCGCTCAGCTTCTGGATGCTCCCGGTGGCCGGCATGTGCATGGTTTCGTCATTCCTGGTCGGCGCCTTCGACGCTGGGTGGACGAACTACGTCCCGCTCGCGGTGCACGGCCCGGACGGGCAGACGATGTGGGTCATGGGCGTGCAGTTCGCGGGGGCGTCGTCGATCGCAACGGCGGTCAACTTCCTCGTCACCATCGTGACGATGCGAGCCCCGGGCATGACGTTCTGGCGGATGCCGCTCCTGGTCTGGGCCAACCTGGCGACATCCACCCTGGTCGTGCTGGGCACGCCGTTCATCGCCGGCGCGCAGTTCCAGGTGCTCTTCGACCGGATCATGCACACCCACTTCTACGACCCGACGCACGGCGGCAACGTCATCGCCTACCAGCACATCTTCTGGTTCTACTCCCACCCGGCGGTCTACATCATGATGCTGCCCGGGTTCGGGATCATCTCCGAGGTGATCGCGATCCACTCGCGAAAGCCGATCTTCGGCTACAAGCTGATCGCGATCTCGACCGTCGCCATCGGCGTCCTCGGGTTCACGGTGTGGGCCCACCACATGTTCGTGTCGGGCATGGCGCCCTGGCTTCGCATCCCGATGATGTTCACGACCATGGCGATCGCCGTCCCGACGGGCATCAAGATGTTCTCGTGGCTCGCGACGATGTGGCGCGGCGTCATCCACCTGACCACGCCGATGCTCTTCGCCTGCGGCTTCCTGGCGACGTTCGTGGTGGGTGGGCTCTCGGGCATCTTCCTGGCCGTCATCCCGGTCGATATCGCGACATCGGACACGTACTTCGTGGTCGCCCACATCCACTACGTGCTCTTCGGCGGCTCGGTGTTCACGATCTACGCCGGCATCTACCACTGGTTCCCGAAGATGACCGGCAAGATGTACGACGAGGGGCTCGGCAAGCTCCACTTCTGGCTCACGTTCGTCGCGTTCAACGCCACCTTCATGCCGATGCACTGGCTCGGCCTGCAGGGCATGCAGCGCCGGATCGCCGATTACCCGTCGCAGTTCGGGACGCTCAACTTCTTCATCTCGATCATGGCGTTCATCCTCGGGGCGTCGACGCTGGTCTTCCTCTACAACATGGCCTACTCGTGGTGGCGTGGCGAGACGGCGCCGGCCAACCCGTGGCGGGCGCTCACCCTGGAGTGGCAGGTCACCTCGCCGCCGCCGATCTTCAACTTCGACGAGCCGCCGCAGATCGTGGGCAGCCCGTACGCGTACGGCGTCCCCGGTGCGCGGCACGCCGTCGTTACCGTCCACGCCCCGCCGCAGCCCGAGGAGGTGCCGGTGCCCGTCGCCCTGGCGACCGCCACCCGTGAGGAGAGAGAGGCGATCATGAGCGCGCTCAAGCACATCCTGGTCGTGGCGAACCAGACGGTGTCCGGCGACCGGCTGATCGCGGCCCTGCGCAGCCGCGCAGCCACGGATCCGGTGCGGGTGACGGTGATCTGCCCGCAGAACGACCCGAGCGACGCCTGGGTCGTGGACGAGCAGGACGTGCGGGCCGCGACGCAGGCCCGCCTCGACGGCACGCTGGCGGCGCTGCGGCGGGCCGGGATCGAGGCCACCGGGCACGTCGTCGAGCGCGACCCCTACACGGCCGTGATGGACGTCGTCGAGGACGACCCGCCATCCGAGATCATCGTTTCGACTCTCCCCCAGACGCGGTCCGGCTGGCTCCGGCGTGACCTCATCGAGCGTCTGCGCGACGACACGAAGCTGCCGGTCGAGCACGTGGTGTCCGACACCCCGGAGATGCCGCGGGCATGAGCGCCCACGCCGCCACCGCCGACGGCCACCACCACGCCGACGGGACGGTCTCCGCCTACCACGAGAGCCTGCTCCGGTCGCCCGTCTTCCTGGGCATGGTCATGTTCCTCGGCTCGGAGATCATGCTCTTCGGGTCGTTCTTCACGATCTTCTTCTACATCCGGTTCACGCACACCGCCTGGCCGCCGGAGGGCATCGAGCTACCCGTGGAGGCCACCGGGATCAACACGGCCATCCTGATCTCGTCGTCGTTCACGATGCACTGGGCGCTGGTCTCGATCAAGCGCGACCAGCGGTTCGGGCTCATCGTCGGCCTCTTCCTGACGCTCGCGATGGGGCTCACGTTCCTGAGCCTCCAGGTCCACGAGTACCTGAACCTGGGCTTCACGCCGTCGAACAACGCCTTCGCCTCGGGCTTCTTCTCGCTCACTGGCCTGCACGGCATGCACGTCGCCGTGGGCGCGACACTGCTCGGCATCGCCTTCATCCGCGCCTGCCGGGGCCACTACTCCGGCACCGAGCACATCGGCCTCGAGGTGACGGGCCTCTACTGGCACTTCGTCGACGTCGTGTGGATCCTGCTCTACACCGTCGTCTACCTCCTTTAACACGGGGGAACCCTGGGCTCCCCCGTGAGCCCCCTCCTTAAGGGGTGGCGCGCGTCTGGTCAGCGACGGCGAAGAACGCGGTCTTCGCCGTCGCCACGAGCGCCTCGGGCGTGTGTTCCAGAACTGCAACGACTTTCCGCGGCGGCCAACCGGGGTCTGACCCCGTTCAGGTCCGTCGTCGATTCGTTGCGCCGGCGTTGCCGTCTGCGGTGAATCGTGACGCTTAGAGTGCCGCGTCCGTCACGAACCGGGAGTACATGACCACGTCGTAACGCTTGCGCGGCAGGAGGCCTCGCGGCTAATCGAGGTCGCGGTACTCGGTCATCGAGTCCCGCAGCCAGATCCAGCCGGCGCCGAGCGTGATGATCGCCCCGATCGAGACGATCGCGAGCCGCCAGAGCCGTGAGTCCGGCACGAAGCCGAACAGGATGAGCGCGATGCCGATCGAGGTGACGATCGGGAGCGGCGACGGCTTCGGGAGGTGGAAGTCCTCGTGCTCAGCCATAGCGGACGAGGATCCCAACCACGAGCGTTCCGGCGAAGAGCGTCATGGCGACGATCCCCAGCTTGAGCGCCAGGGTGATGTTCTTGGTGGCGGTTTCGCGGTCGAGCACGGGGAGATCCTAGGACAACCTGGCCCGGTCGAGGCCAATGATGACGAAGAGCAGCGCGAGATACGCGAGCGAGTAGAGGAAGAGCCGGCGCGCGGCGGGCGGTGAGGTGTCCCGCACGAGCCGCACCGCCAGGAGCACGAATTCGGCTCCCAGGACGACCGCGCCCGTCAGGTACACCCACCCGAACGTGCGGTCGGCGAACGGCAGCAGCGAGATCCCGACCAGGACGAGCGTATAGATCAGGATCTGGCGGGCGGTCTCGCGCTCGCCGCGAACGACGGGCAGCATCGGGACGCCGGCGTTCGCGTACTCGCGCTTGGCCAGGATCGCAAGCGCCCAGAAGTGCGGCGGCGTCCACAGGAAGATGATCAGGAACATGAAGGCGGCGGGCAGTCCGACGTGCCCCGTCACCGCGGCCCAGCCGACCAGCGGCGGCACGGCGCCCGCGGCGCCGCCGATCACGATGTTGAGCGGGGTGCGCCGCTTCAGCCAGTACGTGTAGACGACGACGTAGGTGAACGCGCCCGACAGCGCCAGCCCGGCTGAGATGAGGTTGACGTTCAGCGCCAGCACGGCGACGGACGCGATGATGAGCCCCGCACCGAAGCCGAGCGCCGCCTCGGGCGCCACCCGCCCCGTGGGCAGCGGCCGGCCGGCGGTGCGCGCCATGCGGGCGTCGATGTCGCGGTCGAGGTAGTGGTTGATCGCGCTCGCGCCGCCTGAGGAGAGCCCCAGCCCGAGGAGCGTCCAGGCCGTGAGCCCGGCCGGCGGCAGACCGTCGGCGGCGAACGCCATCGCCCCGTAGGCCGTGATCAGGATGAGGAGCATGATGCGCGGCTTCACGAGCGTCATGTAGTCGGCGATGCTCGTCCGCCATGCGGCGCGCTCGGTCGCTTCACTCGGCCGCACGAGCTCGGGGGCGGGAAGCGTGCGCGCCATCCAGAGGAGCGTAGCGACCGCGAGCCACGTGAGCGAGGCGAGCGACGAGTGCAGCACCTCGAGCACGTCGTTCTCCCCCGCCTCCACGACCGCGACGCCGATCGCGGCCTGGGCGAGGAAGAGGCTCGCCATGCCCCGCGCGGCCGCCTCGAGCTGCCACACGCCGCGCCGCGTGCGCCCGGTCTGCCGCCACACCCACAACGCCAGGACGAGCGCGACCCCGGCCCAGATGCGGTGCGCCATGTGGATCACGACGTGATGGTCGACCGACGGCGCGATCGAGCCCTTGCACAGCGGGAAGCTCTTGCCGCACGCCTCGTGGGAGTCGGTCGTCGCAACGGTCGCCCCCATGAGCAGGAGGCCGAAGGTGATGCCCGCGAGCCACGTCACGAGCCGGACGTAGGCGTCGCGCGGAGGCGATTCGGCCTCCGGGAAGGCCAGCCGCACGACGACGAGCAGCACGGACGCCAGGAGCGCTGCCGCCGCGCCGTAGTGCAGCACCACCGTCCACGAGACGTTGTTCAGAAGGACGGTGACACCTCCGAGCACGACCTGGAGGCCGAGCAGCGCCAGGGTGATCGTCATCGCCGTCGTGATCCGGCGCTCGCCCCGCCGCATGCGGTAGACGAGCGCCGCCAGGACGATGAGCGCGACCGAGAGCACCGTCACGATCCAGCGGTGCACCTGCTCGATCAGGGCGTGGTGCCCGCCGGCGACGAGCTGGCCATGGCAGGCCGGCCAGTCGGGGCAGCCCAGCCCGGAGTCCGAGACGCGGACGTAGGCACCGACCGTCATGAGCGCCCAGGCCAGTGCCGCGACCAGCGCGGCGAACGTGACCAGGCGCCGTGAGGTCACGCGCGGGCCGCGGCCGCCTCGCGGCGCAGGTCGTCGAGCGGGCGCTCGGACCGGATCGGCGGCAGGCTGTCGAAGTTATGCGGGGGCGGGGGCGAGGACGTGTACCACTCGAGCGTGTTCCCGCCCCACGGGTCGGCCGGCGCGATTCGCCCGAAGCGCAGCGATCGCAGACAGTTGATCAGCACCATCAGCACGCCGACCGCCAGGATGAACGCGCCCAGCGTCGCGATCTGGTTGTAGACGTTCCAGTCGGTGTTGGTGTACGAGGCGACTCGGCGCGGCATCCCCGAGAGCCCCATCGCGTGCATCGGGAAGAACGTGAGGTTGAAGCCGACGAAAAGCACCCAGAAGCTGCGGATCGCGAGCGTGCGGTCGAGCATCCGCCCGGTCATCTTGGGATACCAGTAGTGCAGCCCGCCGAGGACGGCGAACACCGGGATGCTCCCCATGACGTAGTGGAAGTGGGCGACCACGAAGTAGCTGTCGGTCACGTACAGGTCGAACGGAAAGATCGCGAGCGCGATCCCGGACAGGCCGCCGATCAGGAAGACCAGGATAAACCCGGTCGCAAAGAGCATCGGCGGCTCGAACCGGATCTGGCCCATCCACATCGTCCCGATCCAGTTGAAGATCTTGACCCCCGTCGGCACGGCGATCGCCATCGACGCCAGCATGAACCACACCTGGAGCGGCGTCGACATGCCGACCGCGAACATGTGGTGGCCCCACACGAGGAAGCCCAGGAACGCGATCGCGACGGTGGCGTAGACCAGCGCGCGGTAGCCGAAGAGCGGCTTTCGCGAGAAGACCGGCACGATCTCGGAGATCATCCCGAAGCCCGGCAGCGCGACCACGTACACCTCCGGATGCCCGAAGGCCCAGAAGAGGTGCTGGTAGAGAAGGGGGCCGTAGTGGCTCGCCGCGTAGAAGCTCGTCCCGTAGTTGCGGTCGAGGAGGAGCATCGTGAGCGCGCCCGAGAGCAGCGGCAGCGCCAGGATGATCATGAAGGCGTAGACGTCGATGGTCCAGACGAAGAGCGGCATCCGCGTGAGCCGCATCCCCGGCGCGCGCATGTTGTGGATCGTGCAGATGAAGTTCACGGCCCCGATGATGGAGCTGATCGAGACGATGTGCAGGCCGACGATCCAGAGGTCGATCCCGTGGCCGGGCGACTGCACCGAGAGCGGCGGGTAGGCCGTCCAGCCGGCGTCGGCGGCGCCGCCACCCCACACGAACCCGAGGTACATGACGAGCCCGCCGAAGATCAGGAGCCAGAGCGACGCGGCGTTCAGGCGCGGGAAGGCCATGTCGCGGGCGCCGATCATGAGCGGCACCATGTAGTTGCCGAACGCCGCCATCACCGGCACGACGAAGAGGAACACCATCGTCGTCCCGTGCATCGTGAAGATGCGGTCGTACGAGTCGGCCGAGATCACCTGGTTCGACGAGTGCTCGAGCTGGAGCCGCATTGCGAGCGCCATGAGGCCGCCCGTCACGAAGAAGAACAGGGTGGTGATCAGGTAGAGCGCCCCGATCCGCTTGTGGTCGACGGTGGTCACCCACGACCAGAAGCCTGTCCGCGCCGGCGTGTGCCGGCCGGCGGCCGGCGAGGCGACGGCCTCGGTCACCATTCGCGCCTCACTTCAGCCCTCCCGCGAAGCTCTGCCACTCGGCGGCCGACACGACCTTCACCGTGATCGCCATCGTCGAGTGGCCGACCCCGCAGAACTCCGCGCACTGCCCGATGTAGGTGCCGACATGGTCGGCCTGGAACCAGGTCGTGGTCGTCTGTCCGGGGATCGCGTCGATCTTCGGCCCGAGCGACGGCACCCACCAGTCATGCGCCACGTCCTTGGAGTGCACCTCGAGCTTCACAGGCGTGTCCTCGGGGACGACGAGCGTGGTCGCGGTCGACGGCGCCTTGCCCTCGGCGGCGCCCGAGTTGGCGCCGTAGACGTAGGAGAACTGGAACTGCTGGGCGACGACGCTCACGACCATCGAGTCGGCGGGGGCGTCCTTCACCTCGGGCAGCTTGTGGAACGTGTAGCCGGCGAGCCCGATCAGGATCAGCACGGGGACGATCGTCCAGCCCCACTCGAGCCGGCTCGAGCCGTGCACCTGCGGCGGTTCGATCGGCCGGCCGGGACGGGCACGGAAGCGGATCGCCGAGTAGACGAGCCAGCCGCCGACGAGGATGAAGATCACCATCGTCGTCCCGATGACCGCGCGGTAGATGTTGTCGATCGCGTGCGACGCCGGCCCGACCGGGCTCTCCGGCGTGGCCGTGTCGGCGAGCGCGGCGGGGGCCAGCGCGAGGGGTGCGACGACGGCCGTGACGGCGGCGGCGAGCGTGCGCAGTCGGGAGGCGACGGTCACGGCCGGGGGATTCTACTGCGAGTCGCCGCGGTCGTCGGACGCCGCCGGAGGCGGTCCCGACCTCGGCGTCCGCCGGGTCGCTGCGGCCCCCTCGGCGAATGCCGCGCCGAGCCCGGAGACCGCGCCCATCGCGTCGGACGCGCCGGCGGGGAGGAGCATCAGCTTGTTCGCGTCGCCCGCGGCCACCTGCGGCAGCGTCTCGAGATACTTGTAGCCCAGCATCGCCGAGGGGTCGATCCCGGCGTCTGCGGCGGTCGTGAAGATGCGCTTCAGCGCCTCCGCCTCGCCTTCGGCCCGCAGCGCGCGGGCCTGCTTCTCGCCCTCGGCCCGCAGGACGTTGGCCTGCTGGTCGGCCTCGGCGTTCAGGATCGCCGCCTGGCGCAGGCCCTCGGCGCGCAGGATGGCCGACTGCTTCTCGCCCTCGGCCGAGAGCACGGCCGCCCGCTTGGCCCGGTCGGCGCGCATCTGCTGCTCCATCGCCTCCTGGATCGTGCGCGGCGGGTCGATCGACTTCAGCTCGACCCGCGTGACCCGCACGCCCCACTTCTCGGTCGCCTCGTCGAGCACCATCCGCAGCTGCGAGTTGATCGAGTCACGGCTGGTCAGCGTCTCCTCGAGCGTCATCGCGCCGACGACGTTGCGGAGCGTCGTGATGGTGAGCTGCTCCATGGCCTGAAGCACGTTGGCGACCTCGTACGTGGCCTTCACGGCATCGGTGACCTGGTAGTAGACGACCGTGTCGATCCCGATCGTCACGTTGTCCTCGGTGATGACGGGCTGCGGCGCGAACGCCTGCACGGTCTCCTTCATGTCGACGACCGTGGCCACCCGGTCGAGCATCGGCACGAGCAGGTGGACGCCCGGCCCGATGGTGCGCTGGTAGCGGCCCAGGCGCTGGACGATGCCGACGTAGCTCTGCTGGATGACGCGCACCGACGAGGCCACCAGGACGAGCACCAGGATCACCAGCGCACCGATCGCGATCAGCTCAGGCATCCGAGCCCTCTTTCGTGTCGTCATTGTCATGGGGCGAGGGGGCGGGGATGACGAGCGCGGTGACCCCCTCGACCCGCACCACCTCGATCCGGGCGCCCGCCGCGATCCTGTCGCCGTCGTAGTAGCTGCGGGCCGTCCAGGTCTCGCCGCCCACCTTCACCTGGCCGGGCTCGAGCTCGGCGATCGGCCGCACGACCACGCCGATCCGGCCCTGCATCGCGTCGACGCCCGTGCGAATGACCGCCGTGCGGCCGGTCGCCCGCCGGAGCGCCGGCCGCGTGAGCGCCATGCTGCCCACCGAGACGACGCCGAAGACGATCAGCTGGAGCGCGACCGGGAGGCCCGCGGCGGCGGCGATCGCGGTCACGAGTGCGGCGAAGCCGAAGTAGATCGCGACGAATGCCGTGGTTGTGGCCTCGGCGATGACGAGCACCACAGCGGCCACGACCCAGATGACCCACGGCTCCATGTTCACCCGAGACTACACCGCACGGCATACTGTCAGGCGTTATGCAGATCGAGCAGGTCACGAGCGCCGAGGCACTGGGGCCGCTGCTCGAGGCCGCACGCGCTGAGGGCCGGTGCGCGATCGACACGGAGTTCGTCTGGGAGCGCACGTACGCCCCACGGCTGTGCCTCGTCCAGATCGCCACGTCGGCGCGGTTGGCCGTGGTCGATCCGATCGAGGGCGCTCCGCTCGACCCCGTCGCAGCCCTGATGGCCGACCCGGCCGTCGAGAAGGTGATGCACGCGCCGTCGGGTGACCTGGCGGCGTTCGTGCTCCAGCACGACGTGCGGCCGGTGCGCGTCTACGACACCCAGCTCGCGGCCGGGTTCGCGGGCTACGGTGGCACGCTCTCGCTCGAACGGCTGCTGGAGGCCGCGCTCAAGGTGCGGCTGCGCCACGACGAGGGCTTCACCGACTGGCAGCGCCGGCCGCTGACTGGTGCCCAGTTCGAGTACGCGGCCGACGACGTCCGCCACCTGCTCGCGGCCGTGGACGCCCTCACCGACCGTCTCCGCTCGCAGGGCCGCGAGGGCTGGGTCGCCGAGGAGCTCGAGGCCCGCTTCGGGC
>Ga0075434_100002485_pt1 | contig 16236 bp, 9 predicted proteins | sample RhiMethybrSRZTD3_FD_75298 | JGI IMG/M metagenome (GOLD analysis project Ga0075434, IMG submission 75298) | Populus rhizosphere microbial communities from Tennessee, USA - Rhizosphere MetaG P. TD hybrid SRZTD3 | ecosystem: Host-associated > Plants > Roots > Rhizosphere > Soil | place: USA... | reverse complement strand
CGATCCCTTTCACGTTCGTGTCGGCTGAAGATGGATAAAACGGACTGCCGGCTCCCCGGCTTTCCTCATCCATCGAGGCCGGCACGACCGCCGGATTGGCAATCCGGAACTGTTCGCGGCGAACACGATCGTGCGTCGCGTGCAAGTAGATCGCGCCAGCCGCAATCATGAGAAGCGGGATTGCTACCCGGCGCGGCCGCACCATCAACACGCCGGCAGCGATTGCGCAGACGAGGACGTGAGCGGCCACCAGGGGGTAATGCGGACGCGTGGCGCCCAGCAACAGGACCGGCATGCCTGAAATCAGCCACATCGCCGCGATTGCGGGAGCTCGGCGTGCCAGCGCGATGGCCAGCGCGATGCCAAGCAGTGGATGGAGGGCGACGTTCAGGTAGTACCAGAAGGACGCGTCGGCAAACCCCCACAGCCATGCGGAGTTGAGAAGCAGCGCAACAAGCGCGATCGACACGAGCGGTATGCGGCGGCTGGTCACAGCATCACCGGGCGGCGACCGCGGCCCTGATTGCATCGGGGGCCGCAGCGCTTACGTCGCCCACGTCCTCGTCGCGCCAGGGCGTCCGGCACGCGCGGTGGTTCTCGTAGAGCGTGAGATTTTCTTGGAGCTGCGCCGCGAGATCGGCTCGGCCGCCGTTCTGTGCCGCCGCGATCAGGTCGCGTTGAATCGCCGCCGCTTCCGAGAACCGGCCGGTTTCGGCAAGCGACATTGCCAACGTTTCTCCGACCTCGGTGCTCTGGTCCGCTTTGACGAGCGTCTGCGTCAGGGCCAGTGCGCGGCGGCCGTCACGCACGCGATCGTCGGGCGCGGCGGCAAGCAGGCGCGCCAGCGCTCTCGCGAACCCCGGATGATCCGGAAACGCGTTCATGCCGGTGATCAATCGGTCGCGCGCTTCGGCGTACCGCTTCAGCCGGACCAATGTGATCGCCATCTCGATGGGCGCATCTGGCAGGCGAGGGTCGATCTTCATAATCTCTTCGTACTGCTCGAGCGCTTCGTTCGCTCGTCCAGACCGGCGCAGAATGCCCGCCATTCGCATGCGCGCCTGCACGTAGGTGGGCTGCTCCTTGACGGCTGCCGCATAGCGGCCGGCCGCCTCCGCATCGCGCCCGCGGCTTTCCAGCAGCACGCCGAGGCTGTACTGCGCCGGCGCGTACTCCGGCGACCGGCGCGCGACGTCGACGAATTGCCGTTCGGCCTCATCGACGTTGCCTGCCATGAAGAGCGCCGTCGCGAGCCGATGGCGCAGCAGTGGATTGTCAGGCGCCACCTCGACGCCGCGTTGGAAACTATCGATGGCTTTCGTCCATTCACCGCGGTTGAGCGCGTCCGTCCCGCGCACCTCGAATGCCTGCGGGCCCTCGAGCAGGTCCGTGAGGCGATCCATCACTGGATCGGGCGGGGCAACCTCGCTGTTGTGTTGATCCCGCATGCGGAGCTCTTTATCCGCCTCCGCGGGCCGTCCGGCGCCGCGATAGGCGAGCGCGAGCGGATAGTGCACGGCAGTTGCCGCCGGATCGCTGCGCGCGGCGGATTCGAGCATCGACACCGCGCGCGGAAAGTCCCGGCGTGCCAGCGCGAGGCGGCCCAGTTGAAACAGCGCCGCCGTCGAGCGCGGATCGCGTTGGACGACCGCGTCGAGCAGCGGCTGTGCCTCGTCATAACGTCCCTGATCGATGTAGGTGCTCGCGAGCCAGATGCGCACAGGTACGCCGTCGGGCTGCAGCGCCAGCGCGTCGCGGAACGAGGCTGCCGCCTGGTCGAGTGTGCCGCGCAGGCGATAGAGGTGGGCGAGAAAGTAGGGCCACGTCGCGTCCTTCGGCGCCAGCTCCCGCGCGTTGAGCAACGCCGGCTCTGCGTCATCGAGATAACGCGCGGCGAGCAGCAGCTCCCCCACAGCCCCGTACGCCGCTGCCAGCTCCGCATCACCGGCAGCGTGCTGACGCGCCGCGTTGAGCGTGGCAAATCGTTCGCGCACCTGCTCCCGCACCGCCGTGCTCATCTTCGAGACATCGGGCGCCGTCACCTCTCGAAGCTGACGTGTGTTCGCTGCTGGCGCCGGCGCCGGCCTGCCGCACGCGCCCGCCACGCCAAGCGCGACGATCATGATCACCGATGCGACGCGCGTTCGCCGAGTCACCGCGACGTTCCTTCAACGAGCGTCTGCCATCGATCGATCTGGACGCTCTTCCATTCCTCGACGCGGCCGTCGGGCCATTGCACGCGCACTCGTGGAGCATCTGCCGATTCGCCCAGGCCGACCAGCACGCGTGGATCGCTGGCCGACGCATAGCTGCCGTCCGCGTGCACGCGGCGCCACAGCGACGGCGCTCCCGCGCGAATCACCTCGACGCTCGCGCCGGGCATGTCGCGACGCCCCGCGGTCCCGACGAGTCTCACCCCTAACCAATGCGTCGCCGCGCCGCCGCGGTCGTTCAACGTGTTGACGAGCAACTGCGTGGGTCCCGTGTCGTTCGCCACGAGGACGTCCTCGTCGCCGTCGTTGTCGATATCGCCGAACGCCGCGCCGCGGCCGACCTGCGGCTCCTCGAAGATTGCGCCCGCCTGCTGCGAGACATCCTCGAATCGCCCATTGCGCGTGTTGCGGAACAGAAGCTTCCGCTGCTGCATCGGAAACGTCCCGGCCGTCGTTCCTTCCGCCGCCTGCACGCGGCCGTTGACCGCCAGCAGATCGAGCCACCCATCGTTGTCGAAATCAAACCAGGCGGTGCCGAATCCCGTGAACGGCAGCGTCGCGGGACCGAGTCCCGACGCGGCGCTGCGATCCTCGAAGAGGCCCTTCCCGTCGTTCACGTACAGATTGCTGCCCTCGCCGTTCAGCTCGGTCACCACCAGGTCGTCGTCGCCGTCGTTGTCGAAGTCGCCGGCGTCGACACCCATGCTCGCTTCCGTGTGTCCGTCGGCCGTCACCGCGACGCCGGCCGTCAGTGCTTCGTCTCGAAACGTGCCGTTGCGCAGGTTGACCCACAACAGGTTTTCGCCACCGTCGTTCGCGACGTAGATATCCTGCCAGCCGTCTTTGTTGAAGTCGGCGGCAACCACACCGAGACCGCGGCCGAAGGAGCGGCCGAGCAGCGCACGATTCGTGACGTCTTCGAACGTGCCGTTGCCGCGGTTTCGGTAGAGATGATCCGGCGCGGCCGTGTACACCTGTGGCGGGCAGTAGCCGCGCACGCCCGCGAGATCCGTGCACGGGCGGTCCGACTCGATGGTGTAGCGCACGTAATCGGCGACATACAGGTCGAGCCATCCATCGCGGTCGTAATCCAGAAAGGTCGCCGACACCGAGAACGCAACGTTCGACGTTCCGCTCTCGCGCGTGATGTCGGTGAACGTGCCATCGCGATTATTGCGATACAGCTGATTGGCGCCGAAGTTGGTGAGATAGAGATCGATCCAGCCGTCGTTATCGATGTCGCCTGCCGCGACGCCCATTCCGTACGCCGTTGCACGGATTCCGCTGCGATCCGTCACGTCTACGAATCGCAGCGTCCGCGTCCCGTTGGCGTTCACCGTGAGGTCGTTGCGAAACAGGCGGCCGCTCAGCGGCGTTGAACGCTTCATCGTTGCCTGATCGATCCGCTGATCCGCGCCGAGCATTCGGCCCTGCACGAGATACACGTCGAGATCCCCATCGTTGTCGAAGTCGAGCAGGCCCACACCTGGCGGCATCACCTCGGGAAAGTAGTGCGCGCCCGACATCCCGTTGAAGTGGACGAAGCGGAGGCCAGTCTCGGCAGCCCTATCGACGAACCATGCCGCCGCGGGCGAACCGCTGGACGCCGGCCGCTCGTGCGCGCTGCCACCGCATCCGATAGCGGAGACGACCGCGGCGGCCAACAGCGCCACAAGCACGTGTGTAGATACCCTGGAAATGGAAGCGGCCCTCGCGCGTGCGGCGGAGTATACCCTCCATGTTGTCTTGACTGCTCAGACAGGGGGGGTGTATATGGTCGCAGCGCTTCGCGATAGCTGTCTGACAACCGGGAACGTGAGGAGGAGACATGGTGCGTGCTCGTCGCGTGGGATCCTTGTGCCTCGCCATCACTCTGCTGCTCATGCTCGAGACGACAGCAGCAGCGCAACAGGCGCCGAGCGGCATCGCCGGCGTGGTGAAGGACACATCGGGCGGCGTGCTGCCCGGCGTGACCGTTGAAGCCGCCAGCCCCGTCCTGATCGAAAAAGTCCGCAGCGTCACGACGGACAGCGACGGCCGCTACAACATCATCGATCTCAGACCGGGCACCTACACCGTGACCTTCTCGCTTCCGGGTTTCAACACATACCGGCGCGAGGGGATTGCCATCTCCGTCGGCTTCACCGCGACGGTGAACGCCGATATGCAGGTTGGCTCGCTCGCGGAAACGATCACCGTGACCGGCGAGACGCCGCTTGTCGACACGCAGAATGCGCGTCAGCAAAAGGTGCTCTCCGACGACGTGCTTCTTGCGCTTCCAACCGGCCAGACCAACATCGTCAACGTGATTGCGTTGACGCCCGGCTTCACCGGCAACGCCACCGTGGGCGGCAGCACCGGCGCCTATCACGGCCAGCAGACGAAAGGGACCTATCACGGCAAGCGCGGCACGCACCTCAACTTCGACGGCATGCGCATCGACAACTACGCCGGCGCCGGCGATTCGCCCGGATACCTGTTCAACACGCTGACCATCGAAGAGACCGCGCTCGAGACAGGAGGCGCGACCGCCGAGAGCAGCTCGCCGAACGTGGCGATGAACATGGTGCCAAAGGAAGGCGGCAACGATTTTCGGTACAGCATCGAGGGACTCTTCACCAATCACACCCTGCAGAGCAGCAATCTCACCGCATCGCTGCGGGCGCGCGATCTGACCGACGTGCCGAAGCTCAATCGGATGTATGACGCCGGGTTTACGGTAGGCGGCCCGATCAGGAAGGACAAGGTGTGGTTCTTCGCGGCCGTTCGCCGATGGGGCGTCCGCAATCAGGCGGCTGGCTTGTACTTGAACGCCACGCAGGGCACACCGTTCTACACGCCCGACCCGAGCCGGCCTGCCTTCCGCGAGGAGAAGTACCAGTCGCACGCTGTGCGCATCACATGGCAGGTGTCGCAGAAGAACAAGGTCAACATCTTCACGGACATCAAGCACGACTGCATCTGTCAGAGCGGCGGCGCCGCCTCGGGACTTGGCAGCGGCGCGGCCAACGCGCAGGAAGGCGAGGCGCCGTGGCGCCTGTGGCCGAACGGTCTCATTCAGGCGACCTGGACGTCACCGGTGACGAGCAAGCTGTTGCTCGAAGCGGGCGCTTCGGACGTCATGTTCCACTGGCCGAACCTGCTCTATCCCGGTACGTCGCCGGACGATGTGGCCATCACAGAGCAGGCGACGAACATGCGGTACAACAGCGTCGGTGGTCTCTATACGCCGAAAACGAGAATCGGCGACCGATACTCGGAGCGGTTCGCGCTGTCGTACATCACGGGATCCCACGCGTTCAAGACCGGCATCCAGTGGGACCAGGGACGCTCGGATACCGAGAACATCGGCACGGGGCGGCCGGGCGCCAAAGGCGTCTCCTACGTTTTCAATCGCGGCGTACCCGTGTCATTGCGCTACGACGCCATTTTTCACGAGCAGTACTACCAGAAGGCCGAACTGGGACTCTACGCGCAGGACCAATGGACGAAGAAGCGATTGAGCGTGAACTATGGCGTACGGTTCGACTACTACAACGGGTACATACCGTCCGTGCGCGAGCCCGCCCACGATTTCACGCCAGCGGTGGAATACCCCGCGGTACACGGTGGGCCCGCCTGGAAGGACCTCGATCCACGCGTCGGAGCCGCGTACGACCTGTTCGGCAACGGCCGCACCGCCGTGAAGTTCTCATTGGGACGGTACGTCGCGATGACGGGTAATGGCCAGGTTCGGCAGTACAACCCGCTGAACAGCTCGGTGAACAACACGACGCGATCGTGGACCGATACCAACGGCAACTTCCTGCCCGACTGCGACCTGCACAACTTCGCCATCAATGGCGAATGCGGGCCGATCGCGAATTCGAATTTCGGGAAAGCCAATCCGAATGCGATTCGCTACGCAAAGGACGTCAGGAATGGATGGGGAATCCGGCCGTACACGTGGGACATCGGCAGCGAGCTGCAGCACCAGCTGAGCGCGAACATGTCGATGACCGCCGGCTACTACCACAACTGGGACGGCGCCTTCGTCGCGACCGACAATGTGATCGTCGCGCCGCAGGACTTCGATACGTTCTGCGTGACCGCACCCGCGGATACGCGCTTGCCGAAGGGCGGCGGATATCAAATCTGCGGCCTGGCTGACGTGACACCCGTAAAATTCGGCCTTGTGTCCAACGAGGTGACGCAGACATCGCACTTCGGGAAGCAGAAGCGCACGAACGATTTCTTCGGCGTCAGTTTCGAAGCGCGCCTCGCCCGCGGCACGCGGATCGGCGGCGGCGTCGACAGCGGAAGGACTGTTGACGATGTCTGCTTCAACGTCGATTCGCCGTCGGCGGTCGCAGCCAATCTTCCGGGTGTGTCCACGACACCGGTCCCGCATACGGCGACAACCATCGACGGCAAGAAGACGTGCCGCGTCGTGACACCGCTCGCGGGCAACACTCAGATGAAGCTGAATGGCAGCATCCCTCTGCCTGCGGACACGATGGTGAGTGCCACGTTCCAGAGCCTGCCGGGGTTGACATACATCGCGACCTATAACGCCACCACCGCGGAAATCTTCCCTTCACTGGGGCGCAACTTGTCGGGTGGAACGCGCACGTTCGCCGTACCGCTCATCATGCCGCAGACGCTGCGCGAGAAGAGGCGATCGCAACTGGACTTCAGGCTGACCAAGTACGTCAGCTTCGGACGCAGACGGGTGCAGGCGAACTTCGATCTGTATAACGCGCTGAACTCGTCAGACATCCTCGGAGAGAACACGACATTCGGCTCGAGCTGGCGCAAGCCGACGCTGGTGCTCAACGGACGGCTGATCCAGTTCAGCGCGAACATGACGTTCTGATGCGCGTTCGAATCACGATCGTGGCTGCGGCGCTCGCCGCCGCCACGTCTGTTCAGGCACAGACGCACTGGGTGGGGACGTGGGGCACCGCGCTCGTGATGCGCCCTGTCGCCGCTCCGGCGGCCGCCGCAGCGCAAGCGCCGCCTCCGCCCAATTTCAACAACCAGACGCTCCGCCAGATCGTGCGCATCAGCATCGGGGGACCGCAGGTGCGCGCGGTGTTCAGCAATGCCTTTGGCACCGCGCCGCTGACGATCGGCGGTGCGGCCATGGCTATCAGGGACAAGGGTGCGGCCATCGAAGCCGGTTCCAGCCGCCGGCTGACGTTCAGCGGCAGGGCAACCGCGACCATCGCCCCTGGCGCAGTGCTGCTCAGCGATCCGGTGACGCTGACGGTTCCGGACCTCGCGGATCTTGCCGTCGATCTCTATCTGCCCGACGATACCGCGGCCTCGATGTCGCCGGTCTCGCATCACACCGGCAACGGAGCGCTTCAGACCAGCTATGTGTCGGCGTCCGGCGATCACACCGGCGCCGCCGACCTGCCCGGCGCAAGCACGACGTTGAACTACTACTTCCTGTCGCGGGTGGACGTTCTCGCGTCCGAACAGGTGGGTGCCGTCGTCGCATTTGGCGATTCGATCACGGACGGCAGCCGCTCGACGCCCGACACCAACAACCGCTGGCCGAATCATCTCGCGAAGCATCTTCTGTCCGCTGGCGTTCGCATGGGCGTGGTCAACGAGGGGATCGGCGGGAACCGGCTGCTCGGCGACGGCAACAGCCAGAGCGCGCTGGCGCGCTTCGATCGGGACGTGCTGTCGCAGGCGGGCGCGACTTACGTGATCATCCTCGAGGGCATCAACGACCTGGGCTCGCGCACCGGGCGCGCGGACGTGAACGATCTGATTGCGGGCCATCGCCAGCTCATTGCGCGCGCGCACGCGCGCGGGTTGAAGGCATACGGCGTGACGATCACGCCGTTTGAGGGGACCACGATTGCGCCGGATTACTGGTCTCCCGAAGGCGAAGCGGCGCGCCAAGCATTCAACCGCTGGCTGCGCACCAGCGGTGAATATGACGGCGTGATCGACTTCGAGTCGGTGCTGCGCGATCCGGCCGAGCCGACGAAGGTGGCGCCGAAATTCTCTGCGCCGGATCATCTGCATCCGAACGATGCCGGCTACGAAGCGCTGGGAAACGCTGTGGACGTGGGGTTGTTCCGCCGGTCGGCGAGGCGCGCGGGAGGTTCGAAATGAACAATCGACTGCTGACGGTGATTGTCGTGGCGATGGCGGTGCTGCTCGGCGCCGTAGCCCTCTTTCCTATGACCGGGGCGAAGGCCACGTCTTCCAACGCGAGCCTGCGCACGTCATGGGGCGAGCCCGACCTCCAGGGAATCTGGCAGGACCCGACGCAGACGCCGCTGCAGCGTCCGGCGCAGTACGCGAATCGCGAGTTCCTCACCGACGCCGAGATCAAGGAAATCGATGCGAAGCGCGAAGCGCTCGACCGGCGGGAGCACCGCGCGGGCCGCGGAACCGAGCAGGATGTCGCCGGCGCCTACAACGCGGTGTTCGAATCGCACAGGAGAACAGGACGGCGAACCTCGCTGGTTGTCGATCCGCCGGACGGCCGCGTCCCGGCGATGACCGAGGCGGCGGCCAGGCGTGTCGAGATGGAACGCAAGTATCAGGCGAATCCGCGAAGCGCGCCGAATCCTGACACATGGAACACGGGTCGCATGAACCGCGCCGATGGTCCCGAAGATCGCAGCACGTCGGAGCGGTGCCTGGGAAGCATGCTGCCCGACCTGAATGCCTTCACGCGCATCGTCCAGTCGCCCGGTTACGTCGCCATCTACTACGAGCACGGACAGGGCGGCGGCGGGACGCGCATGATCCCGACCGACGGCAGCCCGCACCTGCCATCGAGCGTCCGGCCGTGGTATGGCGACGCACGCGGCCACTGGGAAGGCGACACGCTGGTGGTCGACACGACGAACTTCGGGCCGAAGACCTTCTATCGCGGCGCCCACGAGAATCTGCATCTCGTGGAGCGTTTCCGGCGCGCCGATGCGGAAACCATGGAGTACAGCGTTCGCGTGGAAGATCCGACCACGTGGGTGAAGCCGTGGACAGTGAAGATGGATCTCAAGAAGAACCCGGACAAGTTCAACCGGATCTTCGAGTCCACCTGTCACGAAGGCAATTACGGCCTCACCGGCATGCTGGCGAACACCCGCGCTGCCGAGCGGGCATTTGCTGCGGGCAAGGGGCCCGATCCCGCCACCCAGAATCTGGCGCTCGGGGGCGCCGGGGGCGAAGCGGACCCGTTCGAAGGCGGAGCCGATTAACCGCCCGGTGCCTCGGGCGTGCGCACGTGCTCGGGGCGAAATCCGAGGCCGACAAACCGTGCGGGGATGCGGCGGAGCAGGGGAAAGGTATTGAGCAGACGCGCCGCGTAGGGAAGCTTCGTCGGCACATCACCCTTGATCGTCTTGAAGATCACCTGATTCTGAATGAAGACCTGCAGCTGCTGAGTGAGGCGTGTTGGCAGCTCGCGCCGACGCTGAACCGCCTGCAGGTGCGAGGCTGACGGCGTCCCGCGCTGCAGCGGCATCCAGAGGATGTTCGCCGCCGCGACGGCGTCCTGGATCGCGAGGTTGATACCAACGCCCCCGACGGGTGACATCGCATGCGCCGCATCGCCAATGCACAGCAGCCCGGGCCGGTGCCATTGCGGCAGCCGATCGATCTTCACCGTGAGCAGCTTCACGTCATCCCACGACGCGATGTCGTTCGTGCGATTGGCGAGCCACGGGACGATGCCCGCAATCTCGCGGCGGAACGCGTCGAGACCCGCACGGCGCAGCCCCTCGTAGCCGCCCTTCGGAATCACGAACGCGCATTGCCAGTAGTCGCCGCGGTCGAGCATCACGAAGACATGTCCGTTGCGGATGTTGCCGAGGGCCGCCGTCGCTGAATCTTCAGGCCGCTTCGACAGACGCATCCAGAGGACGTCAATCGGTGCGCCGATGTCCTGAACTGCCATGCGCGCGAGATCGCGGACGGTTGAAGACCGGCCGTCCGCTGCCACAACGAGGTTCGCGTGCACGTCGATTGCGCCATTCGGCGTTTGGGCGCGTGCGCCCGCGACACGGCCGTCGCCCTCGATCAGGTCGAACACTTCGGCCTGCATCATCAGCGTAAACGTCGGGTAGCGGCGTCCCTGCTGCGCGAGGAAATCGAGGAAGTGCCACTGCGGCACCATCGCAATGAACGGCGCGCGCACGGGCAGATGCGAGAAGTCGGCAATCGTGACGCGCTCGTCGCCAATCATCCCGCGCACTTCGCGGAGCTCCGAATGCGGACGCGCGAGGAACTCGTCGAGCACCCCCAGCTCGTACATCACTTCGAGCGTCGACGGATGGACTGTATCGCCGCGGAAGTCCCGGAGGAAGTCTGCGTGTTTTTCGAGCACGACGACGGGGATGCCGGCGCGCGCCAGCAGGAGGCCGAGCATCATGCCTGCCGGCCCGCCTCCGGCGATGCAGCATTGCGTGTAAATGGGGTCGGGAGTCATTTTTAGAGGACGCTTGCGGGTTCTCGACCGAAGTGTCCTCTAAAAATGACTCCCGACCCCATTTATCGTCCGACCGCCTTCAACGTGCGTTCGAGATAGCCGGAAGCGTCGTTGTTGTCCGGCTGCAGGGTGAGCGAGGCGCGGAATTCTGCGATTGCGTCATCGACCTTCCGCTCACCAATGAGCGCGAGGCCGAGCAGATTGTGCGCGGCTGGATCGGCTGGCGCGAGCCGCACGGCCTCGCGAGCGTGCGCGGCCGCGTTCGGGAAATCGTTCTGCTGCAGGTACTGGAGGGCGAGGTTTCGTTGGGACAGGCCGTTCTCGGGAGCGATGGCCACCGATTGCTGGAATGCGCGGAGCGCCTCGTCGTTGCGTCCGAGCGCGGACAGCGCGTTTCCGAGGTTTGCCCAGCCATCCGCGTCGTGCGCGTGATCGCGAAGGTAGAGGCGCAATTCGTCGACGGCGTCCGCGTTGTGGCCGAGCGCCAAGAGCTCGAGCCCAAGCACGTTGCGAATCTCCGGCAGATCTTTGACGGCGGCGCGCAGATGCTCGATCTCCTCATCAGGCCGATTCGCGAGTTTCAACTCCGCCGCCAGGTTGCGATGAGCCCGGGCGTGCGGCGGCCACCGCTCGAGCACGGTCTGCCAGAGCCTCAGGCCGGACCGATATTCAGCGTTGCGTTGATAGGTGGCGATCGACAGCAGCACTACCACTGGAGCGACCGCGAACCGTTGAACCCCGGAACCTCCCAACCCTCGAACCGTCGAACGCGCGAACCACCGAACTGCGATCACGCAGAACGCCACCACCGCGATCAGTGGCAGATACATCCGCCGCTCGGCGCCGACCTCCGTCGAGATCGGCACGATGCTCGACGTTGGCGAGAGCGTGAGGAAGAACCATGCGCCGAGAAAACCGATCGTCGGTTTGCGAACCAGTGCGACGATCGTTGCGACGGCCAGCGCGGCGACCACGAAGAAGTACGTCGCCACGTCAGCGAACGTGACGTGTGGTGGCTCGCCGTAGTCGAGAACGAGGCCGCGTGGCCAGAAGGCCAGCCGCAGGTATCGGACGATCATCACCGACTGGTTCAACAGGTATTCCCACGGCGACACCGACGCGCCGGCAAACCCGGCGGAATCGCCCCGCGGCGACGACCAGAGCAGCGCGACGAGCACAAGCCACGTCGCACACAGCGCCGCGTAATACCCACGGCGCTCACGGAATGCGTCACGAAACGATCCGAACGTAAACGTCCGGTCGTAGAGCATGACGACGACCGGCGCCACGACCATCGTCTCTTTGCAGGCCATCCCCAGCGCGCAGCAGATGACTGACGCGGCCGGGCGAATGGGGCGAGTAGGGCGAGTAGGGCGAGTAGGGCGACTGAGGCGAGTAGGGCGAGTAGGGCGACTGAGGCGAGTAGGGCGACTGAGGCGAGTAGGGCGGGTGAGGTCAGTAAGGCCGAAATACAGCGTTGCGAGAAAGAACGCCGCCATCATCAGCTCGGTCCGCTGCGATACGTAATCAACCGGCTCGGTCACAAGCGGATGGACCATCCAGATCAAGGCGATGGCGAATGCGATATCGCGAGTGCAGGCGGTGCCGTTGCGGCGCGCCAGATCGTCCAGAATCGCGAACAGCAGCAGCGCACAGATGATGTGGATCGCGACGTTGACGAGGCGATAGCCGCGCGGATCGAGGCCGCCGAGCGCGTAGTTGACGGCGAACGTCAGGCTGACGAGCGGCCGTCCTGCGAGCGGCGATCCCTGCTCGGTCGGTTGCAGCGATGTCGAGAGATGCCGGATCTGATCGTTGACGACGATTGCATGGTCGTCGTCGAAGGTGAAAGGAGCGGGGATGCTGTTCGCGAAGACGGCGAAGCCGATGATGATGAGGACACTCAGTTGCTTCCACCCCTTTGATCCAGGACCTGATAAATGCGCGCGACCGTCGCTTCCTGGAAGCCCGGGCCATTGATGTTGCGGTAGTGCTCGCGGTGCGCGGTCAGATCGATCCGCTTGGCCGCTTCCACAACCGGCACCTTCTGATCGTGGAGCGCCTTGGTCTGGTTCCACAGGTCGCGCAGGAAGGCCTGGAAGTACGAAATCTGATCCTTGCCCTTGAACGGCTCGCCGTGGCCAGGCACGACCGTCTCGAAGTCGATCGCCTTCAGCTTCTCGAGATTGTTCGCCCACTCGTCGTGAAAGCCGAAATTGAGGGCGCCGGTTGCCGGGCCTTCGAAGAAGTCACCGGTGGCGACGATCTTCTCCTTGGGGAGATAGACGATGAGGTCGGTGTCGCTGTGCCCTCGGCCGAGATAGAGCAGGCGGATCTCGCGATCGCCGCGGAAGATCGTCATGTGATCGTCGAACGTCACATTCGGCGGCGTCGGCACGGTTTCCCTCAGCTGCTCCTGATACGCCTCCTGCACCTTCAGCCGGTCCTCCGCCTGCTTCTTCCTCGCCGGGTCGGCTTCGCTCGCAATCTGTTTCCGGATGTTCTCGAGCTGGCCCGGCAGGTTCTGAAACTCGAGAGCGAGGCGGTTTTTCAGCACGCCGCCGAGAATCGCGGTCCGTTCGTTCGCGTGGCCGATGATCGAGACCTCGGGCCCGAACACTTGATTGCCGTCCACGTGGTCGTAGTGCCAGTGGGTGTTGACGACGTAGCGAATCGGCTTGTCGGTGAGCGTCTTGATGTCGGTGATGAGCCGCCGCGTCGCCTCCGGTGTGATGTTCGTGTCCACCAGGAACACATCGTCCGCGTTGACGATCACGAGGTTCGACGAGCGTGTCTCAATAGTCCCGTTGCCGACGGCCGAGTACACACCGGGGGTGACCTGGATGAAGCGATGCGCCATCGGCGTCTGCGCAAACGCGACAGCCGTGATCGCGGCAATGACGCTGAGCGCCGACGTCAGGTGCTTCATGCGGAAATCCTATCACTGTAGTATCTTGCGCCCTGATGAACGTCCACTCCGTCGCCGCAGAAGTGGCCGCGCCGGCCACGCCAGCACGCACGCGACAGTCGACGATCGTGAGGGTCGTGGCGCCGTTCGTCATCGGCGGCGCGGTGCTGATGACGCCGACGCCTGAAGGACTGACGCCAAACGCGTGGCACTTCTTCGCGCTGTTTCTGACGACCATTACCGGCATCATCACCGAACCGATTCCGGGCGCGGCGGTTGGCTTGCTCGGCGTGCTCGTTGCGACGGCACTCGGCCTCGTCCGTCCGGCGCCGGCGCAGGCGACGGCGTGGGCGCTCAGCGGTTTTTCGAACGCGACCGTCTGGCTGATCTTCGCCGCCTACATGTTCGCGTGCGGCTACTCGAAGACCGGGTTGGGCAGACGCATTGCGCTGCAACTGATTCGCGCGCTCGGCAATCGCACGCTCGGCCTCGGCTACGCGATCACGTTCGCGGATCTCGCGCTCGCGCCGGTCACACCCTCCGCAACCGCGCGATCCGGCGGCAGCATTTATCCGGTTGTACGCAGCATCCCCGAGCTGTACGACTCGTATCCGGATGACGCCAGCGCGAGGAAGGTCGGGGCGTATCTGCTCTACACGGCCCTGGCGGCGAGCATGGTGTCGAGCAGCATGTTCATCACCGCGCTCGCGCCCAATACGATGGCGATCGCGATGATCGCCAAAGCGACCGGTGTCACCATTCCGTGGACGCTCTGGTTCAAAGGCTTCCTGCCGGTCGGCATCATCCTCACGTTGATTCAGCCCGCCCTGCTGTACGTCATCTATCCACCGGAGATCAAAGACGCGCCTGAAGCGCCGCGCTGGGCGGCCGAACAGCTGCGCGGCATGGGGCCGATGACGCGGCAGGAGATCACGATGCTGGTGCTCGTGGTCGGCGCGCTCGGCTTCTGGATTGGTGGCGCGGCGTATGTCGACCCCGCTGTCGTTGCCGGCTTCGTCATCCTCGGGATGGTGATCTTCCGCGTCGTGCCCTGGGAGGAAATCGTCGGCCATTCGCAGGCGTGGAACACATTCATCTGGTTCGCGACGCTCGTGACGCTGGCCGGCGGCCTGGCCGAAACCAAGTTCCTCGACTGGCTTGCCGCGTCGCTGGTGCCGATGCTGTCCGGTCTCGGCACGTACGCCACCATCGTCGGCGTCGTGCTGACGTTTTTCTCCCTGCATTACTTCTTCGCGAGCATCACGGCCCACACGGCGACGCTCTTTCCGCTCTTTCTTGCCGTCGCAATCAAGATTCCCGTCGTCACGCCGGTTGCGTGGGCGCTGTTGCTCGCCTACCCGCTTGGCCTCATCGGCGTGCTGACGCCGTACGCCTCGGGGCAGAACGCGGTGTACTACGGCAGCGGCTACATCAAGCGGAAGGACTTCTGGGTGCTCGGCTTCATCCTCGGCGTCGTCTACATGGCGGTGTATCTGACCATCATCGTCAAGTGGCTGGGCTATCTCGGTGTCTGACGTCACGCGCGCGCTTGCTCACGCTCTTGCGGCAGTGCGCCGCGACGACCTGCCGGCGGACGTCATCGAACATGCGCAGCGTGCTGTAACCGATTGGCTCGGCTCGGCGCTTGGCGGATCGATTGAAACGCCCGCGCGGCTGGCGCAGCGCGTCGCCTCGGGTTTCGGCGCGTCCAGAGACGCGACGATGTTCGGTGCCGGGCGGGCGTCGGCTGCTGCCGCCGCATTCGCCAACGGTGTCGCCTCGCACATCCTCGAGCTCGACGACATTCACAAGGGATCTACCGTGCACGCGGCGGCGCCGATCGTTTCCGCGGCGCTCGCGGTTGCCGAACGCGAGCACGCGGATGGCCGCGCGTTTCTGACGGCAGTCGCCATCGGTTATGAAGCGGCGTTTCGCATCGGCGAGGCGGTGAATCCTAGCCACTACTACTTCTTTCATCCGACCGGCACCGTTGCGACCTTCGGCGCGGCGGCGGCTGCAGGATCGCTGCTGCGCCTCAGTCCGGATGAAATGGTCGATGCGCTCGGCAGTGCTGGCACGCAGGCTGCCGCGCTCTGGGAATTCAACGCTGATGGCGCGATGAGCAAGCATCTGCATCCGGGCAAGGCGGCCATGAACGGCATTCTCGCGGCCGACCTCGCGCGCGTCGGCTTCACGGGCGCCACGCGCATCCTCGAAGGCGCGCGCGGATTTTTCAGGGCGTTCAGCAACTCGTTCGATGAGACGCGCGTCACCAACGGGCTCGGCACGCGCTGGAAGATCGGCGAGAACGGGTACAAGCTCTACTCGTGCTGCGGCCACACGCACACCGCGGTTGACGGCGCGCTCGAGATTCGCTCGCGTCGCCGCTGGTCGAAGGATGATGTGCTGCGCGACGTGAGCGCCATCACCATCGAGACCTACGGACCCGGCTACGAAGTCGTGAAGGAGATGAATCCGAGAACGCCGTACCAGGCGAAGTTCAGCCTTGCCTACTGCGTCGCGGCGGCGCTTCTCGAGGGAGCGCTCGGCCTCGAGCAGTTTGCCGATGGGCGTTTTGGACCTGAGGGCGTCCGCGACCCGGCAATTGCCGATCTGTTGCGCCGTATCCGCGTCACGGTCGCAGAAGACCTCACCGCCCGGTACCCGACGGCGTG